>Ga0247841_10007219_pt1 | contig 16627 bp, 16 predicted proteins | sample LaCruzMarch2015__2_FD_192410 | JGI IMG/M metagenome (GOLD analysis project Ga0247841, IMG submission 192410) | Freshwater microbial communities from meromictic Lake La Cruz, Castile-La Mancha, Spain - LaCruzMarch2015_18m | ecosystem: Environmental > Aquatic > Freshwater > Lake | place: Spain... | reverse complement strand
ATATTGAACTCCCTGCTGTGCTAGCAACCTAAAATTACAAATATTAAATTTATAAAGAACAATTATAAACTTTATTTAATCAAACCAATTTGATTTAAAAAATCTCCCGTTTCATCAATCATATTTCCATTCTCGGAACAGTAATATACTTTTTCATACACTGTTTTTATTTTAGAATGAGCTTTTTTGTCAAAAGTAAGAATTATTGCATCAAAATCTATTCCTATACAAGTTATTAAAAAATCAGACGTTCGCAAACATTTTGATTGATCTCCTTTTGTTAAAATATTTTTTGCGTGCTTAAATGCTGAAGTTTCTGCAATTGAAAGCATTATTATTTTTTCTATATGCAAAAGCCTCATGATTGCTCCCTCCACTTTTCTGTAACTAAGACCCTTACGAATAAGTGTTGCGATAACTTCGTAAATTACAATGGGAGATATTATAATCTTAACGTCAACTGATTTTTTTAGAAGTCTTTTAAAAAGGTAAAGAGCATCTTCATGAAATGCATCTGCTTCATCTATTGTAGCAATTATAAAACAACTATCTATTACAACATTGTGTTTCATTTTCTACGAGATGATTTAATTATAACTGACTTCAGTTCCTTAGGAGTATCTCCATAACCACTCTTAGGTATTCTTTCAACAGTTGTTGATTTGGGTCTTCTTTGTGCTTCTCTAACAGAAACAAAGGCTCCAGTCTTTGAGTCTCTCCCCACCGGAAATGTTTTTGAACTATTTTTACTCATAGATATATTTTACCATATAGAAATTAAAAACATATAAACTAAAATACAAAATCACCCATCCTTCCAGTGGGTGACTAATGTAATTGGTAAACAAACTAGTATCTACTATTTCTTTTTACCAGTATCACCATTCCCAGCCTTAGGTATACGTTCAACGGTAGTTGTGTTAGGGCGTCTTTGAGCTTCTTTTACTGGTATGAATTCTCCAGTCTTTGAGTCTCTCCCTAGTGGAAATGTTTTTGAATTATTTGCCATAATTTAAAAAACTAATTGATAATTGGATGTTGAATATGTTACAATAGAAGTAGTTAAATTTATATTGTTAATAATCAAATCAATCGTCGACCTTATATATTATAGGAAGGAATATATCGGTTGATTAAACACCCAGAAAGGCTATCGTTATGATGGCTTTTCTTAATGTTTAATCTTAATTTTTAAAATATGTACATAATTCAATGTAATTATACCCCTATGGTAGTAATAACTAAAGATAATTCTTGCAAAAATTAACACTATGTAAAAATTTTACTAGATCGTCAACTTTATTTAAAAAAAATAAAAAAATAGCTCAAGAAACCCTATTAATAAAGAGTATTTTGGTTTAGAAATTATATCAATTTAGAATTCTAAAAAATCTCAAAAAAATAACTTTTAGTTACTATTTTATTAAAATTCTCTTACTTTATCTAAAATTAAACCAACTAATAAGTAGCAAGTTGGGTATAAAATAATAGTACACGCCATTTTAAATACATCATCAATAAATATCTGTGGACCAAAAATTAGACCTAAAATAAACAAAGTGCCGAAATAAAAGGTATTATATAAAATACTTCCAAGGGCACCCCACCTTCCTATCATTGCCTTAAGAGTGGAAATAAATAATATTATGAAATAAGTAGTCATAAAAAATTTCCAATCTTTTATCAGGACATCTAAAAGCCAGCTCCATGCTAATTTAACTCCTTCTATTAATCCATCTTCCAGTAATTTTAATATAGATTCTACTGTCATTGTTATGTTTTATGATTATTTTTTATATGCTATTACCGGAGCATTTCTTTTGACTATTTCAGATACAAATAATATTTTTCTTTTAAAATCAATATTATTTTGAGTACAATCATTGCTCCATTTCTTCAACAAGAAGATATTAGCATCTTTTATTAAATTAAATAAATCATCTGGAGAAATTATGATAAATTCTCCCATTTTTTTATTTTTAGCCACTTTCTCTAAATTACGTGATTCTTCATCTAATTCACTAGGAGCTAGTGAAACACCCTTAGAAACAGAGAAGAAGTGAGTTAATGAATTTCTTAAATCTCTTAGCTTTGATGAATTTAATTTTGATAATCTTTTTCTATTTTGTTTATAAAATTCATTATTATTTGATAATAAAAATTCATTTATAAATTTTTTTAAGAATTTTTTGTCACTCATTGCAACATTTCTTAATTTATCATCGTCACTTATTTCTTTTGTGTATGAGATATGTAAGAAATATAAGACTTCCAGAGATGCAAATAGCACAATAGTTTGTGATCTTGTTGGGATATGGAAACTCAATTTTTCAGCTATTTTATCTGGTGCTTCACTAAAAGTAAATTTGAAATCTAAATTATTATCTTTTATTATTTTACTTAAAACCAGAACCAGATCTGCCATTTCTAAATATTGTTTTTTAATACCAGATAATTTTTTATTAAAATCAAGAATACTTTTTATTTCTTTTTCTATTTCTATTAAAAATGAAAAGACTGGGATTAAATCATCTGACACTCCAACACCCCTATTATCAAAAGTGATATTACTTTCTTTGTTAATTTTACTATTGAAATTTTCTTGTTTATTTTTTGACATTAGTCTTAATAAAATATTTTTTATAATTTTTTTCATATATTTTTATTCTTTCTACGAGCCTGTTTTTCTTCCCACTTTTTCTTTTCTTCCTCTTCTCTTGCTTTCATTTCTTCAGGTGGAATTACACGTAAGTGGTCCATGATTTTATATCCTTTTAAATGTTTATGTGGATCACAACACTGATACCATTTTGCTGTTGTGTACCATTTCTTTCTGTCTCTAATTTCTGTTACAGCATGAGATTTTATTAATTCCTTTGGTGGTAAGAAATCTTTATTATCTTCAATTAAAAATAGTTCAGTATGGATACCATTCCCGAATCGACTCACTGTACGAGATTTAAGAAGACCTTCCTTAATCCATTTTCTTAATACAGGAGCTTTAACATTGAAATTATATTCAATATCAAACTTACTATACCAACTATCTTTTTCTTTAGCTAAAGAAGCAGGAATTTCTCCTTCATCAATAGCTTTCTGACAAACTAAACACTTAATACCATATTGATCATACCAATTATCCCCCTCTGGGGTACTGCCACCGCAAACAAAACAAGTATAACCAGCACCATCAAGATGAAAGCCGTTAGGATTTTCTTCAAGTTTCTTTGCACGAGCATCTTGTTCTTTCTTCCATTCTTCCATAAATTTACCAGCCTGTTCCATATTCCATTTCTCATCTTGGAATTTTCTACCTTCTTCATCAGTTATACAGAATCTATCCCTATCTTCTGCAAAATGTTCGTCAACATCTTCATCTTTTTTATGAGTCCATAAAATTTCTTCTGTTTTATTGTAAGAACATTTTAGGCAAGTATAGTTAATAACTAATTTTTCTTCATTGTTTATTTCTTCTTTATTTAGTTTAGTTTCACAATTAAGACATAATTCTGGTTTTATTCTCCATTCTTCACCATCTGAAAAGAAGGCTCGTCGTGGCAAACATTTATTAGGACAATCATACATAAACAAAATGCGATCTTCTTTGTCTTGTAGAGACCATAACTCTTTAAATGTAGACTTTAATAAACTACGACAAGTAAGGCAACGGATATCCTTTGGTGATTCTGCAAATTCATATAGATCGTCTCTTTTTTGATCTGCTTCCATCCATTCACGTATAGTATTATCTTTTTTTAAATACCTTTCACCAGTTTCAATATGCATACGCCATTTCATAATGGCATCTCTAAAATTAGACTCTTGTTCTTTACTTAATTTTTTTCCTTCAAGTGAAGGTAATTCTTTTTTATCGTCTTTCCATATTTTTTCTATACTGCGACAGCGCTCAACAGTATATTTATCATAAAGGTCAATATAATATTGTTTGTCTTTAAGATGTTTTTCCATATAAATATTTATTATTAATTATTTTTTCTATATCCTTCAATAAAAAATATCATGTCTATTATTTTTGCCTTAGTATATTGCCTTTTACTTTTAATCCCATCATGATATTCAAAAGTTTTAACCTTTTTTGATTCATTTAAAATAACATCCTTATAATTAAGATAAAAACTATTTATCTGTTTTAAAGATTTATTATTGAATGTACCCAAATTTGAACCAACCTTAAAATAATTATCAAAAGCAGGAACATTACCAAAAACTCCCAACATTATTTTGGTAATTAAAGTATCAGAGGCTCTATTCTTACTTTTTCCATCATTCAATTTTTCCTGAATCTCCTTATAACATTTAATTAACTTTTCTAAATTATCATCCTTATGGTAATTATCAACATCTATTTTCCAAAAATTTTCATTCTTTTGAGCTATATATTTGATTAATGGTTCATAAAATTTGATACTTTTTTGTAGTAAAAATGAACTTCCCCGCAACATACCCCAGCTAGCTAAATAAAAAGCTAAATGCAAGCAACTGTTTTGGATGTTTTCTTTATTAGCAATATCTTTTTTATCCTTAAACCCTTGAAAATAATTAAAACAATAATCAAAAGAAGCGTACCTAGCCATTGGGTGACGTCCTTCATCTTTTGCATAAAGTAATCCATTTTCAAATGAGCCTAAGTTTTCTTTAATTCTTTTTTCATCTAGTAATTTAATATTTTTCATAATCATTTTTTTGATCTTGAGTCGTATTTTGTATGACACTTAGAGCATAGGAATTTAAAATATTTATCGATTGGTTTATGAGCAGCCATTATTTCTTCTTCAACTTTTTGTAAATCAATTTGTATTAAGTCTTTATTTGTTTTTAATTTGTATTTTTTTAATATTTTTTCTATGATAGTTTTCCTGTCATTGCCAGTTATATGAGCAGCTTCTAACTCTTTCTCTTCTTTACACATTTGGCATTTTTTGAGAAACCTTTTCTTTGCTTTTGTAAGGGTCTGGATTGAATTTCTTATTCTAGGACCTATAAATTTATGATATTCAGTTATTGTGCACGTAATTTTAGCCATGTTTTTATTATACTAAATTTATTAATTTAAGAACATTTATGAGACGTTATTCCACAAAAGCCTGGCACATGCCATATTTGCCCGTCTTCTTTATTGTAATAGTTTGCAAAAAGCTTGTGGTTATAAAGAAGATTTTTACATTTAGCACATCTATTTTGATTATCACACTTACAATAAACTATCATGATCTGATTTTTAAAATTTTCACTTGGGTCAAGACAAATACCCTTGAATTCAAAACATCTATCACAAAGAGTCAGGCCGTTAGGAACCTTGGGGTATTTTTTGTTTGGCTGTTCTAATTCCTCAAGTTCCATTTTAGTAGCATCTCTACCTCCTTTTGTTAAGTCACCAAACATATATCCATTATTAGGATGAGACTTAATATATTCTTTAACTATATTACATCTTTCCCAATAACTCGGATCATCATCAATGCATTTCAATAAATCAATTGGTATAAACAATTGACCTATTAGTAAAACTCCACCGGAAGGTCTATATTCTGATATATCTGCTGTTTTATCTTTCTTTAAATAAATCGCTAATTTTTCTTCTAAAACTAAACAAGTTTCTAAATCATTTAGAGCATGTTGTTCGATAACGAAGTTTAATAAATCTTCCTCATTCTCTAATTTTGGTAGAATAGTAATATGGTAGAGAGTAGGAGCTAATCTTATAATAAAATACGGGAAAACCTTAGGGTGTTCTTTTAAGGCTTCAATTATTTCTATATCATCTATTTCTATATCATCTGCGACTTTTTTTAATGTATCATTAAACCTTTTAAAACCTTTCTCGTTAACTATGAATTTATCCATAATAAATAAAAAATTCCTCTAATAAAGAGGAAAGATTTTTTACGTTGACTAGACGCAAACTCATCTTTCCTGACACTTTCGTGTCTGGTTGGATTTAGCACCTTACATTTGCAGGTTGCTGTGGGGTCATTGAGCCAATTCTCTACCACCACTCTTGATATAAACTATTAAGTTGTAACTGCATTATATCATAATATAAATAAAAAATAAGACTGACAAATTTGATGTTTTTCTGTGTATAACCTAATAAATATAAATAATGATTTTTACCTTTTTTTTAAATATACATTTTATACATACGGAAAAATCATATTGTACAATAGAGATTACATGTTGTGTAATTTGATAGTTTTTTTAATATGTTTTCTTATATAAATTTTACTACATTTCTCTAGAAATAAGATATATAATGTGTGCAGTACTTTAATAATAAAAAGATAACTGGAGTTTTAGATCACAGCACTTGAGGCACGAGCCGGCGTGCATATGATCAAAACCGTGTGAAAGATATAAGTTTTTAACCTTGGCACTTGAGGCACGAGCCGGAATGCATACAAGCGCAAAAACTTGTGTGTAGGCGCACCAGTTTATGACGTTTAAAATTAAACGCCTATATTTTATTATTATGGAAAACAAACTAATATGGCAAACTGAAACTAGAATTGTTTCGGAATTAATGCCTAGTATTAAAAACCCAAGGACTATGAGTCCGAAGCAAATTGGGGATTTAAAAAAGAGTATCCAAACATTTAACTTGGTAGAAATTCCAGTTATAGATACTGACAATAATTTAATTGCAGGACATCAAAGATTGTATGCAATGCAGTTATTAAATAGAGGTAGTGAATTAATCGATGTGAGAGTTCCAAATAGAAAGCTTTCTGATGAAGAGAAAGACCAATACATGATTGCAAGTAATGCAATCAGTGGATCTTGGGATTATGAAAAACTAAAAGTTTTTCCCACTGAACTACTTGTGGATTTTGGGTTCGACCCAATCGATTTATCAAAAATTTGGGATAAAAACATCTCTGTTTCTGATGATGACTTTAATGAAAAGAAAGAGTTAGAAAAAATAAAAGAAACAAATATTAAAAATGGAGATATCATAATTATGGATAAACATAAACTTATTTGTGGTGATGCAACAGATATTACTGTGTTAAAAAAATTATTTGCAGATGAACATGCATCTATGATTTATAGTGACCCTATATATAATATCGACCTTGATTACAATAAAGGAATTGGTGGTAATAAAAATTATGGTGGTGATGTCAACGATAAACGTTCAGAGCAAGAATATACAGATTTAATACAAAAAAGTATTAAATGTGCATTGTCTGTATCAAGCACAAATACTCATGTTTTTTATTGGGCAGATCAAACATACATATGGCTTTTGCAAACATTATATACAAAACTTGGAATACAAAATAAAAGAGTATGTTTATGGATAAAAAATGGTCATAATCCAACTCCAAGTGTAGCATTCAACAAAGCATATGAACCCTGTATTTATGGTGTTAGAGGTAAACCATTTTTAAGTGACAAAAAAGATATCACCGAGATTCTTAATAAAGGTATAGGAAATGGAAATGCAACATTAGATGATATATGGGCTATTAAGAGATTAAATAAATCGTTATATAAACACGCAACATCTAAACCTCCACAATTACACGAAAAGCCAATTTTACGTTGCACAAAATTAAACGACATAATATTGGATAGTTTTGCAGGATCAGGTAGTACTTTAATTGCCTGTGAGCAACTCAAAAGAAGATCTTATTCTGTTGAATTAGAACCAATATTTTGTGAGTTAATAAAAAACCGCTGGGAAAAGTTAACGGGAAAAAATTCTTTAATTATTAACGGTCATGAAGCAACAAAAGAAAAAACAATTTATAAACCAGATTAAAGAGGTTCCGATAGTTTCTTCAGTTTGCAATAAAATTGGAATATCGAGACAAACCTATTATCGTTGGAGAGATGAAGACAAAGATTTCAAACAAATCGTTGATAAGTCACTTAACATAGGGCGTGAATCAATCAATGACTTAGCTGAAAGTTCTTTAATCAATAATATTAAGCAAAATAATATTAATGCTACTAAGTTTTGGTTATCCAATAATCATAAAAATTATATTAGACCAAGGATTGAAGGGTTACATGATTTAATCACAATAACAAAAAATTATACAAACCTAGCAGACATATTAAAAGACTCTTTGTCAGATAAAAGACCACCTGATTTTGAGGAATAGAAATAAATTATAAATCAAATAATGTTTTTTGTTTTAACCTTAAAATTTTATAATATGGTTTTTGATTTTTGGGCTTTGTTGGGATGTTAATAAATATATTTACGACGAAAGTATCATATTTTGTAAATAATTTCTTGAATTTATAAAATAGTTTTTTTATAAATTTCATACGAATTATTTATATACTTCTATTGATTGTGAGAAGGATTTTATTTCTCCAACTTTCTCATTACTATAAGCATCTTTTAGTTCAAAATGAGAATATCCTGTAACTGCTTTTTTAAGCATACCTACTTTTGCTATAAAATCTTTTTTAAATTGAACAGTTTGTTCATACCATGCTTTATCTACAAATACATCCACTGCTGTTTCTGAGAATTCATATGAGGTAATTAGTTTACCTGCTTTACTAATTTCCATAAAAGCGTTTAGCTGTTCCTGTGCATCATTCTTTGAAATTAAATCAGCATGAACTTCTTTAACTGGTTCTGGTTGTTTTTCAACTTTAACAGTTGGTGGAACAGGTCCATCTATTGCCATACTTATAAAACCTATTAAAAAAAATATTCCAAAAACTGAAAGCACTGGGTGCTTTTTAGCCCACGCTTTTCCTGTTTGAAAAAACGATTCTTTTTGATTATTCATAAACTTGTAGCGAGTTTTAATAATTAACCTAGCGGGTAGACAAAAATCCCGCCGCCAAGTTGATGACCTAAGTCATCCATATCCGTTTCCAGATATGACTCGCTACAAGTAACCCTGACGACGGGGTTTTTATCTTGTAGCGAGTTTTTCAGACCATATCCTTAAAAAATTAAGGGGTTAGGTCACCTATTAAATTGTTAATGGAATAATAACATTTTTAACGTTATTATTCAAAGCCTATTATATCGCTGAATAATCTTATTTGAAAGATTGAACGCGACCATGCGATGTATTTTTAACTCTGCATAGTCTTAGCAAAAGACCTATTCTCTGACATCATTAAAGGATGGAAACAATAACAAATGCTCAGTTTAATCATCCAGTTGTAATTCCAGCAGATAAGGTTAAATATGTCCTATATGCTCGAAAATCAACTGAATCAGACGAGAAACAGGCGTTATCGATAGAATCTCAAGTAAAAGAAATGTTAGCTATAGCAGAGCGTGAGAACCTTAATATCATAGATATTAGAAGAGAGTCACATTCAGCAAAAGATTCGGGACAGAGACCTGTCTATAAAGAAATATTAGAAGATGTTAAACGAGGAAGATTTAATGGAATACTTGTATGGCATCCCGATCGCCTATCGAGAAATGCGGGTGACTTAGGTTCAATTGTAGATTTAATGGATCAAAAATTATTATTAGAAATAAAAACTTACGGACAATCATTTACTAATACTCCGAGTGAAAAATTTCTATTAATGATTTTATGTTCTCAGGCAAAACTTGAAAATGATAATAAAAGTATCAATGTTAAACGAGGATTAAGAACAAGAGTGGAGATGGGATTATGGCCTGGACCTGCACCAACTGGATACTTGAAAGAAAAAAGAATGGATCGAAAATGCCAAGCAATTATAGATCCAGACAGAGCACCTATTATTAAAAAGATGTTCGAAAAGGTAGCATATGAAAAATGGTCTGGAAGAAAAGTATACCATTGGCTTAAATTTGAATTAAATTTCAAAACAGTCGGTAATAAAAGTTTTAGCTTGGGTAACATTTTTATGGCTCTTGAGAATCATTTCTATTATGGAGTATTTGAATATCCTAAAAATAGTGGTAATTGGTACAACGGTAAACATGAACCACTCATAACCAAAGAATTATTTGATTTAGTCCAAACACAAGTAAAAAGCCAATTCGTTAGAATTGAGAATAAAGAATTTGCTTTTACAAGACTAATGACGTGTGGACTTTGTGAATCTGGTATATGTGCAGATGAGAAATTTAAGAAACAAAAGAACGGTAATGTGCACAGATATGTCTATTATGGGTGTACAAAGGCAAAAGATAAAACCTGCAAATGCGGTTATATTGAAGAAAAAGAACTAATTAATCAATTTGAGTTGTTAATAAATAAAATTGATATTGATGAGATTGGAATTAAAGAAAAAATTAAATCTGAAGTAGAGAGGATAAAAAAGTTTCAAACCTCAATTCTTGGAATTAAGGATAAAATTGAAGTTAAGGATATTGATATCAAAAATTATGCCAAGTATATTCTTAGAGAAGGTCAAGATATTGAGAAAAGAGAACTATTGGGATGCTTAAAAAGTAAGATTAAAATTAGCAATAAAATTATATCCCTTTATTAAGATATATAATTTAATAATCTTTTATTTATATCTTTTTCATATTCAAGTTTATTATCAGTAGCCAATATATGATGACCCTTGTGCTCACATTTATCTTTTATTGCGACTGATTTAGAATCAACCTCCACAAAATCACTAAACAAAGACAGATGATCTCTAAAATATATAAACTGGTTATTTATTGTAGTCTTCTTTGACCAAACATCAGCTTCTTTGAAAGAGGTACCAAAATATTCATTAATTTCAAATAATACATGTTTTTTATTGACTTCACTTGTAATATTCAAGTTTGGGTAATTTTCTCTTAAATAGAGAATATTCTTTACGGCTTCTTGTATGCTTCTATCAGATGAATCATATAGAGTATATATTGCAAAAGCAAACTCAATAAAATTAATAGACTTAACTTCTAGTAATATTTTTAAACATGCTCTATATGGAAACAGCAACCTCTCAGATTTTTCTCCTACTGTTGTTTCAGAATAACGGAGCATTTGTATCTTAAATAAATTGTCAAAATCAATTTCTTTATTCCAATATTTTATACCCAATGGTGTTAATTTATATTTTTTATCCGTCTTAATAATTAAACCCAATCTTTGTGTATGAGATATATTATTATGACTTATTTTTCCATTATGTTTAATTTTTAAATTATCTGGGTCTAACAATTGATCAATATTCTTGAATTTATGAATAGTTGGAAGAACAAGTGTTTTTTCGTAATGTTCTGTTGAACAATCACCTAGGGTTTTAAAAATTCTTTGAAAATCACTTTTACGCTCATTTTTACCATAAGTCTTGGCCCTCACATAATTAAGTTTTGTTGGATTTGCATTTACTTCTGCAATTTTAAGATACAGCTTCTCTTCAAAATTAGAAATATCAATATCTTTAGGTAGAGAAATGCTAATAGGATTCCACTTGTTTTTTGAATATTTTGGTGACTTACCTTTAACGGCACCTTTATTCAATTCATCAATCCATTCTTCTAATCTAGAATCCTGATCACGTAGTGATTGAATTAAATTATATATTGTTTCAAAACCAGCTAAACTATAAATATCCCTCTGATTAACTCCTTCTGGTATTAATACTGGAACGATAAAGAAAGCTAGTTCTTTTTTTGATTTAAGAGGTTTTCTAAGTGCTCTTCCACAAGCTTGAACTATGTCTATTAATGAATTTTTGGGTTCTACAAAATAAACTGAGTCAATAACAGGCACATCTACCCCTTCTGTTAAACAACGTGCATTTGAAACTACTCCATATTTTGAATCCTTAAACACATCAAGAATTTCTTTTCTATCTCCTGTTGATATTGAACTATTAATATGTGAAATAAATACTTCATTATTTGTAATTCCTTTATTGATTTTTGTAATTACATCAATAAGAGGTGGTGTGTGTGACAATCCAGTTGTAAAAAGCTGTGCATTTTTAATACTAGAATGAAAAGAAATAATTTTTCTTATAGGAAACTCTTTTAATGCTTTGGCTAGAAGTATTTGAGTGAATAAAGTAAAAGCACCTGTCCTGAATTCTTCCGATTCTTGGCTTAACCCTACATCCTGATTTTTCTTAATCCATTCATAAAGTTCTTTTTCTTGAATGCCAGCTATAATAATCTTGTAATCAGATATAACTTTGTCATTAATTGCATTGCCAAAATCATACCTATGTAAAACAGGTCCATAAATTTTTTCATCATCCATAGAAAAAATTATACGTTCAGCCTCTTCAGCTTTCTTTTTCAAAGAAGGTTTTACTAATCTTTCTGTAGCTGTCATGAATAATCTCTTTTTAGAAGGAATATTTTTATCTTCTAAGGCCAGATTAAATATATTTGCATCATTTGTACCTGCTGTTCTATGTGCTTCATCAAAAATAGTTAAATCAAAACTAAATGGAGATGCATCTTTTACTGCTTCAAGTAATACTGGTAAGGATTGATATGTCGAAAAAATAATTTTTGTACCAATAACTGATGATTGTAAAAATTTTGATATCTCTATTGGATTTGTGGTAACTGGAATATTAAAATCTTTAATAGAAATATCTCCCTCATCCTCAATTTGGCTAGATACAGTTTTATCACTACAAACACACATGTAAGTAAAAGGTTTTTGAGTTTGGTCTGCCCATGCTTCAAGTGTTTGTTTAATAAGAGCTAGACTAGGAGCAAGGAACAAAATTCTTTCAGCTTGTAGCCTTTCAGCAATCCATAGAGAAGTAAGTGTTTTCCCTGTACCACATGCAGCGATCAATTTGCCCCTAGAATTTGTTTCAAAACCTTTAGAAACATCTTCAATCATTTCCTTTTGAAAAGTAAATGGTTTGTAATAAATATGTTCAATTTTCTTTGAATCATTAGTAAATTTATATAATTCTTCAAAAAAAACTTTATCAAGAGATTCAAAATCGTCTACTAATATTTGTATATGCTTTTGTTGTTTAAGTACAAGATCAGTAATTGAATAACAGTTTGCTATTGTATAATTGTAGTCTGTATGTTGCGCTTCAACCCAGAATTTTGCCAGCTCATCATAAGACGGCTTAACTCTATTAGTTCTGAATTTAACTTGATAACCTGCAACCTTACCATCATTAAAAACCATAAGACCATCTACACCGCTATCTTTTTTCTCAATTTTATATTTTTGTAAAAAAATTCTCGGTATTTCTCTGGATCTGTATATTTCGCTTAATTGGTAAAACTGTTTTTTTAGAGTAAGATACGCAAATATAAACTGTTCAAAAACTTCACCCCTCAATGGTGCAGTGGGTAGTTTCTCTATTTTTTTCTCTAGTTCACTCCAATTTGAGAATTTTTCCTTTAATAAATCATTATAGTGTGCCATACAAATACATATAGTTATATGAATAAACTATAGCATAAAATATGACTCAGTACACTTATCTTGTTTTTCGAATAACAATAATGCTTTCTCTCATCAAATCATCATATTTACCATGAAGCTCATCAGTTTGTTGGGATGATGACCTTATTTTTCTTGCAAACATTATTTTTTCTACTTCATATCCTAGATTTTTTGCGATGTCTGCTATTAGGAGATCTGTTGGTACTAAAATTCCCTTATATCCAGAATTTGCTACCACAATATAACAAGATGCCCCTTTTGTGAATACTTCCTTCATCCTTCTTAATAATTCATAAGTATCATCAAAATATCCTCTAAGCATATCAGGAATATTTTTATTCCATATATTATAAGTTGCAATAGTATTCGCAATTACATCAATATCTTTATTATGATATTTAATATTGTGATTAAAACTAGAATTTACATGTGACCTCATAGCCATATCTCTGTAAAACTTAAAACCACCATAGTCTTTAACAAAATCTCCCATCCAAAATTCTAATTTATATACTTCACAGTAATCAAAACAATTTGCGTACGGTGGTGAAAAAATAGATATTCCAACCTTTAGATTTTTTATTTTATCAAAATAATCATCAATAAGCATTGATCCTTTAACAAGAATTACTTCGTTATTAGAATTAGATGATTCTATATCTTTTAACATTAATTTACATTTATCCTTAAAATAGGAAAACGGATTTTCTATTGTTTTTTTATTTAAATTAAGTTTTATACCATTACCATCTTTAGTTTTTATTGAACAATCTTCAATTATTGAGATAAATGCAAGTCTAAAAAAATTTGATATTTTATCATTTTCATTTTTATCTAATTGTTCACAAAAATATTTAATTTTATATAAATCACTAAGTGCTTTTTCTGTAAAAGATGAAGTAATAACTCTTGGCTCTGGAATAATTTCGGATTTTATTTTTGGGTTAAATTTTATAAGAATATTCCTTATTGCAGAAACATCATTTTTACTAAAATGAGTTGTTTTTACTTTTGATGCAAGAAAAGCGACTGGGTTTATATCAAACCCAATACTTTTGTAACCTAAGGATTGAGCTACAAGATTAGTAGTTCCAACTCCCGTAAAAGGATCTAGAATATATTGGTCTTTACTTGGATTCTCAATCTTAATAATTGTTTTAACCAATTCTTCCGCATACCCCTGTTTATACTCATACCAGCCATGCCTAGGTGCTATTTTATTTGTTTTAAAATTGACAAGATCTCGAAATTTATCACCACTTGAAATTTTGTATTTCTTCTGGAGACGTTTAATAACTTTCTCGTATTCATTAAGCAAGTCTGCGTGTGTGTTTTTATTTTTAATAACTTTTTCCTGGCTTATTCTACTCATATAGGTGATCAAAATAATCTTTCTTAAAAATATTGTAAAGATTATGCTTATTTTCTAATAAATAACTCTTTGAAAACGATTCAATTATTGGTATTGCTTCAAGAAACATTTTTTTAATAAGATCATTTTTATCGGAATTAATTTTTTCAAAATGACTATTAAAAATGTTTTCTAAATCTTTACAAAATAGCATCTCATCATTATAAGTCTTTTTTTGTAACTTGTTACTAGTTTTTTTAAAAACATAGATAAAATCTCCATACGGAGATCCTTCAGACTTTGTATGAGAAGTCTGTTTATAGTTTTTTATTCCATCTTGGAAATAAATACCCTCCTTTTCTAAAGTAAATCCAGCTCTAAAGATAGAAAATAGTAGTGCTAACCAAGCACTTACATCTTTATTATTAAACGTAAGAATCATATATTTTTCTGGTTTTAGAACATTAAAAGTTTTCTTAAATACCTTATATAGATTTTGCTCGTAATCATGCATTGACTTTGCTCCATCAAAATTCTTTTTACGATTAGAGATGGCTTCTAGTTTAAAGTTTGGCTCAACATTATTATAAAGATCTTTATTCCATGGATACCAAAAATGAGATAGCTCTAAATATTGTACATTACTACCGTATGGTGGATCTGTTATAACGGCATCAATAGAATTATCGGGAAGATCTAATTCAACAATTGATTTATTCCATAAAAGTAAGTTACCTTCGTTACATATGTCTTTATATGTATTTACTTCCTTAGGAATAAAATCAAGATCATTGTTGTAATTAATGACAGACACTACGCGACTTTTTGATTTTCTAAAAACATCCTCAATGTTCACCTCACAAAATTGTGATGGAATCCAATATGCATGTTTTGACCAAGTCGTTGGTTTTCCTGACTGCCAAGTGTCATTTGTGAAAGACATAATATTGTTGTCTTTTACTATATTACTAAAAGATATTCTTAATAATTCGTATTCAGAATCCAATAATTTACTTTTTAGTGATTTTATATAATTAACTAATAATAAATTGATTAATAAATTTTTTTCAGTAAAAAAGTCTTGAAAATTTAAAACTCCCTTTTTTGCAAGTTGATCTTCAAGTTGACGATCCCAATTTAATGGAATTTTATCTTTAGGAATTAGAATTTTATTATTTTTTATCTCAGTACGAAGAAACTCTAAATGTTTTTTTAATTTATTTTCATCACTTTTATCAAAAGATTTTACTACTTTCTCACCATTAGAACTATGTCCAATATTAAAAAGATATTTTATTCCATTTCTTTCACATTTTCTTGCCTCTACTCCACCCTCTATTTTTTTATTACTAACACACTTTGTGTTAGTACATTTATATACACCATTTTTTACACGATTCGCATTAGAAAGAATAATATTTTTATTACAATAAAAACATTTTACAATAAAGGCAATTTCTGACCATTCAATTTTAATTTTTTCACTTTCAAAAGAAAAATAATCAAAATCTTTATATAAACTATTCAGGTAAGATTCTGATAGATCAAAAGCTTTTAATAAATTAGTCGGATTAACTAACTTTTTTACCATGTTTTTCACTATAAAAATAGATAGAGGATTTAAATCACAGCCAATAACTCTACGGTTAAGCTTTAATCCTTCATATACAGTAACTCCACCTCCACAAAAAGGATCGAGAATAAGATCGTTTTTAACACTAAAATTTTCTACTATTTGATTGAAAACATTCCAAGGTCTTCTTGCGAAATATTTATGAATTTTATATGGTGGTGTATGTGGTTCTGCTTTTATTGGTACATACCTAGGTGTTACAGGAATATAGGCTTTTCCCTTTAATATGTCATTTTTAGCAGTCCTTAATATGCTCATAAATAGAATTCTATCACATAAATTAAAATTATCTGAATCAGGTATATAACCAAAAAAACACCCAAG
>Ga0247841_10007218_pt1 | contig 16627 bp, 14 predicted proteins | sample LaCruzMarch2015__2_FD_192410 | JGI IMG/M metagenome (GOLD analysis project Ga0247841, IMG submission 192410) | Freshwater microbial communities from meromictic Lake La Cruz, Castile-La Mancha, Spain - LaCruzMarch2015_18m | ecosystem: Environmental > Aquatic > Freshwater > Lake | place: Spain... | reverse complement strand
TTACGGTGCCTAATATGCACCATCTGAAGCCATCGATCACGCCTGCCATGGGATTTAAAGAGTAAAGCAATTTCCACTTCTCCGGCACTACGGAGGAGGAATAAGCAACCGGTGAGATATATTGGCCTGCCTGGACTAAAAAGGGCACAACATAAAACACATCCCTAAATTCAACATTCAAGGCCGACAGCCACAGACCGACACCCAATGCGGCAGTAAATGCCAGCAACAAAAACAAGGGAAGATAGATAATATTCGCAGTAGGCACGATCTTGTACCAAATTATCATCCCGATAAGAATAATAAAAGAAATGCAAAAATCAATTGTTCCTGAAATAACAGCGCTTGTCGGAATAATCAGACGCGGGAAATAAACCTTAGATATAATCGAAGCGCTGCCAACAATAGACTGGCTTGATGAGCTCATGGACTGCGCGAAAAACTGCCAGGGAAGAAGAGCGGTAAATATCAAAATGGGGTAAGGAACACCATCCGAAGGCAATTTTGCCAAACGTCCGAAGATAATAGAAAAAACAACCATTGTAAATAGCGGCTGAAGAATACTCCAGGCGATGCCGATTACTGCCTGTTTGTACCTAACTAAAATGTCCCGAAGCGCAAGAAACCAGAAAAGCTCCCGATACCGCCATAGTTCACTGAAACCCACACCAATGAGTCCATTACGTTTTCTAATAACTTTAATATGCTCAGTATTCAATGATTGCTCTCCCGATATTCCCATTCTCTAAGGATTTTACAGCCAGATTAATTTGTTCAAGCCCGAAAAAACTGACAGGAATCAAGTGCAAATTTAGTTTCTTCTCTAAATATAAAGATGCATAAAATTGGATATCCCTATCAGGGTTAGTTTCCCCGCCCCATGTGCCAATAATATGTCTTCCTTTTATCAAATCAAAAGGATTAATAGAAATTTCTTTACCGCAAGGCAAGTTGCCAGCTATTATGCATAACCCGCCATTATTACGGATTGATTTAAAAGCGATCTCCATCGATTCTTTTTTTCCCGCACATTCAATCGCATAATCAACTCCTCGATTATCAGTTATTTTTAATATCTTCGATAACACATCTTCTTTTTCTGCATTTATCACATAAGTAGCACCCAATCGTAACGCTTCTTCGAGCTTATTGTCAAAAATATCCACCGCTATGATAAGAGACGCTTGTTTCAATTTAGACGCCAATAAAGCGCTTAAGCCTATGCCGCCTATACCAAAAATAGCAACCGTATCTCCTTTGGAAAGCTTTGCTGTATTCATAACAATACCAGCACCCGTAGGAATAGCACAACCGAGAAGGACAGCCTCACGCAAAGGCATCTCGTCCGGAATTTTAACAAGACGGTTTTCTGAAATAATAGCCCTGGTCATAAAAGTAGAGATTGCTCCGGAATTAACTATTGATTTGTCTTTTCTTTTGTATAAAGTAGCTGGAACATCGGCACCGGTACCTTTAATCCATGTCAATACTACCTTGTCACCTTCTTTAACTTTCTTTACACCAGTACTGACTGCTTCAACAACTCCAGATCCTTCGTGGCCAAGCGTATGTGGCAGAAACTTATCTTCTCCTTTTAAGCCTTTAATTTCATTTAATTGTGAATGACATACGCCACTATAAGCAATCTTAACTAAAACCTGCCCAGGTTTAAGCTTGGGTATTTCAAGTTCCTCTATTTGTAGTTCTTTATTGATACTGTACAATACCGCTGCTTTAGTCTTCATTTATATTTTTATTTTTTTATTCAGCTATAAACCACCAGTAATCACCTGTATAACCAACCTCTTTAAATAATTTCTTCCAATCATCAACATGCATCATTGTCTCGGCGGTCAGAACCCATTTAAAGAGATTCTCCCGCTCCTCTTCATTGCGCCAGGCATCTATGGTAACATAACTATTACCCCTACAAACACGCTGTATTTCCTGAAGCGCTATTTTTAAGCGCTCTAACGGAAGATTATGAATAGAGTTAATAGAAATAACTAAATCAAAACTTTTATCAGCATATGGCAACTTTTGTGCGTTGGCTATTTTAAGAAAAGGTTTAACCGATGGCATTGCATTTGTAATAGCATAGCTACTAACATCTATGCCTGCTATCGCGCAATCAGGCATAAGTTCTTTAAAATCATGGAGCATGAACCCCTTGCCGCATCCTATATCCAGAATAGCCGCATTATCCGCAAGCCGATAATAATCCTTCATACGTTTTACTACAGACTTCCAACGGCCGTCATATTTATAACCGCCATAACCAAACTTTCTATCTCCGTCAAAAAATTCCCTGTCAAATTTCTTGGCTATTTTAATAATTTCCGGAGTTTTTTCAAGCGCTCTTTTATTATAATCACGCACTGTTTTAAGGTGGGTATCTAATAAATTAATCTCAGCCATTGTTCAATTGCCTCCTTAGTTAACCATACCTTTAACCTTACAAATAATGCCGTTAACTGTGAAACCCAGGGTCTCACAAAGATCCTCATAGCTGCCATAGTCTCTTATAAAATCACCAGAGATCGAGATAAACGAATATTTTACGCCGCTAATACATCCTGCAACCCTGATCACCTCATCTCCGATACCCCCATAGCAGCTGTGTTCTTCGATTACAAGTGCTTTTTTAGTTTTATGCAGGCTATTAATAACTAACTCGGCATCAAAAGGTTTAATCGTATGCATATATAAAACCTCTATATCACAACCTTCTTTTTGCAAATATTCCGCGGCATTAAGCGCTGTCTTTAGATGAGGTCCTGTCACAATTATTGTCACATCTTTCCCATCTTTTATCTTAATACCTTTTCCTGCCACAAGCTGGTTTGGTTTAAAAATATAATCATGGCTGCATTTTGGAACACGAAAATATGATACCATCTTATTATTATAGGTCTGTTTAAATAAAATATTCAACTCCATAGGAGAAGCTGGAAAAAATATCTGTGTATCCGGCAACGGTTTTAATAAAGCAAAATCTGTATAGCAATGATGAGTACACCCTAATGTAGAATAATCAAATGCGCTACCTACGGTAATAATATTTACCCCTAATTTTTGATAACAAAAATCTAATTTTATTTGTTCATATGAACGCTCTACTATAAAAGGCGCTATGGTGTGAACAACAGGATAAAAACCAAGCATTGATAAACCGGCAGCCATATTTACGATAGTCGGCTCGCAAATCCCAACATTATAATATCTTCCCGGACAAGCTGCAGAAAAAGGCAAAAGTCTGAAATGGCTTATATCACCTACTAAAACAACTAGATTATTATCTACCTTTCCAACCTCTATAAGCGTATCTGCAAATTCCTGTCTCATCTCCTTCATACATCAAGCTCCTTATAAATCAATACCAATTCATCTTTATTAGGCACCTTATAATGCCAAGGTCCATGCGTCTCCATGAAGCTAACGCCCTTCCCCTTGGTTGTATTTGCTATTACAACCTTTGGCTTAGAGTTAAAATCAAAATTGATTTTATTAAATACCTTAAAATCTTTTAAATTATGGCCGTTTATTTCATGCGTTTCCCATCCAAAAGACTCCCATTTTTTAGAAAGACAAGAGACAGGCAAAACTTGATCTGAAGATCCGTTATTGTCCACCACACAGCAAAGATTGCCTAATTTTAGATTAGCTGCCACCAATGCTGTTTCCCATATAGTACCTTCATTGCATTCCCCATCTCCAACGATCACAATAACTTTATTTTTTTTATTTCTTATTTTTAGCCCCAAAGCAATACCCATTGCCGTAACAATACCATGGCCTAAAGAACCCGTAGAAGCTTCTATACCAGGAACTTTAGTCCTATCTGGATGGCCGCCTAAAATCGCCCCTTTCTTGCTTTTGCTATCTAAATCGCGTTGCTTAATATAACCGTATTTCTCTAATACCACATAAAGAGCTGCACAACCGTGCCCCTTGCTTAAAATAAAATAATCTCTTTTATCCCAAGCTGGATTTTTGGAGTCAAACTTGATAACCTTATCATATAGATATGCAATAATATCAATTATCGAAAAAGCGCTTGGTATATGGCCTTCACCAGCTTTGTATACCATATCCACAATTTTCTTTCTAAGCTCACTATTAATTATTTTATTCATAAGAAATTTGACTAAAAATTAAAAGTTCTACCTTGTCCTCCGTCAACCGGAATTAAAGATCCGACACAAAAAGCCGCATATTCAGAACACATAAAAGCAACGAGTTTACTTATTTCTTCGAGTTTCCCAAATCTTCTTATAGCCATCCGTTCTTTTAAATATTTATCCACATGTTGCGGCCTTTCCTTAACAGCTTTATCCCAATAGCCGCCTTCTGTAAAAATAGCTCCAGGAAGCACAGCTGATACAGATATACCATCAGGAGCCAAAACTCTGCCAAGACTTCTTACGTAAGCATTTAGTGCCGCCTTAGCTGAACAATATGGGATAGGCCCATGATTTTCAGAACCGGAAATTGATGAAATATGAACAATTCTGCCCCATTTTTTTTCCCTCATCTTCGGTATTAAAGCGAGATTCAACTCAACAGCAATTTCTAAATTAAATTTAAATATTTTCTTCCACTCAGTAATAGCACAAAAAGGATCGTTAATATCTAATGTGCCCCCTAGATTATGTACAATAATATCCGGACAAAAATTAACATTGTGCATATAATCTACTACTTTATTAACAGATCCGGAACGCATTAAATCCATAATAATATATTTATGCCCTTTAGTCTTACCTCCTATCTCCTTAATCAAAGACTTAACATCTGATTCTGTTCTAGCAATAACAGTCAAAATTACACCTTCTTCAGCCAAGGCTTTAGCAATTGACCTTCCTATACCACGACCCGAAGCAGTTACTAAAGCTTTTTTTCCTTTTATTCTTAAATTCATATTATCCTCACAGTAATTGAGTTGGAACAATAATGTTACGCAGGTTTATCTTTAATATTTTTTTTAAGATTGGGCGAATACTGTCTAAAGCCGTAATCAATATAACAGCATCCGATAAATCTATGCTACTGCCACTCTTAATTGAAACTTTTAAACCAGGATATCTCATTCCGTCCTTATTAGAATCATCATCTATGATAAATTTCAAAAATGACATATCTGTATTCAAATGATATGCTAATATAGGTAGCATTTGAGCTGCTCCGTATCCGAATACCACATGATCTGAAAAAGACTCAATAGTTGACTTAGTAGATTCGACCATTTTCTTAAAAACTTTTAATTGCTTTGAAATCATGTTTTGACTTGGGCAAAAAGGAACACATTTTTTAGTTTTATCACCTTTTTTAGAAAATGCTAAAACAACAGTCCCTCCCCAGTAATTAAAATTATAAGTATGTTTTAAATAATAAAAACCCAAGTCCTTAATTAAAAATAGGAGAGATTTTAAACTGAAATATTGCAGATGCTGATGAAAAACCTGATCAAATCTTGCATTTCGTATTAGGTTCTCAAAACCAGGCACTTCAAGAATGAAAATTGCATCATCGCTTGATGCTTTGGCCATTTTCTCCAGAACTTCTTTCGGTCTTTCTAAATGTTCAAATGTATGCGAAGCAATTATTAAATCTGCCTTACAGCTCAAAACTTTCTCCATATTTATTTCTTCAATAAATTTAGGTATAAAATTTATAGAAGACTCTTTTTTATGCCTCTTTAGAACAGGGTCAATGCCTGTAAGTTTTTTGCCTAATTTTGATACTTTCTTAAGCAAATATAAGTCATTGCATCCAACTTCGATTATATGTTTAAAAATCCTTTTTTTGCTTATACTTTTTATAAAATTAGCAAGAAAATCATTACCCTCTTTAGCAATCTTACTATATGAGGTTCTATGTCTATAAATATCACCATAAAGATAAGCTGGATCAATAACATTGCGCAGTTGTGCATGTTTGCATTTTTTACAAAACATTAAAGCATTATCTATATCAGGATATATGTTGGAGCTTTTTTTTGTCAAATATATGCCTGTCAAAGGTAATTTTGGCAAATCCAATGCCTTAACTAAACCCCTATTCCCACATACAGAACAATCTTCTAATATTGTTTTAATATATTTGTTTAACATTTATCTTTTTCCAATATACATAGCATATAATTACCGAAAAAAATCAAAATGGTCCTATAAATGTCTTATCCGGCACATCCATCGGCGTATCGCAGGGTATGCCTAATTCTTCAGGAGATAATGCCGCAAGCCCAAATATCTTTCTTGCTGTATTAACAATATCCCCTGTTCTGGGATAATAATTATTTGCCAGCGCCCAGCTCGTAGGGGTTGGGGTATCCGGAAAAGTAAGGCGGCACGGAGCGCATTTTAAAGACCCCCATGCTTTTTCATATATAAGCGTCAGGATTTCAGCAGATATACCAAAACTTTTCCATGCACCATCAGCCACAAGTGCCCTTCCTGTTTTTTTAACCGATTCTATTATAGTTTTATCATCCAACGGCTTGATTGTCCTTAGATCCAAAACCTCGGCATCTATATTATCATGAGCGAGTAATTCAGCGGCTTTTAACGCCTCCAGTGTCATATAAGAAGACGCTATAATTGTAATATCTTTACCTTTTTTTAATCTTTTTGCTTTTCCGATAGGCACTGTATACATTTTTTTAGGTACAACTCCTTTTACCCCATGCAGCCATCTATGTTCAATAAAAATAACAGGGTTATTGTCTCTTATGGCAGATATTAGCAGGCCTTTAGCATCATACGACGTAGCAGGCATTAAAACCTTTAAACCCGGCATATGAGCAAACAAGGCTTGCAGGCTTTGTGAATGCTGGGGCCCCTGACCCCAACCACGGCCTACTAATAAACGAATTACCATAGGCACTTTCATCTTTCCGCCAAACATATAATGCCATTTCGCGGCATTATTTATTATTTGGTCTAAAGATAAGAGCATAAAATCAACGCGTTGATGGGTAAGGATCGGACGCATTCCAACTAAGGCAGAACCAATAGCTATGCCTGTCATACCGTTTTCAGCTACCGGCATATCCAAGACTCTTTTATTGCAGAATTTTTTCTCAAGGCCAAGAGTTGTCCCAAAGATTCCCTTGGGATCAGTAACGCCTAAACCCATTATATAAACCGATGGGTCCTGCTCCATACACTGCTCCGTGGCTTCAAGTATAGCCTGCGCAAAATTGATTTGTCTATTCATAAAAATCAGGGATTAACCTGCATATACGTCTGAAAGCATCTCTTTGCTTTTAGGATAAGGGCTGTTTTTTGCAAAACTAACCGCGTCATTAATTTCTTCCTGAATATCCTGCTTAAGACTTTTTATCCGCGAAGAATTAAGAATGCCGTTATTAATCAATTGTTTTTCAAATAAACCAATGGGGCACTTCTTCTTCCATTTCAGGAAATCTTTTTCGGTCCTATATCCTAAATCATTATCAAAATTAGGCCCGCAGTGTTCTCTCCAGCGATATGTTTCAAACTCAAGATAATACGGGCCTTTTCCTTTTCGTATATTTGCCACTGCTTTTTTTGCCAACTCATATATCTCAATCACATTATTTCCATCGCCTTTATCCCCTTTTATGCCGAGTGAATTTACCAAAGATAGATTATCCCTTTCTTTAGGCTGACGGACAGATAAAGGAGAATAAACAGAGAAAAAATTATTTTCGCAGACAAAAAGTACAGGCAATTTCTTTAAAGAAGCGAAATTAAGGCTTTCGAAAAATACGCCTTCTTCTGTCGCGGCATCACCAAAAAAAACAGCCGTTATATTGCTTTCTCTTTTCATTTTAGTGCCAAATGCGGCTCCTGTAGCTATGGGTATAATCCCTGCAACGATTGGAGTCGTACCTAATATACCTACTGATAGATCAACTAAGTGCATTGAACCACCCTTGCCCTTAGAACATCCTGCTACTTTACCGTATATTTCCGCTAACATCCTTTTTAAATTACCACCCTTAGCAAGATAATGTCCGTGGGAACGGTGACTGCTGAAAAGGTAGTCTTTCTTTAAGAGGTTTGCGCAAACCCCTGCGGCAATTGCCTCCTGCCCTATACATAAATGGACAGGACAACGCATCTCTTGTTCCGGATAAAGCTCGGCAATTTTTTCCTCTATCATCCGAACCCGCAACATATGATAATATAATGAGAGAGATATTGTTTTATTTATTTTCATGACTTATGCCAATTTAAGATTCTTCATTGTTTTAATATTATAACAATTATCTCCATCCTTAAGCTTTCCGGATTTAAAATGTTCCGCCACTTCTTTTATGGCATCGTTAACACAATACTTTGGCTTAAATCCTGTAGCAAGCAGCTTTTTTGAACAAAGCCTGTAAGAACGCGGGTCATTAGACTCGCTGACAATAATCTTAGCCGGAATCTGCGCGACCACTTTATTGGCAATATCAATTATCGATATATTCTCGAAACCTGCGTTAAACACACCACAAAGCTCAGTACCTTTTTTAAGAAAATGCAAGTAAACCCCTACCATATCTTTCAGGTGAATATTAGGCCGAGTCTGATTACCTCCCAATACAGTAATTTTACCATTAGCTAAAGCTTGCATGGTTAACATATTTACTGAAAGATCTAAACGCATCCGTGGAGAATAGCCACAGACTGTTGCCGGACGCAGGATTTGAATGCATATTTTATCCTGATAGCTCATCAACACCCGCTCACTTATCATTTTGGTTTTATTATAATCAGATATAGGCACAAGAGAAAGATCTTCTGTAACTTCAGGCTCATCCTTGACCCCGTAAACACTGCCGGAACTGGCAAGGATAAACTGCTTCACTTTGTGCTGTATAGCCCGCTCCACTAAATGCATAGTTGATAAAACATTCACCTCCCATGCTAATTTAGAATTCAATTCACCGCAAGGATCATTAGCTATATTAGCTAAATGCATAACTACATCTACGCCCTTCATCGGGACATTGTCTGTATTACGTATGTCTTCTTTAATAACTTTGAGATTTTTATGCTCTGTCAGGTAATTACCAAACCACTGTATATCTACTACAGTGATGTAATGCCCTTCAGCTAAAAGCATTTGAGTTAACACTGTTCCCACAAAACCACAACCTCCCAAAACAAGGATGTTCATATGTCCCTCTATATTAATTAGAAACTAAGCAAAGCCATTCCACCTTTTAAAAATTTATCCTTCTTTATAGAATCGGCATTGCCAATAATACGAACTGCTTGTGCTCCTGCTAATTGACCCATAAAAGTAGCTAAATCTATTGGCAAATCCTTAACTGCTGCCAAAGAAGCTACAGAACAAAAGGCATCTCCTGCGCCCACTGTATCGACTACAGATTGCTCAAAAGGCATACATTTGCATTCCGATTCTTCTTTTTTAATGCCGATCGTATCCGTAGCACCGCGAGTTAACCAACTATAGCTGGCAGAGAACTTATGATGTAACTTTTTTAATTCTTCGGAAAAATTTATATTCCGCCTACCACAAGCCAAAGTTAATTCTGACTCATCCAAAGAAAAAGAATCTGCGTGGTAATATTGCTTGTCAATTATATTAAAACCATGGTTATAGCTATTGGTCTGGCAATTAAGGGCAAGAAACGGTGATTTTTTCTGAACGAGTTCGCGGATTCTATCCTGCATAAGGCCATGTCCAAAATCCATTACCATGATTAAATCATAATCTCTTATACAGCTATCTATCAGGTCGTAAAGTAAAGTCTGGATCTTATCGCTCAAATACTGTTCGTCTATTGCATTAATAGCGAATAATTTGGATAATTCTTTACCCTCAGAAAGCGGCTCAACGAAACGCTGTTTAATAATAGTGGTAAAATCAGAGCTACGGATTATTTCATCTTCATCAGGATTTATATATTTAGCTAAAGCTGGCTCTACCCATTCCTCAGTACCTACTAAACTAATAAGCTTAGTATTCAACGTAAATTGTTTTACATGGCGAAAAACCGCTAAGGCACCACCTGCCTGAGTTTCTTCAGATAAGAACCTTGTAGAGATAATGCGATTTTTAGAAGTAAGGCCTTGCACTTTAACTGAAGAGTACCGGTCAAAGATTACGTCTCCAATGATTAAAACTTTTAGATCCTTGAAACTATCTACTATTTCTTTGAATTGGTTTGGCGTGTATTTTGCCGCCAACTTCTTACAGAATTCTTTCATCTGCGGCGGGTGAACTTCAAAATTATTATTAAGCAACTTTGTTGAGCTGAATACAACCGAACCTACGTAATGCACCCGGCCTCCCAAGCGCTCTACGGTCTGAATGTCATCGTGAATATTACCAGTCACATCAACCTGAGGATTTTCATACTCTTTACCTTTGCAATATATGTGCGGTTGAACACATTCTATCGCTTCGTGAGCTGCAGGAAAAGGAACTACTACCACATAATCAATATATTCTAAGGATGACAGATATTTAACCCTAAGTTCATCATTAAAATATGGCCGGCCCGGACCTTTATTGACATATTGCTCTGCTGTAATAGTAACTACTAAAATATCTCCCAAGGCCTTTGCTTCTTCAAAATGAACAATGTGTCCAGGATGAAGAAGATCAAACGTCCCGTGGCACTGAACAATCTTTTTACCTTCGCTCTTAAGTTTAGCAAAAATACGACCAGCATCGTTAAAAGAAACCATCTTCTTAGCAGTAAACATTATTCTCCTTAAGAATTTTATTTTTTATGAACATATTCAAATGGCTGTTTTTTTAATTCTTCGAAATTATTGTTTACCCAATCTATGATTTCGCTTATGCCTTCCTCTAGCCCAATACAATCTACCCAACCTAATTCCTTACGTAGCTTACTGCTGTCCAGTAAATATGCCGCGTCCTTCCCTGGACGTTCATCTACTATTTCAACGAGTTTTGTAAAATCTACCTTCATTATTTTACAAATCATTTCTACTAGCTCTCTAATAGAAATATACGAATCTGTGGATATATGGTATGCTTCTCCCGCAGTGCTTTCTTGCGCAATTTTCAAAGTAGCTGCCGCCACATCCCGGATATGAATAAATGAACGCACTGAATGACCTCCGCCATGTAGTTGCAGTTTTTTGTCAAGTTTTATATAAAGAATAGTTCTGGGTATTATTCTATAAAGCTGCTGCCCTGGGCCATAAACATTTGCCGCACGCGTAAAAACTACTGGAAATTTATAATGATTGAAGAACGTGCGAAGGTGCAAATCACAAGCTGCTTTTGAAGCGGCATAAGGCGTGCTTGGATTAAATGGCGTCAACTCGGTTACTTTTCCAGTGCAATTACCATACACTTCTGGGGTTGAAACATGGACATATTTCTTCAGAAAATTGAAATTTCTTATTTTATCATGAAATTTCACGTTACCAACAACATTAGTTTGATACCAATGCTCCGGATGCTCCCAACTTTGAGCCACCATAGCCTGTGCAGCAAAATTTATAATATAACCTGGGCAAAACTTTTCAATAGTGCTGGCCATCTTATCTATATCATGATTTATATCGAACTTTTCAAACCTAAATGTTCCTGACTTATTAATATTATCCCATTTATATGGCAAAAAGACGTCGGCTGGCTCACGAGAACGGCTTATGCCTAATATTTCCATTCCTAAGGAAAGGCAATATGCCACAAAATTTGCCCCAGAAAAAGAATTGCTTCCTATGATAACTATCTTCTCGCGCATCTCACTCATTAAACATGCCTTTCCTAAGCCATTGCATTAACATATGTCCTACTATAAGTTGCAAATCTTCGGCTATCTGCATATCGTTAATAGGGAAATGGATAGCGACATTCACTGAACTTAAACATTTACCGCCATCAAACCCTAAAATCGCGCATGTTGAAATACCCATTTTTTTAGCAGTATCCACTGCTTTCAAAATATTTGGAGAATTTCCGCTTCCGGAAAAGACAATAAGGATATCGCCTTCCTTGCCCAATCGTTCTAGTTGAAATGAAAAAATGTTTTCATATCCGATATCATTAGCTAAACAAGTCAGAACAGCCTGATTTGCTGGCAATGCTATAACGTTTATCCCTATACTTTTCCCTTTTGACTGAAGATATAACAAGTCATTAGCTATATGTATTGCGTTGGCAGCGCTCCCGCCATTGCCACATAAAAATACATGCCTATTTTCTTTCTGAGCCGACAGAATTTTTTGAGCAAGCTGCTCTACTGGAGACCAATCAAAAGATTGCATGCAATTAATAAGGCGATTTTGATAATCTTTAAAAATATTCTCAAGCATATTTGTTTAAATAACCTATTCCAGTGAGCGCAAAGCTACGCTTCGTTGCACCGTTTGTACCACTCTATTGTTTTTTTAAGCCCTTGTTCAAAATTCGTATAAGCTTTAAAGCCAAATTCTTGTTCTGCCTTAGACGTATCGAGACATCTTCTTGGTTGACCGTCGGGCTTAGTTTTATCCCAGGTAATCTTACCTTTAAAACCGGTAAGTTTAACAATAAGATTTACCAAATTTTTTATAGATATTTCAAAACCGGCGCCGATATTTACTGGTTCACTTTTATTATATTTTTCTGTGGCAAGGACTATGGCTTCCGCGCAGTCTTCGACATATAAAAACTCGCGGGTAGCTTTGCCTGTGCCCCAGACAGTTATCTCAGGGACAGTCCCCTTCTGGGACAGTCCCTTTTGGATCCCCTGCGAGAACAGTCCCTGAGCATCTATACATTTCTTAATCAAAGCTGGAATTACATGTGATGAATTAGGATTAAAATTATCGCCAGGACCATAGAGGTTAACAGGCATTAAGCATATGGAATTAAAGTCATATTGTTGTCTATATGCCTGAGACTGGACTAAAAGCATTTTCTTGGCAAGACCATAAGGAGCATTAGTCTCTTCAGGATAACCGTCCCATAGATTTTCTTCTTTAAAAGGGACTGGGGTAAATTTCGGATAACAACAGATGGTGCCAAGGGCAACAAACTTTTCAATGCACGCTTGACGGCCTATTTCCATCAGCTGAGCGCCCATCATTAAATTATCATAGAAAAACTTACCTGGGTTTTCTCTATTAGCTCCTATTCCACCTACCTTGGCAGCTAAATGGATAACTATATCAGGCTTGGCATCCTTATAGAGCTTTTTTACTGCGGGCATCTGGACTAAATCATAATCTTTGCTTCGTGGAATAAATATATTTTTACAACCGCATTCTTTAAGCTTTTTAACTACAAAAGAGCCAAGAAAGCCGCTGCCGCCAGTAACAACTATATTTTTAGTAGATAAGTTTAAGAACATTTTATTGTGCTTTTAATTTTTTAAGATAATCGGAGAAAAATATGTATAAGCTCATTAATAAAAATGCTGCTAAGCCTGCGATTAATATTTTCCGAGGAGTTTGCCTGGACTCTCTCGCGCCATAAGTAGCGGAATCTAATACTTTTACCATAGGTTTAGATGGTGTAATATTTAACTCACTATTTATCTTATCAAGGTTCTGAACTATAAAATTAGCAACTTTTTCTGTAAATAAAGGGTCATTGCCTCTTACTTTTATTGCAAGACCGGCTGTTATGGGACTAGTAGTTATTGCATAAGAAAACTTCTTTTTTTTATTAAATTCTAAAAATGATTGAATATCTTTTGCCATGCGATTACTTTTTAAAATAGCTACAATGATATCATTTGAAGAATCTCCTCCGCCTAATCCTGAAAGTCCTAATAATTTTCCAATAGAAGAAGATGATCCGCCCGAGCCACCTGAAATAATAGTAACTGTGGATACGTAGCTTACAGGGATAAGTAGTGAGAAAATAGCTGTAAAGAACATGGCTATTACCATGAACGCCACAATGGTTTTCCACCATTTCTTATACATATTTATATAATATAGTATATTGAATTCATATTCCATACATAGCTCCTATAGGTTATATATCTATAATATTATAAGCAACGAGGTTAATTATAGCGTATTTTGGGGATGGGTGCAAGAGAAAATTAGGTACCCGCTATTGCAGGGCGACGATGATACCAACACCCATTGCTATGCGGGATAGGATCTCAACCGTATCCTTTAGAAGCGTGCCCGGAGGAGTCCAGTATCTGAATTCCTGAGGGATAACTACGGTGTCTCCGCGCTCTACGAACTTCGTCATCATAAACTTATTGATAGCTTCGCCATTGGCACGAACAACATAGATACCACTTTTATCAGCGTGCTTGGTAAGGCCGCCTGTACGCTGAACATAATAGTCTATGCCCTTACCTATTTCAAAAGGAACTGAGGTAGGATTATTGACACTGCCTATGACTGTAACTGCTGAAGGTGACTCCGGTATAGTAATAGAATCTCCGTCTTCCAGCGAAATATCATACTTACTATGCTTTAACTGATCAAGTGGCACTAGAACAATAACCATTCTGCCCTCTATATCAGCCTCAGCTATTATCTCCATCATATCCATCCTGGCTCTTACAGACTGGGTGACAGCATCTGCTCCGACTGCGCTTCCAGCCCTCATTAACATCGCCTGCTGTTCTTCCATAATAGTGCGCTGTTCTCTCTCTAAGAATTTTTTACGCATTTTCTCCTGGACTTCTTTTATAGACTTACGCGTAAATACAGTACCCGGTAAAAAAGCATCCTGGGTATAGCCGCCGGCTCTCGCTATAAGATCGCTAAGCCTCTCTCCCTGGATAACAGGATACGTACCCGGAAATCTCACCTGGCCCTTTATAGTAATCATCTTTTTCTCAGTAAGCTTGGGCTCGCGTTTCACAAAAAGCGTGTCGCCTCCCTGTAGAATAATATCTTTATCTATATTGATATTGGCCCCAAAAATTCTTTTAATGCCTATTTCCCGGACAACAGGCTGTTCCCCAGGAACAATATGAAACAGTTCCGCGCCTCTAATAAAATCTCCCGAGGTAACCCCTCCAGCTCTAAAGATAAGGTCTGAGATTTTCATATTAGGAGTAAGTTCATATTTGCCTGGCTTATTGACTGCGCCGTCTATTTCCACAAATGATGGGGCTGAAGCTTCTGCCTCTGAATAGACTAAAAGTATATCCCATTCTTTTAAAGAAATATCTTCGTCTTTACCGCCCATCATCATCTTATCCAGATTTATCGGGATGATCTCGCGGGAACGATCTTTGGAAACTCGCGCTATCTCAGCCCTGGATAAATAAGTGCCCGGCATCATGCCTTTGGCAGTCTGTATCAGGTCTTTTACTGACATATCTTCTTTAATGCCATAATCGCCCGGATTCTCGACATTACCAAGTATGGTGACAAAATTATGTTTAAGCCTGACTATGGGAGAAACTATAACCATGTCGCCATTACGAAGGTTAATATCTTTAAAATTGCCATTTTTTAACTCGATATCTACTATTACCCTGCGTTCATTGTCCTTAATGCGCTCCACCTGAAGATGCTGGAGATTCCCGGTAGGAGTAATGCCACCTGCAAATTCCATAAGGTCACTTAAAGAAATCTCGCTTTTAGTTTCATAAATACCCGGACGCTTGACACTGCCTGAAATAGCCACTACATCGCCTATCGAAGGAACAAATATCGTATCGCCTGACTGTATAATAGAATTATCAGCCTGCTCGCCTTTTAATAAAAAATTATAAAGGTCTATTTCTCTTGATTTATTATCCGGGGAAGTAATTTTTATCTTACGCATAGAGCCCATCTTCGTGGGTCCGCCTGCCTTATAGAGCGCCTGAAAGATATTTGACTGGGAGCTGATGGAATATGCGCCTGGCTTTTTAACCTCGCCCATTACAAATACGCGGATACTGCGGAGTTTACCCATGGAAACATCTACATTGAAATTAGTATAGAACTCATTGAGGCGCTGGGTAATGCGGGTCTCGGCTTCTTTAAGCTTCATGCCCCAGACGTAAAGAGGGCCTGACTTAGGAAGCATGATTTTACCTTCCCTGTCAACCTCTACGGGGAAGCTTTCCTGGACACTGCCCCAAATATTGATAAGAAGCGTATCTCCGGGACCAACAATATAGTCAGGGCTTACAGGAACAACTGCAGTATCTTCCGCGCCTGTAATCTGACCTGAAAGACCTGCAGCCTGAGTTCCCTGGCTGCCAAGGGCTGTTTTTAACATGCCAAGGGTCGCAAGAGACTCCAGAGATTTAGTAGCATCTGAAGAAGAATCTTTTCTATCTTCTTCTTTCCCGGACTTCTCAGGTACAAAAAAGAGCTCATAACCGAACTGCTTAAGGTCCCGGGGTGCTCCAAAAGAAATAGACTTTGAAAAACTGGATTCTATATTAGATGGTTCCTGGAATAAAATAGGGCTAGACTTAAACTTTGCCTGATCCAAGAGATCGCCTTCGGGGAAAAATACAAAACTATCGTAAGGACAGGTAAGCTGCTGGCGAAGCTTATACTCAAACTGGCCTCTGGATTCCTGTGAAGACAAAGCCTTTTTAATAGCATCATCTTTTGTGGGTTTTTTGTCTTTAGTAGCATCTTTTGACTTAAAAAGACTAAAAAGCTTATTTTGTTTATCTAGATCTTTAAGCTTATCCTGATTATCTTTTAAGCTGTCTTCAATATCCAGGCTGTCTTCTTTA
>Ga0247841_10007216_pt1 | contig 16633 bp, 15 predicted proteins | sample LaCruzMarch2015__2_FD_192410 | JGI IMG/M metagenome (GOLD analysis project Ga0247841, IMG submission 192410) | Freshwater microbial communities from meromictic Lake La Cruz, Castile-La Mancha, Spain - LaCruzMarch2015_18m | ecosystem: Environmental > Aquatic > Freshwater > Lake | place: Spain... | reverse complement strand
GCCACGTGGGTGCTGGCTGGGCAGATTGACGAGCCGGCGCGGCATCTGTGCCTGCTCGCCTTCGGCAAACTCGGCGGCGATGAACTGAACTATAGTTCCGACATAGACCTGCTCGGCCTGTGCGATGATTGTGTCTACACGGTTCAGACACGTACCGGCGAAGAATGGTCGCACAAGCAATTGTACCAGCGCGTGCTGGACGGCGTGCGCAAAGATCTATCGGACATGACGCACGATGGGTTTGCCTATCGCGTCGATTTCCGCCTGCGGCCGCACGGCAGCGCTGGCGAATGGGCGCCCAGTGTCAGCGCGGCCATAGACTATTATCGCACGACGGCGCGCCTGTGGGAATTGCAGGCCACGTTGAAATTGCGCCCGATTGCGGGCGTCCTGCCCATTGGCGAGTATTTTCTGGGCATGCTGCGACAGTGCCTGGTGGCCGCGCACGATCCCGGCCAGGTGCGCGCCGGCATCGCGCACCTGCGCGCGCTGGCCGTGCAAAAATCAGCCGCGGGTTTGCGCGCCGGCGTGGATGTCAAAAATGGCATCGGCGGAATTCGCGACATTGAGTTTTGCGTGCAAGGCTTGCAACTCATGCATGCCGGTCACACGCCCCAGGTGCTGCATCACACCACCTTGTCCGCCCTGCGTCTGTTGCAGGAGCAGGGTGTGCTTGACGCTGCCGTCGCGCAACAGTTGGCCGAGGATTACCGCTGGTTGCGGCGAGTCGAGCATTTTCTGCAGATTCTCGAGGATCAGCAAATTCACGCCGTGCCGCTCGACGGCCCGGCGGTGGCGGCGCTGGCGCAGCGCGTCTGCGGTGGCGCGACCACCGCCGCCAACTTTCTGCAACAACTCGACGCGACCATGGCGCGCGTCAAGCAGTATGCCAGTGCAAGCTTGGCGTCTGAAATTCCGATATAAGGAACACCCTCGCCTTGGTAGCGTAGTGCCGTTGCTGGATTGCTGCAACATCCGCGGCGTGCCCCGCGGCCACAAAGGCAGAACTGGTGATCAGTGATCAGTGATCGGTGGCCGGTGTGGCGGTGTACTGAAAGAGTGGGAGCGGCCTCCGTGCCGCGATTCTGCTTCTGCACCGATCACTGATTACCGAATACTGAGATGTGCTCGCATCCTACACCTTATAGCGAAACATCAGAGCATGGCGGTGCGCCAGGTTTTGACATATGTCGCTGTTTGTGGTATCATGTGACCATGACCCGAGAAGAAGAAATTCTTAATGAGATATGCGCGCGACTGCGGTCGTGCGCGGATGAGCTGCGCGGCTATCGCGTTTTCTTGTTTGGTTCGCGCGCGGCAAACAGGGCGCAACCGCGATCCGATTTCGACATCGGCATTACTGGCCCGCTCGCACTGCCACTCAAAGCATTCTACAAACTTGAAGACGCATTGGATGACATTCCTACGCTGTATGAAATCGAATTGGTTGATATGAACCGCGTCAGTCTCGCATTTCGTACCGAGGCAATGAATACTATGAAGATTCTGTATGAATAGCACGCACCTTATGGATGATTTTGACCGCGCACTTACGCGCCTTGATGAAGCGCTGCGTGTGACCACAGATGATGATGTGTATCGCGCCGGTTGCATTCAGTACTTTGAGTTTTGTTTCGAGTTGGCATGGAAGACCATCAAGACCTTTGCGGAACAGGCTGGCGTGCTGGAGTGTACCTCCCCAAAAGCATCTATTAAATACGCCTTCTCTGCCGGATGGATTGATGACGAAGATACGTGGCTCGCCATGCTGGCCGCGCGTAACCGCATGACGCATACCTATGATATGTTTGGCGCATTTGATGTCTATGATTCCCTGCCGCGCTTTCTTTCAGAAATGCAGCACTTGCACGGCACACTGACGGCAGCACAAACAGCCTGACATGGTCTGTGCGCTCAGCGCGCCGGCGCCGTGCGTGGCTGCGTCCGCGCCCGCACTGGCAGCAGCGTCCGCAAGCGCCATTTAATTTTCAGCAATTCCAAAAAGATCAGCAACGACGTGCGCGCATTGTAGGTCAGGCGTGATTCCGGATCGTGCGTCCAGGTGACGCCGACTTCTTTGATGTGCAACCCGGCACGGCTGGCGCGCATCATCAATTCAATGTCGAATATCGCCGAGGGCGATTGCAGCTCGCCGAAGACGCGCTGCGCCGCCACCCGCGTGAACAGTTTGAAACCGCACTGCGTGTCGCGAATGCCGTACAAGGCCATTGAACGCGTCAGGATGCCGTAGACTTTGCCCAGCAACTTGCGCACGGGATGCTGCGCGCGCACCAGCTGCGTGCCCGCGTTGGCGCGCGAACCGATGACGATGTCATACGCGCCGGACTGCAGCCACGGCGCACACTTTTCGACTTCCGCAATTTCCGTCGAATTGTCAGCGTCCATGAACAACACCGCCGCTTTGGTCGCCGCCAGCATGCCGGTGCGCACGGCATAACCCTTGCCGCGATTGGGCGTGTAGCGGATCACGCGCACCCGCGCATCCTGCGCCGCCAGCGCTTGCGCGGCGCCGGCGGTCTCGTCCGCGCTGCCGTCATCCACCACGATAATTTCATAATCGCAGCCACTGCGGCGCAGGTAGTCCAGCGTGTGTTGCAGCGTGGGCGGCAAGCGCCGGGCTTCATTGTAGCACGGAATCACGACCGATAGCGCCGGCAATTTTACAGCACTCATTTCCACACGTAGCGTTCAAGATGAAAAATAACTTTGCTGCCGTGGCGCTCGAAATGAAACGGCATTTCACGATACGCCACCAGCGCTTCCCGCAGTTGCGGTTGCTGCTCCGGCCGGCAATACACCAGCAAAAACCCGCCGCCGCCCGCGCCGCAGATTTTGCAGCCCAGCGCGCCGGCCTGCATGGCGCGCGTCACCATGGCATCAATTTCCGGCTTGGTGATGCTCTCCGCCAGCGCGCATTTCAATTCCCAATTTTCGCGCAGGAGCGCGCCCAGCGTGTCGTGCGCGCCGGCCTCAATGGCCCCGCGGGCCTGCGCCGCCATGGCGCCAATGCGCGCGAGCTGGGTGAATTTATCCGCAGTATTGCGCACCTGCTCGCGCAAAATGACGTCAGCCTTGCGCGTGATGTTGGTGAAGAACAGCAACAAATTGCCGCCCAGATCATATTCGTTTTTGCCGAACGGCATTTGGGTCGTCGTGACGCGCTGGTCGGCATGAAACACAAAATGGCACAGACCGCCGTAGGCCGCAATATACTGGTCCTGCTTGCCAATCGGCTTGCCACAGATGTTGATCTCGATCTCGCAAGCTTCACGCGCCAATTGTTCGGCCGGCACTTGCACGCCGCAAAAGGCATGGAAGGCATTCAACAAGCCGACCGTCAGGCTGCTGGACGAGCCCAAGCCCGAGCCCTCGGACGGGATGTCGGCCATGATCGCGATTTCAATCCCCTGCCGCACACCCGCCATGCGCAACGCTTCGCGCACAAGCTCATGTTGAATGTCGTCAAGCCGGTCGACAATTTCTTTTTTTGAGTAGCTCAGATAAATTTTATCGTCGAAGCGCTGGTTGACAATCACATAAATGAATTTGTCGATGGCGGCGCTGACGACGGCGCCCGGCGCGTGCGTGTAAAATGCGGCGATGTCCGTGCCACCGCCAGCCAGGCTGATACGCAACGGGGTTTGAGTGATGATCATGTCGGGAGCGCCGGGGGATGAGACACATGCGGCCATTCGCGCGTGGCGCGCGCCAGCCGTTCATGATTGCCAATATCGAGCAGATACCCATCGATCGCCACGCCGTACATGCGCCCGACCAGGCGCGGCAGGACGTGCAGCCCAAAATCCACCGGCGGCGCCTGAGCGGGAAGCACGTCAAACACCGCCGGCGTGGCAAGGTAAATGCCGGCATTCGCCAAGTCGCTGCGCGGCTGCGCCGGCTTTTCCTCAAACGAGATCACGCGCGCCTCGGCATCCAGCTCGGCAATGCCGCAGGCACGCGGCTCGGGCGCATGCCACAAGCCCATCGTGAACGTGGACTGGCGGGCGCGATGAAAGGCGTGCATCGCGGTTAAATCCACATTCGTGAGATTGTCGGCATACACAACAAAAAACTCGCGGTCATGTTCGACAAATGCATGCTGGGCCAGCACCGTGCCGGCGCTGCCCAGCAAGGTCTGCTCATGCACTACTTCGACCCGCAGACCCGCCGGCGTGTGCGCCGCAACGTACGCGCGCACGTGATCCGCCAAATGATGCACATTGACCAGCACTTCGTCAATGCCGTGCGCGCGCAACAAGCGGAACCAGATCGCCAGCAGCGGCTCGCCGCAGATCGGCACCAGGCACTTCGGCAGCGTATCCGTCAACGGGCGCAAGCGCGTGCCCAGCCCGGCTGCAAGGAGAAATGCCTTCATGCGCAGCTCCCGATCTGCAAAGTGGGAGCGACCTCCGTGTCGCGAATCTGCCGCAATTGCTGCCACTGAAAACCGAAAACTGAAAACTGAAAACCTCTGCAATGAGTGGGAGCGGCCTCCGTGCCGCGATATCCGTGCAGCATTCGCCGCATGGAAGCGGCTCCCACATTCTTCGGCAGCATTCGCCGCATGGAAGCGGCTCCCTTGCTCGGTAGTCGGTAATCGGCTGCTTGGAGTCCCGCCAGCGGCGGGATGTTCAGTATTCGGTGCTGAGGCAGAGCTATCCATCGCCGCATGGAAGCGGCTCCCACTCTCCAGAATGCGGGAGCGGTGATCGGTGCGTTGGGTCTGCAACTGAAAACCGAAAACCGAAAACCGAAAACCAGCTTGGTTGTCATTGCCCTGCTCATCGTTTCGCATCGCGCACAACGTTGAGCGACTGCATCGTCTTCTGCGCATAGGCCAGAATGTCCTCGATGTCGGTCTGATGCCGCAAATACTCAAGGTATTCCCGCACACTTTCTTCCGGTGTGTGGCGCGGCGCCCAGCCGAGTGCCTGCAGCGCGCTGATATCCGAGACAATATGGCGGGTGTCGCCGAAACGGAACTTGCCCGGCATGCCGGGCGTGATCTGCTTGTCAAAGACGCGCCGCACGATCTCGGCAAACTCGGACACCGTATAGCCGCGCCCGCCGCCGACATTATACACGTGATAATCCGCGCGCGGATCGTCGAGCACGCGCAGATTCGCGGCCACTACATCATGAATATTGACATAGTCGCGCAACTGTTGCCCGTCCTCATACACGACTGGCGCCTTGTCGAAATACAGGCTCAGGCAAAAAATGCGGCAGGCGCCCGAATAGGCATTATAAAACGACTGGCGCGGCCCCTGCACAATCGAGTAGCGCATCGCCACACTGGGAATGCCATAGCGTTGCCCCAGCCGGATGGCCACCATCTCCTCGGCCAGTTTGCTCATGCCGTAGGCGTTCCACGGATTCGCCACGGTTTCCGGCGTCGGCACGGCGACCGCCGCGCGGCCGTCGGCATCAGCAATCTCCCACGTGCCGCGCTCCAGTTGTTCGATGGCGCGCGTGTTGGGGCAAAACGTGCGGCCGTCACCAGCCCGATACAACCCTTCGCCCGCCACCGCTTGCGAGGACGCCACCACCACTTTCTTGACCGGCAACTTGTCGGCCACAATCAATTCATACAGCAGCGCCGTGGCCGTCACATTGACGTCGAAGAAGGTGTGAAAATCCGGCAGGTAGTCCTGGTAGGCGGCGAAATGAAAGACAGCGTCAACGCCCGCCAGGCACGCGCGCAGTGTGGCCCGGTCGCGCACGTCGCCCTCGACAAACTCGGCCGCCGCCGGCAGATAGGCCGGCTTGCCTTTCTGATGCACCGGCTTCTGCAAATTGTCCAGAATGCGCACGGTATCGCCGCGCGCCAAGAGCGCATCCACGGTATGCGAACCGATAAAACCGGCGCCACCGGTCACCAGACATTTCATAATTTCCGCATTTTTAAACGGTTAACAAGCGCATTAGTGTACAACCTGATAGATGCGAACATGCTGATTCGAAAAGAACAAGCTGAAGTTGCCACTCTGCGCGAATTTCTCCAATCCTTGCAACGGCTGATTGAATTTCACCAGTTCCTTGCGTTCCTGCGGGCCGACAATGATGTGCGTCACGCCCAACTGCGTGAAAATGGCGTGGGCCTGGCGCGCGTCCGGCATGGCGAACGCCGTCACGATTGCGCGGTATAGTTGTTCGAGTTCGCGCTGGCTCTTGCTGCCCAGCATGGCGCCCCACAAATCGTGCAATGCGCCGGAGCGCAAGTAATAATGCGCGTTGCGGTAGACGCCGTCGTAGGAGGGAATCCCCTGCACAATCGCCGTGGGTGGCAAGCGGTTGGTGACCGCCAGGGCGACCTCGCGCATGATCAGCTTGTCGGCGTCGGCCGTCGCCGGCGTGAGCATGCGCACATATTCCGCGGCGGCCGGCGACAGCGAGAGTAGCAGTGCCGGCACTAGCACAGCCCACTGCCACACCCGCAACCCGCGCGTCACCGCGTCCGCCGCCCACGCCGCGGCAAAGAAAAGCAGCGCCAGCACGGTCTGATTCGCGGCATTAAAGGCCACATTATTGCAGGGCGCCTTGTCCAGCACAAAAACACAGGTCACAAAAGACCCCGCCGCAAGCCACCACCAGAATTGCTGCGGCAGCGTGAGCGGCGCATGCGCGCGCCGGCGGCGATACAGCCACAGCAGCGCGCCAATGCCCAGCAACCCGAATTCAATGAAATAATGCAAGGGCACATCCAGCAGTTTGGTCAGCGTCGTCACGCCCCACATGCGCTCAGCAATCGCCAGGTCCCACACAATCGTCGGTTCCGGCCGCATTGATTGCACAACGCCCAACGCCACACCCGATGCCATCTCGCCCGAGGGCGCCGAGAGTTCGCGCAAATACGGCAGCGCCAGCACGGTCATAATCGCACCCGCTTGCAACGCGCGATACAACAATTGGCGATTGCCGCGCCGCCATTGCCACACAAAAAACAAGGCCAGGGCGGGGAAAATCGGCACGCAGGTCCACAAGGACGACCCAATCATGGCGTACAGCAGCAGCGGCACGACATACCACCAGCCCACGCGTCCGATCGGCAGGAAGATCAAGAGGGCCAGGGCCAATTCGATATTAATCGCGAATTGATGATGACCCGCACCCGCCGCGCGCGCAAAAAGCGAGTGGGCCATCGAGCCATACCATGGCGCCCAACCATCACTAGCCAACAACCACTGCCGCCATGTCGTTGCGCCATTGTTCGCCAATGCCTGCATGCTGCGCAGCACGCAATCCGGTAGCCAGTCAAAACCGCCCACCAGCGTATAGGCCACCACCGCAATGCCGGCCGCACGCACGGAAAACAAAAAGCGCGCGACCATAAAAACGAGATATGCCGCCAGCACGCGCGCGACAACCGCCATGAGAAGGTAGGCCATTTCGACCGTGATTGCACCGTTGGTCAGGCGCACCGTCATGCCCCACAAGAGATGCGCAAAATAATAATAGCGTAATGGACGATGTTCTTGCGGCAGCACCTGCACATCCAGTGGTGGCACCGTCGCGGCACATTCACGAATATACGTGATATAACAACCGTGATCATTTGTCTTGTACGGCCACGTCTGCGGTGTCACATGATGCTGGTAGCCGGCATAGACCGCGCCGAGCAGCGCGCAGAGCGCAATCAGCACCTGTACTTTCCACGAGACATGCCCGCGCGCGGTCTGTGGCACTGCCACGCCACTGCGCTGAAACAGGCATGGCACTCCGCTTGTCCCCGCCAGTGCAACAGTCACCAGCAGCGTATTGTAGCCCGTGAGCAAGGCCACCAGATAGCCGACGCAGGCCGAAATGGCGCCGCTAATGACCAGTGCCAGCACGGCGCGCTCCCAGCGTTCCAACGGCAATGCCAGCAAGCGCAACACCGACCAGCCGGGCAACAAAAGCAGCAGCACCAGCACGGCCGGCACGCGCACCGCACTCCACGGCAGACATGCACCGGCGGCCACCAGCGCCACCACCAGCAACGCGCGCAGATCCGGCGCGAAACGAAGCGCCCCGGCGCTATCGCATGAAAACGGCACGGTATGCAGGTCGGTTTGCGCAGCCGACACGGCACGACTATTTTTATGTGCGGCCACGGCGCTAATTGGTATCTTCTTCACTGCGATTGCGTTCTTATATGATTACGTTATGTGCGTCAGGCTTTGCGCACCAAGACAACATACCGAATCCCGATCGGCAGCGTTGCAGCACGCAGCAAGCACATATCAACCCACAGCATGATTTTAAGCAAGAACGAATGGCGTGTTTGTTTGAAGCGTGCAACGGTGTTTTTGACATCGCCTTCGCCCGCGCGCACCCCCCCGAACAGTCGTTTGGACAACCAGAAAAGAGGATATACCGCAAATCCCCAGTATGAGCGCCAGACCACCTGGAAATTGCAGCGTTGCAGTAAGGTGATCATCTCCGGCCCGGAATATCTCCGCGCGTGCATCAGTGCGCGATCATATGCGTCGTAGAGTGAAGGCATCGCAGGCACCTCAATGTAGGCATAGCCGCCATGCTTGAGGATGCGGTAAAATTCGCGCACCGCGTCCTCGTGCTTATCTATGTGTTCCAGCATGTTGAGTGACACGATGACATCAGCCGTCTCCGCTGCACACGACAAATGGGTGGCGTCTTCACATAGGTCGATGCCGTCATGCCATATGGCATCCACTGCGATGACAGTGCTTGCAGGCCACTTTTGACGCAGGCATTTGGTCATTCTGCCGTGTCCAGCACCAATATCCATCATGCGCGCGGGAGTACCCGGCACCCAGCGACGCAAGGTGCGCCAGCATAGCGATCTAGCCACTTGATCCATGCAATGGTCTTGCTTGTGCAGTTCGGCAAGCTCAGCCGTCCAGTTTATGCGCGACTCCATACTTTTCTCACCGGGTGCGTGTGCGATATCAGCCATGTTTGGCATCCGTGCGGGTTACCGCCGACTTGAGGTAGAGCAAACCTGCGGCCAACACCACCACGCTGCCCGCGACTGACAATCCTGCGCCGACATAAAACTCGCGCGGATGATAGGTCAGCGTGAGCGTGTGCGTCCCCGCCGGCACCGGCACGGCGCGCAAGACCACATCTGCGCGCAGGATCGGCGCCGCAGTGCCGTCCACCGTCGCGCGCCAGCCCTTGAAATACCATTCGCTGAACAGCATAGCCGGGGCCGTCGGCCGTGCTGTCCGCGGTCATGCGCGTGTGATCATAGGCGGTCAATGCCGCGCTGCCGCGCGTGGCCGGATTGGTGGCGAGCGGTGTGCCTGCAGTACTGTCTGGCGCAAGCACAAGTTCCGCGCGCGGATCAAAGTGCGGGCTCATCACCCGTTCAATCGCGTTGCTGTCCGCCATCACCACGGCGGCCGGCACGAACCACACGCGCGGCAACGCATTGCTGCGCTGCTCGACGGCCATGCCGAACTGCTGCGCAAACGGCCGCGCCCAGGCAGGCATCGCCGGGCCCAGCCGCCGCATCTGTTCCTGATTTTGCAATTGCTGCAGCCGGTAGCGCACATTCAGCAAATCACGGTAGCGTTCGGGATTCTTGCCCTGCGCCATGCGGAATTGCTCAAGATACAGCGGCTGGTTCATGCAGTAGCCATTGTAGGAATCAACTTCCCACGCGACACTGCGCAGGTTGGCCTGCGCGTACGGATCCCACTCGAATCGAAAGCGCTCGGCCGCCGGGCGCGTGTCCTGCAACTCTTTCATTTCGCACTGACGGGATTGTGCGCGTTGAACTCGACCGGCGATTGCACGCTGGCGTTGAACGTGTGCCCGAAAAGAAAAAGATCGAAGAAAACGAGCGCCACGACAAACCACTTGCCCGTTTCGCCGCGCAATTTGCCGAAACCACTGGCAATGTACACCGCCACCAACGCCACAACCAGCGCTAATTGCGTCAGCAGCCCGCTGTGCAGCACGGCATGCATAGCATCCTCGGCAGCCGCGCGATCCAATTGCAGCATCGCGGCGAACTGCGTCAGCCATTGCTCGTCCGGCGCATAACGACTGCCGATCATTGCCGCAATCACAACTAGCCCTGCCATGACCGCGCCGAAGCCGAGGCCGCGCCGCAGCACCTGCCGCCGGTCACCCGCCGCCATTGGCCAGATATAATCGAGCAGCTGCGCGCTCAGCACTGCCAGGGCGAACGCCAGCAGAAATGAGACGCGCACGGGATTGCGAAAGCCCTTCAGAATTGGTACGATCTGGGCGATGGCATACTGGAATGGCGAGGCAATGCCGTACATGAACAAGATGACAAACAGTGCGACGCAGAAAAAGAAAATGCCGCGCGCATTGCGTGTCTTCAACAGCCAGAACGGCGCCAGTAGGAATGCCATGACCGCCGCGATGCCGGCATAACTAGTGCGCTCCCAATACGCCCAGAAGTCGGCCGGCGTATTGCCGCCCCAGTACAAGTTCCACAATGGACTGCTGCCCGGCCCGGCCACCCGGCCGAACGAGGTCGGGATAATGTTGGTCAGCAGCATGCGCCACGGCACATGATTCTGCACATCGCGATAGGTATCCGACGCCGCCCGGCTCGATTCCGCCGCATACGCCAACATCGGCAAGACATGCACGGCGCTCAGCAGCGCGCTTACCCCGCCGGCCAGCCCGGCCAGCAGCACGAGCCGCAGCAACGCCGCGCCGGACTGCGCCCGCGCAGTCTGAACGCCGCACAGCAGCGCATACGCGCCGCACAGCAGCGTCATCCACACATGCCATTGCGGCAAGGCCACCATCGTCGCGACACCGTACGCTGCACCCGTCAGCACTGCAATGGTCAGCGTCTGCACGGTCAGGATGGGACGTTGTGTCAGATACGTAATGCCCGCCAGAATCCACGGCAGCCAGCTCACGCCGTTGATCGGCATGCCGGACGGCATGCGCAAGATGACCCCGGCGGAAAAGCCAAACAGGAGACTGCCCAGCAGCGCCGCGGTCGGCATCAGTTTCATCTGGCGCAACAGCAGCCACATGCCCAGCATGGCCCAGCCGACATGCGCCACGCAGATCAGCGCAAACACATGTTCAGCGGTCTTGGCCGAGCTGGCAAACGGCACCAGCGCCAGATACGGCGGGTAGAATGCCGAGTGGGCCACTTGCTCGCCCAGTGGCCGCCCGCCGTCATGAAATGAACACCACAGCGGCAATTGCCGCGCGGCCAGTTGTTTGGCCCAGAACGGTGACATGACACACAAGGCATTGCTGTAATCATCCCAAAAGTAGCGTTGGCCGCAGACCACTGGCCAGAAAAACAAAACGACTGCGGCGATCAATACGCCAACGGCACTCAGCGTTCCAGACCTGAATGCCATTTGGCTCTGCGGCGCGGTGTGCGCGACAATTTTACGCATGGTTCTCCAAGTTTATTCCTCAAGTTACATTACAGGTGCGAATTATAGCACAGCGCGCGAAATTTCTCAAGCGTGGCCAGCTTGGCTCCGGCGACTCAGTTTGCGCGCCGCGCCGGTTAATTCTTCATGACCTCTTCGCCGGGAACATCGCCTGCTTTTAACTATTCCGGGGCTCCTTGTTTATGCGGCAAAGACGAAACTGCCTGCTTTTTTTTCTGTGCGTGCCACCGAAAATAACCCGGTGCTTCGTTTGACACCCCTGTGTATTTGTGGTATCATATGCCCGATTTGTTTTTGCCACGCTGGCTATAATTAACAGGATTGAGGATTTCCCCGACGGTGCCGGAACCACATTGTCACAGCATGCCCGTGGCTGCCATGCCAACCACGGCGCGCACGGCCACACCCCGCGTGGCCAGCATTGTTATTTACCCCGCCGCCGGTCAGCAGGATTCTGCACACCAGTATCTGAGCGCGCTTGCGGCCTATAGCAAGTCGCTTTTGGGAAATCTCTCGCAGGCCGCCCAGCAGCAGCATGTCGTGCTTACCAACCTGAAGGCCGGCCGGCCCGCCGTACATTATGACGGCGCGCTGCGCGTGGATGAATGCTGGCGCAAGGGTTCTTTTTTGTTCTGGTGGCAGATTCTCCGCGCGCTGCGTGCCTACCCCAACCTTGCGGTCGTCCATGTGCAGCATGAGTTCAACCAATTCGGTTCGTTTTTCACGATTCCGTTCATCCCCATCATGATCGGGGTGATCCGCTTCATCCTGCGCAAGAAAACGGCGATCACGTTTCATGAAGTTATCCCGCCCGACCGGCTGAATCAGGCATTCCTGACCAAGTCCGGCATTCCCGTTCCTGCATTTCTGGCGCGCGCGTTGCTCGTCAATTATTACCGCTTTGTGGCGGCAAGCGCCAGTGTGATTTTTGTCCAGGACGAGATCTTTGCCGACGCGTTGCACGCCATGCGCATCCGCCGCCCCCTGCGCATTTTGCGGATCGGCACGGATCAGGACGTGCCACTCCTGGAGCGTGCCGCCGCACGCCGCGCGTTGGGCTATACGGATGCCGATCACGTGCTGCTCTTTTTTGGCACAGTGGACTGGCGCAAGGGACTGGATCTGCTGCTCGAGGTCTTTCAGCGCATGCAGAATCCGCAGTTGCGCCTGATCATCGCCGGTGGCCAACCCGTGCGGATACGCACCACGCGTGAATATCAAGCATGGCATGCGGCATTACTGCAACGTGCAACGGCGCTGGCGCCGCGCGTGGCATGGCACGGTTTTATCGCACACGACCAGCTTGCCCAGTTGATGGCCGCAACCGATCTGGTGGTGCTGCCGTATGTGGTGCCGCAACGCGTCAGCGCCGTGCTCAACACCGCCGCATCGTACGAAAAACCGTGCATTGCTTCACAATATTTGGCGGGCCAAGCAGATCCCATCACGCTCTTTCCCGCAACCCCGGAAGCATTGGCGGCCAAGATCACATGGGCCCTTGCACATCTGGATGTTCTGCAGCAGGCGGCACGGGCATTCAAGAAGAAAAATGACTGGCGCATCAGTGCAGCCGTCTTGGAACAAACATATGGCGAATTACTTGCCGGCTCCCTTAAATTCACACCGCAGGATCAATAATGCGCACCACCTGTCGACTGTCTGGAAAACCATTGCAGCCGGTCATTGACTTGGGCGATTTGTATGTATCCAATTTTTATCCACAGCGGGACGAGCGCGCGCCACGGGCACCCTTGCGCCTTGGGATTGGCGAGGAATCCGGCTTGCTGCAACTGATGGACTCCGTCGAGCGCGAACCGCTCTATCGCCAGTATTGGTACCGCTCGGGCACCAATCAAACGATGCGCCGGCAATTGAGTGCCGTCGTGGATGGCGTGCTGGAGTGGATCCGGCCGCGCTGCGGGGATGTGATCCTGGACATCGGCTGCAACGACGGCACGCTGCTCGCCTGCTACCCCGCCGCGCTCGAACTGGTCAAAGTGGGCATCGATCCGGCGGAAAACCTGGCGACGGAAGCGCAAAAGCATTGTCACTATCATGCCGCCTCGTTCTTCACCAAGGATGCGTTTATGGCGCTGACGGGCGGGCGCAAAGCCCGGATCATCACCAGCATTGCGATGTTTTATGGTCTTGAAGACCCCCATCGCTTTGTCGCCGACGTGTGCGACTGCCTGGAAGACGACGGGCTCTGGGTTTTGCAACTCAGCTACACCCCGCTGATGATCATCCAGAACGCCTTTGACAACATCTGTCACGAGCACCTTGAGTACTACACCCTGATTTCACTGCAATATTTGCTGGAACGTCACGGGCTCAAGGTGCTGGATGTCGAGTTTAACGATGTCAACGCCGGCAGCTTCCGCGTCGTCATTACCAAAGAAAGCAACCCGCTGAAAGGTGCGCCGCTGTTTTTGCGCGACATTGGCCAGTACCGTTACCGTTCGACCCTGGCGTACGAACGCGAGCTGCAATTGGACAATCCCGGCGTCTATCAAGATTACATGAAGCGCTTGCATGCGTTGAAACAGTCAACCCTTGATTTACTGGGAGATTTGCGGCGCCAAGGTAAAAAGGTCATGGGCTACGGGGCCAGCACAAAAGGCAATACCCTGCTGCAGTTTTATGGATTGGGGCCGGATATGATTGAAGGCATTGCCGAGCGCCAGCCGCAGAAATACGGCTTGCTCACGGCGGGATCCTGGATCCCGATTGTGAGTGAAGATGACATGCGGCGCCGCAAACCGGATTATCTGCTGGTGCTGCCGTGGCACTTCATGAATGAATTTATTGCCCGGGAACAGCCATTTATTCGCGGCGGCGGGCACTTCATCATCCCGTTGCCGGAACTGCAGGTTATCTGACGGCGCACCGCCGCCGCTTCACGCGAGCGGGCCTGCCCAGCCAAGCGCCAGCGCGTTGGCAAACGGGTATGGCGCATTGAACGTTGCGGCGCGTACTTCCGCGTAGGGTGCCTCAATCCACGTGTTCGACCAGGACACTCGTCGCATGAACAACATTTTCCCGGCCGCTAATTGTCCGGCCGCGAGCACACGGTCAAACACCGCATTATAACCCAGCGGCACGGTAAAGAACAAGACACCCTGCGGTTTCAGCAAGCGGCGGAGATGCGCGATGGTGCGCGCCAGTTTGGCATCATCCCGCGGCTCTTCATCCCAGCCGACATGTTCGAACGTTGAAATGCTTACTATAAGATCATACTGCTTGCCAGTTTCAACCGTTTCCGCATCGGCCCGTATCAATCCTGGATACGTTGATTTTTCATACTTGTCCACGACATCATGGCGCGTCATACCGTAATGGGACAGCACATTGCCCACCTCCAGCACTGCGCCGGAATCCGTGCAGGACTGCAGGACGTGCCACGCGATTGGTAGTTCCACACGCCGTTCGTTGAACGCGGTGAAATTATACCAGTGATTGAAGTAATTATAGGACTGTCCATCAAATTGAAACGCGCGCGAACCAGCACTGCCGCGCGTCAGCAACCAGCCGACTGCCCCACGAACGTACTGTAACTTGCAACTCATGCCGTGGTACGGCTCACGTGCTTTACCACATACAACGGCCGGCCCTTCACTTCATCGAATATTCTCCCGACGTACTCGCCGATCATGCCTAGGAAAAAGAGTTGCACGCCGCCGAGAAACAGCATCGCGACAAACTGCGAGGTCCAGCCCGGCAGCAAGCCCGGCAATTGCAGCAAGCGCGCCAGCACACTCCAGCTCATCATGCCCAGGCTGGCAAGTGAGACGGCAAAGCCGATCCACGTCGCCACTTTCAATGGCAATGCCGAGAACGACGTGATCGCATCCCACGCGAATTTTATCATTTTGCGATACGGATATTTGGTCTCGCCATGCGCGCGGCTGGCGCGCTCATACAGCACGCCAGTTTGCTTAAAGCCGACCCAGCTCACCATTCCGCGCAGGAAGCGCGCGTGCTCCGGCATGCGCTTGACCGCCTCGACCACCGGGCGCGTCATCAAGCGGAAATCGCCGGTGTCGAGTGGAATCTCAATGCTGGTCATGGCGCGCAACATGCGGTAGAACAGTTTCGCCGTTATTTTTTTCATGAACGTCTCACCGACCCGCGCCGCGCGCATGCCGTACACCACGTCAAAGCCCTGTTCCCACACTTTCAGCATTTCGGCAATCACTTCCGGCGGATCCTGAAGATCGGCGTCAATCAGCACAACGGCATCGCCGGTGGCTTGGTCTAATCCGGCCGTCGTCGCCGCCTGATGTCCGAAATTGCGCGACAGCATCACGCCGACCACGCGCGCATCCGCTTGGGCCAACCGCGTGATCGCCGCCTCGGTCCCGTCACGACTGCCGTCGTTGACCAGCACCAGTTCCAGCATGTATGGCAGCGCCGCAAACACGGCGCTCAACCGCGCGTGCAGCAACGGCACATTCGCTTCCTCATTGAAGCATGGAACCACAACGCTGACTGTCTTTACATTCATGGCATGATTTTACCCAATCTGCCGTGGATATGCAACACCTGGGCGGTAAATTGTCGTGCGGCACGACAATTGATTAAGCGGCCGCTGGCCGCACGCAGCCATTTGTTTGCTGAGTGCTGGTCGTGTGGCGCATGTTGAGCGCGGCTTCGGATTTGCTGTTTCAATGCCAATTTATCTGTTTATGGCCTGGATCCTGAATCCTTTATGCGGGATGCGGGAATACCTCGGAAAATATGGCCACGAAGTCACGAAGACACGAAGAAGAAGCAGCAACAGAAAGAACCAAGGTGTGGTTGTCAAAGCGCCGCACGCTGCAACTGCACATTATTTTGATTGATTCGCGGTCATTCGCGGTTAGCAATGGTTCTGGTTTCAGGGCTCCAGTTGCTGCGCATGGCACACCACCGGCGCCGCGCTCTCTTCATATTTTTTTCGCAGCAAAACAAATCCAAGGTGTAGTGATGCGATTTCTTCGTATCTTCGTGGCAAATTTATCTGCTTCCGCGCGGCGCGGCGCCGAGGGGAACGCGGCACGCCGGTGCCGCTGAGGGTAGGCGGGATCACCGCATCCCGCCAATGCAGCGCAGTGCAGCGAGCCGAACGGGCGTTCGGCTAGACCTTCAGCGGGTCGGGCGACCCGCGCTCCCTTCCGCGCGGCGCGTGCAGCGGCGCCGAGGGGAACGCGGCACGCCGGTGCCGCTGAGGGTAGGCGGGATCACCGCATCCCGCCAATGCAGTG
>Ga0247841_10007215_pt1 | contig 16634 bp, 11 predicted proteins | sample LaCruzMarch2015__2_FD_192410 | JGI IMG/M metagenome (GOLD analysis project Ga0247841, IMG submission 192410) | Freshwater microbial communities from meromictic Lake La Cruz, Castile-La Mancha, Spain - LaCruzMarch2015_18m | ecosystem: Environmental > Aquatic > Freshwater > Lake | place: Spain... | reverse complement strand
AGTCAATATTAACCCTGTCGTAATTCAATTGCATAAGACGGTCAAAATAAACACGAACCTTATAGTAGTTGACATCCTGGGTTGTAAGGGAAGAAACGCCGACCTCACTGCCATCCATAAAAAGTTCAACAGCCCTTTCAATAACCCGTTGTGCATCAGACCAGGGCGTTTTCTTATCACCGATGATACTGATGTATTTGCTCAGATCCTGTACTTTCTCAAGTGCAAGACTGTCGATTGCCTGTTTCCGCTGAGGTGACAGGTTATCCTGCTTATCCTGAGCTAAAATATTGCCGGATATGATAAAAAAACCGGTTATCGCTAAAAAAATTGCTCTTCTCATAGGTATCTATTTTTTAATTAAATCAAGCTCTTTGATCTTTCCATTGCTGTCAAGCAAATAAGAATCCACTCCATTCCGGTTCGTTTTCTGATCATTCAGTAGGTACAGGTAACGTTTAATAGTTGTAGGTTTATCATAATCAATAACGGATCCGTCTTTAGCAATGATGATCAGTACAGGGGTATCATCAGATACAAACAGCGGAAGTGTACTTTTGATAAGTGCAGTTGCCTGAGTGAGATTTCCGGCTTTTCCGGCGTCAGCTATAGCTTGAAAGTTATTTTCAAGCTTTGTTTTAAGAGGAATATTGCCAGTGCTCCTCATGGCTGCAATTTGCTTCTCAACCCTGGAATAAAGATCATTGACCTCCTCATCATTCAGGTTCTTATATTTGGCTTTTATCTGGTTTAATTCACTTTCCATCTCATCAGCAGATTTGTTGTCTTTATTCTGCAACAGGTCAAACAAGGCCGCTTTCGCTTCATCAATTTGTTGCTGGCGGATTGTCTGCCTTTCAGCAAAGGCTTTTTTTACTTTCTGAGTGGCTTGAACCAGAAGCGCATTGAGATCAGCATCATTATAATTTTTATTTGCGATATCATTAATGTACTTCTCTTGTTGTTCAAGAGTTTTGGTTGATGTACCACTGATAATCGCGTTCAGTTCCGTTTTTGCTGCAGCAATCTGTGCTTTCCTCTCTTTCTTGGTGAGTTTTCCGGTGGACTTGCAACCGTCGGAACCAACAACAACTGCTGCGATCAGCACCATAATGAATAGTTGGTGCCAATGGATTGATTTGATTCTATGAATAAATTCAGACATAATTATTAGTTTTAAATATTGATTTTAATAACAATTTGTTTAAACAGGTTATCCTTTGTAAAAGGGAAATTTAACCACCTTTGCCTTGAGTGACTTATCGCGGATCTTTATTAAGATTTCACTGCCTTCCTTTGATAATGCCGTTGGAACATAACCCATACCAACCGGTTTTTTTAGTGCAGGGGCCATGGTTCCCGATGTGACTTCACCAATTACTGTTCCCGAAGCATCCACAACAGGATAACCATGTCGTGGGATGCCCATTTCCAACATCTCAAAACCCACTAATCTTCTTTTAACACCCTCGTTCTTTTGTTTCAGTAGGAACGCTTTGTCGATGAAATCCTTTTCGTTGGTAAATTTGGTAATCCAGCCTAATCCCGCTTCAATTGGTGAGGTAGTGTCATTGATATCATTACCATAGAGGCAGTAACCCATTTCCAGTCTTAAAGTATCCCGTGCCCCGAGTCCGATGGGTTTGATCCCGAATTCTCTGCCTGCCTCAAAAACTGCATTCCAGATAACAGGCGCATCTTCGTTCGACATGTAGATCTCGCATCCACCCGATCCGGTATAGCCGGTTGTAGAAAAAATGACATCCTTAATCCCGGCAAAAGTCAGTTTCTTAAACGTATAATACTCCATATCCATTACCGGTGTATCGGTGAGCTTCTGCATGGCTTTCAAGGCTAAAGGTCCCTGAACCGCAAGCTGGGCAATTTCATCCGATGCATTGTAAAGCACAGTACCCATTTTGTTTTGTTTGTTGACCCATGCCCAGTCCTTGTCAATGTTCGCTGCATTGACAACCAGCAGGTAGGTCTCAGTGTTGATACGATAGACAAGAAGGTCGTCGACAATCCCTCCCTCCCCGTTCGGGAAGCAGGAATACTGAACTTTTCCATCAACCAGTTTGGAGGCATCGTTGGAAGTCACCCATTGAATAAAATCAAGGGCTTTCGGACCTTTCACCCAGAATTCACCCATGTGGGATACATCAAAAACGCCAACACCTTTGCGAACGGTTTCGTGTTCTGCATTCACACCTTCAAATTGCACCGGCATGTAATATCCGGCAAAAGGAACCATCTTTCCTCCGATAGTTTCATTAAACTTAGTAAAAGCTGTGTTCTTCATGAAAAATTATTTATTTTGAAACGTAACAAAGGTAAAAAAAATTGTGCAACAGCTTTTTGAAGATACCAATACTTGCTAACGTCTGGCAGTTCATAACTCATTCTTCCATATAAGCTATAATCGGTTTAATCATGCTATTATGATTCTTTTTGTACTTTTGACAGACCGAATTTCGTGACGTGTAACTCATTATTCGTAATTCGCAATTTTTAATTTTTAACTATAGTACATGCTCTTTTCCGTTCAGAATACACCCCGCTGGCTGATTTTCTTCATTGATATGACTATCGTTATATTCTCGGTATTATTGGCATACGGGTTGCGTTTCAATTTCTCCATCCCACCATCAGACCTGAGGCAAATGCCAATGGCGCTTGGCTATATCGTACTGATAAGGACCGGAAGTTTTGTCATTGCCCGTTCATATGCAGGGATCATACGATATACAAGCACTTCTGATGCACTTCGGGTTGTAGCTACCATCCTCTGCGGAAGTATCATTTTCGGCCTGACGAATATTTTTACTTATTACTTTATACATCACCATTTTCTGATCCCTTACTCTATCATCATTATCGATATGCTGACAACCACATTCGGTATGGTTATGTTCAGGATGGTCGTAAAAATTGCTTATATTGAATTCCATCATCCGGTGCGTTCAAAAATGAATGTAATTATATATGGTGCCGGGGAAGAAGGGATAAATGCCAAAAGAGTTCTTGAACAGGATGCAGGAACGAAATACAAAGTAGTTGCGTTCCTGGATGATACTCCCTCAAAGGTTGGAAAAAAGCTTGAAGGAATTGATATAATGAGTCCTGACAGGATTGACAGCCTTCTCGAATCCAATTCCATTGAACAATTTATCCTGGCTACTCAGTCGATCGAACCTGAGAAAAAGCAGGAATTAGTTGACAAATGTCTCACCTATGATGTTAAGGTGATGAATGTTCCTCCCATGATCCGATGGATCAATGGCGAATTGAGTTTCAACCAATTCAAAAAGATCAACATCGAAGACCTGCTGGAAAGAGCAGTAATCAAACTTGACAACCAAAAAATCAGCCGGGAAATTACGGGAAAAGTAGTTTTGGTCAGCGGAGCAGCAGGATCCATAGGAGGTGAGATTGTGCAACAGGTAGCAAAATTTTTACCAGGAAAAATGATCTTGCTGGATCAGGCCGAGACACCTTTACATCACCAGGAACTCGAGTTTCTGGAAAAATTTTCCGGGATCAGCGCTGAATTCATCATAGCCGACATCTGCAATAAAACCCGGATGGAAAGCATATTTTCCACCTTCCGTCCTGATATTGTTTATCATGCTGCTGCCTACAAACACGTTCCTGCAATGGAAAACAATCCATCAGAGGCAATCATAACCAATATTTATGGAACAAAGATCATGGCCGACCTTTCTATTCAATATGGAGTCGGGAAGTTTATCATGATCTCAACTGACAAAGCTGTTAACCCTACCAGTGTGATGGGCGCATCCAAAAGGATTGCCGAGATCTATACTCAGTCGCTTAACCAGTCCCGGCCGACACGTTTCATCACCACCCGTTTCGGAAATGTACTTGGTTCGAATGGCTCAGTAATTCCTCTTTTCCGGTCACAAATTGAAAAAGGCGGGCCGATTACCATTACACATCCTGAGATCACACGGTTTTTCATGACAATACCTGAAGCATGTCAATTAGTGCTAGAAGCCGGCACAATAGGAAAGGGTGGTGAAATTTTTATCTTTGATATGGGAGCCTCTGTCAAGATCGTTGACCTTGCAAAAAAAATGATCAGGCTTTCCGGCCTAACCCTGGGCAAAGACATCCAGATAAAATATATCGGTCTGAGACCCGGTGAAAAACTATATGAAGAACTGCTCAACAAGGAAGAAAATACCATCCCGACTTATCATCCGCTTATTCTCATTGCTAAGGTAAGGGAATATAACCTTGAAGAAGCGACCGGAGAAATTGAAAGCCTGATCAGCATGCCCGGCAAAGCCACTAATTTAGATATTGTAAAAAAGATGAAAGAGATCGTACCAGAATATTTAAGCCGGAATTCCGTTTATGAGCAACTCGATGTTTAAGACGGCGATATCCTTATTTTGATCAATCATAAACCATAAATCGTAATTCGTAATTCCAGTGATAACAATCCTTGGCCCTACAGCATCCGGAAAAACTGCCCTTGCTGCCTGCCTGGCTTATGATCTCGATGGTGAAGTAATCAGCGCTGATTCAAGGCAGGTTTACAGGGGAATGGATATCGGAACAGGGAAAGATTTGAATGATTACCTGGTTAAAGGGAAGAGAGTCCCCGTTCACCTGGTCGATATTGTTGATCCCGGTTATGAATATAATGTATTTGAATACCAACAGGATTTTAGAAAGGTTTATGCAGAAGTATCAGGCAGAGGCAAAACGCCGATCCTCTGCGGTGGTTCAGGAATGTACCTCGAAGCCATTCTGAAAGGATATGATCTTAAAAAGATTGAAAGTAATTCAACTCTGAAAGAAGACCTTATTCAGAAAACCGATGAAGAGTTGAAGGAGATACTTCATACATTACGAACTACTCATAACACGACCGATCTTATTGATCGGAAAAGGATTATTAAAGCCATTGAGATTGCTACTATTTCTGACAGTAAAGAAAAAGATCAAAGTGTGGTTCCGGCTTTCAAGGCGATTCTCATTGGTATCCTGTTCGAACGTGAAACATTACGGAACAGGATCACGGAAAGATTAAACAAAAGGCTTCAGAATGGAATGATTGAAGAAGTTAAAGCTTTGTTGGATAAAGGTTTGACAGCGGGTCAACTAAAATTTTACGGACTTGAATACCGTTACATTACGCAATTCCTGGAAAAAGAAGTTGATTATGACAGCATGTTCAGGCTTCTTAACACAGCAATACATCAGTTTGCCAAACGGCAGATGACCTGGTTTCGCAAAATGGAAAGAAATGGGTTTACCATACATTGGATTGATGGAACACTTGATCTGGAGAAAAAAACTGAACTGGTAAAAGCCTTAATGGATCATTCTTAATAAGATTTTTTCATCGATTTCAATAAATCCTTCCAAAGAGCGGTAAAAATTCTTATCTTTACGTTCAGATTATCTGTATAAACTTTATATGAACAGATTTCAGCGAATCCGTCAGTGCATTTTATTCCCAATGTTACTCGTTGCTATTTTAATTTTTACTGATGGATGTAAAAAGACTGAAACCGTTGAGCCTCCTGTTCCTCCGCAAACCACACCAGTATTTACACTGGATCATATTTTTATTTCCGTGGGCGGAAAGGATTACATTCAATTTGTTACACGTTGTACATCAGAAAGCGTTAAACTGGATACGGCAACAATAACTGATCCGGTAAATATCCGGTTTTTATATGAATATTATTCCGATACGGCTGATTATCAGATCTTTTGTAAAAATGAATCATTTACCTTTCCTGAAGATTTTTTAAAACAGCCCGGTATCTGGAAATTCACTTTCATTGGACAACGGTATAAAGATAATTCTGATTTTACCTCAATTGTGAATGATACAATTGCCAATTAAGTAAAATCAAATCTATACCGCTTTAAGGATAAAAACACACACGATGCAAATAATAAAATTGTTAATATCGATTTTTTTGTAAAACTGCTTTATTTCAAATAATTATTTTATCTTTGCTTTAGAAATCAATCATTGAATTATTACTTAACTAAACTTATCTAAAAATGAAAAAAATGAAACCATTATTCGCAGTTGGCATTATTCTGCTTTCTGTGACACTGATCTTCAGCGGATGTAAAAAGGACGATCCTGCACCTGTTGTAACCCAGGTTAAAGGAACGGCAAGTTTCCCTGCAGGCACTTCCGGTGATCTCTCCAATGCAAAGGTCAGCCTGTACCTCACAATTGATGACTGGAATTCAAATTCCCCGATAATGTTCTCAGCAGTAACCGGCGGCGGTGCGTCTGCAGCTTTTACCTTGTCCAACCTCAATGCGGGAAATTATTATCTCGATGTCTGGAAAGATATTGACAACAGCGGCGACTGGTCATCTGGTGATTATATCGGCTGGTATGGTTCCGGTGGACTCGGATCCCCTGCTCTTACACCTTTCCAGCTTGCCACTGGAGCGACATTCAACTGTAACGTTACCATGTACATCATTGCCAAGGGCGGCATGTTGAGAAAAATTAATTAGAACCTGAAGAGTTTTAATGATAAAGAGGAGGCTGTCTCAGGAGTTAGACAGCCTTTTTTTATTACTTCGATTTATCAGGAAACGCCGGGATTGGCGGTAACCCTTCTGGCCAGTTTCTCAGTTCTTCCTTGATCACTTCAATGGCTTTGATCAGTTGCTCATCCTCACCCGCATATTCTTTGGCAGGATCATTCTCAACCCAGATATCAGGCTCCACTCCTTCTCCTTCAATGATCCATTTCTTCCCTTCAGTATCATAAGGAGCGAATTCGGGTTTTCTCAATGATCCGCCATCGATGAACGGCAGTGTACCTCTTATACCGACAACTCCCCCCCATGTCCTTACACCTATTGCCTTCCCGATACCAAGTTTTTTGAATTGATAAGGGAACAAATCCCCATCTGAAGCAGAATACTGGTCTATCAGAATACATTTTGGACCCCAGTTCATCGTCAGTCTCCCGGGAGCCGGAGATGTGTTCCTGCTCATAGTCACCATTGTCATCACTCTTGCCAACCGTTCAATGATCATGGGGGAGACATTTCCACCGCCGTTGCCGCGGTCGTCGATAATCAATGCACGTTTACTCAATTGGGGATAGAAATATTTTACAAATTCATTCAACCCTTCAGGTCCCATGTCAGGAATATGAATATAACCAACCTCTCCATTGGTAGCATCGTTCACTTTTTTAATATTACCCTGAACCCAATTGAAATAGTACAATTGCGATTCATCTTCAGTCGGAATGACAATCGTCTTACGAACTCCTGATTCTGAAGGAGAACCATTAACGGTAAGTTCAACCTGTTTGCCGGCTGTATTCATGAGTGATTCATAAATATCAGTCATCCCTTTGGTGGGTTTCCCGTTGACAGCGATAATAAAATCTCCTTCCTTCACATCAACCCCTAACTCGGTAAGAGGAGACCGGCCAGTTTTTGTCCAGTTTTCCCCCCGTAAAATCTTGTCAATCTTGTAATATCCGGAAGCATCCTTGGACAATCGTGCGCCTAATAATCCCATTTTCACTCTGTTGGGTTGAGGTTTATCTCCACCTTCAACGTAAGTATGACCCGTACTTAATTCACCTACCATTTCACCGAGAATGTAACTCAGGTCGTTGCGATGATTGACATAAGGAAGAAGTGGTTCATATTTTTTCCGGATATTTTCCCAATTTACACCCACCATATTCGGTGCAAAATAAAAATATTTCATTTGTCTCCAGGCTTCATTGTATATCTGGTTCCACTCAGCTTTCACATCAACCATGATGTTCATGTTTGAAAGGTCAACATAATCTTTAATTTCTATTTTCCCCTTTGGCAGGTCCACAACTGCATACATGCCATTGCCGTTCAATAGCATTTTCTTCTTATCAAAGGAAATCTCATAACCATTAAAATCACTTACAACGGGCGTCTCTTTCTTTTCCTTCAAATTGAAAACCATCAGTGATGGCTTCAACCCTCTTCCCGCCTTGATATAATAAACATTTTCTCCGACTGCATTTACATTCCAATAATTGGAAACTTCGACCGGTAATGCTACAATCCTGTCGATGATACCGTCAACATCCACCTTCATGATAATATCCGGTTTTGGTTCTCCCTCTTTCTTCTCGTCGTTTTTCAGATCTTTTTTATCCCCTTTATCATCGGAAGTTGAACCTGTCCCTTCCTTTTTTATGCTTACCTCATCGTTTTCCGGAACAAAGGGAGAAGGAGTGCTTTTTGCCATTGTGACGAAATATACTTTGGTCATCTCGCCGTAGGCATGGTTCCATTCAGTAGCGCTGTAAATCGGATTGAAATCGCGGTCAGATGTAAAGAAAAGGTATTGACCATCATCACTGAAAGCAGGACTTCCGGCATCATACCAGCCATCGGTTACCGGATATTTGTTTTTGGAAGCCAATTCATATATATAGATCTTTGTTTCAGCACTTCTGTCTGGACGTGCATAAGTGATCCATTTACTGTCGGGCGACCAGTTGTACTCGTTGAATTCCCAGTCTTTTGATTGATCAACTATGGTAACGCCTTTCGTATCAATATCAATATATTGCAATCTCAGCAACTTATCAGCCCAGAGCAGTTTTTTACTGTCGGGAGACCATATTGCAGCATATTTGTAAGTGTCCGCATTTTTCGTGATCTGAATTGGATCGGATGCCCCATCCTGTTTGATAAGATAAAGTTCATCTTCACCAGTTTTATCAGATATGAAAGCAATGTACTGTCCGTCAGGGGACCAGGCTACATCACGCTCGTGAATACCCGGAGAATTGGTAAGATCCTTTGTTATTCCGGTATTAGCTGGTACGGTAAAAACATCCCCTCTTGCATTAAAAGCGACCCGCTTTCCATCCGGTCCCAGGCTGAATGAGTTAATGAATTTGCCAGCATTCTTCAACTGATTCCTCCCTGTGATCAAGTCATTGACTATACGTATTGTTAACTTTTCAGACTTTTGTGTTATAAGGTCAAATAGGTAGAGAAATCCTCCATTTTCAAAAATGATTGCATTATCTCCCAATGAAGGAAATTTTATATCATATTCTGTGAAATTAGTCACCTTTTTAGTCTCTTTTGTATTCAGATCATAAACAAACAGATTCATTATCCGGTCACGATCGCTGCAGAAATAAATCTTATCGCCTGTCCACATCGGGAATATGTCCTGTGCCAGAGTTTTTGTGATATTTTCAACTTGCTTTGTTTTAAAATCATAGATCCATATATCATCGGCCATACCTCCATGATAGTATTTCCAGGTTCTGAATTCACGAAAAACCTGGTTATAAGCCAGTTTAGTTTTATCCGGAGAATAACTGCAAAAACCTCCGCAAGGCAACGGCAATTCTTCTGACAGTCCACCTTTAACATTTGCCAGGAAAAGTTGGCCCTTGAATGAATTGAAAGTTTGTTTCCTCGACCGGAAAACGATATTTTCATTATCCCGCCATGTCATAACTATGTTGTTCGGTCCCATGCGATCCGCAACATCATCTCTATCAAGGGTTGCAGTATAAGTCAGTCTTTTAGGAATGCCTCCCTGGGAAGGAATGAGGTAAATTTCCGTGTTCCCGTCATATTGGCCTGTAAATGCAATCTGTTTGCCGTCTGGAGAGAACCGTGCAAACATCTCTGAACCGTTTTCATCATTTGTAATTTTCTTCGCGGACCCACCTGACCGGTCAACGAGATAGAGATCACCAGCATAGGAAAAGACGATCTGGTTTCCGTGAATTGCAGGAAAACGCATCAGTCGCGCTTCATCCTGTGAATAAGAAATCGCGGCATAAATCATGAAAAGCATTATAATTATCAGTTTCTTCATGGAGTTTGAAATTAAAAATTTAAGGAATCAATCTGAGAAGGCAAAGTTATGGAGAAAACACCTTAGAACTTTGTTTCTTCGATGACTTGGACAAATTATCCGGTAAAAACATAATAGTTCAGGAATATTCTTTACTTTTGCAACCAAAATAATTCCTCCTTGATATCAGGCTCATTTCACTGTGATTGAGAAAGTTAATGAGGTTTGAAATGAGTAAAATTCATTATTACAAATTCAATTTTAAAATTATAATTCACAAATATGGCAATAGAAGTTTATTTTGATGGGGGCAAAAAAGTCAATGCAAACATCAATGGTTTTACAGTAAAAACCGACCAACAGGTAGGAGCGGGTGGCGAGGGTAGTGCTCCTGAACCTTTCACTCTGTTCCTGGCATCGATCGCAACCTGTGCCGGTGTTTACGTTCAGTCATTTTGCACTCAGCGGGACATTCCTGTAAATAAGGTCACATTATCGATGGAATATGAAATGGATCCCATAGCAAAAATGATTGCATTGATCAGGATCGATATCCATGTACCTGATGATTTCCCTGTGAAATACGAAAGTGCTGTGATCAATGCTGCAGCGTTATGCGCAGTCAAACGACACCTCTCCGACAAAATTCTATCGGAAATAACGATAAGTAGGAAATAAACAAATTAACAACCAATGGAAAAAAAGAAACACGGATTCAATTCAAATCTTGTCCATGGCATTGGAATGAAAGACCCATTCGGAAGTGTCATTACCCCGATCTACCAAACCTCCACATTTCGTTTTGAAAGTGCAGAACATGGTGCACGTTGTTTTTCCGGTGAAAGTGACGGGTATATCTATACAAGGATTGACAACCCGACTACCATGGAACTTGAGAAAACCATTGCAAAACTTGAAAACGGTTATGACGGAATCGGCACATCCTCAGGTATGGCTGCCATCAATACCGTTTACATGGTTTATCTTGGTGCCGGCAAACACATTGTAAGTCATAATGCTGTTTACGGCCCTGCACGGGGGATCATGGAGGGAACTTATGCCAGGTTTGGCGTTGAATCGACGTATATCGATACTACTGACCTGGATCAGGTGGAGAAAGCCATTCGTCCGAATACCAGCCTTGTTTACCTTGAATCACCCGCAAACCCAACAATTGGAATTTCCGATATACCAGCCATATGTGAGATTGCACATAAGCATAATATTCCAGTCTGCGTTGACAATACTTTTTGTAGCCCTTATCTCCAGAATCCTCTTGACATGGGTGCCGATGTCGTTCTGCATTCACTCACTAAATTTCTGAATGGACATGCCGACATCATCGGAGGAATGATCGTTTCCAAAACAGAAGAACATTACAAGAAACTCCGGACAATGATGGTCAATCTCGGTTGTAATATGGACCCGCACCAGGCTTTTCTTACCCGCAGGGGTCTGAAAACGCTTGCTCTCCGCATTGACAGAGCCCAGGAAAGTGCTTTGAAAATAGCTAAATTCCTCGAATCTCATCCGAAAGTGGAATGGGTCATGTATCCCGGACTGCCATCTCACCAACATTTTGATCTCGGAAAAAGATTGATGCGGGGTTCAGGCGCTATGATAAGTTTTGGCCTTAAAGGCGGATTGGAAGATGGAAGGAAACTCATGAATGCTGTTGAATTCTGTGTTTTAGCAGTTTCCCTTGGAGGAATAGAAACATTGATTCAACACCCGGCTTCAATGACCCATTCAAAGCTCTCGGCAGAAGCGAAAAAGCAGGGAGGAATTACAGATGATCTTGTCAGACTGTCAATAGGAATAGAAGAAGCAGAAGACATCATTGCAGACCTGGAGCAGGCATTGTCGAAAATTTAATTATGAATTTTTAGTTTGAATTATGAATTTTGAAATTATGGTGGCTAATATCTGATTAATGATTAAGTTTGGATTTTGATTGATCTGATCATGAAAGTCCTGAAATTTTTATTACTCTTCTTCATAATTTATAATTCAAATTTTATTTCTTATAAATTCAGTACAATTTATTCCCAGAAAGTTGCGCTTGTACTCAGTGGTGGCGGGTCTCGCGGTGCTGCTCATATTGGTGTCATCCGCGCATTGGAAGAAAACCACATACCGATCGACTACATTGCCGGCACTTCCATTGGTGCCATTGTTGGTAGTTTGTATGCCATCGGCTATACCCCCGACGAGATGGAAAAACTGCTGGATTCTGACGATTTTAAGCGATGGGCTTCCGGCGTTACCGATGAACAATATATTTTTTATTATCGAAAGGAAGATCCCAATTCTTCGTGGGTCTCATTGGATATTAACTTTAAAAAGAAACTGACATCACAACTTCCATCTAATCTCATTTCACCTTTTGAGATGGATTTTGCTTTCATGGAATTACTTGCACCTGCAGCAGCAGCCTGCAAATACAATTTTAACAATCTGTTTATTCCTTTCCGGTGTGTCGTCTCAGATGTTGATTCCACAAAACCGATGGTAATGCATAGTGGGGATTTAGCCAGTGCAGTCAGAGGGTCGATGACTATTCCTTTTATTTTTAAACCGATCACCATACAGGGAAGGCTGGTATTCGACGGAGGCATGTACGATAACTTTCCTGCTGATATCGCAAAAAAGGATTTTCGCCCGGATGTGATTATCGGAAGCCGTGTTGCTCAGAGGTACACAAAACCTGACCAGGACGATGCCTTATCACAACTTCTATGTATGCTTATGGAACGGCAAAGTGATACGATACTCTATCCCAACTCATTCATGATCATTCCATCCATTCCGGAAGTTAATATCATCAATTTTTCACATACCAAGCAGATGATCGATAGCGGTTATTCCGCAACTATCCGGAAAATCAATGAGATTAGGAAAATAATTCATGTCATTACAGACTCTGTTCAACTTGATAACAAAAGAAAAAATTTCAGGCAGAGTTCACCGCCGCTGGTTTTTGATTCCATTATCATAAAAGGACTTACCAAAGCCCAAACCGATTACGTCCTCCGAATTCTCAAACATGATAAAAAAATTATTACCATCCAGGAACTGAAGAAAAATTATTTCCGGTTTATCGATGCAGGATTTATCAAAAATATTTACCCCATAGCTAAGTTTAATCCCAAAACAGGTTATTACACCCTTATTCTTGAAATACAGAAAGCTGAGAAATTTAACATCCAGTTTGGGGGCAACATTTCGCTTGGTACAAATACGCAAGGATTCGCAGAGATCAGGTATAAAAACCTATGGACGAAAGCTTTACAATTCATGGCTAATGGATATTTCGGGAGGTTCTATACTTCTGCAAAGGCATCCGCCAGGGTTGACTTCAACTCAAAGCTCCCTTTCTACCTTGAAGCATATTATACTTATAATAATTTTAATTATTTCCGCACGTCCAGCTATTTTTTTGATGACAAACAACCAAACTATATAATTCAAAGCGAGTATTTCGGAGACATCATGTCCGGCTTTCCAATGACCAACAATGGAAAAATTCTGTTTGACCTGACCTATGCCTTTTCAAAAAACAAGTACTACCAGACCAATTCCTTCTCACGGTACGATACTGCTGATCAGACGAACTTCAATTTTCTCTCTCCAACTGTCTCTATGGAACTAAATAGTCTGAACAGGAAACAATATGCTGATGCAGGAGCCAGACTTAAACTGGCATTCTCATATGTTAATGGCATGGAAGGGAATATCCCAGGATCTACTTCTGTAAATAAAAACGAATTTTCTGCTCACATGGAATGGTTTCAGGTTAAGTTCGTTTATGATAATTATTTTGAATCATTAGGCCCGGTGAAAATAGGATTTTATGGTGAGGCTATGATTTCCAACAAACCATTGTTCAGCAATTATACGGCAACCATTATCAATGCAGGAGTATTTGAACCCTTGCCGGAAATGCAGTCATACTTTCTGCCCGCATATAGAGCAAACAATTATGCCGCCGCAGGTTTAAAGACCATAATAAAGATTTACAAAAAAATAGATTTCAGGCTGGAAGGGTATATTTTTCAGCCTTTCCGGGAAATCATTTCCAACCCGGCAGATAATACTGCAACTTATGGACCTCCCTTTAGTTCAAGATCCTATCTCGCTTCTTCTTCATTTGTTTACAATACATTCCTGGGCCCTATCAGTCTTGGCGTAGCTTTTTATGATAAAACGATTGACACATTTATACTAAACCTGAATTTCGGCTATATTATTTTTAACAGCAGGGCGTTACCATAAACAACTCATGATTCGTGATTAATCCTGTACCAACACATTTTGAAAAAAAATGTATTATACCAAAATATTCGTATTTTTGCACCCCTTATTGAGAATTCGAACAAACCGGCCATGGTCGGACGCTAATACTTTATGAATTAACTTGTTGGTTTTATCAAATGAAAAAAAAAGAAAACACTAATCAGAATCCTGAGCAGGAGACTATTTCCGTTCAGGAGGAGAATTCTTCACCTGTCGCCGTTACAGAGAATAACATTGAACAACAACTCCCAACTGATCCCGGTCAGACTGAAGAAAAAAATGTACCTGAAGAATTAGTACAAGAATTACATGTTGAATCCATCAGGGAAACTGAAGAAGAAGTGCCTGAGAAAATTTCGGACGATGTAAGTCCCGGTCCAGAATCAGATCTCCCTGAACCAGTTCTTGAGACTATAACTCTGGATAAAGACACAGATCTCCCGGAACAAGCTATTGAAATTGCGACTCCGGAGCCTGAAGAAAAAACTCCGGAACTACTTTTTGAGCATGAAGTTCATGAAGATGAACTCCATGATGACCTAATTGATCATGAAGAACATGCTCTTGAGATAAATTATGATAATTGCTCGAGGGAAGAATTGATAGGATTGCTCCAGAAATCGGTTGCGGAAACTGATATCAATTCAATCAAAACAAAGATTGCCCAGATCAAAGTTGCTTTTATAAAAAAACGTAAGGAAGAAAACCTCCTTAAATACGAAAAAGCGATAGAAGAAGGCGGCTCCAAGGAAGACCTTTCAACAGAACCGGATGAGCAGGACCTCAGATTTGAGGAAATTTTCAATATATATAAAGTCAACAAAGCAAGGTTCACGGAAGAACAGGAAAAGATTAAAACCGGGAACCTGAAGAAAAAACAACATATACTCGATGAATTGAAACAACTCATCAATTCGGAAGAGACCCTGAAAAAGACCTATGATGAGTTCAAGACGTTACAGGAAAGCTGGAAGGAGATCGGAATGGTTCCGAGAAATGAAATCAGCAACCTTTGGCAGAACTATCATTTTCTGGTGGAAAAATTCTTTGAGAAGGTCAAGCTGAATAAGGATCTGAAGGATTTGGACATGAGAAAAAACCTCGAAGCAAAGATGGCGCTTTGTGAAAAAACGGAAGAACTCCTCCTCGAGACATCAGCACTGCGATCTTTTAAGAAACTCCAGAAGTATCATGATGAATGGAAAGACCTTGGACCTGTTCCGGCTGATAAAAAAGATGAGATTTGGGAGCGTTTTAAAAATACCACAGATAAAATCAATGAACGCCGCCGGGAACATTATGCAAAGATAGAGGATGAACAACAGAAAAATTTTGAAACGAAAATAGCTCTTATTGAACAGGCGGAAGAAGTAATCGGACTGAGTAATGATACTATTAAAGAGTGGCAAAACAACACAAATAAAGTTAACGAACTTCTGAAAATATGGAAAAGTGTCGGGTCTGTACCTCAAAAACAAAACAATGATATCTGGATGAGGTTCAAGACTTCGCTGGATACATTTTTCACAAACAAAAAAGAGTACTTCGATAAACTGAAAGAGCAGCAAATTCAAAATTATAATTTGAAGATTGAGTTGTGCCTCCAGGCGGAAGCTCTTAAAAGCAGTACAGACTGGAAAAAAACAACTAATGACCTCATCCGGCTTCAAAATGAATGGAAAAAGATCGGACCTGTCCCAAAGAAAAATTCCGACAAGGTCTGGAAACGGTTCCGGTCAGCCTGTGATGAATTTTTTAATACAAAAGCATCCTATTTTTCAAATATTCAGGCAAGCGAAGAAGACAACCTCAATAAAAAACTTGATCTTTTAAAACGACTGAAAGAACACGAGTTTGGTGCAGATAAAAATGAGAACCTGAATTTACTTAAGAATTTTCAACGGGAATGGACAGAAATCGGTCATATCCCGTTTAAAGAGAAAGACAAACTTCAGAACGAATTCAGGGCCATCATCAATGATCGCCTTGACCAACTCAAAATCAGTGAAGTTGAGATCAGCACACTGACTTACCAGTCGAGGGTTGAATCGATCAAAAACGACCCCCAGGCTAAACGGTTGATGAGCCATGAAAGAGAAGTTCTTATAGGTAAGATAAACCAATTGAAGGAAGATGTTAACTTGTGGGAAAACAATATTGGATTCCTCGCCAACTCAAAGAATGCCGCCATTCTTAAGGATGAATTTGAGAAAAAGATCAATAAGACAAAATCGGAAGTGAAGGTCCTTGAAGCCAAACTCAAAATGCTAAAAATGGAGTAATAATGGCCGGAAATACTTTCGGTAAACTGCTTTCCTTTACCACCTTCGGGGAATCTCATGGCATTGCTGTCGGTGGAGTATTGGATGGATTCCCTTCAAATATAAAAATTGATTTCGCTTTTATTCAATCGGAGGTGAACCGTCGTAAAACGGGTGGACATTTCTTTTCATCTTCCAGGAAAGAAGACGATGAGATTGAGTACCTG
>Ga0247841_10007211_pt1 | contig 16640 bp, 9 predicted proteins | sample LaCruzMarch2015__2_FD_192410 | JGI IMG/M metagenome (GOLD analysis project Ga0247841, IMG submission 192410) | Freshwater microbial communities from meromictic Lake La Cruz, Castile-La Mancha, Spain - LaCruzMarch2015_18m | ecosystem: Environmental > Aquatic > Freshwater > Lake | place: Spain... | reverse complement strand
ACACAATAATTTTCCCACATGATGCAGCGTCGCACCCCGCCATGCCGCATGTAGACGGCGCCGCCGCCGCCTTCACCGTAGCCGCGCGTCAGCAGGAAATTCTCGACCCGCGCGCCTTGCGGTAGCAGCACGAAGGCGCGCCCGCCATAGCGCATGTCGATGACCGTGTCCTCGGCCGCACCCACGCCGCGCACGGCAATGTCCTTGCTGATGATGATGTCGGTCAAGCCGTCATAGCCGACGCGCCCGCCATACACACCAGTCTGCACGTACACTGTCCAGCCATTCTGCACGTAATCCACGGCCTCGGGAATGTTGCTGAAGGCCGTCGCCCACGTGCCGTACGGCGCCACTTGCACGCCACTCTGCGCGACGTAGACAAAGCCCTGCACCACGGTGTAGTCCGTCGTGCTGCTGAGCGCCGATGAGCCGTCACTCGCGGAGGCGCTCACATAATACTCGACCTGCGCGCCCATCGCCTGCGGCGGAATCGCGCTGGTACAGGCCACTCCTTTGTCAATACCCATGACGGGTGCCATCGCATCGGCAACCCAAATACCCGCATCAACACGATGGTACAAGGTTGCACTGGCAAAGCCGGAACTGTTGGTGTTGATGTTGGCCGTGACGAGGGCGGGCATGCCGATCAGGACACTCTGTGGCGCGCGACTGACGGTTTCAATCTCCAGATCCGCCTTGGGCCGCGCGGCAGTGCGCAGCACCAGCGCATAGCGCTGCGACCCACCCAGCGGCACATTGTGGCCGACCACGCGCACGGCATACACGCCCGGTGTCGGCGCATCAAGATCAATGCTCTCGATATTATTGAGCCGGTCCGGCGCGCTGCCGCCGTTGGCATAGTTGGTCGTGCCGTCCGGCGCCACGCACTCCAAATCAAGATCGTTCACCAAGGTCTGGCCGGCGCCGAGTGTGCCCGGATAGTCCGACCACGCCAGCACCATGGAGACGCGGCACGGCGCCGCGGCGGTCAGCGCGTACGTGTTGGTCGCGCCGGTTGCGAGCGGCACGCCGTCGTACACCAGCATGTTGGCGAGCGCAGCCGCCACGTCGACCTGGCCCCAGCCTTCCACACTATTCGGCCGCGGTGCCGAAGGAATTTCACGCGCGACACCATAGCCGTACTGGCCGGGCGTCAGTGAGCGCGCACCATTGATCAACGTGGCTTTGATGAGTGCCGCGCTCGGATTGGTGATCGCCGGCAGGTACCGCTCGATGTAGTATTGCCGCACCAAGGCAGCCGCGCCGGCGACTAACGGCGTTGCCATGCTGGACCCGCCGCTGAAGACATACATGCTATTGTACGCGCCCCACAACGTGCCGGCGCCGATGCCGCGCGAGCGACATGAGACGATGTCCGTCCCCGGCGCGACCACATCCGGCTTGATGCGCCCGTCCTGGCACGGCCCCCGGCTCGAATTGGCCATCATGCCTTGGTGCACGCCGTCCGCACTGGTCGAGACCAGATCATCGTGCAGCGGATTGACGGGGAACCGCGGTTCCCACGAACCGCCGCCATAGGGCTGCGCTGAGTAGCCGCCCGAGCCGGCCGGCCGGTCACTTTCGCTCGCGCCCACGGTCAGCACGTTCTTGCTGCTGGCCGGCGAATAGATGCCGCCGGCGTCAATCACGCCATCGGCATTGGCATCCACCCCGGCATTGCCCGCGGCCAATACCGCCAGAAAATCCGGATGATCCCAGATGTATTGGTCCGTGTCGCGTGCGTCTGTGTCATAGGCGCCGTTGGCCTCGGAGCCCCAACTGTCCGAATGAATGCGCGCGCCATCCGTATAGGTCGGCGCATACAGATTGTACAAACTGGCCGGAAAGACAAGCTGGCCGTAGACGTCCATCAATGCCTGGTGCACCACTTGCGCGTCGTAGGCCACGCCGCGAAAGAATCCATTGCTGAGCGCCGTGCCGTTGCCCAGCAGCGAGCCGGCCGTGTGCGTGCCGTGGCCGTTGCGATCGCTCCAGTCATTTGCGGCGGGACGCCCGATCGCGTAGGTCTTGAGAATGCGATTGGTGAAATCCGGATGCATCGTGCCGAGATTGCCCGTGTCCAGCCCGCTGTCGGCATGCCCGATAATCTGGCCGCGGCCGCTCAGCCCCAGCCCGGCCGGGTTCCACACCGGCGTGACATTCAGCATGCGCGGCTGCACGGCGACATTGTTCAGCAACTGCCGCGGTTGGTATTCTTCGAGCCACTGCACCGCGGCGCTGCGCGCCAAGTCCGCCACGCGCGCGGCATCCAGCGCAATGCGCAGACGTCCCGCGCCGCTGACGTCGGCAGATTGCTGCACCGCGCCGCCCAACGCGCCTACCAGCATGGCACACTCCGTCAGATCATCCGCGCTGAACAGTTGGACGGTCAGCTCAAGGTGATTGGTCGGCATCGCGGCCAGCCCACTCACGCGCGCCGCGATTGCGGCCGGCAGGTTGGTGCGCGTCGGGCCTGCGGCGCCCGTGGCGGCCAGTCCGCCCACGCGTTGCCGGCACCGCACAACATGCTGCAACGCCGGCGCGATCTTGTCGCCCGGCATGTACTCGCCCACCCAGCGCACAAACGGCAGCGCCTGCGCGTCCGCGCCCGAGCGGGCCTCGATCAGCAAGCCATCGTCCGGCACGTAGCCGCACACGCGCAGGCCGGCCTTGGTCATCTGTGCCAGCCAGTCCGGCGCGATCGGCCCTGGGCACTGCACCAGGAGCGGCACGACATTGCGCCGCGTGCGCTGCTGCGCCGCGCCGAGAGTGGCCGCCGCGGCCGGTGCCGTGCTGGTGTCAACCGTGCGATTCTGCAAGCGCAGACCGTGAACACTGCTGGCCGCCAGCGGCGCGCCGGCAGTCTCTTCCGGCGTCGTTGCAACTACACGCACGTCTGCCGCGCGTGGCGCAAACTGGGCCGCGCCCTGCCGCAGAATGGCAGCGCCGGCATGGCTTGACACCAGCACCACCACACATGCCACCATCAACCATGCCGGCGAAATGCTACGCATATTACCTCTCTCGACGCGTTATGCCAAGTCCTAACAACACTACCAGCGCCAGTCCGGCGAACGGCTCGGGCACGTCGGTCCACGTGATCGTGCCAAACTGCGCGATGCCGTCGTTGCGCGCGGTCAAACGCGGCTTGTATTCGTTGCCGAACGGGAAGCCATTCGGATCCACGGCCAGCTCGATGACCTGGCGCCCATCATAATAGGCGGTGAGGAATACCTGGGTCGCGCTGGCGCTGCGCATGAAGTAGGCGATCAACTCGTAGGAGTGCGTCACGTTGCCGGGAATAAACCCGGTCGTGAACGTTTTTAGATTGCTCTCGTAGCGGCGCAACGCCAAGGTGCGCGCGCCCGCATTGCAGTTCAAGCTGTAGAAACGGCTGGCCGGCAAGGCCGTGTCTTCAAAACCAATGCCGCCGGACACATTGCCGCTGATCGTCGGCGGCGCATTGCTGACGGCAAAAATCCCGCACACATGCAGTTCGTCGACAAATTGGGCGGTCGCCTTGGTGCGCAGCACCGGCGTGATGTTCGTGTCGGTCGGGTCAATCAGCTCGAGCATGGGCGTGCCGCCAAACGACAACACATGGCCGTCATTGGGTCGCCCGGTCTCAATGGCCCAGTTGGTCAATTGGGTCAAACTGGCGCCGAGGCTGTCGCTGCTCCAGTCTTCCGTGCGCGTCGGCGGCGCCGGCCATTCATCCGTACCGGTCACCAGGCCGAATTCGGCAATGCCCTGGTTACGCACGAACAACTGCGCCTTCAGCGCCGAGCCCAGCGTGATGGGCGTCCCGTCCGAGGCGTTCTCGAACACCGTGTTCGACCCGTCCACCACCAGCGTGAACAGCACTTCGGTCGGATAGGTCAGGAAATCCATGGTCAGCACATAGCTGTGCGGCGCGTTGCCCAGCTCATACACGGCGCTGTACAAATCCGACTCGCTGATGCCATACTTGCGCAGGGTAATGACGCTGTTGCTGGGCTGCACCATGAGCATGTACCACTGCCCGTTTTCCGGGTTGACCACGCCGTAGCCGCCCGACGAGTTCCCCAGCGGCCCGCTCACGGCAAACACACCGGTCACCGTCAGGATCGCCGGCCGCAACGCCCACGTGCGCGAACGCACAATCGGCTGGTTGGTGGCCGGGTCATAACTGAGCCGCAGCGCCATGCCATTCGCATTGCTGACGATCACGCCATCGCCCGCCAGCCCGGCGCTGTAAATCCAGCGCTGCAACGCATTCAGATTGTCGCCCGGGGCTTGCTCGCTCCAGTTCTCGCCGCTCCAGTAGCCCGCCATGCATGGCGCCGCCACTAGCAGCAGCACACTCAACGCCCACACGCTTGTCATCGTGCGCTTTTTCATTGTCACTCCTATATGGTAGAGATGAGCGCGGTCAGGCGCGCCGACGGACTATGCCCAGCGCCAGCACGGCCGGCACCAATGCCAGCACCGGCTCCGGAATCACGCTGCCGGCAGTGATGTCGCCAAACTGCGCCTGCTGTGTATTGCGTGCCCAGCATGCAATATGGACTTTGGCAGCGATGCGATTGGCCGGCACGGACGCATCCGTCCAGTTGGTGATGATCTGCACGCCGTCGGCATAGGCATTCAACGTGATCTGACCCGGTGTGCCGAAATTGGCCGAGAAGACATAGGTACGCGCGCTGCTGCCCGGGTCGAACCCATTCAACGTGAGTGACGTCGTTTCCGTGCCGTTGCTCATTTTGCGGATGAACACTTGATTGGCATTGTCATTCACGCCAAGCAAGTAGCCGTCGCCCTTGTTGGTGGCACTGTTGAAGCCCAGCCAGAAAGAACCATTGGCGGGCGCGTTCAGCATCGTGACTACTCCAGTGATATTCAAAGTGGTCAGCCGTGCAATATTATAATAGCTGGTGACCGCCGTGTGATTTTGCGGTGCAACGGGCGCCAATCTGAGCTGAAGATCGCCACTACCGGCATCAACAATGCTGCCGGCATTGGGAAACGCCAGTGCATAGGCGGTATACCAGTTGACGAGCTGGTTGAGCTGGTCGCCAACGGTTTCTTCCTGCCAGGTTTCCTGGAAGAAGTCGGCGCGCAGGGCCGGGGTGAGTAATGCCAGAACTGCGATGATGATGGTGAGTCGGGCCGGAACGTTCATGACGAGTCTCCTCGTGGTTGATGGTGCTGCAAAACGGTGGCGTGCAGCGCCCCATTGGCGCCACAACCGCACCGCACGAGTTAAGTTACACTCGCGTTACCTATAGTATAGCATATTGTACCTTGTTTGTCAAGCGGAACCGCTCGGTAACCTTTGCATTGCGCTGTTCATTGTCTTCAAGGACACACCTGCGCCAGGCGTTCACGGCCGGGATGCTGGCCTGCCACGGATCCCTAACTACTGCGTCAGCGCCACATTCGCCATATGGTCTGCGCTGGCGGCGCCGGCCGCCAGGCGCGCGCTCAGCGCTTGGGCGCAGGCCACCACCTGGGCGCCGTATTCTGCAATCTTCTTGTCCGGCATCAGCGCCACGTTGCCACCCAGGCACACGCACGCAATCACTTCGCCGTCACGATAGACCGGCGCGGCAAGGCGGCGTACCAGCGGCTCATCCGTGCAATCATCATAGGCATAGCCGTGCGTCTCGAAGAAGCGCTGGTGGGCGCGCAATTGGGTTTGAAACCGCTCGGGATGGGTGATGAATTGCCGGTGCGTTTCTCGCCCCGCCGGGGTCAGCGTTTGATAAAAAAGCCAGCCCCAGGGCGTGCGCGACAGCGTCGCGCTGACGGTGCCCACCGACTGCATCGTGATCGAACTCTCCACGATGCTTTTCGCTATCGCTATGCATACTTCGCCATTCCAGTATACCAGCAGAGCGGTGGTGTTGGTTGCCTGTGACAATCCCTCCAGCAAAGCCTGGCCTTGGTGCCGCAATTGATTGATGACGGAACTGCGAATACCGGTGAGTTCTTTGAGCCGCGCGCCGAGCAGATAGTGCCCGGTCACGTCATGCTTGACAATCATGCCATGCTCCAGCAGCACGCGCAACAGCCGGGCCGTGCTGGTGTTCGAGAGCCGCAAGGCGCGGGCGATATCGGTGAAGCTCACCGGTTGCTCGGTGGCGCCGACCATTTCCAGAATGCGCAAGCCGCGTTCGAGCGCCGGCACGCCACCGCCAGCGGCTGGCACCGCTGCGCGCGCGGCCTTGGTTGTTCGTGGGTGACGCGCGGGCATGCTCATTTCTTCCGCGCGCCGCGGCGCAGGCGCGCCGCCGCCGGGTCAACGTGTTGCTCGGCCTTGGCGGCCGTGCAGCCGATCAGCACCGGTTTGGCCGCCAGCGTCTTGCCCTTGAAGGTTGGCAGGTAGGGCCGGTGCGCCGCCAGTAGCTCGCGCGTCATCGCCCGGATTTGGTCGAGTGTGCACATCGCCGCGGTCAACGGATCGAGCGCCATGGCTTGGAATACTTTCTCCGGATCGGCCTCAAGCGCCGCCTCAACCGCCAGTTGCTGCGCGCTGATCTGCATCCGGTTGATCGCCGCCAGGTGCGTCGGCAGCGCGCCGACGTGCATTGGCTGCACGCCGTTCTTGCTCACATAGCACGGCACTTCCACGCAACTGCCCGGCGGCAGATTCTCGATCAAATTCGTGTTCGGCACACTGCCGTAAATCACGCAGGCATCCCCGCCGACGATCGCATTGACAATTTGCGAGCCATACTCGACGCTGCGCGCCAGGTTGATCGGCTGCTTCCACGTCGCCATGTCATTCATTTGCTTGCGCCAGTCTTGGCGGTCGTACAACTTCTTGATGAAACCGTGCTCGCCGTTCCAGCCGCCGCGCGGGCAGTATTGCGCGACGGTTGCCTGGTTCTTGCGAAACCAGGGCGAGTATTCAGAATTGTGCCCGCTCGACTCGGTCACCGGATAGCCGAAATGTTTGAGATATTCCATGCGGCTGGTGTCGCCCAGCCAGATCTCCGGGTTGAGCGCCAAGGCACGCACGCGCGGCAGCACATCGACGCCGTTGTGCTCCATGCGCAGCATCCAAGCCTGATGGTTGATGCCCGCGCAGACAAAGTTGATCTCGTTCTGCGGCACCTGCAGGCGCTGCGCCCATTCATGCACGCAGCCCTGCACCGAGTGGCACAGCCCCACCAAGCGCACTTCCGGCGCCGCCTGCGTCATGCCCCCGCACAACATGCCCATCGGATTGGTGTAGTTGAGCACTTGGGCGCGCGGGCACAGCGCGCGCACGTCGCGCATGACCTCCGCCAGGATCGGCAAGGTGCGCAGGCAGCGCATGATGCCGCCCGGCGTGAGGGTGTCGCCGATGGCCTGGCTGATGCCATACTTCATCGGGATGTCAATCTCGGCTTCAATCGCCGGATAGCCGCCGACCAGAATGCTGGTGATGACAAAATCGCAGTCTTTCAGGACAGTGCGCCGGTCGCGCGCCGCCGTGCAGCTCGCCTTGGTGTAGCCGCCTTCCTTGAAAATCCGGCGGGTGATGCGTTCGGCAAACCGGAGCCGCTCGGCGTCCGTGTCCACCAGCGCGAAATGCGTGTCACGCAGCGCGTCATACGTGAGAATATCCGCCACCATGCGGCTGGAAAAGGTCAGACTGCCGGCGCCGATAATTGCAACTTTTTTCATGGTCAATGCGTTTGTTGTTCGAGTTTGAGGGTGATTGTCGTGGCGTCGCACACGCTGGGCGGGCCAAAATACTGGATGGGGCCGGCATTGAGGTATTGCTCGCTGAGCGCCCATGCCGCGCGCTGCGCCGCGAAGGCCTTGAACGGCGCGGCCGCCAGTTCGACCAGCGCTTTTTTGATGACCGGCTTGTGCTGGCCATGGCGGCGCTCAATGTTCATCATCATCGTCAATGGCACGCCGCCGGCCAGCCACTTGCGCGCCGGCTGGGCCAGGTTCTTGACGCAGGCCATGTAGCCGGTTACGCCCGCCTGCGCCAGCGCCGCCGCCGTGTAGCCCAGCGCATAACAATAATCCGCGTCGAAATTGGAGGGGGCGGCGCAGCGGCCTTCATAGCCGAAGAAATGATTTTGCGCGCTGAATTTCCCGGTGTAGGTCCCGTTCACCTTCATCTCGCGCAACGTGTCGCTCACCAAGTCGATCAGCAGCTTTTCCGTCTCGATCCGCGACACTTGCACGTTGCCGTGTGGATCGCGATCCATCAGCAACTGCTCCTGAATCGCCATCGGCAGCGACGAGAACACCTGCGACGAGGCCGGCGTCAAATGCCGGTTGACAAACTGGGCCTGGTCGTCAAACGTTTTCAGCGTCGCGAAAAACGCCGCTTCTTTCGCCAGCACATCGTTCAATTCATCGATCAAGGCCTTGACTTCCGGCACAAATTCGATCAGGCCTTCGGGCACCAGCACCACGCCAAAGTTTTTCTTGTGAGCCGCGCGGGCCTTGATCACGCCGACAATCTCGGTGACAATCTGTCGCAAGGTCAGCTTCTTGGCCGCCACTTCCTCGGAGATGACCGTCAGGTTCGGCTGCGTTTGCAGCGCGGCCTCGAGCGTGATATGGCTGGCGCTGCGGCCCATCAGCTTGATGAAATGCCAATATTTCTTGGCGGAATTCGCGTCGCGACAGATATTGCCGATCAGCTCGCTGTATGTCTTCACGGCCGTGTCAAAGCCGAACGAGGTGGCGATCTGCGCGTTCTTCAAGTCGCCGTCAATGGTCTTGGGCACGCCAATGACCTGGATCGGCACGCGCTGCGCCGCGAAGTATTCGGCCAGCAGCGCCGCATTGGTGTTCGAATCGTCGCCGCCAATGACCACCAGCGTGCCAATGTGCAACGCGGCCAGCGTCTGGCGCGTCTTCTCATACTGCTCGACCGTCTCCAGCTTGGTGCGCCCGCTGCCAATGATGTCGAAGCCGCCGGTGTTGCGGTACTGATTCACCAGCGCACTGCTGATTTCGATATACTTGGCATCCACCACGCCGGCCGGCCCGCCCAGGAAGCCGTACAACTTGTTGGTTTTGTGCGCCGCCTTGAGCGCGTCGAACAAGCCGGCGATGACATTATGGCCGCCCGGCGCCTGGCCGCCCGAGAGGATCACGCCGACATTCATTTTGCGCGGCGTGCTGCGCGGCGCCGGCGCAAACGCCAGGACGGGCGCGCCATACGTGTGCGGAAACAGGGTGCGCACTTCGGCCGCATTTGCCACGCTGGTCGTCGGCGCGTCGCCGCGCACGCTGACGTACATGCCTTGCTCTTCAAACACGCGCGGCAGCTTGGGATGATACTTCGCGCGTTCCTTGGTCAATGGAGAGACGGTGTTCATGAAATCATATTTCGGTGTGCGGTGAACAATGAACGATGAACGGTTGCCTGACACTCAGCCATTCTTCCATGCAGCCATTCTTCCAACTCAGATGTATAACGCGCTGGCGAGCCGCCGCCGATATTCGACGACGCGCGGATCCGCGCTTAAAATATCAAACACGGCGACCAGCAGCTTGCGCGCCTCGCCTTGGTGGAAGTCCTTGTCGCGCTCGATCAGGTTGAGCAAGCCTTCGCAGGCCGCGTCCAGTTGGCCATCCAGCACCAGGCAGCAAGCCCAATCGTACATGGCCTGCAGATCCTGCGGGTTCTGTTGGGCGTGCTCGGCGGCGGCACGCGTGCCGCCCAGCGCGGCGCAGCGGGCCAGCACCTCGATCAACAGCTTGACGCGCTCGATTTCAACCAGCCGGTCGGGCGCATCCAGCTTGTCCAGCACGGCCTGCGCGGCCGCGCCGTCCTTCAGCATCACGTGGCAGCGCGCCAGCGCCAGCAGCGCGCTGACGTTCTGCGGGTCCGCGGCAATCACCTTGAGCAGCAAGGCGCGCGCGCCTTTGGCATCGCCGATCGCCAGCAGTTCGCGCGCGCTGTCCACCGCGTTCTTCTGCTCAATCGGTTGCGGCAGCGCTTTCCGGAGGTATTCGTCAAGCACCTGTTCCGGCTGCGCGCCGTTGAATTGCCCGACCATCTTGCCGCCGCAAATCAGCTTGACCGCCGGAATGCTTTGCACCCGGAAATACTGGGCCAGCTCCGGCTGCTCGGCAATGTTGATCCGGGCGATATGCACGCGCGGCGCGTATTTGCGCGCCGCCTTTTCGAGCACGGGCGCAAACGCCTTGCACGGCGCAGCCGTCGGCGCCCAGAAACTCAATACCAGCAGTTCATCTTCCGGCACGCCCGCGATGGTCTCTTGCAAGTCCTGCGGCGTGTGGATGTCCACTATGGATATGTCGTTCAGTAGCATAAAAGTAGGTAAACCTGTTAAAAACCATGAAAGTATAGTGGAATAGAAGAAATATGTCAAGGAATTTCAGCAGCCCCTGAAATTCCGATATAAGAAGGGAGCCGCATTCGCTTGCGCGACCCTGCCACGGTAGCCGCCGGCGTAGAGCGCACAGACAGGTAGGGCGTGACCGCCGCTGCCGTCTTTATCGCCGGCGTGCGCACAAATGCAGCAACGGCGGTCAGGGCCTGACCGCCCTACCTCACCCTCCGGCCACATTGCCGCGCACCTGCAGAGACCCCCACGACCGTGATGCCGTCGGCATGCAAGGAATGCAAATATCCAATATTCAACAAGGAATACCCAATGATGAAATTCTGCGCAGATATTTCGCACTTGGATATTGAGTGTTCAATATTGGATATTCATTTTCGGTGGGGCGCCAGATTTGAGAGAAAAGCGCGTGGCGTGGACAAGCACAGCATCCGCGGCGTGCCCCGCGGCCACAATGCCGCGCAGGTGCAGAGACCCCCACGACCTTGCGTCGTGGGTGAATAAGATTGAGTAATAAGGCGCGCCGCTGCTTTTCCCAATCTCTGCGTCCACCGAGGCAAGCTCGGTGGGGCGCCAGATTTGAGAGAAAGCCGCGCCTGCCTGCGCCGGGCACGGCAGACAGGCGGCGTGGACGTCTGCCTCTGCTTCTTCACCGAATACTGAACACCGATTACCGAATACTGAGCTGCGGCGGATCCATGCTCTGGCGCACTTCGACCAGCATGCAGTCGGCGGCATCGATTCGAATGAAGCCCAGGCGTGGGAATTCGAGATCCAGAATGACGTACAGTGTGATCGCCAGGACAAAGGCGAATTCGAGCATGTGCAACCAGCTGCGGCGTTTGCCGGCGGCCATGCCGTAGCCGGCCAGCAACGAACAGAGCAAGCCCAGCCCAAACAAAAGCACATAGATGATGCCGGGCGGATGCGTCATGGCCGCCATTGTGCGCACACTGGTAATGTCAATCATCTGGTTGAGCGCGGGCAGGAGCAGCATGGTGGCCGGTTGCTGCACGACGGTGCGGCGGCAAGCGCTCACGGCATCGTTCCAGATGGTGTGCTGGAGAACGGTGGCGCGGGCCAGTTCCCGGCGGGCCGTTTGCATGTCCGGCAGGGCGCCATACGCCGCGAGGCGCGCGTCAACATACTCGCGGAAGAGCACGCGCAGCGCGGGCTGGAAATCCTCGTTCAGCAGGTCCAGGCGCAAGTAGGCCGTGCCAATCGCGTTGGCTTCCTCGGCGATCAACTGGCGGCGCGCATCAAAGCGGACGGCGGCACCCGAGAACGTCAGCGCAATGAGCAGGCCCAGAAGCGCGAACAGGGCGGCCTCGATCGTGCCCGTCCCTGCTTTGGCGCCTTCCGGATCAGTTGCCAGCCGGTGCCGGCCGATGCGCCGGCCCACTTCGAGCAGCACCAGCATGCCGACAAACAGGCTGGCCGACAAAATATAGGAAAGAACGATGATACTCATGCCATGCTCCGCGTGGTTTAATGCATGTCAGCCAGTGTGTACGCCAGTCGCCAAAAAGCCGTTGACATTATAGCAAAAGCGCGCACGCGACTCCCGCACGCCAGCCGCAAAATAAATGCTATAATCACCGCCAACCACTTTGGATTATATGCACACTTCGCACGTTTCAGTCTGCGCGCTGGTGCTGGCGGCCGGCTTCTCCACCCGCATGGGCCGGCCGAAAGCCCTGCTCGACTGGCATGGCGCGCCGTTTCTCGCGCAGATCTGCCGCACCCTCACCGCAGCGGGCGTGCGCCGCATCATCGTCGTGACCAGCGCCACAAACGACAAAGAATGTCGTTTGCACACGATCCCGGCCGAAGCAAAGATCGTCTGGGTCATCAATCCGCGGCCGGAAGACGGCATGTTGTCGTCCATCCGCTGCGGCTTGGGCGCAATGGGCGGCACGCGGGCGCAGGTGCTGCTGTGCCTGGTGGATCATCCCGGCGTGCAAGCCGCGACGTATCGCACGCTGGCCGCGCACGCGGCGGCCGGCACGATTGTCGTGCCGGCGCATGCCGGCCGGCGCGGGCATCCGACGGTGTTTGGCGCGGATTTCATTGATGAATTGCGGCACGGCGTGTGCCCCGACGGCGCGCGCAGCGTCGTGCGCGCGCATCCCGATGCACTCCGCGAAATCGTCGTGGATGACCCGTTGGTGCTGGCCGACATCGACACGCCCGCCGACTACGCGGCCGCAATCGCGGCGCGGTGAGCGGGTCCAGGGGGAAGATGAAGCGGAATATCGAATATCCAATCCCGCCTTTGACGGGATCCACGCAGAGTTCTGCGCAAATATTTCGCACTTGGATATTTAGCAGCGGTTCAGGGTTCAGATCTTTACTTCGTCCTTCTTCATCAGAGTGCAAAATATATTTTTCCTTGGATGAGTCGCGCGGCTGATTGGCGCAACAGGCCGAGCCTGGGCGTGATGGGCACCGTAAGGATGGCGCCGTGGGGCACGCCGGTCGTGTCGATAATCGTGTCATAGCTCTCGCCGCAGCCCAGTGTCACCGACGAGATAAGGCCGTACAGGCTCTTGCCGATGCCACCGCCGCTGGGCGCAAGCCCGCGCAGCAAACGCGCGCCGCGGCCCACCACCTGCAACGACAGCGACGAGGCCAGCGTGGTGAACTCGACCGTGGCCAAGCTCGCTATCCGCAACAGGATCTTCGCGCCCGCCGTGGCGACAAGTTTCGCATGCATCGCGGCCGGCGCCGGCGGCTGGATCGCCAGCTCCTGGTCATGCAAGAAACTGTTGAGGTTCGTGCCGTCGGGCAGCATGTTTTGAATCAACTGCATATAAAGAATGCCCATCTGCATGTGCTCGGTCGCTTTGTTGTGGCAGTGATACATGAACGTGCCCGGCCCGACCAGTTCGTAATAGTAGGTGAACTCGCGCCCATGCTCACCGCGACGGACGCCTCGGCTCGCCGTCAAAGATGGGCGCGGCGTTTGGGATGCCATGGAAGTGGACGGTGTGCGGATCGAACAGATCGGGGCGCACCAGCACAAACCAACCGCCAGCACCGGGCCAGCTTTGCCCCGCCTTGCCCTTGACAAATGCATAAACACACAGTATAATAAAGTATATCTTTTGTATAATGCCTATTTTATTGCACCAGATGATGAAACATTGCCTGCTCCACCAGATTGTGATGGTTTTATTCGGTTGCCTGTATGTCCTGCCGGCATGCGCCGCGCCGATCATGCTTGAACGTGGCGTGCTCACGCCGCCGGCGAACCGCCGCGCCGTGAATACTGGTCTGGGCGACCAAGTGCTGACGCGCCGGCTGACGGCCTTGTATCTGGTGCAATACGCCGGGCCGGTCGATGCCGCGCAGCGCACCGTGCTGGCACAGCAGGCGCGCGTGTGCGGCTATGTGCCGGTGCATGCATTTTTGGTGGAGGCGACCGCGGCGCAGATCAAGCAGATCGCGGCAGATCCGGCGGTGACATGGGTTGGCGCGTACGATGCTTCCTGCAAAATATCAGCAGAACTGTCCACACGGCGGGCGGCGCGCCACGCGGGCATGCATGCCTGCATTTTGTCAGTGTTGAGCGCGGACGATGTGCCGGAGATTGCGGCGCGCATCGAGCGCCAAGGCGGGACGGTGCGCAACGTGACACGCGGGCTGGACTGCGTCAGCCTGTACGCGGACGTGCCGCTGGCGATGTTAGGCGACCTGGCGCAGCAGGCGGCAGTGCAATGGATCGAGGCCGCGCCGACGCCGGGGCTGTTCAATGATGTCGCCGTGCAGGGGCCGCGCATGAACGTGCAGCCGGTCTGGGGCGCGCCGTACAATCTGACCGGCAAAGGCCAGGTGATTGGCCACGCCGACACCGGCCTGGACATTGGCACCAACGACTACCGCTTGCATCCGGACTTCACCAATCGCGTGCGGGCTGCGTTCGCCTTGGGCCGCGCCAACAATTGGAGCGACCCCACCAGCGGGCACGGCACGCACACCGCCGGCTCGATCATGGGCAATGGCTCCGCCTATCAAAACGGGCGCTTTCGCGGCGCGGCGTTTGAGGCGCAACTGGTGCATCAATCGTTTCAGAACGCGTCGGGTGGTATTACGATGCCGGCTACACTTGGCGAATTGTTCATCCAAACCTACACCAACGCCGCGCGTATTCACTCGGACAGTTGGGGTGATGTGTCGGCCGGCAATCGCGCCGCTTACACGCAATGGTCGCGCGAGGCGGACGAATTCATGTGGCTGCATCCGGACATGCTGCTGGTGTTCGCGGCCGGCAATGAAGGCACGGACGCCAACGGCAACGGCGTCGTGGATCCCGGTTCGGTGGCGCCGCCCAGCACCGCAAAAAATGTGCTGACCGTGGGCGCGGCCGAGAACGCGCGCCCCGCCGGCTCGGGCGGCTGGTCGGCCAATACGTGGGGCAATCTGTTCGGCGCGCGCTTCATGGCGTACCCGCTCAACCAAGACTTGGTCTCAACCCCGTTTGTGGCCGGCTATCCCGGTATCGCCGCCATATCCGGCCGCGGGCCCACCGCGGACGGACGCGTCAAGCCGGATATCATTGCGCCCGGCACTGATATCATCTCCAGCCGCTCGCGCGCCACCAGCAGCACCGGCTTCGGCTTGTACAACAATGACTACATGTTTTACAGCGGCACCAGCATGGCCACGCCGTTGAGCGCCGGCGCCGCCGCGTTGGTGCGCCAGTTTTATGCCGAACGCTACACGCCGGCGATCACGAACCCGGGTGCCGCGCTGGTCAAAGCCACGCTGGTGAATGGCGCGCGGTCGTTGTCGCCCGGGCAGTATGGTGCGGGCATCTATCGCGAAATCCAAGCCACGCCGCGACCCAACAGCGTCGAAGGCTGGGGCCATGTCAACATTGCCGATTCCTTGTTCCCGACCAATGGCCGGCGCGTCCTCGCGTATGAGGCGCAGGTTGGCACCAACGGTGAAACCCACGAATATCAAATTACCTTGACCGGCACGAACCGGCTGTGCGCCACGCTTGCCTGGACCGACTACCCGGCCACGCCCGGCGTGGGCATCAAGCTGGTCAACGATCTTGATCTTGAGGTAGTCTCGCCCGCCGGTTTTGTCTTCTATCCGAACCGCCTGACCGGCGCGGATCGCACCAACAACCTTGAAGGTGTTGACCTCGACCCGGCCGGCCAGGGCACATGGACGGTGCGGGTGCGCGCCTACCAGTTGCCGCAGGCGCCGCAGCCGTATGCGCTGGTGCTGCGCGAGGATGCCCCACAGCCCAATCCGCAAACGTTTCAGATGATCACCCACGAGCCTGATCTGATCACCAACCTGACGCCCGTCACGGTCAATGCGATCGTCACCTGGAATGCCGGCGGCATCTCGAACGTGCTGCTGCACTGGTCGGTGAATAATGGCGCGTGGAACGATACCACCATGCTCATCCGTGATCGGCGCATTTATGGCTATTGGTACACCAACACGATTCCCGGCCAGTTGGTTGGCGACACGGTGCGCTATCACCTTACCGCTTTGGGTTATGACGGCAGCACCGTCGGCAGTTGGACCAACAGCTATAAAGTATCAGGCGGCATCTACTACTGCGCGCCCAACGGCGGCAATGTCGCGCCGTTTGACACATGGGCCACGGCTGCGACGAGTCTCGCGTATGTGGTCGCGTTTGCGCCGGCCGGCGCCAAGATTGTGTTGAGCAACGGCACCTACATGGCATCCGCCATCAATATTTTCAACAAGTCATTGATGGGCGAGGCCGGCCCGCGCGCCACAATTATTGACGCCGCATTGAATAACTATGGCATCGGCGCCACCAATGCCCTGATCAGCGGCGTGACCGTGCGGCGCGGCTCTGCGGGCACCTATGGTGCCGGCCTGCGCGTGAGTGATACCATGGTCAGCAACTGCATTGTGTGCGACAACGTCGGCCTTTCATTCGGCGCCGGCGCCTATTTGGTGCGCTCCACCATGAGCGATTGTGTCATCAGCAATAACACGGCCAGTATGTGGGGTGCGGGCGGCGTCCTGCTGGATTCCGGCAACACCCTCCTGCGCTGCGAGATCGTCAACAACACCTGCAAGACGCTGGGCGGTGGCATCGGCTGTGTCGCCGACGCGGTCAACAACATCATTCGCAATTGCCGTTGCCTGCGCAATCGCGCCGACGGTACCGCGTACGCCGGCGGCGGCGGCGCGTCCTTGAGCGGCTGCCTGGTGTACAACTGCCTGTTTGCGCAGAACAGCGCCGGCAAGAGCGGCGCGCTCGGCCTCGACAACACGACCTTGTACAATTGCACGATCATCAGCAACCGCTCGACGACCGTCTCCGGCGGC
>Ga0247841_10007210_pt1 | contig 16640 bp, 16 predicted proteins | sample LaCruzMarch2015__2_FD_192410 | JGI IMG/M metagenome (GOLD analysis project Ga0247841, IMG submission 192410) | Freshwater microbial communities from meromictic Lake La Cruz, Castile-La Mancha, Spain - LaCruzMarch2015_18m | ecosystem: Environmental > Aquatic > Freshwater > Lake | place: Spain... | reverse complement strand
CAACGTCGGCATCGGGACGACGAGTCCTGCATCAAAACTCCACGTCATAGGTGCAACACTTACTCAACTCTTAGTAGAAGCAAACACAGCAGGTTCAGGTTCTCCAAATATAATAACTTCAGCAGAATCTAACACAGTATTTACAAATGAAGGAGCAACAGCATTAAACTATCACACACTCCCAGCAGCTGCCGCAGGACTTACATTTACATTTTATGTAGATGATGCAGATGGAATAAGAATAGTAGCTAATACAGATGATATAATTCAAATCAATGGAGTAGCTTCAAGTGCTGCAGGGTATGCAGTATCAACAACAATAGGTTCATCATTAACATTAACAGCAATTAACGCAGTAGATTGGGTTGCTACTTCATCAGTAGGAACTTGGTCACTTGCATAATAATATGAAACACAACATAAGTAGATATGAAGAAAAAAGCGACTCATTATTCATCTGTATAAATCACACAGAAAAGCCTATTTACCTAGAACACTTTTTTACAGAAGAAGAAAGAGCAACAGAAGAAAGTCGCAAAGAAACTATTGAAAAACTAGTAGCAGAATTAGAAGTAAAAGCTGACGAATATGTAGAGCCAGAACAGTATGTATCTAAAGTAGAAGAAGCTAAAGCCTTTACATTAAGTTCAAAGAAAATTAGTGATGTAAAGATAGCTTATTTGACTAAAAGAGAATTAGAAAAACAACCAAAAGAAGAATTAGAAATTAAAGAATAAATTATATGGCAATAAACAGAAACATAGTAGGAATAATACGATACTGATGAAAAACAATTAAATGAGATAGTAGCTGATTATTTTGTAATGTATTATTATGAGTCAAAATCATTAAAAGAATTTTATCCTAATTTATATAATTTATTTAATAATAAATTAAAACAATATGAAAACAATTAAACAAATTTTACTTTGGTTGTCAGGTAAAAAATCTGTGTTAGCAGGTCTAATTACTACCACTTCTGCTTTCTTAGCCCTTGAAGGAGTGATTAGTGCAGAATTAGCAACCTACATTAATGCTGTTTCGTTAATTCTATTTGGTTCTGCTAGTATTGCGACTGGTCGGTTAGTTTATAAAAAATAATCTAAAGTCATATGACAAAAACTAGCGAAATAGAAGAAATGAAAACTGAAGGTTTATTAAAAAAAGCATTATCAAGTGAAGTTAAATGGTTACTCTATTTCGCTGGTTTTGTGGTCGGAGTAGTGGCACCTTACTATCAAATACAATCCGATATAGCTTTAATTAAGCAAAATCACTTTGCTCATATGGAAACTATGACAAAGCAGATAGAGGAAAATAGCACTGCTATCAAGGCCGTAGTTGATAAGGAATATATCTTAATGCAGAAACTAGCAGAAGTTGATGGGAGAGTTAAAAGTTTAGAAAAATAAAAATAACGTTCATTTAAAAGTAAGGAGACAAAATGAGAATCGGAGATTGCTTTACTGAAAAACAGTTAAAGGAAAGAGGTTTTAAATACCTCATTAATTACGGTGGCTGGCAATTATGGGGGAATGGAGATATTCGTATCTACATTGAACCTATCTTTGGCAAGATTAACCAAATCTTTCAAGGAGGTGAAAAAAGACTGGAGGTAAGTGATGAGACACAAGAACAGTAAACACAAGACAAAACATCACATCATTCCATCTAGTCGCAACGGTTCTAACGAAGATTCTAACATCTGTATGGTAGAGGAAAGAGACCATCAACTCTACCATCAACTCTTTGAAAACAAAACGCCTATTGAGATAATTGAATATCTTGAAATGACGTTTTGGAACGGAAAAAAGTTTGGTAGTATCTAATAACTACCCTTTTAATCAAACTAACTTTTAAAATATGTGCATTTGTTACCTGGTGTTCTTTGCAGCATTCGGGTTAGCAACAATTTTTACAGATAATATATGGCACGCAATTGCTATTGCCACAGTTGTCTATATTATTAGTTGCTTTATAAGTTGTTTCTACAAATGTCTATGGAAATAAAAGGAGCATTACAACCAATAATTAAACCCTTATCCTATGAATATAATGGGATGACTGGTATTGAAGAAACTATTTTATTTGAAAATGGTTGTATTGAGTATCTTCCTGAGAACGAATCACAGATAGGACTTTACTTTGATTCATACGGATGTGTTTCATTTTCATTTAATAACGCCATAGAAACCTTAATAAGGAGAAAGATTGAATTAGGCTTATTTTCGCAAAAAAATATAATTTGGATAAACAAAAACCTATGCATAAATGATATTCCTAATTTCTCCGATAGAGACCTAGTTGTTTCCTCTGGAACTAATCCTAGTCTTGGTAATGATGGCTGGACAGTATTTGAAACTGCTAAAAATAAAGGTTTGATTTGCGAGTCTGAAGCTCCTTGGGATTTTAGAGAAATGAATCCTTCACTTAATAACAAATCTTTATATTATACTTACACTAGAAGTAATAAGTCCGAGGAGTTGGCACAAGAGTTTTTAAATAGATTTGAAATCAAGGCAGAGTGGGTTAATAGAGAAGATTGGGAGGAAGCTTCTAAATACGGAGTGTTGCAGGTTTATACTAAAGCCTGGTATGAGCGTAATGGAAAGTATTATAATCCGATACCCAACTCGTCTGGTCACGCCATAGAGCTTTGTAGGGCTTTAGAACACAAGATATTTGACCAATATGAACCGTTTATAAAGGAAATGGAGCGAGACGAAGACTTTTACCCAATGGCTTTAAAAATTAATATATTTGAAAAAACTAATATGAAACCAATCTTAAAAAACAATACTTTAATAATGATGGTTACTGGTGGAGGTAATATTGGTATGTACTTGGATAACAAGATTATAGTTGATGAACCGGCAAAACTTCTGGCTGTTTGGTTTGCAAGAAGTTCTAAAAACGGAGCTTTCACCGGCGGCTTGGTCCAAAGTCTAACTGGAGAACAGTGGGACATGTTTCCAAAAACTAATTTAAAAGGAGAAACAGTTTAGTTAATTTAATAATTATATGTTGAAAGAGGTATATAAGAAGGTAGAAGAGGAAAAAAAGAATAAGGTTAAGTCTTCAAATATTTCAATGTCTCGAGAGGATTTTATCTCTGAGCATAAAAATCTAATTAAGGTTTTAAGGAGCGGTGATAAAAAAGCTCAAGAGGCAGAAGCCGCTAAACAGGAAAAAGAGCTAATGGAGGAAACCGGAGAGACAGAGCAGGAAGATGAAGAGGACGAAGACGAGGACGAAGATTAAAATTTAATTAATATAATCCGCAAAAAAATGAACAAGCCAAAATTTTCTGTGGCATTAATTGCCCGGAACGAAGCTTTAACGCTTCCACGTTTAATAGGTTCCTTGAAAGAGTTTCAAGAACGAGGTGGTGATATTTGGGTACTCGATACGGGGTCAACAGATAACACGATTGAAGTAGCAAAAAGTTTAGGGTGCAACGTAGAAGCCGTTGGTGATAAGTTTCGTATTCAGATTGACGAAGATTTGGCTAAAAAGATAAACGATAAATTTATAGTAGAAGGAGAGGCTCCCGTTGTTCAAGCCGGTGAGTCTCTTTTTGATTTTGCGTCAGCGAGAAATTACATATCAACATTTCCTGACTGCGATGTAATCAGCACGCCGGACTGCGATGAAATATTTACCAAGTTTGATATTGATAAACTTGATGAAGTAATCGCTAATGGGGCAGAACAGCTAGAATATGAGTTTGTTTTTTCCCACGACCAGAACGGTAATCCGGTAATTAAATTTAGACATTGCAAATTTTATAATAGAACTAAATTAAAATGGACAGGCATAATCCATGAGGTGCTCACTGGTTCAGCTAAACAACAGTATCTTGGTGAAGATATTATTAAGCTTGAGCACTACCAGAACGAGAAAACTAATCGCTCTGGTTATCTGAAGGGATTAGCAATTGATTGTTATAATAACCCAGATAACGACAGAAACTCTCATTACTTCGCCAGAGAGATGATGTATTCAGGTAGAAATAAATCAGCTATCAAAGAATTTTTAAATCATATCTCAATGAACCGCTGGCCGACAGAGGCATCTCAATCCATGCTTCATATCGGTGATTGTTATAGAACCCTAGGAGACTTTGATGAAATGTTAAAGTGGTATGCGAAGTCTATTGAGAAGGAGGCCCGCCGAGAACCATTTATGAAACTGGCGGAATATTATTTTAATAAGAATATGCACCCACAGGTTGTGGCTTATGCTGAAGCGGCGCTAGCGATAACTCAAGTTCCTTTTTATTCTAATCATCAGCCATATTACGAGAACGTTCCTCACGAATTACTTTACGTTTCTTATTGGCATTTAGGCAATAAAGAAAAGAGTAAAGAACATTATTTCAAGGCTCTAGCCTGGAAGCCAAATCATCCTCGGTATCTTGAAGACGGTAAATTTTATAAGGAAGAGCAACCAAAGATTTCGGTTATAATTCCTTATAAAGATAAAGTAAAAATGACAGAGGAGTGTGTTTCTAGCTTGATTGCTAACACTGCAAACCTTGGTGAGGTTATTTTGATTGATGACCATTCGATGGAGATATTGGAACCGAATCATCCTAAAGTAAAGTGTTATATCAACAAGGGGACATTCCTTACCGATGCTTGGAACTACGGCGCTTCTTTAGCTAAGTATGATTATATTTGCTGGTGTAATAATGATATTCTTTTTTCTCCTAATTGGGATGTTCCGTTAGTAAAAGCATTGGATAATGATATATGGATTACTTCTCCGCACCACACCGCCGGAAAAGAATTACCTGGAGACTTTCCGAGCGGGGAAAAAAGAAAGACTAATATGGAAGGTAACGAAACAGGTCTTCCTTTCCTAGGTTCTTGTTTTATGATGGAAAAAAAGAATTGGCTTAAAGTTGGTCCAATAGATAATAGATTAAAACTTTGGTGCGGAGATAACTATATTTACGAAAGCGTCGCTCGTGACTTCGGGAGAGTTGCCAAAGAAGTGAAAGAATCTTATATTCATCACTTCGGAGGGCAATCAGTTAACAAAGATGAATTAAGTGATATCGTAAAAAACGACTCAGATACTTTTGGTAAAATATATGAAGAGCGTGGCTGGGGTAAAAGGTCTCTCCATCCAGAGAAATCCTGGACTAGAGAAATAATTGATTTACGGTTGAAGCTCCCACTAAAAGATATCCACAAAATGAAAGTTCTTAATATTGGTATTGGAGATATGGATTCGGCTATTGCTAAACAGTTAGTTAATATTAAGTTCGGTCACCTAAAAATGGTCGACGTTCATCAACCTTATATCGACCACGCAATGACATTAAATTGGATGGCTAATGAGGTAGAGTTTGAATTGAAGGACGGTAAGGCAGATTACAACTGGAAAGACTATGATTTGGTAATCATCTTCGATGTTTTAGAGCATATTGAAAAAGAAGAATCGATTAGAATAGTAAATGAAATAAACGATGCAGGAGTCAAGTTGTTGGTCTTCGGGCCCTTAGAGGACCAGCCAAGGGCTAATAAATTTGGCGTTTTAAGCCAAGACCACATTTCTTTCTGGAATGAGCAGGATTTTAAGGATTTAGGGCTTAATACAACTCTCCTTAAAAACTTCCATAACGAAGACGGCGAAAGCTGGGATGCTGTCTGGGCGGATAATTATAGCGTAGATAAACCAAAGATTACTTTCGTAATTCCAACTCTCGGGAGAGAAGAAGGTTTAGAGAAATGTCTTAATTCTATAATCTCTTTAAATTATCCCAAGGACAAGGTAGAGGCAATCATTAAGCGGGATAGCTTTGAAAATAGAATCGGTGTTCCGAAGTTGGTTAAACAAGGCATCGAGGAATCAACTGGAGAGTGGGTTGTCTTTGCCTCTAATGATACTGAATTTACACCGGACTCAATCAACGAGGCTTTAGCCGTTGGACAGAATGGATATGTTGCCTTCAATACTGGTGAGGTTTACCCGGACGGCGGGAACGCTAACGAGCATTTCATGATTCGGAAAGATATTATTGAGAAGATTGGCGAGGTCTTTGATACCGAATTTTATCACTGCGGCTGTGACAATCTCCTAATGGCTAAAATGAAGAAACTGGGGATATTTGTTAGGGCAGACAAGGCTATCGTCAAACATCACCACTTCGCCCAGGGAGCCACTATGGACAAAACCTACCAATTAGGGTGGTCTCACGTTGAAGAAGACAGAGCATTACTGAAAAAGAAGCTAGCCGAATTGATTTAAACTGGAAAAAATGTTATAATTTAGATAACATAATAATAAAAATATGAGTGAATTTCCACAAATAACAATAAAGCACAATATTGGCAACACAATCTACATTCCTAATGAATTGGATGTAAAAACCAATACCTACATGAGCAGCAATATTGCCGCTGGTGTGTTGGCGGTTCCAGTTGATAATTCTACTGATTTTACTGCCGGAGCTATTCTGCTTCTTCTATCCTCAGTTGGGGCGGAGAACGCTGAAATAGTTGTTTCTTCATCCCACACCACCCTATCTTTTGTCACAGCGGCTACATTAATGGCGCATAATCGTGGCGATTCGGTAGGAGAAATCAAATATGACCAGGTTTTATTAGCAAAATCAGCAACAATCGATGGAGTTTATACCACTTTTTCCACCCAGACCTTCTTTGTGAGCCAACAAAATACAGTTTTATATGATTTTACTGGATTATCTACCGACTATTACAAGGTCCAATGGAAAAACTCGGTCACAGGAGCTCTTTCTGACTTCTCGGCCCCTATCTCCGTCTCCTCATACCCAGTAAATTCAGTCGCTACGGTGATATTCCCGGTCTTAAAGGCCATGGGAGTCGCCGAAAATGACCCTAAAATAACAGTAGAATTCTGTTTGGCAGCTATTGATGACGCCAGAAAATATACTGAAGCTAAACTTTATGGCATTCGTCACGCTTGGCAACAGGTGTTTGAGTATCCTATTAAGGTTTATGCTGGAGCAAACTACATTCCGCTTCCTGAAGATATTGACTATAACGAAACTGACCGCTCTGTTCTTGCCTGCCGCTTTATGATTGGTAACGTTTTGACACCGTTCAATTTAAAATATATTGACAAAAGAAGTTGGAACCAAATTGCCTTCTCTGTAATGGGAGGCACAACCACTACAGCGGCTCTGACTGGTGATGTTTCAATAACATTAGACAGCGTAGGTGACTTTCCGAATACTGCTTCCGGAGTGGCGTATGTAGAAACAACTGCATACACCCAGACAATCATGCAAATCGCCTACACTTCAGTCGACTTAACAACGAATCAGTTACTGGGAGTAACTGGTATCACTAGAGATATACCAGTCGGAACAAGGGTCTGGTCGAGACCTACAATATCACAGCCTATCTATTATACGGTCTATTCGGACAAATTGGTTTTCGACAGAATCATCCCAGACTCAATGCAAGGTAACAATATCTACATTGATTACTACCAGAAAATGTCCGTTGTTACAGACCTCTCGCAATTGCTCCCAGAGCATTATCGAGAGATTTATAAATGGTATCTACGCTGGGCTATTAAATATCGTAAAGATATTTTACTACCTAGCAGCGACCCAGACTTGAAGAAGTTTGAAGAGTTGGTGCAAGCCCTCTACAATAATCTTTACACCGGTCAAGATACTACTATTATTACAAGTTAATTATTAATTCTATGGCAAAAACAAATCCATTAATCCCGTTAGTTGATATTCAACAACAGGAACAACCAGGCAACACAAGTGAATATCAGTTAGTTACCTTTGGTACTATTGAGGGTAATCCTAGTGCTTACGCTGGTGCAACTTACGCTAATATCTTTTCTCTTGAGTGTTTACTTCAAGACTTAGATGGTTCGGCTGTTTATCAGATGACTGGCACCGTAGCTAGTCCTTCTTGGTCGACTATTGGTTCCGGCGCTGCTGGTGCAACTGGTTACACTGGTTACACTGGCCCTGCTGGTGCAACCGGAGCTACTGGTTACACTGGTCCAATCGGAGCTACTGGTTACACTGGTTACACTGGTTACACTGGCCCTGCTGGTGCAGCTTCTGCGACTGGAGCTACTGGCCCTGCTGGTCCTACTGGCTATACTGGTTATACCGGTCCTGCTGGTGCAGCTTCTGCAACTGGTGCAACTGGTTATACTGGTCCTATCGGTGCAACTGGTGCAACTGGTTACACTGGTTACACTGGTTACACTGGTCCTATCGGAGCTACTGGCTATACTGGTCCTTTAGGTGCAACTGGAGCTACTGGTTACACTGGTCCTATCGGAGCTACTGGTTACACTGGTCCCGGGAACGGTTTTAATGCTGGCCCTACTGGCCCTGTTCAAACAATTACGATAGTAGATGGACTTGTGACGTCTATCACTGTTTAGTTTTTTTACTCCCCGCTTATTTTGCGGATGAGCGGGGGTATAAAAAAATTAATAATAATAAAATGGGAAATACTTTAAAGAATATAAAAATTCCATATCCGACCGAAGGAGTTATCCGTTCAGCCCAATTAAACGATACTGTTACGCCAGAAAATTCAGTCCAGTTGGCTGTCAATATGAATTTTGACAGAGTGGGAGCCATCACTACCAGAAATGGTATATCTACTTATGCAACCTCTTTATCGGGTAGTGTTACCTCTTTCGGGACATTAAACTCACAAGCTAGTTCTACTAAATACTTATTTGCTCAAGTTGGTACGGCTATTAAGGCGTTGAATTCATCAACAGGAGCTTGGGCAACGGTTAGAACGGCTACGGTTACCACTAAAGCTAGGTTCAGCCAATTCTTAAATAGAACCTGGATGGTCAACGGTAATGCCGGTGATGCTCCGAAGACTTCTAACGGAGGGACATTCGACACAACTGATGTCCCAGCAACGTTTCCGAAAGCTGACTTTATTGAAGCCGGTTACGAAGGTCGTGTCTGGGTGGCTGACGCCTCAAAAGATATTCTATATTATACCGATATTGTTCAATCAACTAACGGGACAACATATATATCTCCGCTTACTTTTGACTTGACCACCAACTTTATAACCAAGTTCTCTCCTCAAGATGGCGAATCTATTACTGGTCTATTTAGAGTTCCAAAAGCGTTACTTCTTTTTAAACAAAACCACATTTATCGTGTTTACAACACTGCTAATGTCGACCCATATCCGGCTTACAACGTTGGGACATTCTCTCAAGAATCAATAGTCCAAGCTAAAGATGGGGTCTATTTCCACCACTCTTCTGGTTTTTATAAATTTGCTTATGACACTCAGCCGACAGAAATATCTCGTCGAGTTATTGACTTTGTAAAAGCTATTCCTCGTTCTTCTTATGAGAATATCGTAGGAGTTTATGACGGCTATGATGCCGTTAAATGGTCAGTTGGTTCTATCACGGTTGAAGGCGTAACCTATGCCAATTGTCAGATGAGATATTCTATTTCTACTCAAGTCTGGACTATTTATGATTTCGCTGGGAACAATATCACTGCTCTTATTCGCTATGATAACGGAACCTCTATTGACCAGATTGCTGGCACTTCTACCGGTCTTGTTGGCAAGCTTGATTCTGGAACAACAGACTTCGGTTCAGATATCTATTATGAAATAATCGATAGATGGCGTTCATTCACTGATATGTATGCTCAGACTAAGAACATCAGTGGTATGATGGTCATGACTGAAAACGGAGCTGGGATGGAGCTACAATATCGAACAGAAAAAACACCAGAGAACAAGTGGGAGTATATTGATAGTGTTAAAAATAGATACGACGCTCTATTCCCTAATGCCTCTACTGATGATTTTAATAATGTTCAATTAAGATTAAGAGGTAACACGAAAGGAACTCCCGTTATTTATCACGGGACAGAGATTCTGTCTTTGCAAATTAAAGGATTTGAAGAAAACTAATATATGAAGTTAGCAGAATTATTTTTAAACAGATTCCTGTATAAGGAGCCTCTCCAAAATCTTGAAACAAAAGATTCTGTTTATAATTCTAGTAACTTAAATCCAGCCGTAGCCGTTCCTATTGCTTCTGGTGGAGCTGCAACTGACATTGGGACGGGGAATGTGCCAGTCGGTGGGGATATAGGTAACGTATCTACTCCTGCCCCCGACATAGTCCCTATTGGGTTATCTGTTGTTGCTACTGGAGTTACGGTTTCTACTAACGGGAATGTCTCTGCCTTTGTGACATTAACATGGAATGAAATAATCTCTGCTACTTTTGACCACTACCAAATAAGATTTAAAAAAAGCACTTACACTTATTATCAGTATATTGACTCCAAAACTAATACTATTACAATTGATAATTTGTCTCCTAATGTTTTATATAATTTCGGGATATCTTCAGTAAATAAATACGGGACATCATCAGCTTTTTCAACTGACATTTCTACCACTACTGCCACTAATAGTACTCCACCGGCAACAGTAACTGGTTTAACAACAATGGCAGGCATCCAATATGTAATAGCTACTTGGACCAGCAATACCGAATCTGATATCGCTTCTTATAATATTTATAGACATACGGCTAACAATAGTGCTTTAGCTGTTTTAATAGGCAACTCTTTTACTAATTATTTTATTGATGGTGGCCTTACTGGAGGGACACCGTATTATTATTGGATTAAAGCAGTTAACACCTCTGGAATATTATCCACATCTTTTTCTACGGTATCGACGGCTACACCAAGGAACATTATAACCAGCGACATTGGAGCTGGTCAGATAACTCCGCCATTAACTAACTTACCTGCTATAAATCCTGTTACTGGGTACTTGAATGAAAATACGGTTGGTACGTATGAACTACAAGATAACGCTGTTTACGAGGCCAATGTTTTAGCCGGCGCAATCTCTGCCACTAAAACAAATCTTGCTGCTATTAATCCTGTCTCGGGATATCTTAATGAAAATACGGTTGGTACGTATGAACTACAAGATAACGCTGTTTACGAGGCCAATGTTTTAGCCGGCGCAATCTCTGCCACTAAAACAAATCTTGCTGCTATTAATCCTGTCACTGGAGACTTAAACCTTAATACTGTTGGCACCTCTCAGTTGCAAGACAACGCAGTTGGTAGTCAAGAGGGGAACATTGCTTTAAGAGGGTGGGAGCAAACATGTGCTTTCACCGCTACTGATGCCGATACTGTTACCTGGGGAGCTGGTACTTTTACTTCTTCTAATGGAGATTCTTATAGTATCTTAACTGGCAATACCGGAAACATGACGGCCAAGACTTATATTTATTTGAACATAGCTGTCTCGACTACTGCTTATCAAACAACAACCACAGCCACTACGGCTATTGGAGATGGCAAAGTTCTAATAGCTATCGCCCAGAACAATACTACTGAGGCGACTTTCATGCTTTTGAATAATAATTCATATAACATTGATGCTGCCAACATTGTAGCCGGCAGTATCACCGCCAACGAAATACAAGCTGGGGCTGTTATAGCTAGTAAAATTACATCATTTAATTTTCAAATATCTGCTGGAACGTTTACCAATAATAGCCCGACTGCCGGTAAAATATCTTGGGCTGGGGTTAAAGTTGTTTATGCCGGAGCAGAATACGCCATTACCGACGGTAATTGCCTGGCAACCGATAAACATATCTATTGGCAACTAGCCTCGCCCACTGTGTTTTCTGCTAGTGCGACATTACCAGCTTTAGGCAATGAAGACTTCTTAGCAGTATTTAATAACGGAGGAACGGCAGTGTTTGTTTGGAACTCTACAGTAATTAATGGTAACCGTATCACCACTGGGTCTATTACGGCCACTAATATGGCTGCTCACACCATCACGGCCAATGAAATTGCTGCTGGGACAATTACCGCCACGGAAATAGCCGCTGGAACAATTACTGCCAATAAAATAAAAACCTTTAATTTTCAATTAACCGCAGGTGCTTTTGCCAACAACACCCCAACGGCAGGGAAACTATCGTGGACTGGGTGTAAGGTTGTTTACGATGGAGTGGAATATTCAATTGCTGATGATGATTGTTTAGCAACTGACAAACATATTTACTGGCGATTAGCCGCACCTACAGTCTTTTCAGCTAGTGCCACTCTTCCCGCTTTGGGCAATGACGATTTTATAGTTGTTTTCAATAGTTCTGGCACGGCACTTTATGTTTGGAATTCTACAATTATTAATGGTAATCGTATCACCACTGGTTCAATAACAGCTACAAACATGGCTGCGAACACTATAACGGCGAATGAAATAGCGGCCGGGACAATAACTTCTGTTGAAATAATGGCCGGCTCTATCTCTGCCAACAGATTGCATACTTATAACTTCATGATGACTGAAGGTGCTTTCACCAACGATGACCCCGCAGCCGGAAGAATTTCCTGGGCCAATGCTAAAGTAGTTTATGACGGAGTAGAGTATGCGATTACTGATGGGTCCTGCGACTCTGGGGATAAACATATCTACTGGGTTTATGGAGCAACTACGTTTTCTCATTCTGCTAATCTTCCTGCTCTAGCTAATAATGATTTCTTAGTAGCCTTCAATGATACTGGCACAGCCCTCTATGTCTGGAATTCGACTATCGTTAATGGAAATAGAATCACTACTGGCTCAATTACAGCCACAAATATAGCTGCTAATACTTTAACAGCCAATGAAATTGCTGCCGGAACAATTACTGCTGATAGAATTAACTCTAATAGCTTTGCTTTTTCTGCTATTACTTTTACAGCTAATTCTCCAACCGCCGGGAAGGTAGCGTGGACCGGGTGTAAGGTTGTCTATAAAGGAACGGAATACGCCATTACTAATGGCAGCTGCTTGGCCACTGACCAACATATTTATTGGCAGCTGTCTTCACCTAACGTATTCTCAGCTAGTGCCACATTACCAGCTTTAGGCAATGACGACTTCTTAGTGGTTTATAACGATGCTGGAACTCCCAAGTATGTCTGGAATTCCACTGTAATTAATGGCAACAGAATATCTACTGGCTCTATCTATACTGGACAGATAGCTACAGGAACTATTACTGGAACAAATATTGCCGGGAACACAATTGCATCATCAAATATATTAAGCGTTAATGCTGATAAAATTTTAATCGACGGTGCTGTTTATCTTTCTAACTGGAGAGCCGGGACTGAACTTACTAAAATAGACGGCGGAAATCTTTACGTTGGTTCTCAAATAACTATCGGCGCCTCTGCCCCTGCTCCTTTAAGCGGACACATCAAATCCGGGCAAACTGATTATAATACTGGCGTTGGTTGGTGGCTAGGTTCAGTCGCTGGTGTTGCAAAATTTTCTATTGGCAATCCAGCTGATTCTTATTTCACTTATGATTCAGGAACTGGCGTGATGACTTTAAAAGGCGCAATAACCGCCACGACTGGGGCAATAGGAGGATGGAACATCAATGCTACATCAATTTACACTGGGACTGAAGACCACTCTGGTTATACGACTAATGCCGGCGACATGACCCTATATTCTAACGGTTCAGACGCTTCAATACACGCTAACAAGTTTTATATAGATAGTGCTGGTGTTCTAAATTGTACATCTGCAATCGTTTCTGGGGCCATAACCACTGGAGCCAATTCATCTCTTGACGCTCAATATATTTCTAGTAGTAATATTACAAATACTTTAACAATGGGAACCGCTGGTTCAGCGGGATATATACAAAGTTATGGCTGGAATGGGACAGTTAACGGTTATCAACTAAAAGGAGGAACGTCACCATCGTTTATTCTTATAGGAGGAACTATTACGGGGTCGATAATCCAAACCAGCGCCTCTGCTAATACTGGAGTTAAAATGTCTTCGGCTATCGGTGGAATTAATGTTTATGGTGAAACACTTAATATATTGGCTACAGACGGCACTCTTTATGGATATGTAGGCGGTTATGCTGGTTATATGGCCCTTAGGGCAGTCTCTGGAAGAAACATGCTTATTGGGGCTGATAACGCAACGGTATTTTTTAATAACGATGTTGGGACAGCAGTCGCTGGTGGTGGTCTTTTAGGTAGTTCTGGCGCTCCTTGGAACACAATATACGGCGGTAATATGGTAAGCAACAATTACTACGAAGCTGGCGGAAATCAGCGTCTTTATTATTCAAGCTCTAAATGGCAGTCAAGTGCTAATTTTAAAGTAAATGGTTCAGTTAATATCACCGGTAATTTAGTTTTCGATAATGCTGCCAGTATTACAATTAACGGGACTGCTTTTTATGTGACAGCTGACCCAGATGCTGCTGGTAAATATTATTTGAGAAGTTAATTTTAAATATTATAAATATGAAAAAAATCTTTTACATCGTAATAATCCTAATGGTAATGACACTCGCATTTTTATCTTTAACTTCTTGGATTGAAGATACTATCATCCAAGAACCGGTTAATTTTTGTGGGCAGACAATGGCGGAGGCCAATGAACCTATCAATTGGCACAATGGAGTTTATTCTCCAGAGGGATGTGATTTAATTAAAAAATAAAAATATGGCAATCAAAACCAACAAATCAGATGTAATAGCAAACTTTGTTCGCTATCGTGGCAGACAGCCCAACCCGGATGAATTAAAACCCGGTGCTGTTATAGATTTTTTAACAACAAAATCTCCTCAAGAGGTTGAGTCTCGCTTGGCTAAAGATTCTAAAGTAACTGGAGGTAAACTTTGGGCGCAATATAATAACCAAAGTGGAGGAACTACTAATCCGCAGGCAGATGTCGACAAAAAATATGCTGATGCCGTCGCCGCTAATCCTGCTATTGCTACCCTCGCTAAAGGAGGAAGCTCTATTGAGGAAATTATAAATGGTTTATCAACTGGAGATATTTCAGGACTTGTTGACTGGCAAGGTAAGCCGTTTAGTGTTGAAGACCAACAGGCTGCTTTAGCTAAGGGGATGGAGGATAATAGATTATATTACGAAGCCATGCAAGCTAAAGATAAGGCTGACGCAGAGGCTTCTTTAGCTCAAAAACAGGCAGATTATCAAGATTATTTAATCCAATCAGGACAAAATTTCGAAACAGATAAAAGCCAGTCTGACCAATCTGCTGCTGACTCTGGTGTGTTGTTTTCTGGCGGGAGAGTTCAAAAGGAAAAAAATTTGCAACGTGCCTATGAACAGGACCAGGCTTCTAAGTTGGGAGCGGTGTCCAGAAATATAGGTTCAACTGCTCGTGACTTTCAATATAAATATGGTAATGACGCTGCTAGTGGTCTAAGCCAATATTATAATTTAGGAAAAAATACCTTTAATCCTAATGTTGCTACGGGCGGAGTAAATTCGTCTGGACTATCTAGCGTTTATAATCCATCTGCATATAACTTTCAAGGAACGGTAAATACTGAAAGAAAGGCTAATGCTAATACTAGGGCGGCTGGATATCTTTGGAATAAAGGCAATAAACTTTTAGCAACAGGATATAATAATAAATATTAAAAATATGCAGATTATAAAACCATACGTGGTTTCTAATGCAAATCTATTATCAGATTTGTATAACTGGGGTCCCAACACTGGGATAGCTAATTCTACCCCAATGATTATACCACAAACAAAAACACAAACACTTCCTAATGGTGGTGGTACTTATAATGCGGCTGGTACTTCTGCAATAACTCCTGCCCCTATTTTTACTGGAGCCAAGCCAACAACACAAGCTGCCCCCAAAACAACTGGCCCTGTTACTAATTCTTTTACGCCAACTCCCGGCGTTAATTACGATAAATACAAAGACCCAAAGACTGGTAAGATTATGACACCAGAAGAATATGCAATTTATCTCGGCAATAAAGTTCCAAAAGGTAACGGAGAAATTACTAACTATGCTGGTGATGCTTTGACCAATCCAAATCAAACAGCAGAAGAATTGAATGCCAGAGCTACTACTTTAAATAACTCTCGCAACGATATTGCGACTGGAACTACCGACCCGTATAAGGTTGGTAATCAATCTGGCATTGCCTACAGCCCCCAAGAGCTTAAAGCTATTGAGAATGCTTACGCTGGTGTTTATGACCCAGCTTTACAGGATGTTTTTGCGAGACTTAAAACAACTCAAGAAGCAGAAAAAGCTAAAGCTGATTTAGAGGCTGCAAAAGAGTTAAAAATTTTCTCGACTAATGAAGCTATTAGACAATGGAGAGCTACAACTGGGACGACTCCGAGCGCAACAGGCGCTGGAGGAAAAGAAAAAAGTAGGTTTACTCAAACACAATTAAACAATGGAGCTATTAATGCTGGACTAAGTATGTCCACATTTGATTCGCTTGATGATGATATTAAAAACTTTTATATTAATCCGCCGATGGCAGTTAATGGTGAAGACAAAAAGGTTCCAATATATGAAAACTTTGCAGAAGATTACGCTAGCGTTCTGGCAGGAGACCTATCAGCTGAACAATTATCTTCAGAGATATCTTCTAGCTCACTGTCTCCAGCTGTTAAACAATATTTTATAAGCCAAATCCCTGCAGAACCGGAAGAAAAAGAGGGATGGATTAAACGAGTTTGGGGTGCAATAACAGGTAATTAAAAAAATATGTTAAGAACTAATAGGTACACTCCAGTCGCCACCACTACTGA
>Ga0247841_10007209_pt1 | contig 16641 bp, 12 predicted proteins | sample LaCruzMarch2015__2_FD_192410 | JGI IMG/M metagenome (GOLD analysis project Ga0247841, IMG submission 192410) | Freshwater microbial communities from meromictic Lake La Cruz, Castile-La Mancha, Spain - LaCruzMarch2015_18m | ecosystem: Environmental > Aquatic > Freshwater > Lake | place: Spain... | reverse complement strand
TTTAAATGATGAAGAGCGTCAACCATGTGAAATCTGGACGCGCGTAATGGGCTATTATCGTCCCATATCATTATTCAACATTGGAAAAAAAGGCGAATTCTACGAGCGTCGATTTTTCACTGAATCGGCAGCAAAATTACAATGAGAATCGGCGGCATTGTACCTTTTACTACAATTGATTATCCCGGCGCCCTGGCAGCGGTTCTCTTTTGCCAGGGTTGCCCGTGGCGATGCAGTTATTGTCATAACCCTCAACTGCAATCATGCTTAAAACCGGAAGCCTATGAATGGGCGCACATCATTTCTTTTCTCAAGATGCGTCAAGGCTTTCTCGATGCTGTCGTATTAAGCGGCGGAGAACCCACCCAACAGAGCGATTTAGTCGAGTCGGTCCGAGAGATCCGAACACTCGGTTTTAAAGTCGGCTTGCATACCGCTGGAATGAACAGCGAAGCTTTGAAAGCCGTTTTACCTCTGATCGATTGGGTCGGAATGGACATCAAGGCTCCTTTTGACGACTATGAGCGAATCACCCGAATTCCACAAAGCGGAGAAGCCGCAAAAAAATCAGCCAAGTATATATTAGAGAGCGGGGTTGCCTATGAATTTCGAACAACCGTCCACTCAGAACTATTATCCAAAGCCGATCTGAAACGACTGTCCGACCAGCTTCTCGCAATGGGCGCCAAACATTACACGCTTCAACCCTTCCGCTCGCAAGGATGCGAAAACAGCAATCTCTCCGCGTCATATCTCCATGCCTGGGACGAGGAGCTTCTCGATGAGCTCAAAAAATCATTTCAGACTTTTTTGATTCGAGAGTCTTAACCCCTCGGGTTAATAATAAAAGAAGCGAGACGATCCGGCAGCAAAGAAGTTTTTTTTCATCATTATTGGCAATCTGCTGATAGGAACGAAGCATATCGATCATTGAATCGCGCGTTTCATAAAGAGAAAAAATTTGGCTCCATCGATGACTGTTGCGCGGCAAAGGTGAAAAAATTCGCTCATCCAGCGAAATGGGAATTCGAATCCCCGAGTGCAATGGACATGACGTCAATTTCTCGCAATGGACGCCATAGTGGCGGGCCATGCAGCGGTATTTGAGCGCACTGCGGCTCTTTTCAAAACCGGCATAGATCATCTCGCGCGGCTGTCCATTGACATGACAATAGACCATCCCCTGCTCATCATAGTGGGCATCGCGATAGGGATGGAGGCCTTTTTTTTCTAAATCCTGCATGGGAATGACGGCGCGTATTTTGAAACGATCCCACGCTAGCTTGATCAAGCCATCGTAGGCGGTGTTCCCCAGCAAATATTTACAGCGCAAGGCAAAATTCTCATTTAATCCCCAAAGACGCTCGATCAATCGTTCCGCTGTTTTTAGAGGAGAATCATTTGGCTGCTGCGTCAAGAACAACAAAGGAAGTCCGAATTGCGGTTCCCAAAGAAAATGAATCTGGTCGAACTGGGCGATGGCTAGTACAGACCCAAACTCGGGATGAAGAGGCTCCATTTTTCGAAAAAAAAGCTCCTCAATCTCTGCGGAAAAACGAGAGAGAAATGTAAAAAAACGAGAAAAAGCAAAAGAGGATGGAACCTTGCAAAAAACCTCGGGACGCTCTTTCATTTTGCGCCGCATCTCTTCAACCGAAGAAACCTTGCAGGCGACGCTCGCAAGAACTCCCTTCCACAACAATTCGATCGGATAATCATTTCTTCCTCGGCCGCGATTCATCTCAAGCGCATCCAAAAAGGCTTTATCCAAAAGAAACGGAAGAGCGGATTTAAAAAAACCTTCTTTTCCAATTTGATCGATCTGATCCAAGAAAGACGTTTTCAACATATCTGCGGCGCTCGAATTTCGGTTTTTTAGGGGAAGTCGATCTGCGTTCCATTGTAATGAATTTACAATATTTGAAAATCTCCTCACTGAAAAGAGGAGATTCTTCCGAAGCTTAAGGTGGCGGCGCGGCTATCGCCGCTTACCGCGTTATCATATAGCTTGTCTTGACCCACCCCTGACAGAGTGGGACTCAAGGCAAGCGATGCAATCAAAAAGCAAACCAGATCTTCTGCTGTAAAAGCGCCTGTTCCTTAAACATCTCCAAACCGTTGACGCAAACACAACCCCTCTCTTGAGCAGCCTTTAGAAGAGATGTTTGAATCTCCCAATATACGATATCCAGGATGATTGCATCCGGGTTGAGAGATTGCGAATCATAAATCAGATCAACAGGAATGGTATTGATGAGAATATCGTAGCGGATTTTAGAAAACTCCTCTAACGGAGCCGCCTTGCAATTAAAATCCTTCGCAAGAGCTGCTGCGCGCTCGAAAGTGCGATTCAATACGACAACTTTAGCACCGCGGGCAATCGCTTCATTTGCAATCGCGCGCGCTGATCCGCCCGCGCCGAGAATCGTCATGTGCTTCCCCTTGACCGGACGATGATGCTCTAAAGCATTCAACGCACCCGCCCCATCGGTATTATAACCGATGAGATGCTCGTCTTGTACCAAGATCGTATTGACAGAACCGATGGCGGCCGAAGCGGGATCAATCCGAGTCAAATAAGGACCAAGCTGTTCTTTCAGAGGCATTGTAACGCTGAATCCGGCAAAGGGAAATTTACGCATGAGGGAAAAAAATAGCGGCATATCGGGAATGGCCAAATGCAGCTTCAGGTAAACAGATCCCTTCGAAAAGGTCTTGTTATGAAACAAATGACCAATGCTCTTGTTTACGGGATCGCCGAGCAAAGCGTAGATTTTCCACTGCGGTCCAATCTCCTTAAATCGGTAAACATCGCATAATGTATTGAGACTGAGCTGACCCAACGGGGAGTCCTCTTCAACGATGGAGGCATAACATAATTCACTGTTAAACATGGGAGCAAGAATGCGGGACAGCTGTCCATATTCTCCCATGGCAATGCAGGTAAGGTGTTCTTTGTCTTTCGCGAAAGCCATCAAATGCAAAGCATCATTGACCGTCTTGGCCATCACCGCCATCTTGTAATGAGAAACATGGGGTTTTTGCATTCTTTCGAAGCTCTCATCCAGATGGGCCGGCATTCCCTCGAAATCATGAGATGAACAAATAATGCGCATTTGAGGATGTTTTTGGGCAATGCGATCAAAAAAAGCAATGTCAGTATCGGCTTCGATGTCGCAATATTCAGGGTTGCAAGAAAGGCATTTCTCAAAAAGAGGCAAACGCTCCTCTTCAGGAATGTCGCGAGCTCCACCTTGCGATTTTTTGCGAAAAGTAAAGATCATCGGCTTCAATCGCGGCAATTCACTCAAATGACTAAGAGCCTTATTTTCAAGAAGATCAAGACGAATCTCAATGAGATCCGCCAGCGCAGAAGCTTTTGAAATCTGTTCTTTCATCGTTGCAAGAGTAGGTCCCTTCACAACGCCGATGAGTTTGGTCATAGCTCACATTTATAATAGATCTAAAAAATTTACAATAAAAAGCGATATTTTCAAGGATTATAGTGAACGTGACTCAAAAAAGATTCCTTGTGAAGAAAAATGATGGAGGATAAATTTGTATATAAAAAAGATGAACAACTTATGACAATTCCCGAGCCAGAATATCATCGCCACGAAGAATTTCAAAACCGCAGCCGTAAACTCGCTGAAATTCGGGAATTGGGCATCGATCCCTATCCTCACAAATTTGTACACGTCAGCAAAGCTTCGCAGCTGATCATCGAAACAGAGGGAAAGCCTGTCGGAAGCTTCGACGAAGCATCCGGCGGCAAAACAGAGCATGTCTTCGTTTCGGGACGGCTCGTTCTATTTCGAGCGATGGGCAAAAACGCTTTTGCCCACATTCAGGATGAAACGGGACGCATCCAGGTGATGTTTAACCGCGATTTAACTCAAATCAGCGGCTACCAATCAACGCCTGAACTCACTTCAATGAAGTTTATCGAAAAAAAACTTGATCTCGGCGACATTTTAGGCATTGAAGGCTATCTTTTCCGCACACAAAAAGGCGAATTGACCATCTTTGTTACGATGCTGACCTTGCTGTGCAAATCCCTCCTTCCCCTACCCGATAAACATAGTGGATTAACGGATAAAGGCGTCCTCTATCGCAAGCGATGGCTTGATTTGATCACCCACTCCGAATCGATGGCTCGATTTCGAGCGCGCTCGCGCATCATTTCCATTGTTCGCAGATTTCTCGATGAAGAGGAATTTGAAGAAGTTGAGACGCCCGTCTTGCAAAATATTTATGGAGGCGCTGAGGCATCGCCATTCAAAACCCACTTGAATGCGTTGAATCAGGACATGTTTTTACGCATCGCCCTGGAAATATCTCTCAAAAAACTGATTATCGGCGGAATGCCGCGTATCTATGAAATCGGAAAAGTCTTTCGCAACGAAGGAATCGACCGTACACACAATCCCGAATTCACCATGATGGAAGCGTATGCCACAGGTTGGGACTATGAAGACATGATGAATTTCATCGAGGGGCTATGCGAAAAAATTGCCTTGGAACTCTTTGGCGACACAAAAGTCCGTTTTGCTCCCGATGGAGATGACACAGCTCAAATCATCGATATGAAAGCTCCCTGGAAGCGAATGTCCATGAAAGAGGCGATCAAAACCTATGCCCATCTCGATGTGGATAACATGACCGATGCGGCCATTCGAACGAAGCTCTTAAATGAACCGTCAATCGATCCGGCGCGAGTTAAAGACGCCTCGCACGGCACCCTTATAGCAATGCTCTTTGAAGAGTATGCCGAATCGCACCTCATCCAACCGCACCACATCATCGACCATCCTATCGAAACGACACCCTTTTGTAAGCCGCATCGCGATCCGAAGTTGCGAAAAGAGGGTCTGGTCGAGAGATTCGAAAGCTTTGTTCTCGGAAAAGAGCTATGCAATTCCTACACAGAACTCAACGATCCGGAATTACAGCGGCAGCTTTTTGTCGAACAGGCATTGCAACGTGAAAAAGGCAGAGCCGAAACACAGCCGATGGATGAAGAATTTCTCGAGGCGATTTGCCAAGGGATGCCCCCGACAGCGGGCATTGGCATCGGTATCGATCGGCTCGTGATGCTGTTCACATCAGCCCCTTCGATCCGCGATGTCATCTCGTTTCCATTAGGAACCGCTCAACAATAAATTATATGCGATACAATGCGATCGCAGCAATGACAGCGACTCCGGCAATGACTTTAGCTACCGGAGAAATCCTGGCTAATTCATGTGGCAAAGCATGTCGGAAACACTGTACTCGAGAATGCGTTAGAGGAGCTTGTTCTACAGATTTTCCTTCTAGAGAACAAATTCCCCACTCTTGCAATTTGGCTCGTGCGACTGCTTTCATTCTTTGATTACGTTGATCCTCATCATTTATATGTGATCGTAATTTAGCAATAATGACAGGGTCGCTGAGCTCGTAAGCTCTTTCTTTTTCGCTCGAAATAAATTGAGCGAGGGATGGACAAATCTTAAAATGTCCTGCAAAATTCTCCGGAATATCAACCTGAATCGAAGTACTAGGATGATCGATAAAACGATAGGCCGCGCGTGGTATTTGCATATGATTTTCAACAATCGGCTGCGCGGCATAAACAATAGTGTCATCAAATACAGGTTTCGTCTTGCGAATAGCGAAAAATCCCATATTAGAAACGATACCGCTTTTAATATTGAGCCATGCGGTCGCCGTGGCATCATAACCATTTCGCTGGAGGATTTTGAGCCAATCTTCGATATCAATTCCGTGAAGAGAAAAACCATCGATTAAAAGAATTCCACCCGGTTTTAGAGCAGCATACGCTTGTTTCAAAGCTTCGAGCGGATCGATTAAATGTCGAAACGCCAAGTGTGAGACAATCACTTCAAATTGTCGGGATGGAAATACTTTGGTGAGTTCTTCAGCGTTTCCAATACGATAAAAATGATTCGTTAAAGATCCGTGATGACGAAAGTCTTGCGCACTGATGCCGTATCCTTGAATTTCCTGAGGCAACTGATCTAAAAATTTTCCATCACCCGTCCCAATATCGAGAACAGAAAAGCAACGAAAACAACTCGTAGACTTAATAAAAATCGAGCGAATCGCTTGTTGAGCATCAACCTCACGATCAAGAAATTGATAATTGATATTGCCCTTAAAAGAATATCCCGAGTTGCAACTGGAAAGCCGAGAGATCGATTCAAATGCCGCTCGAGAACAATCCACAACCTCTTGTGGACGCGTTGTCTCAACCTTCACCAAACAAATTGCTTCAAAAACACTTTTAACAACCGAAACCATACAAAGTCTACATTTAGTTATATAATTATAACTAAATTATACAATAGAGGCAATTAAAATGTTTCGACTTACTTAGAAAGAGGATCCAAAAAATCAATTACAAAGTCACAACCTCTCTGCGTCAAGTGAATTGTGGTATCATCAATTTTTTTGACAAAATTAGCTTGCGCCAAGAGCTTAATAATATTTTTAATTGCGATTTCCTTTTGCCCCAGCAACGGCGTGACGCCCCGTAAATCAATCTCTGTAAACGGATCGCCGTTGGCCATCGCAATTTGATATAGTTTCAATAACAAACGCTCATCGGGAGTTTGACTTTTCTGATTCATCTTCTCACCTTTTTTTCTTCAAACGTGCACCGGATGAAGTATCTTCGATCAAGTATCCCCGCTCAAGAATTTCCTTACGGAGCTGATCGCTCAACGGATAATTTTTCGTTTGCCTGGCCTCTTCGCGCCGTTGGAGCAAGGCTTGCAATTCATGGGGAATCGTCTCTTCTTGATCAAAGGGCAAAACGCCGAGAACTTCATCCCATTTCTTGAGTAGAGCCAACGCTTTTTGCGCATCGCTTTGAGAAAGGTAATTCGCATCGGAAAGCGTATTGAGCTCGCGAACGAGATCGAACAATACAGCCAAAGCTGCAGAAATATTCATATCATCGATCAAAGCCTGACAAAACCCTTTATCGGCGGATGATAATAGTTCACCAATGCCATCCCCGCTTCCATTTGTATCGATCTCTTGCAAACGAATAATGAGATCTTCGAGTCGCTGCAGACTCGCCTTCGCGGCATCGAGCCCCCGCAGAGTAAAATTAAGCTGCATGCGGTAATGCGTTGACAAAAGAAGATAGCGAACCTGAGCTCCGGTATAACCGCGATTTAACAGATCACGCAGAGTATAAAAGTTATTCAAGCTCTTCGACATTTTTTTATGATCGACAATGAGATGCTCAACATGAACCCAATGACGCACAAAACGATGTCCCGAGTAACTTTCGGATTGGGCGATTTCGTTTTCGTGGTGCGGGAAAATATTGTCGACACCGCCGCAATGAATATCAATCGTCTCGCCGAGAAGCTTCATCGCCATGGCCGAGCACTCAATATGCCAACCGGGCCGGCCAGGACCAAAGGGGCTTTCCCAAAAAATCGATCCGTCTCGCGATGGATCATATGCCTTCCAGAGAACAAAATCGGCAATATTTTCCTTATCATATTCATCCGATTCATTTTCTCCTGAAGCGTTGACCAAGAGCTCGTCAAGATGCAGATGTGAAAGACGCCCGTAGGACGGAAAGCTTTTTATCTTAAAATAGATACTGCCGTTTTGACTCTTGTAAGCACATCCTTTGGCAATGAGCGTCTCGATGAGGTGAATCATCTCGGGGATATAATCCGTTGCTGCCGGACAATGTTCAGCTCTTTCGATATGCAGTGTCCCTAAATCCTCAAAAAAAGCCTTGCGAAACGGTTCCGTATACTCATTCAGCGAGCATTTTTTTTGAATAGCGCCGCGAATGGTTTTATCATCGACATCAGTGATATTCATCGTCTGAATGACTCGATAACCGAAAAATCGCAGGGTTCGTCGGAGCAAGTCCTCAAAAACATAGGTACGAAAGTTTCCGATATGGGCAAAATCATAAATCGTCGGGCCGCATGTATAAAGGCGAAAACAATTCTGATCAAAAGGGGCAATGGTCTCGATTTGACGCGTTTCCGTATTAAAAAGAAGCAAAGGAGTCTTTGGTTTTGGTTGCATCATTTAAGTGATCAAGGTTTGTAAACTTCGGTAATCGGTTTTACCGATCCCCAGAAGCGGAATTTGAAGCAAAGGACGTATGGCGCTGATCTTAATCAGACGGCTGAAACCGGCTTGTTGCAAAATTTCATTAACTTCATTCAACTCAATCGGAAAAGCAGTGAACAAAATGAGCTGCGATTTCGAATTATCGCGCTCATCGGCAACCACCGCTAATGAAGGAACATCGACATTGATGCGCTGTTGTCGGATGAGTTCGGCATAAATCACCTCTTCGATCGCACCAAGGCTGATCATCTCTCCGCCCACTTTCGCAAAGCGCTTCAGACGCCCGGAAATAATTACATTCCCGTCATCATCAAGATGGCCGATATCTCCGGTTCGATACCATTTTTTACCATCAATCTCGATAAAAGCAGACCTCGGATTGCCTAGATAACCGCTGAAGACATTCGGTCCCCGAACACAGATCTCTCCATCAGTAGTTGAAGAAAGTACATGAAGCGTCGTCGGATGGATAATGCAAAGCTCAACATTGGGAAGAAGGTGTCCTACACCGACAGGGGGAACATTCGGGTAAGTCAAGCTGATAATGGGTGAGCATTCAGTAATTCCATAACCCTCGATGATTCGTGCATGGCTGCCCAATTTTTTCACTCGATCATAGAGCTCCGGCGGAGTTTTTTCTGCACCGGTTATAAAATAGCGGACGGTCATCAATTGTTCATTTTTCGCTGCCTGAAACAGTCCCTTCAAAAAACTGGGAGCGCTGCAGAAGAGCGTAATTTTCCATCGATCGATTCCTTCCGCAAGAGCAAAACTATCTGTTGGGTCGGAAAAAAATGCCACCTTGACGCCGCAAAGCAAGGGAAACAACCCGCAAACGGAAAATCCGAATGAATGGAAGGGAGGCAAGATAGCAAAGAGAGCATCCTTTTTGTTTAAATCGATGCACTCGATCGCAGCGCGTAAATTCGAAATGATATTATCGTGAGAAAGAGGAACGCCTTTCGGAATAGCCTCTGTGCCGCTCGTAAATAAGATCACTGCATTATTATTTTTATCTAAACGGCTCAACCCCAATGAACGAAGGATGGTTTTTGCTTTAAAGCGCGATCGCAAATAACCCCGCAGCTTCGCACGAAGAGAGAGATTTTCACGAATATCTTCCAAGAGCTGTACGGAATCCGATAAATTACCAAAATCGACATGGGAGACTCTTTCCAAAAATTTCCATGAAGTGATCACAATGCCGACGCCGGAGAGCTTGGACATCCCATCGAGATTGCGCGAGCCCAGAGTCCAGTTCAACATGACAGGGGTTTTGCCGGCGAGCTGAATCGCAAAAACCACAATAAATGCAGCAGCTGTTGCAGGAAGCATCACTCCGATATATTCATAAGGAAAGCGGCGAAATTCCTCCGCCATCACCAAAGCGGAAAGCTTGAGTTTTTTATAGCTGAGCACGCCAATCAAATCATCAGCGCACGCGGGAGAATCGCCCATCAAATCACAAGCTTTTAAAAACGCTTCCGGAATCGTCCGTCCCATGATCAAAAAGGGATCTGGCCTATTTTCTTCATCCGGCCATCGAGGCAATTGATCGGACTGAATGGGAGGACGATCGCCGGATCGAGCCCCTTCAGCAATCTCCAGCACACTTTGAACCGTCCCGATATCTTCGGGATGGAGATCCTCAACACTATAATTCTGACCAACAAAACTGATCAGCTCGGCGATTTGCAAAGAATCCATTCCCAAATCGGTTGAAAGATCCATATCGGGCCGAATTTCCGATCCCGGCTTTTCAATGATCTTGCAAATCTCGGTAAAAATTTTAGCGCTCGTCTTCGAGGAAATGGCGACACCCATCTCATTATTCGATCGTAGCCTGGGTTGAAAAACTTCAGGAAAATCCTTAAACCAGCAGCTATAAGAAACGAGATTGATTGGCTCTTTATCTCGAATCGCACCGTCGCTGTCTTCATAGCGATTGTACCATTGCTCAAGATAGCGATTGAGCTCAATTCGCTCAGTTAATCGAGGAAAATCGGTCGGCTGAGCCTCAATTTCAATAAGAATATGCCGTCGAGGCAGGAAGAAAATCAAACTTTGGAGAGTTTTTTTGATACTGAACACGATATTGGTCTTCAGATCAGGCGATCGCCCCGTCAATGCCCGGGAAAATCGACTGCCCCATAAACCCGTTGTGCGGACCAAGACGATATTCGCCTCAGGATACTCTTGAATCACATCATGAGCTGCCGACGCGCCGCCTAAGATTTCTTGTCCGGAAATCTTCAGCTTGCCGGATGCGTAAAGAAGAAAGTTTTCTTTTCTTTTCAGCTTTTCGGCAATGTCCGCAACCGCTCGCTGGGCTTTTCGAATTTTGATCTGATTGACTGAAGTTTCGAAATTAGGAATCGGTAAAGCCTTAAGGGCTTTCATCCAAAAGCGAAGCCACGAGATCCGATATATATATTCAACAACCACGGGCCGAAAGCGAAATCGAGGCCACAAGAACAAAACAAGAAACAGCGGATCCAGTAATGCCGGATGGTTGGGCAAAAACAAAATTCCACGATCGTTCTTCAAACGTTGGTAATTACAAGTATCCAAGCCGCGAACTTCGATCCGGTAGCGCAGCGAGAGCACCATCCGCAAGAGATAACAAATAATTGTCAAAAAAAATCGTTTCATAGCGATCTCTATTTTTATCTTGTCTGCGTGTTTTGAGCCACAATTTTATCTTTCCGAACCTTTTAGATATACACCCAAACAACTAATAAGCAATTATTTACACAGAGCCATAAAATAGAGAAACAAACCTTAATTAGACAAATAAAATTGACGCGTGGAGGATTAAACACGCACTTTACTTAAAATACACTTCGAATCATGAATCAAATTCTTTACAATCAAAGTTATTAAACAAACTTAAACAACTTGGCAATCACTTCTGATAAGCGCATAGCATTATCTTTAATTTTTGGAACCTGAGAGATGCATTCTTTAGGAAAAGTAAAAACTCCCGTAACATGGGTGATATGATTGCGGCTGCAGTAATCCAACAGAGGTTTACAAGGTCCATTTGCCGCTTCAGCGCAATTTAACAAGGGATCGGCCATCGCAGTATTATCGGATTGTTGATCAAGAAATTGTCGAATGGGAATATAAAATTTCTTTTGCGCCAGAGCACCGGTGCGCATGATTAGTCCATCATGAGCAATTGGTTGGCCAATGAGTGTGAAACAATGATTTTCCTTTTCATTATGTTCATTGGATGTAAAAACCATGCTTACATTTGGGGTTTTAAATCGTGACAAGTATTCAACGACAACTCTCATTGCCAATTCTTGACATGCGCCAAGTTTTAAAAAAGTTAATGCAGCAGCTTTAGTCATTTCGGGATGTGGCTGTGTTTGCTCCCATGTTTTATCAATAACGTCACGAAACATGTTTATCTTGAATCTAACTTTCGAGAGATCACTCGTGTTTTCCGGCGTCTCGATTTTTTCTTGAATAAACAAAGCTAACAAAGCTTTTGCTTGAACTAAGTTTGTCATAATTAAAGCCCTTTTTCAAACTTGTGAAAATCAGATCGCAATTCAAAAAATCCTAAAAAGTGCAAAGACTCTATCTGCTAGCGACAATACAATCAACCATATGTGAATCGGAAAAGCTTCCCTCAGAAATAGTGCCGCCTAGCGGGTTAATAATGATGGGGCTTCAAGGCCAGACTTCACAGATCTGAATCACCCCGATCCGTCAATCACCTTAGCTGGTAGAGGAGCAGATCTCTCTACTCCCTTACTACACCTGAAATGATGCTCAGAATCTCGAATTGAAATATTTCCTTTTCATTTAAATTAATTAATCTATTTAATTAAAAAATACTTCAACAAATTATTAGCTATTACTATAAAATTAGTTACAAATATTAATAAATATTGTATAATTTATATAACTATCAAGGCGAAATTGATGACATCAACATACCTGGCGCCTATAACAACGACGGCATTCGGGCTGGGAGCAACCGTCCAAGGCTCTCTCCATCTAATCAATGGACGTATTCTAAGAGGAAGTCTAGAGGCATTAATAGGAATGATTTCCACAGACCTCGGCGGTAGATTTCTGGGGCTTAATTCAAAATCACATTCAAAGCTGATGAAATGCTCTCTCGGCGCAGGAACCGTAGCGGTTGGAATGCAAGGAGCTTTACGTCTTGGGAATGGAGTGAAACAAAAAAGCATAGCTGAGATCATTGGAGGCGGTATTCAAACCGCCGTAGGTATTGCAGGGACCGCCTTTATCTACAGCTTGGATTCAAGAATGATCATGATCGCACATCAAGCGTCTGTTATCGTCCTACCTAGCGCTTTCATTGCGAAACTCGGATTCCAAGATCTAGCAAACAGTCGTTATCCACAGGGGCTATGCAAAATATTATTAGGTATAGGCGGAGTAGCTAGCGCCGGATATTACGTTTATAGCGAATATATTCATCACACACTATCAGCGGATCAGATTGCCTTTTTAGAAGCTAATGAAGAAGAAATTGAAGATATGCATAACTATGGCGGGCCATCAGGAAACTGGGATGAATTAGGAAAGGGTGTCTCCAAAAAGGCCTACGTACATCCGGACTTCCCAGGAATGCTCATAAAAATACCAAGAGGTCGCGTAGGCATCCGCGGATCGACCGGTGAGGACGACCTGCGAATCCACCATAGAAACCTTGAACAAATCCGCCCAATCGCTGCAGCCTTTGATCGCATTGTTCTCCCTGAATCTCACTTATATACAACAATGTCGGGCAAGCTAATGATCGTTGAGCAAAAACTTAATCTGGTTCGTCTTAATGATGTTTCGTGGGGACCTGACAGGACAGAAGCAGAGGATCAATTCTATGCATTTGAAGAAGCTTCTGGTTTATGCGATCTAAACCTTCGGTTTAATCCTAATGCTGGAATGATACCAGACACCTTCCCCCAAAAAATCGGTATCATTGATTTTGATTGCAGGAATGCTCAACAAGAAGTCCTCACCTTTAAAAATAACCCACAAACGTGGAATAAGCAAGCGTCAGCTGCTGCCTTGGCGGCAGGAATGGCCGTATTATCTAGTGCCGCTATGATTGCGAATAAGATAACAGAAATAAATCCTATAAAGATTCTTGAGCTAGGATTTGCGGTTGGAGCAATAACGTATTATTGCTCTTGCCCAGATACCGCAGCAGCAGGAACCGGCCTCGCAATGGCAGCAACATCTGTTGTAACGATTGCCGCAGTCAAAGCATGTTCTTTAGTAAAAAATTATTTAGCTCAAAATTTTTTCTATAATTAGAAAACGGTCGAGCCATACCACACCTGAAATGACACTTAACATCTTGGGTTGAAATATTTCCTCGTCATTCAAATTAAATACTTCTTTTTAATAAAAACGATTTCAACAACCACTTAACACCAACTATAAAATTAGTTACAAATATTAATAATTTTTGTATAATTTAAATAACTATCAAAGAGAAATTAATGACAACAAACAACCTGGCGCCAATATCAATGACGGCATTCGGACTGGGATTAAACATCCAAGGCTCTCTCGATTTAATCAACGGGCGTATTCTAAGAGGAACTCAAGAGGCCTTATTAGGAATGATTTCCACAGATCTCGGCGGTAGATTTTTAGGGCTTGATTCAGAACCACATTCAAAGCTGATGAAATGCTCTCTCGGCGCAGGAACCGTTGCGGTTGGAATGCAAGGAGCTTTACGTCTTGGGAATGGAGTGAAACAAAAAAGCGTAGCTGAAATCATTGGAGGCGGCATTCAAACCGCCGTAGGTATTGCAGGGACCGTCTTTATCTACAGCTTGGATTCAAGAATGATCATGATCGCACATCAGGCATCTGTTATCGCCCTACCCAGCACTTTCATTGTGAAACTCGGATTCCACGATTTAGCAAACAGTCGTTATCCACAGGGGCTATGCAAAATATTATTGGGTATAGGCGGAATAGCTAGTGCCGGATATTACGTTTATAGCAAATGTATTCATCAAAACACGCTATCAGCGGATCAAATTGCCTTTTTGGATGTTAATAAAGCAGAAATTGATCAAATGTATGAATATGGCATGCCATCAGGAAACTGGAAAGAATTAGGAGAAGGTATTACCAAAAATGCCTACGAACATCCGGACTTCCCTGGAATGCTCATAAAAATACCAAGACATCCCGTAGACATCCGCGGACCGACCAGTGAGGACGACCTGCGAATCCACCATAGAAACCTTGAACAACTCCGCCCAATCGCTGCAGCCTTTGATCGCATTGTTCTCCCCGAATCTTACTTATATTCAACAACGTCGGGAAAGCTAATAATCGTTGAGCAAAAACTTAATCTGGTTCGTCTTAATGATGTTTCGTGGGGACCTGACAGGACAGAAGCAGAGAATCAATTCTATGCATTTGAAAAAGCCTCTCGTTTGTGCGATCTAGATCCTGAGATTACCCATAATTCCGGAATGATACCAGGCACCACCCCCCAAAAAATCGGTGTCATTGATTTTGATTGCAGGAAGGCCGCCCCCAAATGGTATGTGTCAGCTCTTGCCTTAGGAGCAGGAACGGCCATATTATATGGAGCCTCTGTGGTTGCAAAAAAAATAACAGAAATAAATCCCGTAACGGTTCTTCATTTAGGATTTGGAATTGGGGCAATAACATATTATTGTTCATTCCCAGATGACGCAGTAGCGGAAGCCGGCCTCGCAATGGCAGCAACATCTGTTGTTACGATTGCCGCGCTCAAAGCATGTTCATTAGTAAAAGAGTATTTCGCGCCAATCTTTTTCTATTATTAGATACACGTTACTTGTATCCAAACCACTTTCACACGAAACTTCGAGTAATGCATAATGGCGTAGCACACCTGCCCTCCCCTACCCCGTAAAAGTGCTTAAAGATTTCTACTCACTGACAATCAATTGCTTGAAATTTTAAAACCAACACTTACAAAAAAAACTAAAAACATATAAATTATTAACAAAAAATGTTACAATTATTATTATAAAACAGACCAATAACAGGATAATATGGCACAACCTATTGTTTCTCCAAAGCCCGGTAATGAAGCACACATGAAACAACTCGAAGAGGCCAGAAAACAGCCGACCGCAAAAGAAGAATGCTTCGAGACGTTGAAATCGATAGGTAGGGTTGCCTTAGGGGCAATTATATGTAGTATAGCAATCGTTCTTTTTCCTATTTCAATTCCTCGTATAGGCTGGGTTGTGCACAAACAAAATGTCGCTGAAAAAGTTCGGTCTGCGGCTCAGCAAGCTCTCCCAACAGGCGTAGCTCCTCGCCCAGAAACCCAAAAACAAGAAAAAAATGGTGATTCTTTATATCCCACTAACACTCCGGCTCAGCAGCAGCTCCCAATAGCTGTAGCTCCTCGCCCGGCATTCGAACCATTCAAAGCACCCTGAGTTTCTTTATATCATGCTACAACTCCAGACCCAACGGCTCTCCCAATAACTGAAGCTCCTCGCCCGAAAATCGAACCACTCAAAGCACCCGGTGGTTCTTTATATCATGCTACAACTCCAGACCCAACGGCTCTCTCAAAAACTAGAGCTCAACTTGACCCGGCAACCCAAAATTTTATACAAACTGTTATTTCTTTAAATCCTCATACTGCTGATATTAAAGATGTTTCCCAAATGCTTCGAGCTTTGATGAAGTTGAAACCATAGCAACATCTGTTGTTATGATTGCTGCGGTCAAGTCATGTTCTTTGATAAAAAATTATTTAGCAATTTTTTTTCTATTATTTGACATACGTTACTTGTATCTAACAAAAACACCATTGAATTTCCTACCATAACTTGAATTATAATTATTTTTATACTTATCTGGAAGTCCCGATTGCGTCTTTCAACGCGCCCTTTTGCTTACGGCGTATTGGCGCAGATTAATTTGACGTCCAATTCAGCCATCGCTCGACCGAATTGGGTTCTTCCATCGCCAGTCAAAGCCCCCACGTGATTGACTCGAAAAAACACCGTGTTTATCTGGATAATACGCTTCGGGCCTGCCGTGTTTTTCGATATATTCTCTCGTCGCCTCCATGTAATCAAATGTGTTTTCCGATTTTACAAACTTTAAATGCAGTGTTTCGCTCGTTGCATCATCGATAAATACGATAAGGGTGCATCGGAAGCCTCGTCCCTCAAACCAATCATGTTCAGAGCCGTCTAACTGAATCAGCTCACCTACAACGTTTTTCTTTAATGCGATTCAAAACCTCTAATCGCTCTAAATCTCTCGTACTCATAAATATACGCGCCACCATTGAGTCGCCATCCCTTGATAATCAATAACTTCTGATTACCAGAAAGCGGACATTTCAACAAAACGCTAATAAATTAAAATTTTCCTGTTGGCGTTTTTTAGAAATGTCCTCATTTTGCGTTTTATTAAAACGTCCTCTTTTTATTGAGGCAGGGACATTGTTTGGTTGCTTACTACTTTATTTTAACATTTGTCTGTGTAAAATACAAACTA
>Ga0247841_10007208_pt1 | contig 16641 bp, 11 predicted proteins | sample LaCruzMarch2015__2_FD_192410 | JGI IMG/M metagenome (GOLD analysis project Ga0247841, IMG submission 192410) | Freshwater microbial communities from meromictic Lake La Cruz, Castile-La Mancha, Spain - LaCruzMarch2015_18m | ecosystem: Environmental > Aquatic > Freshwater > Lake | place: Spain... | reverse complement strand
ACATCCCTTGGCTCTTCAATTACAAACTTGCCTTTCGCTTCAAATAGGCATCTGTATAATCATTACCCCCGGAAAAATGCCTGTTTACGAAAGGGGGACGGCTGCGACCCCCGGCGCACGCGGCGTGCGCCACCCCAGTCTCCCCGCGGCGTCTGCGCCGTACCGCCAACGGCGGTAGGAGTGCCGGCAAAGCCGGGGAGGGATTCTGCCCAAGGGGGACGCAGAGGCAGAATTGCGGCACGGAGGTTGCTCCCACTCTGGAGAAACATGCCACGCGCGGAGCGCGTGGCGTACGGGCAGAAGTGTTCAGTATCTGGTATTCGGTATTCGGTGGAAGAGCAGATGCAGCAGATTCGCGGTGCGGAGGCCGCTCTTGTTCTGGAGAAACATGTCATTATCTTTGCGATCCATGCGTTCTTTTACGGTAAAATTATGCAATGATTGTTTTTTGTTGACTTGCTGATTATTCTATGTAGCATCGGCGTAATCTGCGGTAATTTCTTTTGCAGCAAAATAAATTATGGGGCAGCGCTGCGCTTGCCGTCTTTTCATCTGCGCCATCTGCGGCATCTGCGGATAATATCTGCGGCAGCATCGCGATCCACGCCGATGGCGGGATCCTCGCCTCTGGCGGGACTGGCTGGTGCCATAGCTGGCGGGTGCCTTAGCTTGCTGCCAGCACGGAGGTCGCTCCCACCTTCCTGCCCTGCGCGGAACTTGCGCGGAACGCCGGTGATAAATGGCGCAACGGCGACTGCGGCGGTCAAGGGCCTGACCGCCCTACCTGTCTGCGCGCTCTACGCTGGCGGCTACCGTGGCAGGATCACTGTAAGGGAATTGCGGCTCCCGTTCTTATATCGGAAATTCAGGCAACATCGCGACATGGCAGTCGCTCCCATTGCAGCGGTGCGGCGGTGCGTCAGCTGCTTGGAGTTCCGCCAACGGCGGGATAGTCGGTACGTGGTGAAGAAGCAGCGGCATTTGCCGTGTTTTGCTATTATGGTGTGGCACGCGCCCGGCCGGCGGCCCTTGCAGTGCTGCACCGGGCGCAATGACCACACTGGCAATCAGGATGACAACCAACCGCACGGGGACATGGCATGTTTAAGAAACCGATGACGTGGCTGCTGCTGACCGCATTGTTCTGCGGCAGCGTGATTTTTATCGGGCGCTATTTTGGTCTGGCATTTCCGATTGTCAATGTGACGATCACCATGGATCGGCACACGGCGCTGGCGGCCGGACGTGACCTGTGTACCCGGCTGAACCTGCCGCCGGACAACGGGCGGCAGGCGGCCGTGTTCCAACTGGACGACGAGGTGCGCAACTACGTCGAGCTTGAGGCGGGGGGCGCACCGGCGTTTCAGGCCTTGCTGCAGGAAGGCCGGTACATGCCCTATCAATGGTCGGTGCGGTGTTTTCGCGCGCATGAGGTGCGCGAAAGCGTGGTGCGGTTCACGCCGCGGGGCGCGCCGTATGGTTTTACGACAAAGCTGCCGGAAAGTGAGCCGGGGCCGGCCCTGCCACGTGCGGCAGCGCAGACCATTGCCGAGAAAGCCGCCGCCGCGGACTGGGGCATCCTGACGACCAATTATACCTTGGTCGAAGCAGCGCAAGAGACCCGCCCCGGCGGCCGGATTGACCACACCTTCGTGTACGAACGCCCCCAGGCAGCCGTGGGCGAAGGGCGCTACCGCCTGCGCCTTGTGGTGGCGGGCGACCGCCTGACGGAGCTGACCCACTTCATCAAGATTCCGGAAGCCTTCACGCGGCGCTATGAGCAGATGCGCTCGGCCAACAAGGTGATTGGCACCGTGGCCCAAGTAGTGATTTATATTGCGTACTTTTTTGGCGGTTGTGTGATCGGCCTGTTTTTCCTGCTGCGCCAGCGCCGGGTGCTGTGGGGCACGGCACTGCGCTGGGCCCTGCTGATCGCGGCGATCAATGCGCTGATGATCCTGAATGCGTTTCCGCTCGCGTGGGCCGGCTACGCCACGACTGACAGTTATAGCATGTTTCGCGCGCAAGTGGTGACGGCGTGCCTGATGACGTTCTTGCAGTTCGTCGTCCTGCTTGGCATCAGCTTTGTGGCGGCGGAAGGGCTTGACCGGAAGGCGTTCGGCCGGCACATCCAGCCGTGGCGGTTGTGGTCGGGCGGCGTGGCCAACAGCGCGACGGTGCTGGGCCAGACCGTGGGTGGTTATTATTTGGCGGGCATTTTTCTGGCGGTCGTGGTGGGCCTGTATGTGGTGACCACGCGCTGGCTGGGCTGGTGGAACCCGTCCGATGCGCTGAGTGACCCCAATATACTGGGCCAATATTGTCCGTGGCTGGGTGCGGCGTCGGCGCTGTCACCGGGCTTTTGGGAGGAATGCCTGTTCCGGGCTGTGCCGTTGGGCTGCGCCGCACTGTTGGGCGAACGGCTGGGCTGCCGCAAGACGGTACTGGGCATCGCCTGCGTGCTGCAAGCCGTCGTGTTTGGCGCGGCGCATGCCTCCTATCCGGCCCAGCCGGCCTATGCGCGCATGGTCGAATTGACCTTGACCTTTACGGTGTTTGGCCTGGTGTATTTGCGCTTTGGCTTGTTGCCGGTTATTATTGCGCATTTCGTGGTGGATGCCGTGGCCTTTTCCCTGCCCGTGTTTGTGTCCAGCGCGCCGGGGATGTGGGTCAACAAAGCGGTGTGCGTGGCGCTGATGGCAGTGCCGCTGGCAGTGCCGTTGGTGTGGTGGGCCGTGCGGCGGCGGCTCGAACAGGTGCCGGCGGATGCGTGCAATGCGGCCTGGCAGGCGCCGGCGGCGGCGTGCGCGGCGGACGTGGCGCCGCGCGAGCTTCCCCGCGGGGTGGGCCGGACGGTCGGTGTGGCCATGCTTGTGGCCGGCGCGGTTGGCGTGGTGTTGTGGCTGCTGTGCATGGAATTCTCGTCACCGGCAGGGCGGTTGACCCTGAACCGGCGCGACGCATGCAACCGCGCACGCGCCGCGCTGGCGGAACACAATGTGGTACTCACCGGTGCATGGCACGAACTAGCCACCGTGGCCGGCCGCGCCAAGGAGGTTGAGCACTACGTCTGGCAGGAATGCGGCACCGGCATGTATGCGCGCCTGCTGGCGGCGGCGTATGTGCCGCCGCCGCGCTGGCAGGTGCGGTATGTGCGCTTCACCGGCGACGTGGCTGAGCGGGCCGAGGAGTATGAGCTGCGCATTGGCCCGCAGGGCGAGGTGTTGCGGGTTCACCATGCGTTGCCCGAGGCGCGCGCCGGCGCGCGCCTTGACGAGCAGGCCGCGCGCGCAATTGCCTGCGCGCAATTGCCGCAGACCACCGCCTTCGCCGAAGTGTCCGCCGTCGCCAGCCGGCTGCCCAACCGGACTGACTGGGATTTCACCTACCGCGACACTACGGCTGCGTGTGCCACCGGCGCGGAAGCGCGCGTGGGCATCACACTTACTGGTGACATGATTGGTGATGCGTATCGTTATTTTCACGCGCCGGAAGAATGGCTGCGGGCGGCAGCGGCCCGCGCCGCCGTCAGTGCGCTGGTCACCCAAATCTGCATGCTGGTGCTGACCATGCTGTTTCTGGTTGGCATGATTGTGGGCATTGTGCGCTGGGCGCGCGGCGACTTCTCATGGCGGCATGCCGGCCTGTTCGCCCTTGTGTTTGTGGCATTGGGCATTGCCCGCACGGCCAACAACTGGCCCGCGACCATGGCGGCGTTTGTGACCGCGGAACCGTTGCAGAATCAAGTCATTCAAGTGCTACTCACCACGCTGATGGGCGTCATGCTCCTGGGCATTATCGGCGGCGTGATGACTGGCGCCAGTCGTGGCAGTAGCGCGGCACCCCGCGCGTCTGTCTTGGCCATGGCGTGCGCGCTGGCATTACTTGCGGCAGGATTGCTGGGTGCGGCGGGTGCATGCATGCCGGTGCTGGCGCCGGTGTGGCCACAATTCGATGCGGCCGTCACGGTGCTGCCTATGCTGGCACCGCTGCTGGTCACGCTGCTCACCTTCATGCTGCACACCGCGTTTTTGCTGTTTGTGTATGCGATGATCGGGCGTGTGTCGGCGAACGGGACGAGGCGCCGGGTGGTCTGCGGATTGTTGCTGCTGGCGTTGGGCTTTATTCTTGCGGGACGCGCACCCATGGACACCATCGGCCAGTGGCTGGCAGACAGCGTGGTGTTGGGTGGCGTGTTGTGGCTGGGCTATGCGCTGGTATTCCGCTACAATCTGCAAGCGGTGCCGGTTGCCTACGGCGTGTTTATGGCGCTGCAATTGGTGCCTGAAGTTGCATTTGCCGCCTATCCCGGCGCGCGCGCGGCCAATCTTATTGCCATTGCCGCCGTGCTGCTGGTGGCGTGGCGCGTGCCGCAAGTGATGAATGATGAATGATGAATGCTCATTATTCATTTTCTGCGTCCACCGATCCCGCCCGCGGCGCATGCGCGTCAATTTAAGCGGCTGGAAGCCGCTTCCACGGCTGCGCCGCACGTAGACGCGGCATCTTGCCGCGTTACTGAGCAAAGCGGCTGGAAGCCGTTTATACGACAGATGCTCTTGTTAAGTTGACGCGCATGCGCCGGCGGCGGGAAGACGGGGACGGCGGCGAACCCCGATGCACGCGGCATGCGGTACCCCTCCCGCCGTTGGCGGGAAAAGGGGGATCAGCGCGCCGCGCGAGAATTTCCTTAAATGCTAAAACCGCGCCAGGCACCCTGCCGCAGGCACCCTGCCGCAGGCAGGCAAGATAACTTCGTTGGTTCTCCCACGAATTTCTGGCTTGAAAAACCCGCATGACAATTATAGCATGGATGCAGTCAGAACTAACGTGAGTGGACTTATATGAGGCCTTTGTGTACAATATATGCGTTCAATGAACCCATAAGAGGCTATTCATGGCAACGCGATTGACCACGGTTGAGCGAGAGGCGGAAATAGGGCGACATCTGCGCGACCTGCGTCTGCGCCAGAACATTGACCAGCGCCAGTTGGCCGCGCGGGCCGATGTGGCGCTGAATGCGGTCAAGCGGTTGGAGGGCGGCAAAGGCGCCACGGTCACTTCGCTCGTCAAGGTGTTGCGGGCGTTGGGGCGCGAGGACTGGTTGGAGACGTTGGCGCCGCAGGTCACGGTGAGCCCGCTGCAAATACTGAAGGACGGGAAGCGGACACGGCAGCGGGCCTCGCCGTCGAAGAAGGGGCCGCGTGTATAAGCCCGTCACTGCGATCGAGGTCCGCGTCTGGGGCACGCGGGTCGGCGCGGTGGCGCGGGATCCGAACCTGCGCTATTATGCGTTTGAATACGAACCGGCGTTCGTGAAGGCGGGCATCGAGCTTGCGCCGCTGACCATGCCGCTCGCGCAGGCGCGCGAGCCGTTCGTGTTCACCGACCTTGCGGAAATGACCTACCAGCGTCTGCCGGCGCTGCTGGCCGATGCGTTGCCGGACGATTTCGGCAACGCGCTGATTGATGGCTGGATGGCCGCGCAGGGGGTCGAGCGGGAGCGCATCACCGCCTTGGATCGTCTTGCCTACATGAGCAGGCGCGGCATGGGGGCGTTGGAGTTCAAGCCGGCCAGAGGGCCTGCCGCAAGCGGCAGCACGGCGATTGCTTTGGCCAATTTGGTCGAGGATGCGCGCCGCGCCATTCATGGCGAACTGCGCCAGCAGCATTTGGCCGGGGCGGCACTGGCGCAGATCATCAAGGTCGGGACCTCGGCGGGCGGCGCAAGGGCCAAAGCGGTGGTTGCGTGGAATCCGACGACGAATGAGATCCGTGCCGGACAGTTCGATGTCGAGCAGGGCTTCGAGCACTGGCTGCTCAAATTTGACGGCATGGGCGCGGACAAGGAGCTGGGCGGTTCGCAGGATTACGGTCGCATCGAGTACGCCTACTACCAGATGGCGACCGCCGCCGGCCTGGCGATGGCGCCGTGCCGCCTGTTGGAAGAGGGCGGGCGCGCCCACTTCATGGCGCGGCGGTTCGACCGTGACGGCAACCGCAAGCACCACCTGCAGACGCTCTGCGCCATGACCCATCTGGACTACAAGCAGAAGGCCAGCCACGATTACAGTCAGCTCTTCCAGACCATCGACCGGCTGGGCCTCGGGTACGAGGCGCACGAAGAGACATTCCGCCGCATGGCCTTTAATGTGATGGCGGCCAACTGCGACGATCACACCAAGAACTTCTCGTTCCTTCTACGCGAGGGGGAGCGTTGGACGCTGGCGCCGGCGTACGACGTGACGCACGCGTACAATCCCGCAAGCGAGTGGACGAACCAGCATCTCCTGTCGGTGAACGGCACGTTTGCCGGTATCACGCGCACGGATCTGCTGACCGTGGCCGACCGTTTCGGCATCGGCACGGCAGAGAAGATGCTCACACAGGTCGGCGACGCGGTCAAGGCCTGGCCCGATTTCGCGACCGGTGCCAAGGTTTCGCCCCGCGAGCGGAAGAGAATCGGCGGTCATCACCGGATTCTGTGACAAGCCCGACCCAAGGCTTGACAAATCCGCATGACAAACGTAGAATCTGTGCAGTCAGAGCTAATGTGAAAAGGGATAACCAGTGGTTGGCACCAACAATAACCGGTGAGGTAGCATTTGGCCAAACGCAAGAAAAACATGGTGGCGCCCGAAGCAAGCCCGGCCGCCAATGGCGACGATGCTCAACTCTGGCTTATGCCTGACGCCCAGCGCGAGGCCGGGATCCGCGCGGATGCCGGCCGCGCACCAGCGCACAACCAATGCAGTGGCAATGGCACGTCCACCGATATGACTGGCACGGCGCAGCACAGCATTCATGCCGTCCTCGCAAAGTTTCGCACCGAGGCCCTCAACAATCGCGACCTCGGCGACAAGTTCGAGCGGCTGATCTGTTCCTACCTGCGCATTGATCCGCTCTATGCCGAGCGCTTCTCCGACGTGTGGCTGTTCAATGAATGGCCGCAAAAGGGCACGGTCGGCGATGTCGGCATCGACATCGTGGCCCGCGCGCCCGACGGCCGAGCAGAAAGCCCGCGGCGAGAAGTGGGATCGCACAACCATCATCTACAACGCGCGCATCACGCTCGGCGGCATTCCGCTCGAAGCGCATGACTATGTGGTCAACGGCAAGCCGGCGCTCGAATGGATTCTCGAACGCTACCAAGTGACCGTGGACAAGGACAGCGGCATCCGCAACGACCCGAACGACTGGGCGCGCGAGCACAACCAGCCGCGCTACATCCTCGATCTGGTCAAGCGCATTGTGCGCGTCAGCATCGCGACGATGAAGATCGTCAACGCCCTGCCGGCACTGAATGAGAAGACGGGCACGTGAGGTGCGGCATGGAAGCGACGCGAGCAAGCGACCATCAGTCATGCAAAACCCTGCAACAACCGTGTACCGGCGTGCGACGTCTTGACCGATACTTGACCAATACTTGACCAATTGCGCACCGGTTGGTATACTAGCAAGCATGAGTTACAAACCACACTTCAGCATCACCGCCGCCCTGCTGGCGCGCGTGGAATGCATCGCGGCCCTGCGGGAACGCATTCAGGGCGCTGCCGTGCAAGTGCCGTGGATGCCGGCGCTGCAAAAAGACACGCGGGCGCGCAACACGCACAGTTCGACGGCCATCGAGGGCAATCCGCTCACGCTGGCAGAGGTCCGCGCCTTGGAGGAAGGGGTGACCGTGGCCGCGCCAGAGCGGGCGCGGCGCGAAGTGCTGAATTATTTCGCGGCGCTCCGGCATGTGGAGAAACAGTCGCTTAGAAAGCGGCTGATGCACGAGGACATTTTCCGGTTGCACGCCATCATCGCGGGTGACGTAATGGACCAGGGCACGGCCGGTCGCTATCGCACCATGCGCGTGCGGGTTGGCACATTCATGCCACCGCCGCCGGCGGATGTGTCGGGCCTGATGTTCGAGTTGCTCGAGTGGTGGAACAGGGAATCCGCCGGGATTTCACCAGTGTTGAGTTCGGCGATTGTCCATCATCGTTTTGAGACGATCCATCCCTTTGCTGATGGCAACGGACGAACGGGCCGGGCGCTGGCGCTGTGGGAGCTGTACCGGCGCGGATTCGATTCGCACCACATCTTTGCCGTGGACGAGTTCTACTGGGAAGACCGTCCGCGCTACTACGCCGCGCTCGACGCGGTACGCCGCGCGGGTGACGACCTGACGTCGTGGCTGGAATACTGCGCAGAGGGTCTGCAGCAGACACTGGAGCGGGTGTGGCAACGCATGGGGCGTCTTGCAATTGCCATGGTGCGCCAGAAGCTGATGCTACGCCCGCGGCAGGAGCAGTTGCTGAAATTGCTCAACCAGCGCGGCAGCATGACACCTGCGGAAATCTGGGAGGCACTGAACGTGTCGAAGCAGGGTGCGATGGACCTGCTGCACCCGCTGATGAAGGCCGGCTTGGTGAAGCGTGTGGGCACGTTGAAGACGGGGCGCTACGTCTCGGAATGAACCACCTTGGCGTCTTGGTGTTGAGACTCCAGAACTCCTGACATAGGGGTGCTAAAAATGTCCGCTTTATTTCGTCAGAACAGGTCGTGGACGGCGTATGCACATGGGGTGTGCTGAGACCCCCACGATCCCGCCGCTGACGGGATCGTGGGTGAATAAGAATGAGTAAAATGGCACGCCGCTGTTTTTCCCAATCTCGGCGTCCACCGAGGCAAGCTCGGTGGGGCGCCCGATTTGAGAGAAAATGGCACGCTACATTTTTTCCCAATCTCGGCGTCCACCGAGGCAAGCTCGGTGGGGCGCCCGAGACCTACATACGCATGAGACCCCACGACCGTCATGTCAAGAATGCCAATATTGAACAAGGAATGTAAAATAATGATCCCGCCGATGGCGGGACTCCAAGCAGAGTTCTGCGCAGATATTTCGCACTTGGATATTGAGTGTTCAATATTGGATATTCATTCTCGGTAGGGTGCCCGAGACATGCATGCGTCTGAACCCTGAATCCTGCTGCACCTCAGATACTATGGCCACGAAGGCACGAAGACACGAAGAAATCGCAGAACCAGACATGGTTGTTTGTACAGCCACAGCGTGATTTTTTGACAATCAAAAATGTTAACTCTGTTGCTGCTTCTTCTTCGTGCCTTTGTGTCTTCGTGGCAAATTTATCTGCTTCTGCCCTGAAGCCCGCCTCTGGCGGGATCCACGCCACTGGCGGGACTAGCCAAGCCAGCTCCAAGCAGCCCTGAACCCTGAAAACAGGCTGCTACAGGCCGGCGCAGTCCAGCAGGAAGGCCCATTCCGCGCTGGTCTGCGCGATGCGTTCGCTGAGCGTCACGGCGCCGCCATGGCCGGCCGCCTTGCGCTGCAGCAGCACAATCGGGCCGCCGCCGCGCGTGGCCGCCTGCAGGCGCGCCGCCATCTTGCGCGCGTGCAACGGATCAACCCGCGCGTCATTTTCGCTGGCAATCAGCAATACCGGCGGATAGCGCACGCCGTCGGTGACGTGATGATAGGGCGAATAGCGTTGCAGCCAGGCAAACTGGTCGGCCTGCGCCGCCGTGCCGTACTCCTCATTCCAGATGTTCGCAATGCCAAACAAGTGGTAGCGCAGCATGTCGAGCAAGGGCACCGCGCACATCACGCCGGCGAACAAATCCGGACGCTGAACCACGGCTGCGCCGACGAGCAGGCCGCCGTTGCTGCCGCCGCTGATGACCAGCCGCCGCGGCGTCGTCCAGCGTTCGCGCACGAGCCATTCGGCCGCGCCAATAAAATCGTCAAAGACATTTTGTTTGTTCGCGCGCATGCCGGCGCGATGCCATGCTTCACCAAACTCTCCGCCGCCGCGCAAGCACGGAATGGCGACCATGCCGCCGGCCTCGAGCCAGATACCATACATGGTTGAAAAGTACGGTTGCATCGAGACATTAAAGCCGCCGTAGCCGGTCAGCAGCACCGCGTGCGAACCATCCGCCTGCGCGTCGCGCTTGCCCAGCAGAAACAGGGGCACGGCCGTGCCGTCTTTGGCATGATACCAGACTTGGGTGGACGTGTACGGCGACATATCGAACGGAATCGGCGTGTGATGCAGTTCGGTCAAGGCCGCGCGCGCAACGTCATAGGCATAGGTGGTCGGCAGGTGCGTGTAGCTGGTGAACGAGACCCAGACCTGGGGTTTCGACCAGAAGCCCCAGACGTTGGCAGAGCCGATGCCGGGCAGCGGCAGCTCGCGCTCGAATGTGCCGTCAGGGGCGAAAATGCGAATCAGGGAGCAGGCATTATGCAAGTACAAGGCAAACACTTTGCCGGCGCTAAAAGCCACGTTTTCGAGCGTGTCCGTACCTTCGGGAATGAATGTCCGCCAATGCTCAATACCCGGCTGCGCGACGTCCGCGACCATGACGCGTTCGCGCGGCGCCTGCCAGTTGGTCTTGATGTAGATGCGGTCGTTGATCACGGTGACGCTGAAACGCGCATCAATATTGGTGACCACCGGCACGGGCGCATTCGTGCTGCCGACCGGCTTGACATACACATCCGTGCGGTTGAACAATCCGCGCGAGAAGACGAGCCAGCGGCCGTCTTCGCTGACCGAGACGCCGTGCCAGTATTCCTTGGTGGTGTCGTCCCAGAAGACTTTCTGATCCTGTGCCGCGGATGTGCCAAGGGTGTGGAACCAGGCGGTGTGCCAGTAATGCTCGGCGCCGGCGGGGACAGTGCCTTTGCGTGGTTTGGCTGAATAGAAAAAGCCCGAGTTGTCGTGCAGCCAGGCAACGCCGTCTTGACGCCAACCTTGAAACGTGTCGGGCAGCAGGACGCGGTCGGCCAGGCGCAGGACATGCAGCTGCGCATCCTCGTCGCCGGCGCGCGCAACGCCGTACACCAAGTACGCGCCATCCGGCGAAGGTGCTGTGCTGGCGAGGGTTTCATGCGCGTCCCACGTGTTGGGATTGAGCAGAACCTCGGGAACCGCGCCGGTGTGTGCGGCGGTCATGTACATCCATTTTTCATCCACGGCGTTTTTGCGCGAGAAGAACAGGCGCGGGCCGTCCAGCACGGGCATCGGCACGGTTTCGTCGTCATAGCGCCAGAGGCGTTCGAGTCGCTGCGTCAACCATGCCTGCTGTGGCAGGGCATCCAGCACGCGGCGTGTCAGCGCCTCCTGCTGCGCGACCCAGTTGGTGACGGCCGGCGCGGCGGCGTCTTCGAGCCAGCGATACGCATCGGTAATGGCGACGCCCTGCACCAAATCCGTGACGGGCACGCGCGGCGTAGGCGGATACGTGATGGTGTTCGTGGTCATGTGACAGCCCGGCAATGTGACGAGGAGTGCGACGGCAGCCGCGGTGGCCAGCTTGCGTGCCAGCGGTGCATGCGCAGCAATAGGACTGATAAGACTGATGGAACTGATAGGACTACCGGCGCGCGGCGTCACGCAATATCAAAGAGATTGTCGAAGCGCGCGATGCAAAAGATTTTTTTCACTTCGGGCCGGCAATTAATGATGGAGAAATTGCCCTTGGGTAATTGCTTGGCTGACAGCAAGCAAATGCGCAGGTAGGCGGAGACGACGTAATCGACTTGGGCAAGGTCAAAGGCCATCTTGGCGTTCGGGTCTTCCGCCAGGACGGCGGCAATGTCCGCGGCCACCGCGGTGGCCAGGTCGGTGCAGAGCGCGCTGGTGAGTTTGCCCTCAAAGTGGCGAATGTAGGTATGCGTTTGGGGGTTGAATTCCAGGTGCGCCATGGCGTTTCCTTGGGTTGATGATGGTCAGAAATTCTTGGTGTACTGCGCGCAGAGTGCGTCGGCATCGAGCGTTGCATCAAGAAACTTGCTGTGGTCAAAGGCGCTCCATTGGGCGTTGGGCCGGCGGCGGCATACTTTCTTGATGTTGAGCAGGTGGCGGGCCGAGATGTTTTCCGTGGTGCTGTTCTTCCCGCCGCTGCCGCAGCCGAGCGTGAAGCTGGTGCGCAGCGTGTTGAACAAGCCGCCGACACCGCCTTGCGAGGAGGGGGTGTTGACGACCACGCGGCCGGCGTTCATCAGCTCGCCGAACTCGCGGATGCGCGCATCGTCGTTGGCGTAGATGGCGGCGGTGTGGCCGACGCCGCCACGATAGTTGAGGCTGATGCAGCGGTTGCAGGCGGCCGCGTAATGCTCCTCGACATAAAACGCCAGGAGGGGGGCCAGCACCTCGCCGGAGAGCGGCTCGTCGGGGCCGACCTTGTCGAGCGGCAGCATGATGATGACTGTGTCCGGCGGCAGGTTCACGCCGGCGCGCCGGCCGATTTCCATGGCGGACTGGCCGACGATGTCGGCGTGCATGCCGCCGGTTTTCGGGTCAATGGCGACGGCCTCCAGTTGTTTGATTTCGGCGGGGTTGGCGAAATAGCAGTGCTGTCGCTCGAACTCGGCCCGGGCGGCCGCATGGATGGCGCGCTCGACCACCACGGCCTGCTCGCTGGCACAGACCGTGCCGTTGTCAAAGGTCTTGGAGGAGATGATATTTTCCACGGCGAAGGGCAGATCGGCCGACGGGTCAATCAGGACGGGCACATTGCCGGGCCCGACGCCGATGGCCGGGGTGCCGGAGCTGTAGGCCGCGGTAACCAGGCCGGTGCCGCCGGTAGCCAGGATCAGGGCCAGGCTCGGATGGGACATAAAGGCGTGGGTCAACTCGCGCGAGCCGCCGGCGAGGAACTGGACGCAGTCTTCCGGCGCGCCGGCCGCCAGGGCCGCTTCATAGCAGATGCGGGCGGTCTCGCCCGAACACTTGGCAGCCCGGCGATGCGGGCTGATGATCAGCGGATTGCGGGATTTGAGGCAGATAAGAATCTTGAAAATGACGGTGGAGGTCGGATTGGTCATCGGCGTGATTGCGAAAATCGGGCCAAGCGGCTGCGCGATCTCGGTGATGCCCAGCCGCTCATCATGGGCCAGCACGCCGACCGTTGTTTCATCGCGAATGTCGTTGTACACCAGCAGGGAGGCCACGACGTTTTTAATAACCTTGTGCTGCCAGACGCCGAGCTTGGTCTCCTCGACCGCCATGGTAGCCAGGCTGACCCTGGCATTGAAGGCCGCCTCAAAGACCGCCTTGACAATGCGGTCGGTTGCCGCCTGATCGTATTGATTGAATTCGGCCGCGGCCAATAACGCCTTGCCCATCATCGCGTCTGCTTGATCTTGCTCGGTTGTCATTCCGGGTGTTTCCTTGTGCGGCTGTTATGTAAAATTCAGCGGGGACATTGTACCAAAGCAGGCAGGGGAAGTCAAAGGGGAATTAAACCCCAGATCCGGCGATTGGTATGTGTTGTTGCGCCCCACCGAGCTTGCCTCGGTGGACGCAGAGATTGAGAAAAGGGGGCCGGCGCACCTTTTTACTCAATCTTATTCACCCACGACGCAAGGTCGTGGGGGTCTCAGCACATCCACCCGCACAACCCGCATACATGCGTGCGTTACTGGGTTTGCCGTCGCTTCGGTGTTCGCACCGCCGGATCTGGGTAAACGATGAACAATGAACGATGAACAACGGTAAATGGTACAATGAAAACCATGCAGCGCATGGCATTTATTGGGATTGAGATTGGCGGGACGAAGGTGCAGCTGGTCGTCGGCGGGGCGGCTGGCGCGATTGCGGCGCGCGTGCGCTTCGCGGTGGTGCGTGCGCACGGTGCGGCGGGCATTTGCGCGCAGATTTTAGAAGGCCTCCAGGCGGTGCGCGCGGGCCGGCGCATCGGCGCAATCGGCGTGGGATTTGGCGGGCCGGTCAACTGGCGCACAGGCGTGATTACCTGTTCACATCATATCAAAGGCTGGCATGGTTTTGACGTGCGCGGCTGGCTGCAGCGCGCGAGTGGCGTGCCGGTCATGGTCGAGAACGACGCCAACACGGCGGCGCTGGCCGAGGCGTGCTGCGGCGCCGGTCGCGGCCGTGATCCGGTGTTTTATGTGACGCTGGGCAGCGGGGTGGGCGGCGGGTTGGTTGTGGGTGGCGCGCTGTATCACGGCGCGCCGCCGGGTGAAACCGAGATCGGGCATGTGCGCTTGGATCGGCGCGGGACGATTGTCGAACAGCGCTGCTCGGGCTGGGCAATGGACCGGCGCATTCGCGCATTGAGCCGGCGGCATCCGCGCAGTGTGCTGGCGCGGCTGACGCGCGGGCTGCACGGCGGCGAGGCGCGCCAGTTAGCCGCGGCTTTGCGGGCGCGCGACGCCGTGGCGCAGGCGCTGCTGGCGGCGTGGGCCGGGGAGCTTGCGTTGGGTTTGTCGCACGTGGTGCAGTTGCTGCATCCGGCGATGATTGTCCTGGGCGGCGGGTTGGCGCTGGTGGGCGCGCCGCTGCGCGCGGCGGTGGCGCAGGCGCTGCCGCAATTGGTGATGAAAGCCTTGTTGCCGGCGCCGCGCATTGCGCTGGCGGCGCTGGGTGAAGATGTCGTGCCGGTCGGCGCCTTGTTGCTGGCGGCCGGTGCGTATGCAGATGCACGGAGATGCTCATGACGGATATGCAAGCATGGATTGCGCAGTACCTGGCGGGAGCGCAGCAGGCGTTGGCGGCGCTGCCGCAGGAAACCTTGGCGCAGATCATCGAGGTGCTGCGCGCGGCCCATCGTGATGACCGGCAGGTTTTTGCGATGGGCAACGGCGGCAGCGCGGCGACGGCCCAGCATTTCATTTGTGACCTGGGCAAGGGCGCGTCGGACAAAATCGGCAAGCGCTTTCGCTGCATGTCGCTCAATGACAATGTTGCCTGGATGACGGCGATCGGCAACGATTATGCCTATGAAGACGTGTTCGTGCGGCAGCTGGAGAACTTTGCGCGGGCGGGCGACGTGGCCTTGACCATGAGTGTCAGCGGCAACTCGCCGAACCTGGTGAAAGCGTTCACGTGGGCCAACGCGCACGGATTGACGACCATTGCGATTGTCGGTGGCCGGCGCGGCACACTGGCAACGCTGGCACAGCACGTGGTCGTCGTTGAGGGGCAGCACTACGGCCAGGTCGAGGACGCGCACATGTGTGTGGCGCACATCCTGGCCTACGCGTTCATGGACAATCCCGAGATCGCGCGCTGAGGCGCGGCAGTCTACTGCCGCTTTGCTTGCCGCAAGCCGCGCTTGCGGAATGCAGGCAGCACAACGGCCAGCATGACTGGCCTTGCAAGCCAGCATTGCTTGTGGTCTATGCGTTGTTTTGCAGAAAAAACGAAGAAAATCGCGGCATCTGCGCCAGCGGCCGACAATTAATAATTTCTTCGCCGCGAAGAAATTATAGGCACAGCTCGCGCACCAGCGCGGCGTAGAAGTTTGTCGCCACGGCCAAATCCTTGATCGCCACCTGCTCATGCACGGAATGCGCCAGCTCCTCGCGCCCGGGCGCAAAGCCAATCGTGGGGATGCCGAGGCGGCCCATCGTCGCGACACCGTTGGTTGAAAATGTCCAGACGCCCAGTTTGGGCGGGCGTGCAGGCAAGGCCGCTGCCGCCGCGCGCAGGCCGGCTTGCACCAAGGGCTGCTTGTCTTCCAAGACCCAGGTTGGGAAATAACTTTCCTGGGCGACGGGCAGGCCGGTCCAGGCGGTGCTGCGATATTCGCGCACGGCCACGTGGGCGCGCGCGGCCCGCACGCCCGGCAAGGCGCGCAACTCGGCCAGTGCGCTCGCCTTGGTCTCGCCGCGCGTCAGGCGCCGGTCGAGATACAACGTGCAGCCATCCGCCACCGAGCACAGCGACGGACTGGTTGACTCGATCCGCGCAATCGTCACCGAGCCCTTGCCCAGCAAGGCATCGCGGCGCAGGCGCTTGTGCAACTGCTCGATCTCCAGAATGATTGGCGCCGTGCGATAGATCGCATTGACGCCGCGGTCGCAATGCGCGCCGTGGGCCGCCTTGCCCTTGACGCTGATCGTGATCTCCATCCGCCCGCGATGTCCGCGATAGACGTGCAAGTCGGTCGGCTCGCCCAGCACGACCCAGTCCGGCTTGACGCCTTCCTTGGTGATCAAATGCCAGAGCGGATAGCCGTCGCAATCTTCTTCGAGGACCGAGCCGACGACATAAATGGTTATGTGTTTTTTCAGCGCCGGATCGAGCAGCAGCGGCGCGTAGGCCATGCAGGCCATGGCCGGTTTTTCGTCCACGGCGCCGCGGCCATAGATGACGCCCTTGCGTTCGAGCGCGGCATACGGGTCATGCGCCCATTGCGCGCGGTCGCCGATGCCAACCGTGTCAATGTGCGCGTCGAGCATGAGCGCGCGCGGGCCGCGGCCCCATTGGCCGATGACGTTGCCAAGGCGGTCGGTCCAGACTTTGTCATAGACGCGCAAGGCGCGCAGCTCCTTGGCAATCCGTGCCACGACTTGTTTCTCTTCGCCGCTTAACGACGGGATGCGAATAATGTCACGCAGAAACTGGGCGACGCGCGGCGTCACGCTGGCAACGGTAGCACTCATGGTCATCCTGCAATGTTGGTTCAGTAGATTGTAGCAAATATCGCGCAATAGATGGCGGCGTCGTTGCGGCAACGGCCGCAAAATCCCCCCGGCGCGACTGCGCCCGCCCCCTTACGAAACAGGCATTTTTCCGGGGATAATGATTAGACGTCACCGCCCGCGGTGTGCCAGTGGGACAATCCCGCGCTTGACAAATGCAACCATAAACTGGATAA
>Ga0247841_10007206_pt1 | contig 16642 bp, 15 predicted proteins | sample LaCruzMarch2015__2_FD_192410 | JGI IMG/M metagenome (GOLD analysis project Ga0247841, IMG submission 192410) | Freshwater microbial communities from meromictic Lake La Cruz, Castile-La Mancha, Spain - LaCruzMarch2015_18m | ecosystem: Environmental > Aquatic > Freshwater > Lake | place: Spain... | reverse complement strand
GCTGACAGCTGTAGAAGCAGAGCAACTTGGGATCGTGAATAAAGTTGTGCCGGCCGATAATCTTGAGGCCGCTGCCATGGAAATGGCGGCCAACCTGGCGAGCAAAAGCCGCCTGTCGTTAAAAGAGATGAAGCGCCTGGTAAATAATGTACCGGAGATGGGCCTGAAAGCAGGGATCGATATTGAAAGTCAGGCCTGTGTAATGCTGGTAGCCAACGAGGATGCCCATAAGGGAATAGATGCTTTTAATGTGAAGGGTAAGAAAAAAGCCTGATTGTTAGTTTCATAATTACAATACGAGGAGAGGTAAATGGATTTTGAATACACTGAGGCACAAAAACAGATCAGGACCATGGTCCGCGAGTTTGCGGTTAACGAGGTTGCTCCAGGAGCTGAAGAGAGGGACAGGACCGGCGAGTTCGATTACGGACTCTGGAAAAAGTTGGGTGATCTTGGCATTATTGGAATCAATCTTCCTCCTGAGGTTGGGGGATCCGGCAGTGGCCTGCTTGCTTTCTGTTTAGCTGTTGAGGAGCTCTCACGCGTTGACGCTTCCCTGGGTGTTACGTTGCTGGTATCTGAAGGGGCCGCCCACGCGATTTTGGATCATTCATTAAAAAAGATGAATAGCTGGATAGACAAATATATTAAGCCGATAATTGCAGGGGAAGCTTTCGGCTGCACGGCAATAACCGAAGCTGAAGCTGGCAGCAACACGGCAGCCATACAGACTCAGGCCAAACCGGACGGCAACATGCGGGTTATTAACGGCAGTAAGGTTTTCATCACCAACGCCGGGCTTAAAAACTGCCTCTTTGTGTCTCCGATAGTGGTGACGGACAAAGCGACGATGGAGTTCAGCCTGATTTTCGTGCCTACCGGCACGCCGGGATACACCATTATGCCCAAATACCGCAAAATGGGGTGGAAGTCTTCGGATACGAGGGAGCTCCACTTTGATGATTGCAAGGTTCCCGAAGAGAACATTATTGGGGAAAAAGGCGCCGGGCGCGGCAAAGTCATAAGGGAAGGCTTTAGCCAGGTACGCACTATCAGCGCCTCCAGCGCGCTGGGTATACATCAGGCATGTATCGACGAATCATTAAAGTATGCCAAGGAAAGGGTCGTTTTCGGCAAGCCTATCGGTAAAAAGCAATTTATCCAGCAGATGGTATGCGATATGGTGCTGGAGGCGGAGATGGGAAGATTGCTACGCGATAAAGCCGCCAAAATGGCAGAACTTGTCGAATTGGGGTCTTCTCAATTGATGTACTGGTCCTCCCTGGCCAAGTGGTTCTGCTGTGATGCGGCAAACAGGGCTGCCTATTCAGCGATTCAAATATATGGCGGGCTGGGGGTAATGGATGAATGCGCGGTTTCACGCTATTACCGCGATGTCAGGACCTGGACAATCGGTGATGGATCATCCGAAATCCAGAAGATAATCGTGGCGCGGGAACTTGGGCTATAGATTCGTGATTTTGTCCGGAAGCCGAACAGAAAGCCGATTATTATGGAGATGATATGGCTGAGAGAGTAGCAATTATAGGTGTAGCACAAACTAAATATGAGGGAAAGTCTAGTGACGCCCTGTCAGATATCATATTCGATGTGAGCTCAAGAGCTATAGAAGATGCCGGGCTGAATATCAAGGATATAGGTTCGATAACTCTGGCTGCCCATGACATGGTTGATGGCAGGGCAATTACTTCCATGCTGACAGCCGCACCTGCCGGTGCGCATTTAAAAGATGAAATACGACTGGCAGAGGACGGCTCCTTCGCTGTCGCACTGGCTTGCCTGAGGGTTCTGTCCGGTGAATTTACCAATTCGTTGGTGGTTGGTTGGAGCAAGTGCTCAGAGTGCACGGGCGATACAATGAATACCATTGCCAACTTATGCTATGACCCTTTTTTCTACCGTCCCTCTGGACTAAATGACGTTATATCCTATGCCATTCAGGCTCAACAATATATGGTGAAATACGATATAACCTGTGAGCAGGCTGCAGAAGTCGTGTTAAAGAACAGAGCCAATGCACAAAATAATGAACTTGCCCACTTGAAGTCGGCGGTTACAGTCAGAGACATACTTGAGTCTCAACCGGTATCAACACCTCTGAAAAAGCTTGATCTGCCTCCCTGGTCGGATGGTGCCTGCGCCATGGTGATATCTAATGCAAGTACTGCAAAGAAAACGAAGAAAAAGTGTGCCTGGGTAAAAGGATTTGGCTGGTCCAATGACACGTATTTCAGTGGAGAAAAGGATCTGTCAAAGTTAGGATCGCTTTATGACGCCGCAGCCAGAGCTTATAAAATGGCTGCTGTAACCAATCCAGCGAAAGAAATTGACGTCGCAGAAATCCATGACATCACCTCATTTCATGAGCTGATGGAATATGAGGCATTGGGTTTTTGCCCCGAGGGTATGGGGGGCAAATATATACTGAGCGGGGCAACTTCTATGGAAGGTACTATCCCTGTAAATCCTTCAGGTGGCTGTCTATCTACAAATCCCTATACAGCAGTAGGTATGATCAGGGTGGCGGAAGCGGCACTCCAGGTCATGGGGCGTGCAGGAGAACACCAGGTCCCCGGTGCTAAAACGGCGCTGGCACACGGGATCAGCGGACTCTCTGCACAGAACAACTGCGTTTTTATACTTAATAAAAATCTGTAAGAGGAGTACCAGGATTGGCGAGAAAGGTTGCTATAGTAGGAACAGGACAAACAAAATACGCCACCAGACGCTTTGACCTCTCTGCGGATGATATGGTTTTTGAGGCCACCAGCAGGGCGCTGGATGATGCAGGGCTGACAATCAAAGACGTCGATGCCGTTGTTTTCGGCATGGCGCCCGAGGCTCTTGATGGAGTTAATTGCATGGACAAGTGGTGCTCAGGCGCATCAGCCGCTTACGGCAAACCGTTTATGCGCGTACATACGGGAGGGGCAACCGGGGGTTCAGCTGCGATTGCAGCAGCCTACCATGTTGCCTCAGGGTTATTTGATGTAGTTCTTGTGGTGGCTATGGAGAGGGTAGGAGAGACACCGGATGCGCAGAGGGTACTGAACCGCATATATGAACCGACACTGGCTTCGGAGTTCGCCCTTAACATTATCAATGTCGTGGCAATGGGGACAATACGTGCCATGAAAAGTCATGGTTTCACAGAACAACATATGGCATTGATATCGGTGAAGAACCACTTGAACGCGCTGAATAACCCTTTTGCACACTTGCAGATACGCGTAACCGCTGAAGATGTTCTCAAGTCACCGTTGGTATGCTGGCCATTTAAATTACTTGATTGTTGCCCCAGGTCAGATGGGGCATGTGCCGTGGTCTTTGCAGCCGGGGATAAGGCTAAAAAGATTGCACGCGTCCCGGCATGGGTAAAAGGGATGGCAGCCGTAACCGACATCAAAGTACCGGGGGAAACAGGGGACACGGGTTGGATATCGGCAGACGCTGCCTTGAATGCTTACAAAAGGGCAGGGATTGACAATCCACGCCGGCAGATACAGGTTGTCGAGTGCTACTCACCTTTTTCGTCCATGGAACTGATGCTTTATGAGAACCTCAAGTTTTGTGAATCGTCTGAGATTGTCAAGCTGGCGGAAGCGGGATTTGGGGAAATGAACGGTGAGGTGCCTTTCACTCCTTCCGGTGGTGTGATGTGCTCTAATCCCATAGGTGCCACCGCCCTGATACGGATTGCTGAAGCTGCCATACAGGTGATGGGTAAAGGTGAAAAACGGCAGGTGCACGGGGTTAAAAACGCCTTAGCTACCGGTACGGGGGGTTCGCCCGGCATAGGTTCGGCATCTTTTACAACAGCTATGGTACTGGGCAGAGATATTTAATTTTCATTAAGAAAGGAGGCAGTTACATGCCTGAAAAAACTGAGTTACTAACTGTTCCGGGTGTTTGGAATTTACCTTACAACTACAGTGCTGGAGAGACAATCAGTAAATTCCTTATTGAAATACGGGATAACGGCCGAATCATGGGTACCAAATGTAGTAAGTGTAATCGTGTGATTGTCCCGGCCAGATCTTACTGCGAGAGGTGCTTCATCTCCATAAAGGACTCCTGGGTGGAGCTGCCGCCCAAAGGTACTGTGGCGGCATTTACCCTGGTTACCATGAAATTCGAGGGCCTACCCGATCCCCCTTATATAGTGGCTTTTATCAAGCTTGATGGTGCCGACACCACCTTTCCTCATTACCTTACGGGTGTTGACCTATCTGATACGTCGGTAACCAGAGACACTGCTTTGCTGGGGAAACCGGTCCGGCTTGTTTTTAAGGATAAAAAGGACCGTCAGGCCAGGATGACTGATTTTCGAGTGGAGTTGGTTCCATAGATTTGTGTAGTTTTGACTGGTTCGTAAGTAATCAAAAAGGAGGTTGCTGAAAAGAAGTTGGCTGAAAAAATAGCCTTTAGAGAGGGATGCTTTACAGAGGGTGCAGATGGGCCAATATTACTGGGTAACAAATGTGGCAAGTGCGGCCAGGTATTTTTCCCCAAAGTTAACTTTTGTTTTGACTGCCTAAACGAGGAGATGGAGGAGGTGAAGCTGAGCCGCCAGGGTAGCCTGTGTTCCTATTCCACGTGCTACATGCCTTCAATCCATTTTGAACCGCCCTACGCGATCGGATACGTGGATATGCCCGAAGGGATACGGGTATTTGGGCCGTTAAAGATCGTAGAAAACAAGCCTTTTAAAGTAGGCATGATGATGAAGGTGGTTATAGAAAAGCTGTGGCAGGAAGGTGATAACGACGTAATCGGCTACAAGTTCGAACCGCAATGATCATTCAATGTTAAATTGATATATAAGGAGTAAGAGATGAGAGAAGTTGCGGTTATAGGTGTTGGGCAGAGTACATTCGGTAAATTCCCGCAGAAGACGGTGGTGGAAATGGGATGCGAAGCGGTCATCGCCGCACTTCAAGATGCCGCATTGCGTGCCAAAGATATACAGGTTGCGTACGCATCGCGGATGTATGACTGCTGGGTGACAGGTCAGAGCATATTAAGTGAGCTCGGTGTATCGACTATCGAGATGGTAAATGTTGAAAACGCTTGTTGCGGCGGAACTACGGCTGTTAGAGGTGTATGGAAGGAAATTGCTGACGGCCATTATGATATCGGCATAGCAATCGGAGTGGAATCAATGACGACCAGCCCGATAGCCCGAAAGCTGATCCCGCCACCGAAAGAGGATTTCGAAGGTCAACTGGGAGCAACCATGCCCGGTATGTTTGCAATCCTGGCACGAAGGCAGATAGAAAAATTCGGTGCAACCGTCGAGGATTTTGCCAGCATCTCGGTTAAAAATCATCACAACGGCTGTTTGAATCCATTTGCGCAGTATAAAAAAGAATTTACAGTCGAGGATGTCCTCAAATCGAGGATGGTATGCGATCCCATTACGTTATTTCAGACCTGCCCAAATACTGATGGAGCTGCAGCAGTAATTTTGTGCTCAATGGATGTTGCAAGGAAGCATACGACCAAGCCGGTGAAGATAATTGGTTCGGCGCTGCTCTCCGGAGAATACAAGTACCGTCAGGAGGAAATCACTGTATCCTTGCTGGCCAGGAAAACGGCCAAAATGGCTTATGAAATGGCCGGGGTGGGGCCGGAAGACCTAGACCTGGTCGAGTTACACGATGCATTTGCCAACGAGGAGATATTGCGCTACGAGGACCTTGGCCTGTGCAAAACCGGTGAAGGCCTGCGTATGGTGCGGGATAAAGCAACCTGGGTCGGAGGAAAGTTACCGGTTAATCCCAGCGGCGGATTGCTTGCCCTTGGCCACCCCCTGAGTGCTTCCGGAGTGCGAAACATTGGGGAAATCGTCTGGCACCTGAGAGACCAGGCCGGGGCAAGACAAACTCCCAATGCCAAGATTGGCCTGGCTCACATGCTGGGGGGCGTAGTAGGCAGCCTGGAGGCAGGTGCCTGCGGGATACACATACTGGCAAGATAAACAGCTAAAACCGGATATAAAAGGTCTATTAACAGTGTATTTAAACAAAAATATGGGGGGTTGTAATGAAAAAAGACGTATACGCAGAGAAGCCCTGGATGAAATCTTACAATGCGAGAGTGTCCCGTAAGCTCGATTACCCGTCAATGTCACTTCCGGCCTACATAGAAAAAGCCATAAACAAGTACCCCGACCGGATTGCGTTTCACTATGGAGACCTGGCTGTCACTTTCAAAGAACTGGACGCATATGGCAATAGATTCGCCAACTTCCTGATCAAATCGGGGTTGAAAAAAGGCGATGTAGTTGGAGTAAATTCGCTGAACACCCCGGCCTACCTGATTGCTGAGCTGGGAATACTAAAGGCGGGATGCGTCCAGACCGGTGTCAGTCCCCTCTATAAACCGGAGGAACTGTTGTTCCAGTTAAATAACTGTAATGCTAAGGCGCTGGTAACCCTGGATTTTCTCTGGGGAAATGTGAAACAGATACTGGCCAAAACTGAGGTGAAAGCCGTGGTAATCGCCGGTCTGTTTGATTTCCTGCCTGATGCCACTCCAATACCGGACGCGATGTTGAAGGATGTCCCTGAAGTTAAGTCATATCGTTTTATGGATGTAATGAAAGATATGCCTGCCACTAACCCTAAGGTTGAGATCGACCCGGATTCTGTTTTCCTGATCCAGTACACCGGCGGGACCACCGGGCTGCCCAAGGGCGCCCAGCACAGCCACCGTTCGATGCTCAACTGGATCGTGGACTGGGCAAACTGGATAGACGTTCGGGAGGGCGAAGACTACCTATTGTCACCGTTCCCAATGTTTCACGTCGGCGGGCAGCTTAATGGACTGCTCGGAATGGCAAAAGCAATGACCCAGATATTAATAGCCAATCCGAGGGACGTAGATTTCTTGCTGTCATGCATTCTGAAATATAAGCCTGCCCACATCAATGCAGTGCCAACTTTATGGCTCGAGTTGCTAAAGAGAAAAGAATTTTGCGAGATGGATTTTTCGGGGATTCGTATTTGTTGCAGTGCCTCGGCCCCGTTCCCTGCTGAGTACGTAAGGCAATTTGCCAAGATAGTGGGTGAGAATAAGCTAAAGGAACTATGGGGATTTACTGAGTCGCTGCCGATATCGATGACACCTCCCGAGAAATTCAAGGCATACTCGGTCGGCGTGCCGATCACCGATTGTGAGGTAAAAGTTGTTGATCCTGATACAAACGAGATAATGCAACTGGGAGAAGTAGGTGAGTTGGCGGTCAGGGGAATCTGTGTGCCGGATCTGGGCTATTACAACAACCCGGCTGAAACTGCCAATCTAATCCGGGGTGGCTGGATGCATACCGGGGACCTGGGATACATGGACGAAGACGGCTTCATTTTCATAGTGGACAGGCTGAAGGACATGGTTAACGTGTCGGGCATGAAGGTCTTCACCCGCGAGCTGGATGATGCGATCGTTGAGCACCCGGATGTTGAACTGGCGGCTTCGATCGGAGTACCTGACCCTCAAAGGCCGGGCTCTGAACGTGTAGCTTCAGTCATCGTGCTTAAGCCGGGTATAGCCAAAAGCGATGAAGAAAAAGAAAAACTACTCGCTTTTTTGAAACAAAGAGTAGCCCCGTATAAAGTGCCGAAGGTAATAGAATTTGTTGACCAGTTGCCGCTCAGCTCTGTGGGCAAGATCCTGAAGCGGGAACTGCGGGAAACTCTGGGTAAAAAACTTAAATAAGTTCCTGTCTTGCTGAACGATAGGTGTTACGAAGACATGCTGGTTTTGGAAGGAATTAGGATAATCGAGCTGGTCCACCTGCCTCCGGGTGAGCTTTGCACCATGATACTTGGCGACCTGGGGGCGGACATTGTCAAAGTGGAAGCGCCGTCCAAGGTAAGCGGACGCGGTGCTGGTTTGATGGGGGGCAAAGATGCCGAGGCATTTAAATCAGCTAACGCCTATAACGCTATCAACCGCAATAAGAAAAGCGTAGTTATCAATTTGAAATCTGAAAAGGGGCTTGCGGTTTTCTATCGGCTTGCGCAGCATGCCGACGTAATTGTGGAAGGGTTCAGGCCAGGTGCTGTCAAGCGCATGGGCGTAGATTACGAAACTGTCAAACGGATTAACCCGCGTACCGTGTACTGCTCTTTGAGCGGCTATGGACAGGACGGTCCCTACAGCCAATTCCCGGGGCACGATATCAATTACATTTCTATAGCAGGAGCGTTAGGTTTGATCGGCCTGCCCGGGCAGCTGCCCACCATCCCGCTAAACTTTCTTGCCGATTTTGCGGGTGCTTCGCTGCACGGGGCTATCGGCATACTGGCAGCACTATTTGCCAGAGAAAAAACGGGGAAGGGACAGTACGTCGACATATCCTATACGGACGGAGTCATAACGCTGATGACCTTCTTTCTGCAGAATTACCTGGGCTTGGGGCTCAAATTTCCGCGAGGAGAAGGTGGGATTACAGGGGCTTATCCTTATTACAATATGTACTGGACCAGTGACCACAAGATTATTAGTATTGGATGTGCAGAGCCGTGGTTCTGGGAGAATTTATGCGAAGTAATTGGAAGGCCGGACCTGAAGTCATACACATTCAATCCTTTCTCGCACACACAAAAACCGGAGGACCCCATTTGGGATCATGTTAAGAAAGAATTGGCTGATATATTTCTAAAGAAGACACGTGATGAATGGTTTGAACTCCTGATTAAAAATGATATACCTGCAGGCAAGGTAAACAGCATTGATGAGATGGTTGCAGATCCGCAGTTGCTGCATCGCAACATGATTCTTGAGATGGAACATCCAAAGCTGGGCAAGGTAAAGCAGCCAGGCATTGCCATAAAGCTGTCGGAAACACCCGGCAAGGTGCGCTCATTTGCACCTTATTCAGGTGAACATACTGAAGAGGTATTATCTTCTATAGGCTACAGCAGTGAGGATTTAAGCCAGTTGCTTAAAGCCGGCGCGATTGGTTAGAGATTCAGATTTGGAAGTCTGTCAAAATCAGAAAAAATATCGGTAAATTACAAATTGGGAGGCAGAAATGGCAAAAGACGTTTACGCAAGCAGATTCTGGACGAAATGGTACAGCGATAGGGCATCACAAAAACTTGTGTATCCACCGATTTCAGTAGCCAGCTTTTTCGACAGAGCAATAAAAAAATACCCTGACCGTATTGCGCTATATAACATGGATACGTCGATCACCTTCAGGGAACTGGACAGCTATGCCAATAAATTTGCCAATTTCCTTATTAAGTCAGGCTTGAAAAAAGGTGATGTGGTCGGCATAAATACGCTTAACAGCTATCCATACTACATCGCATTTTTGGGAATACAGAAAGCAGGCTGCATATATACGGGTGTTAACCCCCTGCAAACGCCGGATGAGCTCGAATATCAGTTGAATGACTGCGGCGCCAAGGCACTATTGACCGTGGACCTCTTCTGGGGAAACGTAAAACAGATTATCAGCAAGACAAAGGTGAAGACTGTGGCAATAGCCGGGTTATTCGATTTGCTGCCAACTGCCACTGAAATACCCAAAAATTTGTTGCAAGAAGTATCGGGAATTGCCATTACCAGATTCACGGACGTGTTGAAGGATATGCAGGACAAGGAAGTGCTGGTAAAGACAGACCTTGGTGCTATCTGTTGGATTCAGTATACCGGTGGGACAACTGGGCGGTCCAAGGGAGCTACATTAACCAATAAGAACGTGGTGAATTACCTCGTGCAGTGGGGAGCCTGGATAAATGCACAGCTGGATAAAGAAGAGGTGCTTTTAACGCCTTTCCCCATGTTCATCGGAGCAGGTATGCTGAATAACCTGATTTGCCTGGGCCATGCTACAACCCAGGTGATAATTACCAATCCCAGGGATATGGATTATCTGGTCAAGTCCATCAAGGCACATAAGCCTAATCAACTTACCGGAGTGCCTACGATTTGGCTGCAACTTATCAAGAGGCCTGATCTGGGTTCCGCCGATTTTTCCAATACACGTATTTGCTGTAGCGGTGCGGCTCCCTTTCCCGCTGAATATCTGGACCAGTTCGAGAAGCTGGTCGGAAAAGGCAAGCTAATGGAAGCATTCGGACTGACTGAAACACTTTTGGTTATCGGCACACCCTCCAAAAAGTACAAACTGGGCTCAATCGGGGTTCCATTACCTGACATTGATATAAAAATCGTTGACCCGGCTACCCGCCAGCCGTTACCGCTAGGTGAAGTTGGGGAGATAGCGGCCAGGGGGCCCGATATGTTCATGACGGGCTACTTCAACAAGCCGGAAGAAACGGCGAAGATAATGCAGGGGGGCTGGCTGTATACGGGTGATGCCGGGAGAATGGATGAAGACGGCTTTGTCTTCATAATGGACAGGCTCAAGGATATGGTAAATGTATCCGGTTACAAGGTATTTACGCTCGAGCTGGATGACGTGATCATGAAGCATCCGGATGTCGACCTGGCTGCATCTGTTGGCATACCTGATCCCAAGCGTCCGGGCTCGGAGCGTGTGGCAACTGCTATCGTGCTTCAAAAGGCTGTGGCCAAAAGCGAAGAGGAAAAGGAAAAGCTGCTGGCTTATATAAAGGAGAAGGTGGCTGCATATAAAGTGCCAAAAGTAATTGAATTTATGGACGCCCTTCCGGTTAGCTCTGCAGGCAAGATACTAAAGCGAGAATTACGGGAATCGCTGGGTAAAAAGCTTGATCAATAAACAGTGTTTTGGGATAGTGCAATTATCACACAACCTAATCAAGTTCCTGAATTTGTTTAATAGCTTCTTCCGCCCAGGCTATGCGCGCTTCAAGCTGTGCAATATCGCCGTCTATGACGAGGGTGCGGTACAACTCGTCGATGCGGTTGTCAGAAGCCTCCGCTGATTTATGCACTATCCCCTTTGCCTCGGACTGCAGCCACTTCTTTTGCTTCCTTGCTTCATTTGCATAAGTCTTGATGTTGTTGATGACATACTGTTTACCAATATATGAGCTTAGCCATAGCTGGGTCAGAAAAGGGTCGCGTTCTATCTGACTTAATAATGGCTTTCGTAGCCAGTCCTGTAATTCTTTGTGCCCTTTCGGTGTGACCGAATAAACTTTCTGCGGGGGAAGTTTGTCTTGCTCTACCTTATCAAAGCTCACCAATCCTTCCTTTACCATTTGCGCTAGAGACCTGTAGATTTGACTGAGATCAGGACGCAACGGTTCGAAAGTCTTTATGCGCAGAGCATAGCCACTCCTAGGCTTCTTAACCAGCATTCCAAGGATCCAATACTTCAGCAATGTAGAAGTCACTCCTGCGAATATTTTCTACAATCAACGACCTTACAGGATGCCTAACAACACATGCATATTTAAATATGCCATTAGTTTAGCATAAGTACAAGTCAAAGCGACTGAAAAAAATCACACGAAAGGGTATTGACGAGAGCGCTGCAATGGTGTAGTATATGTAATATAGTATATATGTATTAGCATATATACTACACTGCATGTATACCGGCTGCTCTAATGTTTACTGGGATAGGTGAAGGTAATAGCTATGCATGGTATAGCAACTAAGGAGTTATTAAATGGTTGCAGAGCAATATGAGGCCAAGGGCAAGGTTTTTTATGGTTGGTGGATAGTTCTGGTAGCCTTTTTATGCAATTTTGTTTGGTCTGGTTTTGCTTACTACTCCTTCAGCCTGTTTGTGAAATCGCTGGAAAATGACTTCAAGTGGGGTCGGGGAGAGATTATGCTTGGCTTCTCTGTCTTCTTCCTGGCATCAGGGCTTGTTTCTCCATTTATTGGTAGATTGATCACACGCTTTGGCGAGCGCAAGGTTATATCTATTGGTGCTGTTTTGATGGGTGTTGCAATGGCGCTTTTAGGTAGCGTGACCGATATATGGCAATTCTACGCGTTCTATGCTCTGGTCGGAATCGGGATGGCTGGCATGGGCACTATCCCCGCCAGCTCGCTGGTTTCAAAGTGGTTTAACAAACGTCGCGGTTTAGCGATAGGCATTATGGCATTCGGAGTGGGCATGGGAGGATTTGTGGCAGCTCCGGTTGTGGCCGGGACGTTGATACCGGTATTTGGATGGAGAGCTGCTTATTTGATCCTTGGCGCCGTTACCTGTCTTATTATCATCCCTGCAACATTGCTTGTAGTAAAAGCAAGTAAACCGGAAGACATAGGGCTATACCCTGACGGCAGGAAGATATCTGAAGAGGCTGTTCAACGAAAGCTTTCATCAACCGTAACATTAAAGCTTACGGAAAAAGCAGCTATGGCTGCTCCGGCATTTTGGCTGATTGCAATATGTGTTGTATTAAGCCAATTCAGTATGGTTGGCGTGTCTCAAAATCAGGTGCCCTTTTTAATGGATATCGGATTTCCGATTCAAACAGCAGCAAGCGCTCTTGGATTTTTGGCACTTATGAGCGCGGTGGGGAAATTGGGTTTTGGCTGGCTTTGTGACCGCATCAAGGCAAAATATGTCACCGCCATCGGTTTTATTCTGCAGGTGATTGGTATCATTATACTGCTAAATATCAATCAAGAATCGCCGGTGTTGATGCTCTGGGCCTTTGCCTTCACTATGGGGCTGGGTATAGGCAGCTGGTTGCCGACTATGTCTATGCTTGTCAGCCAGAACTTCGGGCTGGTTATTTACCCGACCATTTTCGGTCTCATGACGCTCTGCCAGTGCTTGGGAGCATCCATTGGTCCGGCAGTCACGGGACGGCTTTACGATATCATGGGCGACTATAAGCTGGCCTTCCTTATCTTGCTGGGATTATATGCTGTTGCCCTTCCAGCCGTTTTATTTGTTCGCCAACCCAAGCAGTTTGTTGAGAAACAACCTGCTGTGCAAGCTATTGCTGTAAGCGCAGAGAAATGAGTAACCGGTGTAATAATTGGCTGATTCATACTCAGTCAGCTATTGGCTCGAAGGAGAATTATAATAATGACCATTGCTGAAATGCTTGCCAGAAATGCCAGAGTATATCCCGATGATAGTGCACTGATTCAACGTGTTGCGGGACGGGACAACAGGAAGGAGATCACCTGGAAAGAATTTGACAACCGTGCAAACTTGGTAGCTAATGCGTTAATTTCACGAGGCGTCAAAAAGGGTGACAAGGTAATACACTTAATGATGAACTCAATAAACTGGCTGGAAGCTTATTTCGGAATTATCAGGACAGGCGCCTGGGTGGTCCCGCTTAATTTTCGCTTTACCGCCAAAGATATCAAGTACTGCACTGATGTTGCTGAAGCCAGGGCAATGATAGTGGGGAAGGAATTTAAGGATACTATCACAAGCATACGATCCGAATTGCCCATAGATAATTATATATATGTTGGTGACGATACACCTGCCGGTATGGAAAACTTTGAAAAAATGTTGGTTGAAAGCAATGCGAGTGCGGTAAATGTGAACTTAAACGACTGGGACCCGTGCGGTCTCTATTTCACTTCCGGCACGACAGGGCAACCTAAGCCCATTTTGCTCACACATAAGAACATGGAACACTCTGCTATTACTGAGAATAGGCATCATTATCAGACACACGAAGACAACTTTATCCTTATACCACCACTTTACCATACGGGCGGCAAGATGCACTGGTTTGGCAACTTCATTGTAGGTGGCCGAGCCACCATACTCATAGGTGCCAATCCTAAGGCGATTTTTGAAGCGGTCAGCGAGGAGAAAGGCAGTGTAGTATTTTTGCTGGTTCCCTGGGCGCAGGACATACTGACTGCTTTGGATAGTGGAGAACTTAAGATTGCAGATTACGACCTTTCTCACTGGCGTTTGATGCATATGGGAGCACAACCGATACCTCCCAGCATTATCAAGCATTGGAAGAAATACTTTCCTAAGATGCAATACGACACTAACTATGGCCTCAGCGAATCAACCGGTCCTGGCTGTGTTCATTTAGGCATAGAAAATGAAGATAAAGTGGGGGCATTGGGCAAACCAGGATTTAACTGGGAAGTACGCATCGTCGACTACGCAGGGAGGGATTTGCCTCAGGGCGAGATCGGTGAGATTGTGGTCAAAGGTAACGGTGTAATGCAGGAATATTATAAGAATCCTGAAAAGACTGCTGAAGCCATACGTGACGGGTGGCTTTTTACCGGAGATATGGGGCAGGTTCGGGATGACGGTTTCATTTATATTGTTGACCGGAAAAAAGACCTTATAATCTCAGGAGGCGAAAATATCTATCCGGTCGAGATTGAAGAGATACTCTTACGCAACCATAAAATATATGATGTTGCCCTTATTGGAGTGCCCGATGAGAGGTTGGGAGAAGCAGCTATGGCTATTATTGATCCTAAACCCGGCGAGAATTTAACCCTGGAGGAGATGGAACAATACTGCGAAATCAATCTCCCACGCTATAAGCGGCCAAAGCATTTTGTATTCGATAAAGTGCCCAGAAACCCAACCGGTAAAATTGAAAAGCCCAAGCTAAGAGAGAAGTACAATCAGGCAATCAAGCTATAAAAAAACAATCTATCTACCGAAGATTAAATAAAGTCAGGTGTCTGGATAAATTGTGAAGATGTCCGGCTGGAGGTTGGATGAAAATTTATCTCAGGTATTGCAAACTGGTCAAGATTGAAAAGTATGAAAATGACTCGATTATTGAGGTGCCTGATAAATGCACCATCCGCGCACTTATTTCCATGCTGGAAATACCCAAAGGCAGGCAGGAAGCCATAATTGTTTGCGTCAATAGCGAACCTGCATGGAGTTCGTCCATTTTAAAAGAAGGCGACTCGGTAAAACTTCTTGCTTTAATTGGAGGTGGCTGAAAAAGACGTCAATACGATTAGTATTAATGGTCACAACGCAAAGTAATAAGTAATGTGCAGGTGTGAAGATGGGTAAAGTAAATCTGGTTATAGACGCAGCAAGTATCAGGGTCAAAAAGGGCACTACCATCCTGGAGGCTGCCAAGGCGCAGGGGATTAAGATACCCACGCTGTGCTATATCAAGGACCAGCTGCCCACTGGGGTATGTCGGGTCTGTGTGGTAGAGGTGGAGGGCTCAAAAACACTCGTAGGCTCATGTCATACGCCGGTATCGCAGGGAATGGTGATACATACCAGGTCGCCAAAGGTAGTGGCGGCGCGCAAGGTGATCGTGGAGCTCATGCTTACAGGGCATACGGGTGACTGCGTGAATGATACCAATGCAGAGAATTGCTGCCTGCACAATCTGGCATCGGACTACCAGGTGGGTGCACCCCGGTTCAACGTGAAAGCTCCGCGCTTTTATCCCATCGAGGAAAAAAACCCTTACGTTGTCCGCAACCTATCCAAGTGCATCCTCTGCCGCAAGTGCATCAAGGCATGCGCAAATATAGCACATAATAATGTACTGAGCATCGGCTATCGAGGCTTCAGGTCCAAGGTAGTGACAGGTTACGACGAGGCATTGACTACGGAATTATGCCGTGACTGTGGCATATGTATCGAGCACTGTCCTACGGGTGCGCTAAGCAAGCCGATCAAGGTCTGAGAAGGGGGAGAGAAAAGATGAGCGATAAGCAAGCAAGTACCCCCGCCGCAACCAGCAGGGCAGAGCTGTTGCCGGAATTGAAAGAACAGTTAAGCCGAAGCGGTAACCTCACCAAAGAGATCATGTCGCACGTAGCCCTGAAGACGGGGCTGCCATTGAACGAAGTATACGGAGTAGCCAGCTTCTATTCATATCTTCCTCTGGCGCCTGCTGGCAAGAATGTAATCCGTGTCTGCGGATGCCTACCCTGCGAAATGCAGGACAGCAAAGGAGTGATAGCGAGCATCAGGAAGGTGATCGGTATAGGGCCGGGTCAGAGCACATCCGACGGCAAATTCACAGTCGAGGAAGTTGGCTGCATCGGGGCCTGCGATCTGGCACCCGCGGTGATGATCAACGGTAAATTGTATGGAGATCTAAATCCCGATAAGATAGCGCAGATATTGAAGTCTTTCTGATTTGATTGAGTCCAAGGAGGTTATACGTGGCGGAAAAACGCATCATACTGGCAAACTGCGGGGTGATTGACCCCCGCGACATCGAGACCTTCCTGGCCAGGGGTGGATTCAAGGCCTTTATCAGGGCGCGCGACAAAATGAAGCCCGGGATGATAGTGGATGAGATCAAGAAATCGGGACTGACGGGTAAGGGAGGAGCGGGCTTTCCCTGCGGACTCAAATGGGAGCTTGCCCAGAAGGCCAAAGCCAACGACAAATACCTCATCTGCAATGCCGATGAAGGCGAGGTGGGCCAGTTCAAGGACAAATACCTGCTGTCACACGATCCATTCGGGCTGATCGAAGGCATGGCAATCGCGGGTCTGGCGATCGGAGCCAGACAGGCCTACATCTACCTGAGGGAAGAATACCACCCGCTGAAAGAGCTTCTAAATAATGCCGTAGCGCAGACCAGAGAGAAGGGCTATCTGAAACATATGCATATCCAGGTTTTCGAGGGAGCGGGCGCCTATGTCTGCGGTGAAGAATCGGCGCTGATGAACTCCATCGAAGGCGGTAGGGGAGAATCGCGTTATAAGCCGCCCTATCCCCCCACGTGCGGGCTATGGCAGAAGCCCACCATCA
>Ga0247841_10007203_pt1 | contig 16646 bp, 12 predicted proteins | sample LaCruzMarch2015__2_FD_192410 | JGI IMG/M metagenome (GOLD analysis project Ga0247841, IMG submission 192410) | Freshwater microbial communities from meromictic Lake La Cruz, Castile-La Mancha, Spain - LaCruzMarch2015_18m | ecosystem: Environmental > Aquatic > Freshwater > Lake | place: Spain... | reverse complement strand
ATTGAACTGGAAACAATGATAGCAAAAATGTTTGCAAAAGATGCTGCCATTTTTTGTCCTTCCGGTACGATGACCAACCAAATTGCCATCAAAGCTCATACTCAGCCAGGGGATGAAATTATCTGCGATATCACATCACACGCTTACAATTTTGAGGGAGGAGGAATTGCTTTCAATTCCGGATGTTCCGTCCGGCTTGTACAAGGGGACCGGGGCCTGATGAAACCCGGGCAGATCAAAGAGAATATTAACCCGGATAATGTCCACTGTCCTAAAACCAGCCTGGTTATCGCTGAAAACACTTCCAACAAAGGCGGGGGGAGTATTTATAATTTCAATGACCTCGAAAAGATTGCAGCTATCTGCCACCAGAATAAGTTGCTTTTTCATCTAGATGGAGCACGCCTGTTTAATGCTTTGGTCGAAACCGGTGAAAAAACTGAGGATTACGGAAAAATATTTGACTCTGTTTCAATTTGTTTTTCTAAAGGATTAGGTGCACCTGTAGGTTCAATTCTCATTGGTAACCAAGATTTTATAAATAAAGCCAAACGTATAAGAAAAGTATTTGGAGGCGGAATGCGACAGGCAGGCTATCTTGCGGCTGCAGCAATTTATGCTATAAAGAACAATATTGGAAGATTAAAGGAAGACCATCGCAGGACAAAAGACCTCGGAGAGTTTCTTTCTTCGCTAGATTTTGTACGAGAAGTAATGCCTGTCCAAACCAATATAATAATTTTCAGCCTTAACGACAGGTATTCACAGGATGAATTTCTCAGTTTGCTTAATGAAAAAGGGCTGTGGGCTTTTGGATTCGGGCCTCAGAAGATTCGCCTGGTTACCCATTTGGATTTTACAGATGAAATGCTTGCCAGGACATTTGATATCTTAAAGCAATTATCATGATTATTGAATAATAATCTTTTGATAGGATTGCTCTGTTCCGTAAGACAATACTGCAATATAAAATCCTCCCGGGATTTGGCTGCAATCGATTAAAAACCGGGATTCAATCATTCTTTTTTGTTCCAAAACCAGTTTTCCGGTCATGTCGAATATCCTGAAATCAAATTGATACAAGGGCTTCTGAGTAAGTTCGACTGTTGCCAGATTTTTAACCGGATTTGGATAGAAAGCGCAGGCTATTTTCTGTACATCAGTTTCGCTTTCTAAACCAGTTGAACCCTGCAGGGTGTATTTATTAAAGAAATTCCAGATTTCATAACTGGCTTTAATGTCCTGATTGGTGACCCCAATAATATAGGATGCGCCCGGCCAGGTATGCTCACCATTGATAATAGTATAAAGTATAACTTCTGTTGACTCTTCACAAGGCCCATAATAAGAAACAGTTACTGTCGAATTATCGTTAGTGTCAATATCAGGTAAATCGGTTATTACAGGTGTAGAAGGACAAAGATTGTAATTCACCCAATTTGAAATGGTTGTTGGAACACCGGTGTAAGGGACAACAGGATCTGCAGTTCCATGGAACTGCACGACAGGAACCGGACGGTCTGGATTACAAGGGTAAAAGGCTTGTAAACCTGTCACAGATGCAATGGCAGCTATTCTGTCTGCAAGTTCGCAGGCGAGTCTGTAGCTCATAAATCCACCCATCGACATTCCGGTGGCATAAACGCGGTTTAAATTGATATTATATTGATAATCAATTGTATCTATCAATGCTGAAATAAATCCTACATCGTCAGTACCGGTTGTTGAAGAGACATTCCACGTTTCATTTATTCCGTTTGGATAAGCAATTACAACCCCGGCAGAATCACCAACATCATTGAAAGCTGTATAGAACTCCTGTTCTAAAGCATTTGAGCCTAAACCGTGCATATTGATTACCAGAGGATATAGGCTGTCAGCATTGTAGCCATCAGGGATGTGGAGCCTGTATGTGCGGGTGAGCCCATCATGGGTGAGACTGAATTCCTGGCTGAAAGCAAAGATGAAAGTAATTAAAGCAAAAATTGTCAGAAGAGTTTTTTTCATTCTATTGACTTTTTTGTAAAGATAATCTTTAATTGCTTTCAGGCGCTTTCTTCTTTCAAAAAGTCCGGTTCGCCTTTTCTCATTTGATTAATCAAAGGTTTAAAATCCCTTCGTATCGTTTCCCACTTATCAGGGTATTTTTCAAGCAATTGCCTCAATAATTCCCTGCTCTTTCCTAAAGATTCGGTAATAGCCGGAGCAGATATCGGGGGATCCAATACCTGGCCGATTTTTGAACTAATTATTGTTATATTCCTGCTTTTCAATAGGTTTGCAGCACGTTCCAGCTTATCAAGTAACTGCATGGCCTTTGATTGCCTGCTGTCAATCTTTCTTGTAAACTGTTCGGTTTTTTCAAGTACCTGGTAACTATCGAAATCAAGACTATATGGATGGATTTTTATAATTTCTTCTTCATTTAGCAACAACAAATTCTCGGTGAAGACAACAGCGTTTTTAAGGATAATGGGCAGGTGCTTCAAATTACCTTTATATTCACGAATCTTATTAAGCGCTTCATCTGTCAGGATATAGCTCCTTCCGTGTTCCCTCGAAAAATCAAGCAGATACTGCTGGGCTATATTAACCATATTATCACCATAACCAACCTTAATTTGGGCAAGCTGATCTTTCAACGACAGATTGTCATTAATAACCGATCTGACACCATTATTTAAGGTGTGAAGCAGGTTTCTGTTAGCAAGGTTCATCTGAAGAAAAGATTTAAACTGATAATATAATAGATGACCTATAATTGCCTTATTATCAGCAGTTAATATTTTTTCAGATTTATTAAGACCGAAATTTCCAAGGTTTTTGTTGAAATAGATCATCAATAGATCATATAGTTTATCTGCTTCATTTTTAAAACGTAAAACGAGGATGACGTTTTCCAGTTCAGTAAATAAAGTAGGAACTGACAGGTGTTGATGGAAGGAGAGTTCGAATGGAAGATCACCTTTTTTAATCCAGGAAAACTGATGATACTCTGACCGGTATTTTTGAATCATAACAACATTTTCACGCTTTTGCAAAATATCATCATGATCTTCCTCTGTTTCACCATCCCTTTTGCGTGATAATATCCTGATCTGGCGATCACGTTTAGAATAATAAATACCTGCAATTTTTTCTATTCCAGGCAGAAACAGATCGGAGTAATGGAATACATTCTCAAATTCATCTCCGATGAATGAAAATAAACCTGGCTTCATGGTTGGCTGAAGTTTTTACAAAGATAAGAATAATTAAGTACTTAAGTCAATAGTTAAGCAATAATATTAAGTTAATTAATTTTTTTATTTAGAAAACTGAAGTTAGAACTTAAGTTATCACTAATCACTTAATTTACTTGATTTCACTATTATATGTGAATTACATTTGCTTTTTGTCACGTTAATATAACATCAATAATTAAGTAAAAATTTATAATATATTTTAAGTAAATTAAATCATGCTGAAATTTGGTTATAATATTATCAGCCAGTTTGGGTGCAGAAAACCTCGCCGTAAAGTCCGGTCTGATTCTCATTGGACCGACTTATATCCTTCCCCTGAACCCTTCTTTCTGAAAAAAACTATCACTAAGACATGTGATTGGGTTTATGGTAACATAGATAGTTTCTTTCAGGGGAATTCAAAGCAAATAAATGCAAAGTACGACGAAAGCTTAATTTTTTCAAATGACATCAATGCAGAGTACAGCCAGTCATGGGAGTTGAATCAGGGAGTCGTCGACATAGCTTTTAAAGATATAAAGGGAAGCATGGGCTGGCTTCTGCCGGGATTCATCAGGCAATTTGCAAACCGACTACATCAGCAATCATTACTTTATTTTTATTCTGATATAATGGTTGAAGAGGAATCATCAGAATTGAATTATGGAGGTTCTGTGGATGCAAATCATGCATCCGTTAATACAGGGAAATTTTTTTATGCGATTCAGGAATTCAAGGAAGATTTAAGTACTAAATTCTTGTCAATCAGTGATTGGTGGGTAAGATTTTACCATAAACTAAGCATTTTCTTCAGAATTGCACATTATAAGAAACCGTATTACTTGCTGAATGATTTTACGCCTCAAGGATATGATCATTCGATCAATTATCAAAACTACATGATCGGAGGAATTGATAAGTCCAAATTAAATCCCGCCGTTTCCTTTCACATTAGAAATTGATTAATTTCGCTGCATGAAAATTGCAGTAACAGGTGCCAATGGGCATGTGGGTGCAAACTTATGCCGCAGCTTACTTGCGGAAGGACATCAGGTAAAAGCACTCGTTCATCAGAACAATAATTCACTGAAGAGTCTTAATATTGAAATAGTCCAGGGGGGTGTAAACAACCTGGATGCTTTGCGGAGCCTTTGCAAAGGGGCAGAAGTTGTTTTTCACCTTGCTGCTATTATTTCTATTGATGGACAAAAGGATAAACTTATTGAAGTCAATGTTGAGGGTACTAAAAATCTTATAAAGGTCATCCAGGAAAATGGAGTAAGGAGGCTTATTCATTTTAGTTCTATCCATGCCCTCTCTCATTTTCCGCTTGATAAACCTATGGATGAAACCCGGCCACTTATCACGGAAGGGCCAATGTGGTATGAGATAACCAAGTCGAAAGCAGAAAAAATGGTTCTGGATGCGACTTCCTCTGGTCTTGATGCTGTGGTAATTAATCCGACTGCTATTGTTGGGCCGAATGATTTTAAACCTTCACTTGTAGGAACAGTTCTTATCAGATTGTATAAGAACTCTTTACCTGCATTAGTTCCGGGTGGTTACGACTGGGTGGATGTAAGGGATGTGGTTCAGGGTGCCATTGCTGCAATGGATAAAGGAAGAAAAGGAGAACGCTATATTCTTGGCGGTAAATGGATCAGTGTTAGGGATCTGGCAGAAAAATTGGAGAAGGTCACCGGCAAACGGATCAATAAATTTATGATACCTACTTCCGTAGCAAAAATTGGTGTACCATTTATTAAAGCCTATGCCAGAATTGTCAGGCAGGAACCCCTCTATACCTTTGAATCACTAAGGGCTTTAAGGGAAGTCAATACCATGATCAGTCATAAAAAAGCCAACATTGAGCTTGGTTATAGCCCACGAAATTTTGAAGTAACTATCCGTGATACGATGGATTGGTTTAAAACAAATGGTTATCTTAAGTGACAGCCATTTTACCTGATTTGACATTCGGCAACCTCTAATATATTTAATCTAAATAATTGATTTAACATTGATGATGAATTCTTTTACTATTCAATACCTTGCTATAATCTGGATTGTTATCGCAATAATTCTGTTTCCATTTCTTTCAAGAATAACTGCACCTTATGGACGGCATATCAAAACGAATTGGGGGACAATGATTGATAACAGGCTGGGCTGGGCGTTAATGGAACTGCCTTCACTACTAATTTTTGTTTTATTGATTCTATTAGGGCCAAATCAACGCTCCTCTCCTATTTGGATATTCTTTACTTTGTGGACCCTTCATTATTTCAACCGATCAGTAATTTTCCCGCTAAGGACGAAAACCAAAGGAAAAAAAATGCCACTACTGGTTATGTTTTTTGCTGTTTTTTTTAATCTGATCAATGCCACGTTAAACGGTTACTGGTTAGGATACGTCTCCCCGGCTTATCCTGAAAATTGGCTTATCGATCCCAGGTTTATTATTGGAGGAATTTTATTTATCAGTGGGTTTATCATTAACCAGGTTGCAGACAAAAAGCTGATAGGGTTAAGAAAAGGTGATGAAAAGGGATACTTCATCCCACGTGGAGGATTGTTTAATTATATATCATGCCCGAATTTTTTGGGAGAGATCATTGAATGGTCCGGATTTGCGTTGATGGCCTGGAACCTGCCTGCACTTTCGTTTGCTGTCTGGACTCTTGCTAATTTGATTCCGAGGGCATTAGATCACCATCGATGGTATAATAATTATTTCTCGGAGGAATACCCAAAGAGTCGCAAAGCTTTGATTCCTTTCATTTTATAAAGAGGATTCTATTTTTATTCTTTAATCGCGATGATCTCTCACGAACACGATCATACTCCTGTAAAAGAGAACCGGTTACTGGCAGCAACCGTTCTTAATCTTATCATTTCGGTTGCTGAAATTACCGGGGGATTGATTTCAAATAGCTTATCTCTGATTTCTGATGCTTTACATAATCTTAGCGATGGAGTTGCCATTTTTATTGCCTGGATTGCCCATAAGATTAGCAGAAGGCCATCGAATGCAAAACGGACTTTTGGATACAAGCGAATCGAGATCCTTTCTGCTTTTTTTAACGCACTGATACTTATCGCCATTTCATTATATCTTTTTTATGAATCCATCCTGAGAATCATAGAACCTGAACCGGTAAAAGGAATGATGATGCTTATTGTTGCAGCAATTGGCCTTATTGCCAATATAGCTGCAGTTTTTCTCTTACGTGTTGATTCGAAGAAAAATATTAATGTTAAAGCCGCGTATCTGCATCTTATTGGAGATACTTTGACATCCTTCGCAGTAATTGTTGGCGGTATTCTGATTTATTTCTTTGACCTCTTTTGGATAGATCCCATTATCACTATGCTGATCGGGATTTATATTATAAAACAAACCTGGTCAATTTTAAAACAGACCGTTGATATCCTGATGCAAAGCACTCCTTCAGGGCTTGATTTGGAAATGATTAAAAAGGATCTGGAGCAATTCCCCGAAATTGCCAATATTCATCATGTGCATATCTGGAATCTGGATGATCAATCCGTTCATTTTGAGTGTCATGTTGATTTATCAGAAAACAGCAGGATATCAGAAACAGAAAGTCTTCATTTCAGGATAAAAAAGATGCTGAAAGAAAATTACCATGTCAGCCATATCACGATACAATTTGAGTATCAAAGGTGTGATGATAAGAAGATGATATATAATTAGTCATCAGTCATCAGTCATCAGTCATCAGTCATTAGTTAGTATACGATCATTTTTTCAAATTGGTTTTTCCGGAGGTATCCTCTGATGATCACATGGGCATCGCGATTATCTTCAAACGGTTTGATAACATCATGCAGGATACCAGCTTTCCTGTCGATATCGTTCAATTCGATATAACCAAACCCGACATATCTTCCATTTTCCACTTTTACCACAGAACATTCATGGTCGAACCGGCCGTCATCTACTATAAAAAAGTTCTTATTCCGATAGGTGTATTTACTTATTGCATCGATTACCCTATCATTATATCCGGCAGGGCTTTCAGCGCCAACGCAGGCTCCGCGACAAATGCCCATGTGATGGTCAAAGCAACCTCCATTTGTAGAATACAGACCACAGAGTTTCTGGCAGAGATTGAATTCATCGAGTAATCTTTGAAGATGGCTCACTCCTTCTTTTCTCGATGAATAAGAAGTTAAAGGTAGGCGATCTCCTTTAATCTGCTCAATACCAATATGTATATATCCATCTTTCGCGGTGTAGGAGAATAATCCATATTGGAAGAGTGATCGTCGGAGTGAGCGATTAAAAACAGGTTTATGTTTTTTGATTTCGGCTGATTCAAGCAATGAAGCGACGAGGTCACTGCCAGTCAGTTCATAAGTGACAGAAGCTGTTTTTTCCCGCATCTCGATTTCACGTTTATGGTCATTATTACTCAGGTGCGACATGACCCTGCTTTTTATATTCACGCTTTTTCCGATATAGATGATATCTTCATTTTCGTTATGAAAATAATAAACACCAGGGGCTTCAGGCAGTTTTTTAATCTCCTCCAGGGATAAATTAGAATTCAATCCTTTCAGTGGAATATTTTCCAGGTGGTTCTCAATTTTTTGAAGGTGTTCAAAAAGATAAACTGTCGTCAGGGCATCACCGGCAGCTCTATGGCGGGCAGGGTTTTTAATATTTAGTATCCTTGCCAGGTTGCCAAGGCCATAGGATTGTATTCCCGGCATGAGCTTCCGGCTAAGTTTTTTAGTGCAAAGTGTTCGCTGGGAGTAATCATACAGCAGCCTTTTAAATTCACACCGGATAAAATTATAATCAAATGAAGCATTATGAGCCACAAAGATTTTCCCATCGGTCAATTCAACAATTCGTCTGGCCACCTCAAAAAAGTGAGGCGCCTCTGCTACCATTTTGTTGCTGATACCGGTCAGTGCTGTAATATGAAAAGGTATCCTGCATTCAGGATTAATAAGAGATTCAAACTTTTCCACTACATTTTCTCCATCGTGGATAAAAATTGCGATTTCCGTTATACGGTCTTTTCGCGCATTTAAACCGGTTGTTTCGATATCGACAATAGCGTACATATATCAAGTTCTGAGTTAATTGTTCCAATGTTTCAGCGTTCCAATGTTCCAATGTTTCCAGTATTTCTCATCTGTCTTCTGTCTTCTGTCTTCTGTCTTCTGTATTCTGTATTCTGTATTCTGTAATCATTGAAGTTTCAGTTTCATCTGGATGTCCTTAATGTCTTTTTGTATGGATATTACGGTTTTAGTCAGTTCATCTTTCGGTAGGTTGGGTTCGGGTATTTCGGACGATACGAAGTGGACAAATTTCCAGACTTCGCGGATATCTTTCACATGAACCTCATAAGGGTCGTAGAGCGGGTTCAGTGACAGGAGCGTAAGTTTCTGTTCATCCTGCAGGTTATTCTCAACTACTTTAAAAACAATGCCGTCATCAAGCGTAAGAATGATGTAAGGATACCCATTCCGGATATTAAGCCAGTTCTGAATAAATTCTCCGATCACCCATGACTTATCCGGGATTGGGAGCATTGAATCGCCATTTATCTGAAAAGCGCGGTATTTCTTTTCCCTTGATAGGAAAGGCAACTGAAACACCGGCAATACGCGGATGAATTCAGGGTCGGCAAATCCGCTGCGATAGCCTGCTTTGGCGGTCTCACTTACCAATTCTATATTCTCGTTGTTGTCAGTGTCGACCGTAGTAGTCAGTACCCTGAGTTTACTGCCTGTGATAAAAACGTCATAACCGCGTTCCAGTTGTGAAAGTTCGCTTTCGGCCAGTTTTGACAAATCTTCTTTTACCAGGGTATCGATAGATGTTTTAAAATGCCGGCTGAAGGCTATAAGGGCTTCCAGCCCGGGCTGTGCGACACCGTTTTCATAACCGCTCAGGGTAGAACGCTTCATTTCGAGGGAAAAAGCAATATCGTCCTGGGTTCGGCCAAGTCGCTTCCTGAGTAATTTGATATTTGAACTGAAGTACATCGTTTTATTTGTTTATCCGGTTTTTTTGAAAATATACCCGGTCGGTTGAAAAAAATATTTTTTTTTCTTGACCTGGAATGATTTTATGATTAAATTGTAGTCAATTATTTGATTAAATTTTAATCAAAAGTAATATAAGAAAAATAAAAGTCAAGAGCTGGACGAAACTTTTTTTATGGCACACGGATTAACACGGATGCAACGGATTTTCACGGATCTTTTCCGTGCTACTCCTTACCCCTTCTTACAGTTTTACCGTCCTACCGTCTTCAAACCAATACCCAATAACTAATAACCAATGACCGAATACCGTCATATCGTCCACATGGATCTCGACACATTCTTTGTATCGGTAGAGCGGCTGATGAATGCACGTTTGATTGGCAGGCCGGTCATTATCGGCGGCACGTCTGACCGCGGCGTGGTGGCCAGTTGCAGTTACGAAGCACGGCAGTATGGGGTACATTCGGCCATGCCGATGAGAACAGCACGCATGTTATGCGGGGATGCGATTATCGTCAGGGGTGACATGGACCTGTATACCCGGTATTCCGGCATGGTTACCCAGGTTATCGCCGAAAAGGCCCCGGTCTATGAAAAAGCATCCATTGACGAGCATTATATCGATATCACGGGGATGGATCGTTTTTTTGGCTGTCTGGCATGGACACGGGAACTGCGGCAAACCATCATCCGGGAAACGGGGCTGCCCATCTCCGTCGGCTTATCGGTCAACAAGACCGTTTCCAAGATTGCTACAGGCGAGGCAAAGCCAAACGGTGAACTGGAAATCCCGGGAGAACGGGTACGCCCCTTCCTGAATCCCTTATCGATCAAAAAGATACCCATGATCGGCGATAAAGTATATCATTTGCTCCGGTCGATGGGGGTCGACACCATCGAAACCCTCAGCCGGATACCACCCGAGATGATTGAGAAGGTGCTGGGAAAGAACGGCATTGTGATCTGGAAGAAAGCCAACGGTATCGACTCAACCCCGGTAAAGCCTTATTCTGAAAGGAAATCCATTGGTTCCGAGACCACTTTCGAGAGCGACACGATCGATATACCACGCATCCGCCAGGTGCTTTCCGCTAAAGTGGAGAGGCTCACTTTCGATTTACGGAAGCAGCAGAAACTGACCTCCTGCATCACCGTAAAAATACGCTATTCCAACTTCGATACCCATACCCTGCAACAACGCATTCCCTATACCGCCTTCGATCATATCCTGATCAAGACATCAATGGAACTGTTCGACCGGCTCTACCAACGCAGGATGCTTATCCGGCTGGTGGGTGTCAAATTCAGCCACCTGGTCGGCGGTGTGCAGCAACTGGATATGTTCGAGGATACCCCCGAGATGATCAGCCTTTACAACGCCATGGACAATATCCGGAAAAGATTTGGGAAGAAGGCGATACGGAGAGCTGTTGGGATGAGTTTTTAGCCCCCACCCAGTCCCTCCCCCAATTGGGGGAGGGAGAAAGGGAGGGGGCCGTAAGATATGTTCTGGAACTGCCATTCATATTACAGCCTGAGATACGGCACTTTGTCGCTGGAAAGGCTTGTGGAACAGGCAAAAATGCTTGGCATAGAGGTATTTGGGCTGACTGACCTCAACAATTCCACCGGGGTGCTTGATTTCGTTAAACTTTGCAAGGAAGCAGGGATCAGGCCGCTGGCCGGAATTGAATTCCGTGATGGCGACACCCTTCTATACACCTGCCTGGCCATGAACAATGAGGGTTTCCGCGAAATAAACGAGTTCCTCTCCAACCACAATCTGGAAGGGACTCCCCTGCCCCGCCGCCCGCCGGTTTTGCAGAATGCTTACATTATTTATCCTTTCGGATCTGTCGGCAGGCAGGAATTGAAGGAGAATGAAAAGATCGGTATCCGGCCGGAGATGGCCGGGCGGCTGTTGTCGACGGAATTCTCCCATGACCAGAAGGGGTTGGTTGTTCAGCATCCCATAGTGCTTGACGGCCCGGGCAGCTTCCTGCTACATCAGAACCTGCGTGCCATCGACCACAATACCCTCATTACCAAGCTACAGACGAACCAGATGGCATTAAAACATGAGCGTTTCTTCCCGGCGGAGCGTGTCGCGGGTGCTTTCCATGATTACCCGGAGATCGTGAAGAATACGGAAAAAATGATGGCATCATGCCAGATCGACTTTGATTACAAATCGGTTAAGAACAAGGAAACATTCACAGGCAGCCGGTACGATGACCGTATCCTGCTCGAAAAACTTGCGATGGATGGGCTGGAATATCGTTATGGAAAAAACAACAAGGAGGCGCTTAAAAGGGTAAAGCATGAACTGGAGATCATTTACAAGATGAGTTTTTCAGCTTATTTCCTGATAGCATGGGACATTATCCGGTACTCGATGAGCCGGGGTTTTTACCACGTCGGCAGGGGTAGCGGAGCAAACAGTATAGTTGCTTATTGTCTGAAAATCACTGACGTTGATCCCATCGACCTGAATCTTTACTTTGAAAGATTCATTAACCCTAAACGGACCAGCCCGCCCGATTTCGACATTGATTATTCCTGGAATGAACGTGAAACGGTTCAGGATTATATATTTAAAAGGTATGGAAGGGGACACACTGCACTGCTGGGCGCCATGTCGACTTTTAAAGGCCGCTCGATCCTGCGTGAACTGGGGAAAGTGTATGGCCTGCCAAAACAGGAGATCGATGACCTGGCCAGTTCGCCCTACACGGAGATCAATAAAAATGCCGTCACGCGCCAGATCTATGAGATTGCCCGGATGATGGTCGATTTTCCTAACATCCGGAGCATTCACGCCGGCGGAGTGCTGATCTCCGAGAAGCCTATCACCTGCTACACGGCGCTGGACATGCCTCCCAAGGGTTTCCTCACTACCCAGTGGGATATGTACGTGGCGGAAGATTTCGGCTTTGAAAAGCTCGACATCCTGAGCCAGCGCGGTATTGGTCATATTAAGGAATGTGCCGACATTGTAGCCGAAAACAGGGCAGTAAAAGTAGATGTACACCAGGTCGAACGCTTCAAACGCGACCCCAAAGTCAAGTCTCAGCTAAAGAACGGCGAAACCAACGGCTGTTTTTATATTGAAAGCCCGGCCATGCGGGGTTTGCTAAAAAAACTGAAGTGCGATAACTACCTGACCCTGGTCGCAGCCAGCTCCATTATCAGGCCTGGCGTGGCCAAATCGGGCATGATGAAGGAATACATCTACCGTTTTCATCATCCTGATAACTTCAAATACATCCATCCTGTCATGAAGGAACAACTGGAGGAGACTTATGGGGTGATGGTCTACCAGGAAGATGTGCTGAAGGTTTGCCACCATTTTGCCGGGCTTGACCTGGCCGATGCCGACGTGCTGCGGCGGGCCATGAGCGGGAAATTCAGGAGCAAAAAGGAACTGGACCGCATCGTCGGTAAGTTTCACCAGAATTGCCGGGAAAAAGGATACCCGGAAGAAATCACGAGAGAAGTCTGGCGGCAGGTGGAATCGTTTGCCGGGTATTCATTTTCCAAGGCACATTCTGCATCTTATGCCGTGGAGAGTTTCCAGAGCCTTTACCTGAAAGCTCATTACCCACAGGAGTTCATGGTGGCGGTGATCAATAATTTCGGCGGTTTTTACAGAACCTGGGTATATTTCAACGAAGCCCGCAGGAGCGGGGCAAAAATTCACCTGCCCTGCGTGAATAACAGCAACTTTAAGACCTGCATCAAGGGAAGTGATGTCTACATCGGTTTCATCCACATCGACAGCCTGGAGCGGCAAATGGGACTGTCGATCACTACAGAACGAGAGAAGAGCGGGCAGTTTGCCAGCCTGGACGACTTCGTCGGGCGGGTGAATGCCGGCCTGGAACAGTTAATCTTGCTCATCCGTATCGGGGCTTTCCGTTTCACGGGCAGGTCAAAAGCCGAACTGCTCTGGGATGTCCACCAATTGCTAAGGCGCAGCAAGCCCAACGAACACCACCAGTCGCTTTTCAGGGCGCCTTCCAGGGAATTCCAGCTTCCACAGCTTATACATCACCAGGTAGAGGATGCTTACGATGAGATGGAACTCTTAGGCTGGCCGGTAAGCATGACCTCCTTCGACCTGTTGCAGACTTCATTTCGTGGCGATATCATGGCCAGGGAACTGGTTAAATATATCGGGAAGAAAGTAAGGATGGTCGGAAACCTGGTGACGATCAAGTATGTCCGCACGGTGAGGAAGGAGATCATGCACTTCGCCGCTTTCCTGGACCAGGAAGGGGAATTTTTCGATACGGTACACTTCCCGCCTGCGCTCAGGGCATCCCCTTTCAAAGGCGACGGGGTTTATCTCATTTTGGGAAAGATAGTGGAGGAATTTGGTTTCCCGAGTGTGGAAGTGGAGAAGATGGCGAAACTGGCGTTAAAGGCGGACCCGAGAGGAGGATAACAGTCGGCGGTCAGCGGTCGGCGTTGGAGTGTTAAGGTTTAAGTGTTTAGGGTTAAGTGCGGGAATTCTTTTTTACGCTTCGCGTGGTCTATTGATAATCCGTGTAAATCCGTAAAGATCCGTGTCATCCGGTGCGCCACGAGGCGTGCGTAAATATAACAAAAATACCTATAAGGATGAAAGAACCTTACAACCCAATTTGCCGTTCAGGTTGAAGTCGGCCTGGCATACTGGACCGGAAACGGGACTTTGGGAAGCCCAGGCGCGGCAGTGCTATAAGCTGCATCAGTCAAGCTTCGTTACACTAATGGTATCGGCCAGCCTCTCGGATTTGCTGAAGCCGGATATAATGAGGGAAGCAACGGCAAAGTACACCTTGTTAGATACCCGGAGTAGTATGATGTTGCGTGTAGCACCAAGGTAGCGCATGAACGTGGGAGGCACTAACTGATGATCGCGTTAAAGGAACGCATCGCCGATCCAAGGATACTGAAGCTAATCAACAAATGGTTGAGAGCACCGGTATTGGAGGATGGACAGTATAAAGGGGGGAAGAAAAACCGGGTGGGCACACCACAGGGCGGGGTTATTTCACCATTGTTAGCCAATATCTACTTTCACCTGATTGACAGGATAATAAACAATCCAAAGAGTTTGTTTAACAAACATGAGGTAAAGATAGTTCGCTATGCCGATGACTTTGTATTGATGGGAAAAGATCTTCCCGCCAAGTCACAGAGAAGCTCAAGAGCCTATTATCAAGGATGGGACTAGCCCTGAATGAGGAAAAGACCAGACAGATAGAAGCAAAGCAGGAGAGCTTTAATTATCTTGGGTTCACGATATACTATGCCAGGGACATTTACGGAAGGAAGGCCAGATACTGGAATATCAAACCGAGTAAGAAGTCAGAGCAAAGAATCAGGGACAAGGTGAAGGTATTTCTTCGACATCACGGTCACAGTCCGGCAAAGTATATAGCCTTAGGGATCAATGCACTCATCAGAGGATGGATCAATTACTTCGATATAAAAGGGGTAAGCTATTCAGCTATGAGCAAGAGAAGGCAACGTCACTATCTTTTAAACAGATTATATCGGTACTTTAACAGCAAGAGCCAAAGAAAGTGCAGGCTATAGGGACAAAATGCCTTCCCGCTCTACTCTAACATTCTATTTAAATTACTTCGATTCGAAAACCAGCTCTCCGTCGATGTATGTTTTCAACACTTTAATAGAAGGAATTTCAGCCGGATTGACTATCATTATGTCCTTCTCAAGGATAATGAAATCCGCAAATTTACCAGGTTCAATACTTCCTTTCATATCTTCTTCAAAACTGCCTTTTGCAGCCCATATGGTCATAGAGCGTAGTGCTTCTTCCCTGCTTAGCGCATTTTCCATCTGGTAACCACCCTTGGGGTCTCCATTTTCGGACACTCTTGCCACTGCAGCAAAAAAAGTCAGCAGTGGATTGATCTCTTCAATTGGAAAGTCGGTGCCGTTTACCAGCCAGCCGTTTTGTGCAAGCAGCTTTTTATATGCATAAGCACCTTTTACCCTTTCGGTACCTAACCTTGATTCAGCCCAATTCATATCTGAAGTGCAATGCGTGCTTTGAATAGAAGGAATGATATTGAACCTGGCAAAAAGCTGAAAATCATCAGGGTGAACTACCTGGGCGTGTTCGATCCGCCATCGCCGGTCGTTGGGTACCTTCAGGACTTCACCGTATAGTTTTAGTATCATCCGGTTGGCGGAATCACCGATACAATGCGTATTGACCTGGAAACCATTCTCATAAGCTTTTACAAGAATATCCCTGAAATAATCGGGAGGCGACATCAACAGACCGGTATTACCCGGGTCATCGGAATAAGGTTCCAGCAACAAAGCACCCCTTGAGCCCAAAGCACCATCAGCATATAGCTTAATCGAACTTACTGAAAGCTTTTCTTTCCGAAAAACCCCTTTTTCCACAAACTTATTGATATTCTCTTTTGTAGGACTCAACATGGCATTGATCCGCATTTTTAATTTCCCTGATTGCTGCAAAGAATCAATCATCAGGATGGTTTCATAATCAAGGCCGGCATCAACCAAAGAAGTCAGCCCAACTTTAAAACAATCCGGCTGGGCATCTATTAATGCGCTTTCTGTTATAAGATTTTCAGGTTCCGGAATTGCTCCCTTCATCAGATCAGCCGCATTATCGATCAGCATTCCCGACAGTTTGCCATTTTTAAGAATTACCTCTCCCCCATCGACTTTTGTCTCGGCGGTGATGCCGGCACGGCGCAAGGCTTCGCTGTTTGCCAGCATCGCGTGCCCATCCACCCGGGTCAACACAACCGGGTTTTCAGGGAAAAGCTGGTCAAGTATTGAATTGTCAGGAAATTCTTTCACCTCCCAGTCATTCTGATCCCAACCTCTACCCAGAATCCAGTCAAAAGGATGATCTTCGTGAAAGCTCCGCAATAATTGAAGAACTTCATCAAACGAACGGGTTCCTTTGAGGTTTGCGGCCTGGTGCTGGTTGAGAGCATAGCCGTAAAAGTGACAGTGGCCATCGATCAGGCCGGGAAAAACCGGTTTTCCCCCGGCATCAATTACCAGGTCAGAATCAAATGATTCTAGGATTTCTTCATTGGAGCCTGTAGACAGGAAAAGACCATTTGTGACAGCAAAAGCCTGTTTCACAGTAAAAGCCGGATCAACCGTGTAAACCAGCCCATTGATAAGGATAAAGTCAGCTTTCTCTTTCATCTTGCAACCGTTAAAAATAATCACTAACAATACAATGAATGCGTGTAATTTCATATTCGTCATTATCTATCTTACCTGAATTATTCACAAAAATAAAAAAAAGTAGGGGATTATTTGGTTATCTCATTGATATTCAATATCTTTGAGGTGCAAAAAACAAACATCCCCTATGCATAA
>Ga0247841_10007202_pt1 | contig 16648 bp, 12 predicted proteins | sample LaCruzMarch2015__2_FD_192410 | JGI IMG/M metagenome (GOLD analysis project Ga0247841, IMG submission 192410) | Freshwater microbial communities from meromictic Lake La Cruz, Castile-La Mancha, Spain - LaCruzMarch2015_18m | ecosystem: Environmental > Aquatic > Freshwater > Lake | place: Spain... | reverse complement strand
AAGGTTAACGGGCGCGCGAGATACCGCGCGCTTCGCGCCCGCGGAGGAGCGCGCCCGCACAGAGGGGCTTAAAAGGGGGCGGAGCCCCCTTTTTTCATTTATCTTTTTTGGGTCAGCGCAGCGACAGTAGTTCCGAACATCTTCTGGCACATTAATAGTCTGTGGTCGCCTAGTATGTAAAAGCCGGCATTACCAACTGGCAAATACATACTTGGAGGCGACCAGTATGCTGAAGGAAGACGGGGATAAAATACCTGCTGTTTTACAGCAGGCAAGAAAGCTGGCAGGCTATGACCTGCTGAAAATTGGAAAGAATGCCATCTACGGATGTTTTGACATTATCCAGACGGCAATTGAGGCGGCAGTGGCCGCCTCATCAATAGAGGCAAAAGCAAAATCTGCAGATGCCGACACTGTTTTCTACCATCTTGGAAAGCTATCGGTTGAAATGATTGAAACCCTACTCAAAAGCCAGGTCTGCAGGGCAGTGAAGCTTGTCAAAAGGAGGTTTGGCGACAGGAAATTCGCTGTTGCCATTGATTACACAGATGAGATGTTTTACGGGGATGAAAAGACTGATGGTATAGTCGGCACAAAGCACAAGAAAGGCAGCAACTATGCCTTCAAGTACCTGACAGTGAATATTGTGACAAATGGCTGTCGCTTCTTTCTGTTTGCCTATCCTGTCTTCCAAAGAGGCAAGAATTGGCTTTATGTTGAGAAAACACTCGACCTTCTTGAAGAGCTTGGGCTGAAGGTGCATGTTTTGCTGCTTGACAGGGAATTCAATGAGAGCAAAACATTGGATTTGCTGCAGGAAAGGAATTACAGGTTCATCATTCCTGCTGTCCAAAACAGCAAATTCGGCAGATTGAAGAAAACGGCTGAGAGGTTTCCTGCAATTGCAAGATGTTGGGAAGTTGCAGGGGTTGAAACAACCATGATAATGCTGGAAGAGGATGGGCACATTTACGGCTATGTCACAAACCTGCCAGAGGATTTCTACAAGAATGACGTTTATGTCCTGTCTGAGCTTTACTCAAAAAGATGGGGCATAGAAACTGCCCACAGGGTTGAAGATGATTTCAGGATATATACGACGACAAAGAACGGCGTTGCCAGGTATTTTTTCTTTGTAATTTCTGTCCTGCTTTACAACCTTTGGGTTTGGGTGAATCTGAATTTTGGGGCAGACCCCCACACCAGGATAAAAGTGGAAGAACTCAAGCAGCTTCTGACAAAAGGATTTGAAGATTTCTGGCGGTGGCTGTCATCCCCTGAAAGATGGTTTTCCATGTTCAGCCTTGGAAATTCAAAGGGGGCTCAGTTTGCCTGTTTTTGGCTGCCTGCAACGCCAGCCGGCAGCGCTGGCGCGCCGCCTTGATAGAGAGAAATAACGGAAAAAGAGTGATTTTTAGGCATCGCTGTCATTTACTTTCGGAAGTACTGCAGCGACGCCTTCAGCTTCTCAATAAGCTTCTTGTTCCCCATGTACAAAGGCACGCGCGCATCCACGTCATTGTCAACCACGTCTAAAAGCGAGCACTTCTCAGACCAGCTCTCCCCGCCTGCCTGCTCAAGTATGAATGCCATGGGCTGCGCCTCATAATACAGGCGCAGCTTGCCCTTGGGGTTCTTTTTCGTGGAAGGGTAGGCAAATATCCCGCCCCTGTGCAGTATCTGCGAAAAATCAGCCACAAACGTGCCTGAATAGCGCGCCTTCATCTTCTCCTCCCTGAACAAGTCTTTTGCATATTTCAGGAAAAACGGGCTCCAATCAACCGGGTCGCCGCCCAGGCCAAAAACCTCGCCAGGCTCAGGCATTTTCATATTATCTGCAAGAAGCAAAAACTGCGCATTCCCCTCGCTGTCGTAGTGCTTCACAAACTCATGCGTGCCCTTTCCCACAGTGTAAACAAATGTATTGACTGGCCCGTACAGCTTGTAAAACGCAGCCACCATCTTCCTGCCTGTGTTCGGAATATCTTCCTTGTGGGCAGCCACGATGGTGCCGAATGCATTGTTGCTCACAATGTTCGACGAGCCATCCAGCGGGTCCATAGCAACCACGAATGGCGCGTCATTGCGCCCAAGCAGAGGCTCGCGCAGCTCCTCCGAGTAGATTTTGCGCACCAGGCCTGTCTTGATAAGATTGTCGCAAAGGAAGCCATTCACCCATTCATCAAGCCTGGCAACAGCTTCGCCGTACTTGTTCCTGTCTCCCATGGTGCCCCGCAGGTACTTGGGAAACTGGTGCTGCGCGTCAAGCGCAATGTAGGCAAACGAGGAAATGAGCTTGGCAAGCTTCCTATCCTTACAGCCAGCAGCAAGGTGCTGCTCCAGCGTGATTGGTTTTTCTTCAGCCATTTTTTCACTTGTAAACAATTTTCTTGATTTCCTCGGTGATTTTCATGGGGTTGTCGTGCTGCCACACATTCCTGCCCACAGCCATGCCCACGCCTCCCGCTGCAATCACTTCCTTCACCTTTGCGCAGAACTCGGCGTCACTTTGCTTGCTTCCGCCTGCGGAAATGACTTTGCACCTTCCAGCCGCGGCAACCACTTTCTTGAAACCAGGAACGTCCCCTGTATAGTTCACTTTCACAATGTCTGCGCCAAGCTCCAGCGCTGCGCGCGCAGCATAGGAAACAGATTCCACAGACTTTTCATCCTTGATGTATTTCCCGCGCGGATATGCCCACACCACGGTCGGCAGGCCATAATCGTCCGCTTCTGCGGAAATCACGCCAAAGTCGCGGAACATATCTGCCTCGCGAGGAGAGCCTACGTAAAGCGTGTAGCCGATTGCATCCGCCCCAAGCGCCACAGCCTCCTTCACGGATGCTACTGGCGAGGAGTAAATCTCGTCTTTCGGGACAATGTTCGTCCTGCCGTTCAACTTGAGAACAAGAGGCACCTTGCCCGAATAGCACTCCTTGTAGTGCTTTGCAATCCCTTTCTGGATGGCAAAGCCCGTAAAACCGCCCCGTGCCGCAATATCACAAACATACTCTGGGTGTATGTTCTTGTCGTTGAAGTCCACTGGCCCATGCTCCATGCCCTGGTCCATTGCAAGTATGAGCACGCGCCCGTTCTTCACGATCTTTCCAAGATGAGTTTCCTTTCCCTTCATGGTATCTACCTCTTCGAAGAAAAGAAGGAGTTTAAACATTATAAAGATGTGCGAGCGGGAAAACCCACATGCTTCAGCCGTAGGATGAGCGCAAGCACCGGCATTCTACCCTATGAAGGTATATAAAAGCAAAATTGGAAATATCGTCATGAAAATGTATCGCTTCCGGCTCTATCCATCCAATGCACAGGGGAAGCATCTATGCCACCATCTCTGGCTGGCAAAGAATCTCTGGAACGAACTTCTCGAGCACAGCAGAGAAACTTACAGGAACTTCGATAAGTTTCCAACCAAGAATGCCATCGCCTCCATGACAAAGGAGTCTGGCCTGTACTCCCAAGTGGCACAGGAGATAGGCTTCAGGGTTGATAGGGGAATTTGGAGATATGTACAGCTCAGGAAAGCAGGGGACAAGAAAGCAGGCTTCCCGCGCTTCAAGTCAATTGACAAGATGAAAAGCCTGCACTACTCGCAATTCGGTTTCTCGCCCGGGAAGAAACTCAAGGTGACGCCATTCGGGGAAATCCAGATTGTGCGGCACAGGGAGATAAAAGGCACCATCAAAACGCTCACTCTCAAGAGAGAAGCATCTGGGAGATGGTTCGCCTGCTTTGCAGTTGAAGAAACTTCAACTATTAAGGTGTCCAACGGCAAGCCAAGGATAGGCGTCGACCTTGGGCTAAAGACGCTTGCAGCCCTTTCCACCGACTTGAAAATCCCAAACCCAAGGCACATCAGAAAGTACCAGGAACGGATAGCCGCCCTGCAACGGGAAAGCGATGGAAAGAAAAAAGGAAGCAAAAACAGGCGGAAGACCAAGAGGAGGGTTGCCATTGAATTTGAGAAGCTCAAGAACACGAGAAGTGACTTCCTCCACAAGTTTTCACATGGCCTGGTAAATTCATTTTCCTTCATCGCCCTGGAAAATCTGGCATCCCAAGAGCTTGCAGAACAGAACTTCGGCAAGCAGATATACGATGCCGGCTGGGGCGAACTGGCAAACATGCTGCGCTACAAGGCTGAGAGTGCCGGTTGCGAGGTCGTGTTTGTCAATCCCAAGGATACGACAAAAACGTGCTGCATCTGCGGAAACAAGACAGACGTGCCCTTGCCGGTCAGGACATACAATTGCCAGGTATGCGGCAACCGCATGGACAGGGATGTCAACGCAGCACGCAACATACTCAAACGAGCTACGGCAGGAATTGTCGAAAGTAACGCCTGTGGAGATGTCTCGAGAAAGACGTCGCCGAAACAGGAAGCCCCCCTCCTTTTCGCCGAGCGAAAAAGGGGTCCGACTCGAATTGCGATTCGAGTGAACCATTTGTCGCCGCTGCGACAAATCGGTCCCTTTTTGCCAGAAGGCAAAAAGAAGGACGCCTTCAGGTGTGGGTAGTTCACAAAACGCGCGCCTGCGCCCCAGCATTATAAAACTTGCCCGCGAACCCGTTCCGGTGTTGCCATGCCTGATTTGCTCTCGGTTTATGACTTTGACAAGCGCGAGGTTGATGCTTATCTTTCCGAGGCATCAAAGATGGAAGCCCTGTTAAAAAAGGGCAAGCCAATCAAGCTTCTGGCAGGGAAAATCACGGCAAACCTGTTCTTCGAAGCCTCCACTCGCACGAACTTCTCCTTCCAATCCGCAGCCGCGCGCCTCGGCGCCACGCCACTTGCCTTTTATTCAGACAAAAGCTCGGCTCAGAAAGGCGAGACATTCTCCGACACCATCCAGATGATGGATGGCTATGCAGATGCGCTTATCATCCGCCACCCACAGCCAGGCATGCCTCAGCTTGCAGCGGAAATCGCGAAGCACCCGGTGATAAACGCAGGCGATGGGGGCAATCAACACCCCACACAGGCACTCATCGACATCTACACCATCCAAAAGCTCAAGGGAAAAGTCGCAGGCCTGAATGTCACGCTGATGGGTGACCTGAAGCACGCGCGCGCCATGCGTTCACTCCTCCATCTGCTTGCAATGTATGGTGCAAATGTTTCCCTTTGCTCGCCTGCCTTGCTTGCCATGGGTCCTGATGTAATCTCGCGCGCGAAAAAAGAATTCGGGGCAAACATCAAGGAAACTTCCAAGCCATCATTTGCCGGCTGCGACATACTTTACATCTGCCGCGTGCAGCGCGAAAGGTTTGCAGACCCCGACGAGGCGCTTCGCTTGTCGCAGGAGTTCCGTCTCAGCATGGCAGCGCTTCGCGCAGCGCCAAAGAGCATGGCAGTGCTGCACCCGCTCCCGAAAATAGACGAGCTTCCGAAAGAATTCGATTCCGACGCGCGCGCAAAATACTTTGAGCAGGCGAAAAACGGCGTGCCGGTGCGAATGGCAATACTGAAGAGGTGCTGCCTTGGCAAGTGAGATGTCTTCTCAACCAGCGCAAAAACCCTCTGCCCTCAAAAGGCTCCTTCTCAAGCCCAAGCCCTGCGCCATCCTTCTCCTCCTCAAGGACGCAGAGCAGGTCTGGTACCCGTCCAAGCTCGCGCGCGTGTCAGGTTCGTCCTATGTGCATGTGATAAACCTTCTCACAAACCTGCGGAAGTTCGGAATCGTGGCCTCTGAGAAAAAAGGCAAGCAGAACATATTCCACCTCACCGAGAAAGGCGCATACCTCGCGCTCACGCTTGATGATCTATCAAAGAAGTGCGAAACCGCGGAGACCGAGCACAAGATGGTGAAGCAGGAAGCCCCTCCTCCGCACCCGCTGCCGGAGCAGGCTGCCTCTCAGAAAGAGAAATCCGAGGCAAAGCCATCCTCCGTCGATAAAAAATAATCCGATAGCCATAATAAAATTGGGGTGGAAATCCCATTATGGGGTGGCATGTGGGGCGCCTCATTCTAGTTTTTCTGTGTTTTTCATCAATGATAGCGCCAACTTTTGCCTCTGGCAGCGCAAGTTTCTCAGACTGCTTCCCAAGCGGCGAGCTTTCCCGCTTCTGGCAGGACGCATCTTACATTTCAAGCAACCCGAACATCATAACCATCTGGTCCATCCACTCCTATGCGTTTGCATTTGACAATTCCACGGAAAGCTTGGGGCTGGAAAACATCTCCATAATGAATGGAAGCGCCCTTCTTGCGCGCGTGCCTGTTGTGCATAGAAGCACGCTTTCCGAGCCAGCGGCCCTCCTAACGCGCGCGTCTGAAGAGCTTGCGCTTGCAAAGGAGGCAAAGCACTCCTCACACGAGCTTTCCACCAAGGCGCAAGCAGCAGTGCGCGACAATTTCGGGCTGCAAAACATTCTGCTTACAAACGTATTTTTCCTCACGGCATTTGTGCAGCTGGACATCTTGATGAAAGTCACTGATGTAAGCAGCTTCATCTCGCTTTACCCGCTGCAATACTTCGCCGTGCTTGAGCACGCAGCCTCAGCGCACGACTCCTTGCAATTTTCTGCACTCTCGCTTTCCCGTCTTGCCCAAGCAGAATACGAATTCCTTTACAAGGCAGGGGCAGGCTCGCAAAACTACTCAGGTGAAGCTTCCACAGCATTCAACTACGCCGAGTCTTTGCTTGCGCCAAGCAGCGGCTTTTGCGTAAATGAAGAGGCAGCATATCAAAAAGCATACAATTACTTTGCATTATCCCCGCAACTGCCTGATTTTTCCGAGGCTGGCTTCTCCTCGCGCCTAAACGCGCTTGGCAATGCCGGCGAAAATTCCTCAATCGCGCGCACCCTTTCTCTTTACATGCTTCTTTCCGAGGCAAAAAGCAGCATGCTCGATGAATACTCCACAGCAAAGCTGTCTGCGCAAGACTCATTGCGCTCACTTTCTTCCGAGCTCTCCTTGCTTGGCAGCGAAAAGCTTGAACTTATTGGCGACCCCTCTCCCTCATCAGGAGGCACTTCGCTCATTATTGGCACTATCTACACAGGCATCTACAGCGGCTACTTGAATGCAAAAGACGATTCCTCCCGCGCGCAGTCTCTCATTTTATCCTCCCAAGCAAGCTTTTCCTCAAAAGAGGCAGATGGCTGGCTCTCCCAAGCAATTTCCGAAGCGCAGTCATCTTCAGAAATCTCGCAAGCAGCGCTTGTCTCGCTTCGGCTCGTGCGCTCCAATGCAGAAGCAGCCGTGTTTTCCCAGAAAAAAGCAGCGCAAGAGGCAATTACAACAGCGCAGAACTCAACTGGCGCATCTGCCTCCTCCCTGGCATCTGCACAAGCCTTGTCATCTGCCCGCGCGCTTCTCACCCAGGCAGAAGACTCATTCGCATCGGCAAGCACACTTTCCTCGCTTGGCGCGCGCTACCAGGCATATACTACTGCCGCGCGCCTTGCCGACCGTGCGTACCTGTTATCACAAAGCCAGCAAGCCGTTAGTGCACAGCTCGCTGCAGAGCAAGCGCTCTCAAAATATTCCTCACTTCTCTCATCAGCGCGCATTGACGGGATTGACGTTGCATACGAACAGGAAACTCTCTCCGAATACCGCGCCCTCCTAGCATCCTCTCCTTCAGTAGACATAATCTCTGCGGTTCTTTCTGCAACTGAAAGCGACCAACAGGCATTGCTCCTCAGAATCTATGAGGCATATTCCTACCTTGAGGAAAAGTACGCGCGCGCCTCGGAAGTGTCGGATGAAATGCGCGCATTTGCGCCTGCCCTTTCGCAGAAGCTAAGTCTGTTTTCAACATATTTCCCATCTGGCAAGCTTGATGCAGAGGCTGCGATTGGGCATATCAAGCAAACAGAGCAAGGCCTCGACTCCATTCTTATCTTATCTGAGCAGCAAAAACCCCAATACATCTCCTCCACGCTCTCGCAAAATGCATTTGTGTCTGAAATTTACGAAACGCCCGTGCTTGGCAGGCAGACTGATTACAGCGCCTACATCACCACGAAAAATCCTTCCACACTTTCTTCCACAAGCCAAACTCCATTCACAGCGCGCACTTCAGTGCCCATCTACTCGTCTGATTTCTCAAGCGGGGATGCAGTGGCTGACGCATATCCTGACAAGGGCAAAACCGCCATCATCCTTTCCGGCATTTCACCATTCCAATCCTTCTCATTCACATTCATGAAAAAAGACCAGCCAGCGCAGATAATTTCCTCCACTGACTCCTGTTCATTCGCCACTGAAGAGCTTGCGCAGGCAAGCCGTGCAATTACATTCGTCTCCTCGCGCGCTATTCCCGCTCTGAGCATTTCACAGCCTGCGCCACTGTTCTCCCACACAGCATCAGTTTCCTACTCAGGGCAAAAATTCCCCCTATCTTCCTTCACATCTGGCGATGAAGATTCACTTCAAGGGGAAATAAGCGGAGTGCCTTCGGGCAAAGGCGAGCTTACCATCTCCTATTCTGTCGCGCATCCCTTCATCACGTCGCTCTCCGCACACGAATACGAAACGCTTCCGCTTGGCGCCAAAAAAGTTTCCTACATACTTTCGCTCTCTCCAGCATCTCTTAGCTGCCCCTCTGCCACAATTTCTCTCTACGAGCCCTACATAGGCATAGCAAACCTGAGCATCACGCCTCTCTCAGGTGAAAAAGTGGTGCGCGCATCTGCAGCTGCATCTGGAAGCGAAACCCAAATATCTCTTGCATTCTCTCCGCTGGCAAAAGGCAAGGCATCTTCGTTTGCCATCTCATACATCTTGCAAGATACTGCACAGGCGCTCACCGAAGCTTTTTCACAGGCCGAGCTCCTCGTTCTCACCTACAACAGGACAAAGGACGCGCTCATGCTTGCCGAAGCCAAAAGCCTTGCAGCACAGGGCAAGAGCAACGAGGCGCTATTGCTTCTTTCCCAAATGCGGAAAGACGCGCAGGAGCTTTCCTACTCAACAGGCGACTACCAGCTTTTCCTCCAAGAAAAATCAGAGGCAGGAAGCGCGCTTTCCTCACTCACCCCAATTCAAAACTCCATGATGCTTTCAAATTCATCGTCGAAAACAACATTCTCATCCACGCTTTTCAAGTACCAAGCCTCTCTTGCATCAGCATCGGACGAGGCCGACGCAGGCGGCTATGAAAAGGCGGTTTCCATCCTCCGCAAGGCGAAAACGGACCTGTTCACCTCGCTTGCCACTCTTTCGCTCTCCTCTTTGGAATCAGCTTCTGAAAAATACGCTGCTGCGCAAAAGCAAGGAGCAGGCAACTCCACTATCATCTCTGCAGCGCAAGGCGAGCTCTCCGAAGCACAATCATATTACACGCAAGGCGATTTCGCGCAATCGCTCCTGCATGCCTCTGCAGCCACCTCGATTCTTTCCTCACTGGAGCAAGCATCCTCTATCAGTGCATTAGAGATTGCCTCTCAGGCGGAAAATCTCCGTTCAGAGTACGCTGCGCTTCGCGCCGAGGTCGAGCCTCTGCTTGCAAACTATTCTTCACAGTATGCTGCGCTCACCACTCAGTCGCGCAGGCAGCTTCCATTCACGCCAACAGCTGCAACCACTCGCCTCTCCGACGCAGACAAGCTTCTTGCAGCTTCCAAGAAATCAACCCTCGCGCCCTCCGAGGCTCTCTCGCAGGCAAACTCCTCCCTCGCAAAGCTTTCAGCGCTCCACACGTCGCTCTCAAACGCGCTCACATCGCTCTCATCATCTGCTTCCTCTTCCCTATCAGTCGCGCAATCAGCGCTTGCGGAGGTGAAATCGCGCGCAAGCGCAGAGGATGCAAGGCAGATTGGCGACGAGGTTGCGCGCGCTGAGGATTTCCTGGCAAGTGCCATGTACTCAGACTCGCTTGCCTCGTCAGACCGCGCAATAAAGGCTGCAAACTCCGCGCTCTCAAAAGCAAGCGCAGGGGGCAACCCCCTCCAAACAATCGCGCTTGCGCTAATCTCATTGGCGTTCCTCGCAGCCGCAGCATACTACTTCTTCGCAGGGAAAAAACGCGCGCCGCCCGAGGAGAAAAAGGAAGTGCCAAAAGCCGAATGATGGCGCTTCTGCTAAGGAAAATAAAATAAAACAGGAAGAAGAAACTTACTGCATCCTCGGCGATTTGCCTGCAAGCGCGAGCTCCTTGCCCACAAGCTCGGAGAGCACATCCTTGGCAATCACGCGCCTTCCGCCGATCTTCACGTGCGGGATGCGGTTCCTGTCCAGGCGCCTCTCGAATGCGTTCCTCTTGATGCGGATGCCCTTGGAGTTCATCTCCTGCACTGCATCGCCGGCGTCGTAATAGTTCTTGCAGACGTGCACCATGCCCTCGATTGCTGACTTTGGCACCCAGCGCGCGGTCCCGATCTTCAATGACGGCACGGAGTTCTTCTCGATCCTTCCAATGAACGCCCTCAGGTTGAGCTTCTCGTGCTTCTTGAGCTCGTTGAATGCCTGCTTCACAGTGTAATATTCATTCGCAAGCGCGATCCAGTCGTGCACGACGGGCTTGGGGATGAGCCTCTTGTTGCCAATCTTCACAGAATGGACAGAGCGCCTCTCCACACGGCCGCCGAATGCGCGGTAGGACAGGCTGACGCCCCCTTTCTTGAGCTCGTCATATGCCTCCTCGACCGAGAACAGCCCCATGCCCTTCAGGCGTTCGCGCTCGAGCTTGTCCTGGGCATACAAGTCGTTTGCCTTGCCGACAATGTCTGAAATGTTCGAATGCAGCGACTTCTCATCAGTGTTGCGCCTGGACTTCATGTCTGATATCTTCATCGACTTGAGCCTGGTCACCACTGGGTCGTTGATTACCTTTTCAATTACGATTCTTTTTCCACGGGGCATGTTGTCACCTTCTCGGGCAGAAATACCACATATCCATTCTTTACCATCTTATTTCTGCAGATGCACATTTAAAAGGCTTTCCCAAACATCCGCAAAATACCGCTTTGCACCCTGCCCGATAGGGCTCCGGAAATCAGATTAATAAACCCTGCGCTCTGCCATCTTAGTTGTGGAAAAAACACCATTATGCAACGAATGCGCCCGGCGCTTCTTTTCAAGCGAAAGCGTGCGCGCTTCGGGGCGCAGCGAGGAATGCTTCATCTGCCAGGGCGCACTCTCTGCACTTCCCTCTCTCGTGGACGCCGCGCTAGCCCAATCTGATGGCTTTGAATGGGAAACATTTTCCGTCTCATCCTCATTCTCCCGCGCCATGCTCATGCGCGAAGCCGAGGTTGCAACCAATTTTCTCCCAGGGCAATATACTTCCCTCAAGAACAGTGTGAACTCTGAAATATCTTCAAAGATAGCAAAGGCATCTGGGAAGGAAAACGACCAACGGGCGGCAGACGCCTCTTTTGAATTGGATTTCACCTCGAAAAAGGCAATTGCGCGCCCCATGCAGCTTTATATCCACGGGCATTACATCAAGCTCGCGCGCGGCTTTTGCCAAAGCCGATGGCACTGTTCAGAGTGTGGCGGAAAGGGATGTGATTCCTGCAGCGGAAGCGGCATGAACTACCCCTCCGTCGAGGAAGAAATCGGCAAGGTCTTTGCACCTGCGTTTGGCGCAGCAGGCTGCACTCTTCATGCAAGCGGAAGGGAAGATGTTGACGTGCGCTGCCTGGGCGGCGGCCGCCCGTTCGTGGCAGAGCTTGCCTCTCCCAAAAAAAGAACAGCAAGCCTCCGCAGCCTCGAGCGCGAATTTTCAAAGAACGTCAGCGTGCGCGCCATCGGATTGCGCTTTGTCCACAAATCTTTCATAGACAGCGTGTGCAATTCGCATTTTGAAAAGGAATACGAAGCAATTGTATCTGCAGACCGCGCGCTCACTTCCGCCGACGCAAAAAAAGCCGCAGCGCTTTCAGGCACCGCGCTTAACCAGCACACTCCTACGCGCGTGCTTGCCAGGCGGACTGACATGCTGCGCAAGAGAACAGTTTACAAAATCACAGCGCAAACAATGGAAGGCGGCAAGCTCAAGCTCCACATACTTGCCGAGGCAGGCACCTACATCAAGGAATTCATCCACTCGGACGACGGCAGGACAACGCCGAGTGTCTCATCCGCGCTCAAATGTCGCGCAGCATGCGACTCTCTTGACGTGGTGGCAATACACGACTACTTCCTGGAGACTGTGAAAGATTAATTCCGCGCACGCGCTTTGCTTTTATTGTTTCCCCTCGTTTTCTTCCTCATGTTCGAACTCCCTTTCTCCCTTCTCTCGCCGCCTGCAGCAGTGCCAGGCCTCGACATCCGCATGCTTGTGGCAGTGGCATTCACAGGCGCGGCGGCATACTATGACATATTCAACAAGAAATGGGTGCCAGACTCCCTTCTCTGGGGCTTTTTGGGCGCGTCCCTTCTCCTCAACGTGGTATTTTTCGACCCTGCAATCTCCACGCAGGCAATTTTCGTGGCAATCATCATCGCAGCGCTCACCTACGCGCTTTACAGGATGGGTCAGCTCGGAGGGGCAGATGTTTTTGTAATGGCTTCAATCGCGCTTGCCATTCCCTATCTTCCCAAGCCCCTTCTCGCAGCATCGCAGGCAATCCCCTATCCATTCTTCCTCTCCATGCTTGCGCCCACAGGCATTGCATTCATATTGCACATGCTCGTGCGCTTCATCCCCTATATTTCACACCAGCTCGCGCAAGGCAAGGTGAAATTCACGCTTCAAAAAGTGGCAGGGCCTGCCTTGATTGTAATTTCCCTTCTCATCTTCGGCGCCATTGTCTCCTCACTACCAGTTTCCCTACCAGCATCTTATTTCGCAATAATAGGATTCCTTGGCACAGCCCTTGTTTTCTTCTCGCTTTTCATGCCCGAGATAAAGGCAAGCATGGTGGAGAAAATTCCAACGTCTCAACTCCAGTGCGAGGACGTAATGGCGCTTGAGCAAATGCCCGAGCTTGCAAAAAAGCTCAAGCTCTCCCCGGTAATCAGCGAAAAGGCAATCGCAGCGCTCAAGCACGCCAAAATAAAATCAGTGCCCGTCTACACAGGCATGCCGTTTTTCCTTCCCTATTTGTTCATAGGGCTGGTATTCACGCTTCTCTTCGGCGACCTGCTCTACTACATTGCAGCCGGATTTTAGTTAGACGAAGCAGCCTCTGCAACCGCAGCCTCTAAGCTGCCCTCATCATAGCCCCATTCTTTCAACCCATTCTGTGCAGCAGTGTAATAGGAGCGCGAGGGCGCCGCGGGGTGCGTAGCTCCTGACAAAAAGTATGCCCGCGCCTTTACAGTGCTGCCATCAGGCAGCGCTACTGTCACTTCTTTCCTTTCATAAAAATCAGGCGCGCCCGACTGCTTGTCAAGTGCAGAAAGCTGTTCTGGAGTCAAATAGTAAAGTGCGCCCAGCACATTCGCGCTTTCACTCTGCATAGGGGTTGCAACTCCGAACTCAGCAGGGCGCGCATCCTGGCTTGCAAAAACAAGCGAGTAACCCGGCATCTCCGCTTTCGTGGCGTTGATGAAGCCGCCTGCGCGCGCATTCATGGCGCTTTTAGCAAGATTGGTGCCATAGGCAAAGAATGCAACTGGCTGCTTCGGGGCTGCGCCGAGCGCCAAAAACACCAAGCCTGCAAGAATCACGCAAACTAAAAAAGCAAAAATAATTTTCTCCCGTTCCATCTCATCACATCAGAAAAAAGAGCTCAGCCCCTTCTGCTCGCCCTTGAACTTCAAATCATCCTCGGAATAGCCAAGCTCTTTCAGTATTTTCAGCACTGACGGGAGAACTTGATTGTCAATGTAGTAATTCGGGTCATAGTCTTTCGCAAGCTCCACGAGCTGCGCCTTGTCGGATATGCTCGCGCCTTTCTTGGTAATCACATAGCCTATCATCATTCCTTTCTCTATCTGCATGCCTGCCTCGGCTGCTTTCTTCGCAGCCGAAATCTCGGGCGACACAATGTCGTACTTGTTCGGGTCTTTCCTCATCTGCGTGTAGATGGTAAGGTCTTCCAAGGGCACATTGCCTCCCTTTAGCTCCTCAATGATGTCCTTCACGATCTTGACTGCCTTTTCCTTGCTGCCGTCTTTCAAGATGGCCTCAAGCACTTTCCTCTGCGTGGTTTTTGCGACATTGGACCAGTCTCGCCTCACCAGCTCAAACCCTCGTATCTTGATGCGCCCGTCCTCGCCGATGAGCGCATACTTCTTCTTCGCGCCCTTGTCTTCCTTGCCCATGTGCTTTTTCGTGACAAACACCCCTCGCGGGTAAAAGCCTTCCAACTCCAGCTCCATATCGCCAGGCAGCGAGTCATTTATTTTTTTCATGAATGCCAGTGCATCTTCCTTCTTTTTCTCGCCCATAAGAAGGAAAATGGAATCAGTGTCTCCGTAAAGAACAGCAAAGCCAGCTTTCTCGCCCTTCTCAATCGTCTCCTGTATGAAGTGCCTTCCCCATGCAGTGACAGATTCTCCGCACTCGCGCGAGTACCATCTCGAGCGGGGATAGGCAAGGTACCCGTAATAGGAATTCGCAAGGATTTTCAGGGACTGCACGCGCGCAAACAGCTCTTCATATTCTCGCGTGTCCTTCTCGGCTTTTTTCAGCTTGTTTTTCATTTCCCCTCTCATTTTTATGAGCTCCTCAAGCACAGTGGGCAGCAATCCCCTTGGCTTTTTGGAAAACCGATGCCCATTCGGGGAAATATAGCACTCGGAATCAGGCACGCTTTCCGGAGGATTAAGCGTGTAGGGGTCGATATTATGCGACGTGATAATTGAGGGGTACAGCCCCCTGAAGTCAAACACCACCATGTTCTCGTATATGCCTGGCTGGGGCAGCTTGACAAACGCGCCCTGTATGGGGCCCAACTCCCTTTCCTGCGCCAAGGCATCATCTGGCTTGTTCGGGATAATCTGATGATACTCAAAGCTTTTCTGCATAAGAAGCGATTCTACCAGCTGCCCTGCAGTTGCCCCAACTGCATCGAAAAGCGGCAGGCGCGTGAGCCTTCCCATCTCCACCATCAAAGGCACCAGCATCTTGCCTATTTCCATTGTCGCCTGCGAGTCAAAGGCGGAATAGTCAGCAAGGTCCTTCACAAGCTCAGGGTCATCCCACATCTTGTAGATTTCCAGCTTCTTCACCATGAGCTTTTTCTTGCCTGTCAGCTCAGAATATGCATTCTCAAGCGTGTACTTGCTGATTTTGAATGCTCCGATGAATCCCATGAAGCGCACAAGCGGGTACAAATCCACATGTATTCTTCCCACAATCTCTGCAACATCCCTGATGCCGCGCCTTTTCACGCGGAAGCTGCTGCCGTCCCTGCCGATTGCAAACTCCAGCCCGTTCACAGACGCGCGCGCTGCCAGGTAGGGCAAGTCAAAAACAGTGGAGTTGTAGCCAAGCAGCACTTCCACGTCCTTTTCCTTTATCACAGACAGGAATTTCTTTATCATCTCGCGCTCGTCCTTGCATGCAATCACAAACGGGCGGTCGATTGGCTTGCTCGTAATCACTTTCCTCTCGCCATCCATCTCATATGAAATCATGATCACTTCGTCGCGCTCAGGCTGCGGCATCCCTTTCGGGTTGTAAGTCTCAATGTCAAACGCCATGGTGCGAAGGGGCGTATTCACCTCGCGCGTGCGCAATATCTTCTTGATGTGCCTTCCTTCGCGCAAATATGTCATTTCCATGAATGGCGAGAGGCCATTGTCAATCATGTACCTTCTTCCAAATGGGATATTGTTCTCGTAGCAGGGGAATTTCAGTGCCCCGCTCACTGAAGGCACGTCGTAAGGGCGGTCGCAGTAGACTTTCCACAATTCCTTTTCCTTGCCAAGCACATTCATCTTCGCGCGCGCAAGCTTCACAGGTGAGACCATCCTCTCGCGCGACTGCGCTTTCACAGCCATGATTTCCTTTTCCGCGCCAAGGGGGGCGTCCACGTAGAAATAGGGCTCATAGTGCGCATAAAGCCTGAAGAAGCGCTTCCCCTTCATGAGCAGCCGCACTTGTGTCTTGTCATCCACTATCCTGTAGTCGACGTCAATGAGCACCGCGCGGCGCTTCTCTGCCTTCTTTTCCATCACTACTGATTTTTCCGGGTAAGTTAAAAAAACGGGCGTGCGGCATGGCGACTGGCGCGCGTGCAGGTTTTTATTATTGCTCCCCGTTCTTTCCTTACTTTCTATTTGGAGGGGTTCTCATGGCAATAAAAGTAGCGATAAATGGCTTTGGAAGGATAGGCAAGCTCGTTGCGCGCGCGGCGTTCGAGCGCGGGTTTGTGGGCAAGAAATTCGACATTGTCGCCATAAACGACACGCACGACCCCAAGCTTTCGGCGCACCTGTTCAAGTACGACACCACGCAAGGGCACTACAACGGCAGCGCAAAGGGCGAGCCGGGAAAGATGACCATTGACGGGCATGAAATTATCATCACGGCAGACCGCGACCCAGCGAACCTCCCATGGGGCAAGCTCGGCGTGGACCTTGTGCTTGAGTGCACAGGCGCATTCACGGATAGGGCAGGCTCCAGCAAGCACATAGCAGCTGGCGCGAAAAAAGTGCTTATCTCCGCGCCCTGCAAAAGCGGGGAGGCTGATGCAACTATCGTGCTTGGCGTTAACGACGAGGCATATGACAAGAAAAAGCACAGCATAGTTTCCCTGGGAAGCTGCACCACCAACTGCCTTGCT
>Ga0247841_10007201_pt1 | contig 16649 bp, 17 predicted proteins | sample LaCruzMarch2015__2_FD_192410 | JGI IMG/M metagenome (GOLD analysis project Ga0247841, IMG submission 192410) | Freshwater microbial communities from meromictic Lake La Cruz, Castile-La Mancha, Spain - LaCruzMarch2015_18m | ecosystem: Environmental > Aquatic > Freshwater > Lake | place: Spain... | reverse complement strand
TTATCGTCCGCTTCTCGGATTTTAAAACGAATGAGTACTCAACTCTGCTGGGCGGAGAAGCATACGAGCCAAAAGAAGAAAATCCTATGCTCGGTTGGCGCGGAGCATCGCGTTATTACGACCCGAAATTCAAGGATGCGTTCGTATTGGAATGCCGAGCTTTAGTGAAAGCGCGTTATGAAATGGGCTTGGACAATATAATTCCGATGATACCGTTCTGCCGAACTATTTCCGAAGCTGAGCAAGTGCTCAGCATTATGGCGAAGAACGGACTTACCGCTAAATCGCTCGCGAAAGGCCTGCCTGCCGGTAGGCAGGGGAAAGAAAAAACAACTCCTGTGTACGTGATGTGCGAGATACCGTCCAATGTGCTTCTTGCCGAAGAGTTCCTTGATCTATTTGACGGCATGTCCATCGGTTCAAATGACCTTACACAACTCACGCTCGGTCTTGACCGCGATTCAGGCATTGTGACGCATATAGCGAACGAAAATGACGAATCCGTGCGCGCTCTTATAAGCATGATAATCAGAAAATGCGCGGCTCGTAAGAAATATCTCGGCATCTGCGGACAGGGGCCATCAGACCTGCCCGATTTCGCAGCGTTTCTCGTCAAAGAAGGCATTCCGAGCATGTCATTGAATCCAGATTCTGTTATCAAAACCATTGAACAGATAGCCGAGATAGAGGAAAAACTTTCCGACCAGTATGCGAATTGACCGAATTGAAGCGAAAGCGATATCAGATACGCGCGGGCGTCAGACTATAGAGACGACTGTTTATGCCGACACAGTGCAGGCGACAGCATCGGTTCCATCCGGAAAAAGCACCGGTAAGAATGAGTCTCTGGAGCTGCGCGACGTAGACGGAAGTGTCGCGAGCGCGATTGCGAACGTGAATGGAGAAATAACTGCTGCGCTAGCGGGGCACGATTTTAATTCTCCTGATGAACTTGATGCTCTTCTGATTGCACTTGACGGTACGCCGAACAAATCGCGGCTAGGTGCGAACGCAATACTTTCTGTTTCTATAGCCGCAATGCGGCTTTCTGCTCTCCTTGATGGCATTCCTCTTTGGAAAGCAATTGCGAAGCGTGCAGGAACAACGCCAAGCATGCCGCGATTATATGTGAATGCAATTGAGGGAGGCGCACACGCGGAATTCAGGCTTCCGTTTCAGGAACATCTTCTTGTAATTGAGGGACAAATGGCCGAAATGTTGCCTATGGCGCGGGAGGCGTTCGCAAAACTTGGCGAGCAGCTCGGCTCCGGAATACCTATGGGCGACGAAGGAGGTTATTCCCCTACTTTTGACACGCTTGAACGGCCATTTGAAATTCTTACAGAACTTGTCGCTGGAAATCCGAATATTTCAATTGCGATTGATGCCGCCGCGAGCGAATTATTCCATGATGGCGGTTATCAGCTTCTCGGGAAATCGTACTCCCCCGATGAGCTTACAACGCTTTACCGCGAGCTTGTCGCGCGATTCCCTATTCGCAGCATTGAGGATCCGTTCGCGGAGGGAGCATTTGATGATTTTGCGCGTATTACAAAAACGCTTGGAGAAAAGATACTGATAATAGGCGATGACCTTACCGTTACGGACCCTGCACGCATTAAAGATGCCGCGGATAAAAAAGAAATAAATGCGGTTATCATAAAACCGAATCAGATAGGAACGGTACGCGAGGCAATTGAAGCGGTTAAAGAGACTTATTCCGCCGGATTTAAGGCCGTCGCATCGCATCGCTCCGGAGAAACGGATGACACCTTTATCGCGGACTTCGCCTACGGTATAGGCGCCCACGGCCTTAAAGCCGGCGGATTCGGCCAGCGCGAGCGCCTAGTAAAATACGACCGCCTGCTCGCTATCGAGAAAGAATCCGAATCAGTGTAAGCAACCCCGCGCAAAGCCGCGGGGACCAGGGTTGCTTGCTGGATAGAGATGCGGCCTCCGCCGCACATATTAAATTTCGGCCATTCAGTCACGAAGCCCGTGACATTCTGGCCGAAACCAGTAAACTATATTCATGAAGATTCATTACTTTTCGGGCGAGGAATGGGAAAAAGAATATGTTCGCACAAAACTTTCAGGCGAGGATGTTGTATTTCATGAAGGTTCTGTCGCCACTTCTGCAGATATCGCGGATGATGCGGAAGTCCTGTGTATCTTCGTAGATACGCACATTGGCGAGACAGAATTTGCGCGATTCCCTTCCCTTAAACTTATCGCCACCCGCTCAACCGGCTTTGATCATATTGATCTCGCGGCGGCAAAGGCGCGCAATATCACGGTTGTGAACGTTCCGTTCTACGGAGAAAATACCGTAGCTGAATTCGCATTCGCACTCCTGCTCGCTCTTTCACGCCGCATTATTGATGCTGATGAACGCGTGCGGGAAACCGGAAAATTCTCCACCAATGATCTTCGCGGTTTTGATCTTGAAGGAAAGACTTTGGGTGTTGTCGGCACCGGACACATTGGCGCGCATGTTATCCGTATGGCGCAGGGTTTTGGAATGAAGGTTATCGGATTTGATGCCTATCCGAATGCGGAACTCGCTAAAACGCTTAATTTCCCTTACGTCACTCTTGAAGAATTGCTTGGAACTTCTGACATCGTAACCATTCACGTTCCGTACAACGAACATACTCATCATCTTATCAACAAAGAAAATATTCGGAATATAAAGAAAGGCGCATATATCATCAACACCGCACGCGGTGCTGTCATTGAAACAGAGGCGCTTGTTGAAGCGGTCAAGAGCGGAATTATCGCCGGTGCCGGCCTTGATGTTCTTGAAGAAGAAGGAGACATGGCAGACAACGCAACGCTTTTGTCCGTTCCTAACCCTAAAGAAGATGAGCTTAAGATAGTACTTGGGAATCAGTATCTCATTGATCATCCGCGCGTTATTGTGACGCCACACGTGGCTTTCAATACCAAGGAGGCTGTGGAACGAATACTGGACACAACCATAGAAAATATAAAGGCATTTTCTGCCGGTTCCCCGACCAATATAGTTAAGTAAAAACATTCAGCGAAACTTGACAAAATAGCAGATTAACGTAAACTGGCGACAGAAAGTCCTTTGGTAACATTCAAAAAAATAAACATGGTAGAAAGGAGAAATTAAATGCAAAGTATTTTTGGATTCACGCGTAAAAAGATTCGCCGATTAGTCGTTAGGATTAAATATGACACTATCGTTCACGTTGACCGTTCAGTTCTCCTTGTCTATCCCGACTGGGTAAAGGAGGTCGTGGACCACGAGGTCGAAACAGATGGGCCATCAGAGTACGATTTATCAGAATCGGAGTTGTGGCTACATGACGTCCAGAAGAACGGTTGGCCAAATGCACGCCTCATATATGAGCATTTGAAGAAGAACGGCATGCTCTGCAGTTGTGCAGGCCTCGCTGATGGCATCGAGATACAGAAGAAAGGGGTCGTGATTTTCAGAGAACTATTCGGCGAAAAAAGTATTGTCTTTCTCTGGAGATCAGTGGTATTGAGCCACGGTGGATGTCTCGTCGTTCCTTACCTTCATGCAAGTAGCAACGAGGTGTTGATTGGCTGGCATAATCTGGATTGGTTGGTTGGAGAAACAAACCTTGCCCTTTGTTTCTCTGGAAGGTAAAAAGAAAAAGAATTTTGTACACTTAAAAACGTCACTTGAATGTGACGTTTTTGTTTTGTGTGAATGATTGCAATAACGACATTTTCGTGATGAAATAGAGACACTATGGCGCGGGAAGCACGACCGCCCATCATTGCGGTGATGGGCCATATAGACCACGGCAAATCTTCGCTTCTGGATTATATTCGGAAGTCGAATGTTGTTGCAGGCGAGGCTGGAGGCATCACACAACATGTCTCCGCTTATATCGCACTCCACGACGGACGGTCCATCACTTTTCTTGATACTCCCGGCCACGAGGCGTTTAAAGCTATACGCACGCGCGGGGCGGCAGCCGCTGATATAGCGATACTTGTCGTCGCCGCTGATGAAGGTGTCATGCCGCAAACTCTTGATGCTCTCACTGCTATCAAAGACGCAGGAATACCTTTTATTGTCGCAATAACAAAGATAGACAAGAATAATGCGGACATAGAACGCACAAAGACTTCGCTTCTGGAGCATGAAATATTCATTGAAGGCATGGGCGGCGATGTCGCATTCACGCCGATATCCTCAAAGACCGGCGAGGGAATATCGGAGCTTCTTGATCTTGTTCTCCTTGCCGCGGATATTGCGGAAATTACGGCCGATGCGTCGATTAGCGCGACCGGCTTCGTGTTGGAATCAACACAAGATACAAAGCGCGGTTCTTCCGCTACTCTTATCATAAAAGACGGGTCATTAGGTTTCGGGAGCCTGCCTGCCGGCAGGCAGGGATTTGTCGTCGCCGGAGATGCATACGCTCCAATACGTTTCATTGAGGATTTCCGCGGAAAGAGAATCGAGCGCGCGGGGCCTTCGGAACCGGTACGAATATCTGGATTCAATAAACTTCCGTCGGCCGGTTCCCTTTTCAGCATCGTAAAGAGCAAAAAAGAAGCGGAAGCGCTCGCAAAGACAAATGCGAAAGACCTCGCGGTTGTGTCGGAACGCAGTGCAACGATTGAAGGTGTCTCCGAACTGCCTATAGTCGTAAAAGCAGATGTTGCCGGCTCAGTTGACGCAATTCTTCACGAACTTACGAAAATAACTCATGAGCGTGGCGTGATTAATGTCATATCTTCCGGAGTTGGCAGTGTTTCAGAAAATGATGTGAAGATAGCGCACGCTTCTAACGGCATAATTATCGCATTCAATGTCGGGACTGACTCTATTGCCCGCGAGCTTGCTGACCGCGATGCTGTTCCCATCTTTTCCTTCTCAATCATTTATGAGCTATCGGCGAAAGTTAAAGAACTTTTGGAACAATGCGTGCCGTCCGTTGAAATCGAGAGCGAGCTCGGGAAAGCGGTGGTGTTGAAAACTTTTTCTTCAGGCGCAAAGAAACAGGTTCTTGGTCTTCGCCATGTGTCGGGAATTCTAAAGGTTGGGAATCAGATAAAGATACTGCGGCATGGTGACCTGATAGCGCGCGGCGCGATAACTAATCTGCAACAGGCGCGCGCGGACGTGAAAGAAATTAAAACTGAAGGCGACTTCGGAGCTGAGATCGAGGCGCGCGAGAATGCAGTTCAAGGAGATGAGATCATTGCGTTCGTTATCGCTGAATCATGATTCCAGACAAAAAACCGACTGCGAACCGGCACGGTGACCGTGCCGCCAAAATAATCGCACGAGAAGCGGCTCAATTCATTGCACAGGAAGCGGGCACTGAATCGATAATTACCGTCATCCGCGCACAGAGCATGGCGCACGGCGAACGCATAATTATTTTTGTCAGCGTCTTCCCTGTTGAAAAAGCCGTTTCGGCGCTCGCATTCCTTGAACGCCAGCGCGAAGCATTTTCAAATTATCTGAAAGCCCACGCGCATTTACGACTTCCGCGTGTTGATTTTCAAATTGATAACGGTGAACAGATACTTCCAGAAGAAAGCCTCGGTAGTATCATCAGGAGACGGCCCGATGGCGAAGAAGCAACGCGACGGTCTGCAAAACCGTTATGCGAGGGTGCGAATCCCTCTCGGGCCTCCTAAAATTTCGACTTGAGTAATTTATTGATAAACTGTTAGAGTAAGAATGCGCCGGGGTGGTGAAATGGTAGACACGCGACGCTTAAAACGTTGTAGGCTCTAAATCGGCCTGTGTGGGTTCGATTCCCACCCCCGGCACTATAAAATATGTTAGATTATCAAAATAGTTTGCGCCCATAGCTCAGTTGGTAGAGCTGCTCCCTCTTAAGGAGAAGGTCCCAGGTTCGAGTCCTGGTGGGCGCACCAGAAACGAGAAGCAGGTTCGAGTCCTGGTGGGCGCACTAAAATTCGGTTTTTGCTATAGTTCTTAAAGTCTCAGCTGGGATGGCGAAATTGGTAGACGCACGAGCCTTAGGAGCTCGCGGGGCAACCCATGGAGGTTCGAGTCCTCTTCCCAGCACTACTTCGCTAAAGCTACGAAGTGCGCGGCACTACTTCGTCCGTCAGCTGACGGACTTCGAAGTGCAGGCATTAAACGAAGTAGTCCTTCGGAGCTTTTTTAAGCGAAGTAGGGCTACTTGACTTTTCCCTACTTTCGTGTATTATAGTCAGCGGACAAAAGGTGTTTGAAATCAACCAAAAAATAAAAATAGAAAGGGAGGAATGATAAAATGGCTGACACAAAACGCGTAGCTTATCGAATTAAGTTGGAGCCCCCGTATGATGGACAAATTAAGGACAGGGGTCGTTTCTTGAGAATGCTGAATTTGGTTTTTTCTTTGGCATTTCTCATAGCGGCACCTGTGACTTTTTTCCGATACTGGGGATTTCTTTTCGGGTACGAAATATTCGGATCCTTGGTAGGACTCGGCGTCGGAGGAATGCTTGAGGCATGGTTAGTCCCAAGATGGATGTTTATCTACAATCCAGAATGGACTGGCTATGTAACACAAAACGTATTTACTGGAACCATGGTTCCTTACGGTCCAGGCCTTCACCCATCATATTGGTGGGAAGAACGGAATAAGAGCGGTAACTACTCATTGGGAGTTATTACACGCGACTTTAAGGCGGCCATTGCGACAAAAACAGCGAAGGTAATAATCAGCGGGAAATATGAATACGCGATTAATCTCGCGATGATTACCAAAGCTATCGGTATTGACGCTACGACTATCGAGATCGGTATTACCGCTTTCATCGATAGCTTCCTCACGAGCGAATGCGCTGAAGAAGATGCAGGTAAAGTGCGCGGAATGATTGATAAACTCAATATAGATCTCGCCCGCGAATTTACTGACAACGCAGCAGATTTCGGCGACAAATACGGTTTCATTACTGTAAGTGTCATCATAGACAACATCACGTTATCTGATGCGGCCCAAAAAACTCGTGACGCAGTCGACGAAGCTTCGGTGCTTCATTCAATAGTGGCGAATCTTTACGGAATGAAACCAGGGGAACTAGCAGATAAACTTAATTCAGAAAAAATTTCCGTGAAGGATTACAACACTATGCTTAATCGGGCTATGGCCACATCGGACAATGCCAAAATGAACATTAACGTCATTGAGGCGGACATTCCGGCCATAGTTGGAAAAGTCGTGGATCAATTAACAAAAGGAGGGAAACCATGAAGAATTTCTCTGAAGGAAAAACTTCTGCGGAAAAAGAAAGCACAGAAAAAATAAAGAAATTCCGCAAAACCGCTCGGAATGCAATCGTTGCCATAGCTGTTATAGCCATGCTGACTATTTCAACATGCGTTGGCTCATCGTACATAACAACTCATAGACAGCAGTCTGAACAGAAACGTTCGCAAGCAAGAATTCCGCTCACGAGCGATCCCGGCGCTACGTGGCCGAAGTTGACCTTACCGCCAAAAATTGGAGGTAGGGTGTCCATTCCTCTTGAACCGGGGAAAAACGCGGAAATAGACGGGGACAACTTACGTGTTCACAGCGTATATTCAGACGGACACGAATGTGTACGCGCCTCCGAAGGCGAAGGATCCGGTACAGTATGTCCAAGTGGAGGAGTAACGGAGACGTATGTAACGAACAAAATAGCAAAGGAACACGTTATTCGTTACGCCTATGCTCCTTTATAAAAGTTCTTTCGGGCAAAAAAGCCCCGCACGGATTATTGTGCGGGGCTTTTATTTTTCGTACTTCCCTACTTGGAGATTTTCTCTATTGGATTAATGTTGAACGTACCGAGTGCGATATTGATAATCCCGTAAGCGCCGAAGATTATCACTAAACCGATGATGCCCCAAAATATCGCTTTTCGCCCTTCCTCGCGCTTTACCGCATTGCCGGCATTCCGAATGAACTCGAACATACCCCACGCGAACACAACAAATGCACCGGCGGACAGAAGCAGGATTATCGGATTGATAATCTGCGTAACTACGTTATTGGTAAATGATTCAAGAACTTGCATTTAACCTAACCGCCGACTTGTACGCCTGTCGTCGGTGTCCCTCCGGTCGGACCGGTATTGCTACCGAAACTTATCGTGCCGGTAAGAAGGTTCACGAGTCCCCAGACCGATACCATCACGAAGAAGCCGATAAGACCCCAGAGCATCAGGTTCTTTCCTTTTGATTTCACTTCCTCGGAGTTGGCTCCAAGAATGAAGGTCTGGAATGCTCCCCAAAGGAACACTATGAATGCCACTGCGAAGACTACCGGAACGATTATGTTGTTAATTGTGTTGATGATGAACGTGCCGACGTCAGAAAGATTGCTGACTGTAGCGGCAAAAGAAACAAGCGGGAATGCTAATACGGCAATAACTGTAGAGGTACGATAAAGGGCTTTTTTCATAAGATAAGTAATCTAATAACGAGGTTAATTGTAGCTTTTCTGCCACAACGGTCAATGCTTTTGAAGGCGACGTGTGGATAGCTTAATAATTGGGAGCATCGGGAGAAGGATTGTCGGTGGGTGCTGGATACTCTATTTGAATTGTTGGATCTGTATAGATTGTTGGAACGCCTGGTTCTTCAACTGGTTGAATGGAACTGCCTACTTCACAATAACCACTTTCACATAGGAGAGAACCGGAGCAGTCGCTGTCGTCGTAACATGCGTCACCTTCTACGCCAGTGCTAGAACCGCCTTCTTCACAATAACCGCTATCACATACGAGAGAACCGGAGCAGTCGCTGTCGTCGTAACATGCGTCACTTTCTGCACCAGTATTAGAACCACTTTCTTCACAATAACCGCTATCACCCCCAACGAGATCGCATACTAGAGAACCGGAGCAGTCGCCGTTGTTATAACATACATCACCTTCAGCGCCTGAACTGTTACCGCCTGAGGCACAGAATGCTCCATTTCCGTCTGGATTAATACACTCAAGACCACTACCGCAAGTTCCTTGGCCAACGCCACTGCATGAACCTCCTTCTGCCCCTCCACTGGAAAAGCAAAATCCTCCACCTCTTTCTGGATCAGCTGTGCACTCAAATCCATTATCGCATGTGCCTTGTCCTGTACCTGTACATGAGGCGCCAACCGAGCTGCCGGTTGTAACGCAAATCCCGTTTGAACAACTGTATCCATACGGACATTTGCTATCTGTCAAACATGCGCCAATAGAAGTTGAACCGCCGCCGACAGATTTATACTGGTCTTGAGCTTGGTTAAAATTGATAAGGGACTGACTGCATTGCGAGCTTGAGGAACCGTATTGTTCTACGCAAGAATTGTACGATTGATATGCTTTATTCAATGCCGCGCTTGCTTGTGTCTGGGCGGCCGTGTTGCCAGCGTTGCCTGGGTTCCCTGTATTCCACAACCAGCTTCCTGTTGTATACGAACCGGATGTTTTGCCGAATATAGGGAATGACGGCATGTTGCCGGCAGTAAGGCCGAGCGTGCCCATGAAGATTTGTACAATTCCCCAGACAGAAAACAGGATAACGAAACCGATGATGCCATATAGGGAGAATGTGCGTCCTTCTTTCCGCTTCTCGTCACTGTCCGCTCCGAGAATGAAATAATTATAAATGCCCCACAAGAATACGATAAAAGCGATGGCTATCAATACAGGAACAAGAATATAGTTGATGATTCCGGTAATGCTACTGGCGTAGCCTTGTATGTATGTTGGGTTAATTCCGCTATTCATATCATTTTATTTAGTAAGACATTGGCAATTCCGGCGCGGATGAACCGGACAAACCGAAGGTGTTTGAAACGACGTTCACCAAACCCCATACTGAGATCATTATCACGAACCCGATAAGTCCCCAGAGAATAAGTTTATGACCCTGAGATACTTTCGCCGCATCACCCTTTGAAAAGATATAGGCTTCTGCTACGCCATAAAGGAAAACGATAAAAGCGGCGGCAAAGAGGAGCGGAACCAAGATTGAATTAATGATATATAGGAATGTTTCTCCGACAGTGCAGATGGTACTAGCGCACATACCGCCGCCGGAACCCCACGAGAATCCGAAAGAACCGCTTTTACCGGAGACTCCGAAGAATCCGCCGCTATTAGAGACGCCGATACCGACAGCGGCAGAAGCAATAACCGGCATTGAGAACGAAACAAGCATGAGAACGGAGCAAATGATGGATTTTAGTTTCATATACCGCAAGTATGACACGTTATGAGGCGGGCGCTATGCCTAGCGTGGATAACACTATGTTCAGCAACCCCCATATTGAGAAGAATAAAACTATTCCGACAACACCCCACAAAATAAACTGGCGTCCTTCGGTGCGCTTGCTTTCATCGTTGCTGTGAATGAAAAAATAATTCACAATACCCCACACGAAAACGATGAAAGCAAGCGCTCCGATGAGCGGCACGATTATCGTGTTCATGACGCCTATGACTCCGGTCGTTCCGTCTCCGACGAATTTGGCGAATGTCATACCCGGTGAGGACTAAATGGCATTGCTCTCCATGTCATTTGTTTTTGTTTGTTAATAATGTTCATATTTGATTTGTGCGTTAAAAAATTATTTGTTTTTAAGCAGGGACATGATGCAATTTAGTCCTACCGGGTCATATTATCCGCCGGTTGAGAGCGCCTGCACTGTCGCCTGAATACCCAACGATATCGCCTGCGCTCCGAGCAGGACTAAAGCGCCGACTACGGTCCATAAGAGCATTTGTCTCGCTTCGGTTATCTTGCTCTCATTCCCGCGCGCAACGACGAATTTGTAACCTACATAGATCATCATGAAGATAACAATGATTGAGCCGATATAAACAACGAACTCTAAGATTTTCTTGAGAAGAGTTGGGAGGTCGGTTCCAGAACCAAGCGGATTTATAAGCGTTACATTCTGGCCGGTTTTTAAGACTGGATTACCTGCCGCGGGTGTCGTTGGGTTTCCCGCAGCAGGAGTAATCGCTGCGAACACCGAAGGCGCGAAAGATAGAAGGATAAACAGAGAGAGCGTCGTTATTATGAAAGTACGCATATTTATTGTTGTAATAGAGAACTAAAAGAACGTTCAGCGGAAACAAGCGCGGAAGAAATGGTTAGACGGCCACTTATCACATTCCCAATCATACTTGAAAAGACAGAATCAGTATAAATAGGCTCTGGGGACAGCCATCCTTTGGAATAGAGCGCCTCCGCATAGGCAACCGCGGATGCCGGATCATCCGGAACAGCGGCAAGAACGCTCAATACCGCAGGAGCAAGACCGGTCTGAGAAGCTGATATCGCCTGTTCCTCTAAATTAGAAAGAAGCGCGGCGGCTTGGAATGCGCCGGAAGCATTTCTCGTTCCGGTAGGTATCATGAATGCATAAACGAGACCATATGTGCTTTTAGCGTTAGCGGTCGCCGGTTGCGGAATAGGATTAACGATGAAATCAAGATTTGGGTTTGCCTCTTTAAAGAATTTCGCCTCGGAAGCATACCCTATATATAGAGCAAGATCGCCGGCGAGGAATGCTTGTTGCGAATCAGTTAATGATGCATTCCATGTGTAAGAAACTTTTGAAGGATCGGCGAACTGGGTGTAAAAACCGAGAACTGATTGTCCGGGCGGCACGCCGCTTGAAGCGCTGCTGCCCAAATCAGAAAACAGGACTCCTCCCTGAGAATACTCTGACATAGGAACGCCAGTCTGGATGAAAAGTGTTGAAAGTATTCCTCGGGCATTATGAACATTATCAAAGGAGCCTAACGCTATCAGACCGCGCGTAATTTGCCGTGAAGGTGTCAAAATAGCCACTTTCGGCACAAGTCCTGTCAGAGCCTCCCATGTGGCAGGAGGTTTCGCTATTCCTTCAGAAGAGAGTATTGAGCGGTTTGAGAATAGAACGAGAGGGTCAACAAGGAACGGCATCCCGTAATAGCCGTCTGAAGCCGCAAAGATATTCCCTTCCCCTATAAATGCGTTCGAGAACGTAGACGCCGGAAGCATGCTGGACGGTATCGGTGTAATGAACTTCGAGAGCGAAAAAAGATTTTCCTGCGAAGCCAGAATAAGATCTGGTGATGAACCGGTCGCTATGGCTGAAGCAAGGTCGTTCTGCAGAGTTATTTCGTCTTTTTGCACGTACGAAACACTCTTAAGAAGAGTCTCGGTTTGCGCGATGGTGTTGAGGGCGTTTTGAATCCCTTCTTTTGGCAACGTGCCCCAAATAACTACAGTTCCGACTGCGCCGCTGCCGCTATCGCTGTTGGTGTACGTCGCAAAAACGAAAAGACCGATTACTGCGCCTAAACCGAACACTCCGAACAAAATTCCTTGGAAGAGAGATATTTTCATCTCGTTAGAGATTAAAACTAATAAAGAGGGCGGGTTTCATAACATAGATATTATATAGCAGAATAGTATCTCTAACGGGATTCATATATTATGGTGCGGTAAAAATAATTCCGTAGTGATGCGGTCCGGCGCGGAATGACTTTACCTTATGAAAACCGCCGTTGATAAAAATTGCTTCAGCTTCATGTTCGGTCACGACTTTCTCCGGAACAGGCCCCAATCCGCCATAACTGCCCGCCCAATCAACTACCATAAGTTTGCCTCCGGATTTAAGAACGCGCCGTATCTCCCCAAGAAGTCCGTAGCGGTTCTCAACCTGAAAAAGAACATTGGCCAGAATAACGGCATCAAGTGATGCTTCGCGCAAATGTGTTCCGCCGATTTTTTCGATGTCGCCCCAGACGGTGTCAATTATGAACTGATGCCTTTCGTGCGAATTTAGTTTGAGGTGCTTCAGAATATTTTCCTGAATGTCGATTGCATAAACTTTTCCCGTGTGGCCGACGGCCATTGCCGCCGCCCGCGCATAGTGTCCTGTGCCGGCGCCAAAATCACCGACTTTCATCCCATCATGTAAACCAAGTTGCAGTACATTCTCACGCGGATTGCTGAATGAAGCGCTCATAATCCTGAGTAAGTCGAAGGACTCATACCTATAAAATAGCACGCGCGGCCCGCAGCGGGCCGCGCAATCAACAGAGAACTTGTGAAAATTAAAGCGCGACCATCGAGGCAATGCTGTCGCCTTCGCGCATTTTCATGATGCGAACGCCCTGCGTGGCGCGCGAGAGCAGAGAAATCTCAGCAACAGAAGTGCGTATCACCTGCCCTTTCTTTGAAACGACAACCAGTTCCTCTTCTTCAAGATTGCCGGATACAATTCGAGCGCCGATAATCTCGCCGGTTTTCGGCGTAACTTCCGCTGTCTTGATGCCGGAACCGCCGCGACCTTGGACTTTGTATTCGGAGATCTTAGTGCGCTTTCCGTATCCCTTGCTCATGATTACCAGAAGCGAAGCGTCCTTGGCCACGTCGGAAATTACTTCTGCCGAGACAACACGGTCACCTTTTCTAACACTCATACCGCGCACTCCGCCAGCGGTGCGCCCCATCTCGCGAACTTCTTCCGCTTCAAAACGTATTGACTGGCCTTTCGCAGTCACTATAGAAACAGTGTCGCCTTCGGCCGAATGATGAGCTGAGACAAGCCTGTCGCCTTTCTTCAAATTTATCGCGATAATGCCCGAACGGCGGACATCGGAGAACGAACGCGCCGCGACGCGCTTCACTACGCCTGCCTCAGTCACAAAAACGACTGACGATGCATCAAGAGCCGCGCCCTTCGGCACTGGCAAAATAGAAGTGACTTTTTCATCCCCCGCGAGCGCGAGGAAATTCATGATGCTCTTCCCTTTTGTTGCGCGTCTTCCTTCCGGAATCTCATACATCTTGAGTTGGTATGCTTTTCCGAAATCGGTGAAGAACAACAGGTCGCTGTGCGCGTTGGTAACGAGGAAATTGGTCACCACATCTTCCTCTTTTGTTGCAATATCTACGACGCCGACCCCGCCTCGCTTTTGTTTTTTGTATTCGCTAGGGTTCGTACGCTTAACGTATCCGCCCTGCGTAAGAAGAAGCATTGATTCCTCGTCCGGCACGAGATCTTCCGCGGAAATGTTCTGCACTCCGCCTTTTATAACTTTGGTGCGTCGGTCATCGCCGTATTTTTCTGCGAGTTCCTGAAGTTCGGACTTCACCACCGCAAGTACCTTCTTGGGCGAAGAAAGAATTTCTTTCAGTCTCTTAATAAGCGCCTGCACTTCGGAAAGTTCGTCCTCAAGTTTCTTGCGTTCAAGTCCTGCGAGTTTGGAGAGGCGCATTTCCAGAATAGCGGCTGCCTGCCGTTCGGAGAATCCGAATTTCTTTTGGAGCGCGAGGCTCGCGGCCGGAATGTCCACAGCCTTTTTTATGACAGCTATAACCTCATCAATATGATCAAGCGCTTTGCAGAGCCCTATGAGAATATGTTCGCGTTCTTCCGCCTTGCGCAGATCAAATTCGGTGCGGCGTTTTATCACCTCTTGGCGATGGGCGACGAAATGTTCCAACATGCCGACGAGCGAAAGCATTTCCGGTACGCCGTCAACCAGCGCGAGCATGTTGTAATGGAATGTGCTTTCCAGTTCTGTGTGTTTATACAAAGCGTTCAAAACCGCCTGCGGATGCGCTGTTCCCTTTAGTTCAACGACGACGCGAATGTCCGATGTTGATTCGTCTCGCAAGTCGCGAATGCCTTCAAGTTTCTTTTCCTGCACCAAGTCGGCGATACGTGAGATGAGTTCGCTCTTGTTCACGCGATACGGAATTGAAGTGATGACGATTTGCGTATCTTTTTTCCCGTCATCAATAATTTCCGCCTCACCTCGCACAACGACAGGCCCTTTGCCTGAGCTATATGCGTGCTTTATATCCGCCTGATTGAACGCTACCCCGCCGAGCGGAAAATCAGGGCCTTTCACAAATTCAAGTAGGTCATCGGTCGTTGCTTCCGGATTCTCAATGAGATGAATAGTCGCAGCGACAACTTCGCGGAGATTGTGAGGAGGGATATTTGTCGCCATACCGACCGCAATACCGAGCGTGCCGTTCAGGAGAAGGTTCGGAAGTGCCGCAGGAAGAACGTTCGGTTCCTCACGCGTTGCGTCATAGTTCGGATTCCAAGCGACCGTCTCTTTTTCAAGATCAGTGAGTAGAGCCTCAGCGATGCGAGACATTTTCGCTTCGGTATAACGCATGGCGGCCGGCGAATCGCCGTCAATGGAACCGAAGTTCCCCTGCCCCAATACGAGCGGATAGCGGTGGGAGAATTCCTGCGCCATTTTCGCCATGGAATCGTAGACAGCAACATCGCCGTGCGGATGATATTTGCCCAGAACTTCGCCGACCACGGTAGCGCTTTTGCGGAACTTCGCGCCGGGGACAAGCCCCATATCTTTCATCGCATAGAGAATGCGGCGATGTACCGGTTTCAACCCGTCGCGAACATCAGGCAAGGCGCGCGAAGTGATGACCGACATCGCATAGTCGAGATACGACGTGCGCATCTCGGAGATTATCGGCTGATTAATAACATTAGCGGCGATAGGTATCGCCGCATTATTTTCTTTGTCTTCTTTCCCGCGCGCCATGATTATAAAATTACGAGATTAGAACGGTATCGTCGTCTGCTCGGCTGATGGTCTCACCGATGTCGATGTTGACGCATCAATTATTTCAATATGAGCCGGGGCATCATTACTCTCCAGAGCCGCCGCAGCACCCGCGAGATTCTGAGTTTTATCCCCCGAAGTAGTGACAGCCGGCGCCTGATTCATACTATCGGCGAAGTTGCTTCCCTGAATAGCGAATGACCCGAGTGAAAAACTGCTTACGAGCCACACGATGGCAATTAGCAAACTGCCGGCGCCGGCTGCAACCAAAGCTATCCTCTTTCGGATGTGGTGCGGTTTCGTTTTTGCGTATTCAATGTGTTCAAATATAGTTTTCATGGATGTTACGGCCTGCCTGCAGTCAGGCAGGCGTCATTACAAGTATACTCCCATCGCGGCCGATAAGATCTTTTTTCTTCAAGGTAAGTTTGTCCACCTTTTCGCTGCCGTTTCCTGAGGCCTTGAGAAAGGCGTCGAGCGCTTTTGGCTGTCCTATCCCGTTCCAATGCATTGGAATTATTATTTTCGGTTCAAGGGATACCGCGAGTTCGTGCGCTTTTGCCGGAGAAAGAACTCCATCGTCTCCGACAGGAACAAAAAGAACGTCTATCTCATCAATATTTTCGCGCGCCTCTTTTGGAAGTTCTGTATCAGAAAGCGCTCCGAGATGAACCAGCGTCATGTCTTCAAGTTCAACTAAATAAATAGTATTTGTCGCCTTCTCCTCGCCCTTGCCAAGGCCGTAACGGCTGTTGGAAAGAAATCCCTGAATGACAACTCCCTGCCGTTCGTATTCTCCGGGGCCTGTAATGGCGAACGGGACTTTGTCGCCGTAGGAAACTTCTTCAATCCCGTTCATGTCAGGATGGTCGCGCGAAACTAGAGCGACATCTGCACCGAAGCGTACCGAGGGCAAAGTTGCTCCTTTTGCTATGGGGTCAAAAACGAGCGTAAGGTCACCGAGGGTGACCTTAAAACACTGTCCGCCGTGATGTGTGATAACCATATAATGTATGCTTATTCTATCATAAAACGCACCAGCGCGATAGTGTTTTTTAGGCAAAAAACGAGGGTTCTGTAGGATTATA
>Ga0247841_10007199_pt1 | contig 16653 bp, 12 predicted proteins | sample LaCruzMarch2015__2_FD_192410 | JGI IMG/M metagenome (GOLD analysis project Ga0247841, IMG submission 192410) | Freshwater microbial communities from meromictic Lake La Cruz, Castile-La Mancha, Spain - LaCruzMarch2015_18m | ecosystem: Environmental > Aquatic > Freshwater > Lake | place: Spain... | reverse complement strand
AGCACGTTACCTGAAAACCTTGATTAAACGCGGTTCCCCTTTAGCGAAAATCGTCGCTATTTAAGCTGTTTTGACCAGGTAAAAATCATGAAAATAAAAATTGCCGGACCAGCTCAGAAGTCTACAAAGATTGAAATTCCTAAACGTTAAATTAGGCCTTTGCAACTCTGCCGTTCTCTCGAACGGCCTCTACACCGATCTGGTGTAGCCGCGGTTCGTTAGAACCGCTACGGATTGAAATCCCTATCCGTCCCGTCCACGCTCCACGCCCTTCCCCGTCAGTCGCGCGCGGATCAGCCTGGCACGGGCCAGGTCGCGTTTCTCGGCGCCAATGACTTTGCCTTCCACCTTCTGCAGGTGGCCCGGCTGAATCAGCAGAAACAGTTCGTCGATCATGGACGCGGACCATTCCCGCAACAGTCCCAGTTCAATCCCCAGCCGCAGGGCGGACAGCATATCCAGCGTTTCCTTGGAGTTCAACAGGCAGGCATGGGTTAAAATCCCGCAGGCCCGCCCCACATGATCCCTCAGCGAAATTTCCTTTTGCTGGATCAGCCGCGCTTTCGCATGCTTCTCGTGCTCCTCGATTTCCAGGACAATCTGCTCCAACCGGCTGACAATGGTCTCTTCCTTTTCACCAAGCGTGGTCTGGTTGGAAATCTGGAACATATTACCCGCCGCATCCGTGCCTTCACCCCACAACCCGCGCACGGCCAGGCCGATCTTGTTGACCCCCTTGATAATCGGGTTGATCTCGTTCATCAGCACCAGGCCCGGCAGGTGCATCATGACGCTCGCGCGCATGCCGGTGCCGACATTGGTCGGACAGGCCGTCAGGTACCCCAGCCGCGTTGAAAACGCGTACCGCACCTGCCGCTCCAGGTCGGTATCAATGCCGTCAATCGTACGCCACAATCCGCGCAAACTCAATCCGGGCGACATGACCTGCATGCGGATGTGGTCCTCCTCGTTGACCATGAGGGCCGCGGTCTCATCGGCCTTGAAAACCAGGCCACTGCCCCGCCCCTTCTCCGCCAGGTCGCGGCTGATGAGATGGCGCTCGATGAGAATTTCCTTATCCACCCGGCTCAGGCCTTCCATTTCCAGCGTGACCGGCGCCACGCATCCCGGCAAGGCTTCCAGGATCGGCCGCAGATCCTGCCATAGACGCAGGGACTCCTCCTCGCCGGCCCAGCCCGGGAAGGCGACGCCTTCCAGATTGCGGGCCAGCCGCACCCGACTACTGACCATGACGCCCGGGGGAGCGCCGATCTTCAGCCAGGCGCCGGGGTTCTTGAGCAATTCATCCACAACTTTCATTCTTTTACCTTGGGCTGCCGAGGACGTACCGCGGGAACTTTTTCCACAATCTGCTGAATCTGGTCGCGCAAGCCGGCCGCCTCTTCATACTGCTCGGCGGCAATAGCCCCCTCCAATTTCTGGCGCAAGACGGCCAGTGAAGGGAGCAGGCCGGCTTTGGCCGTTCCTTTGGCCTCTTGATGCGCCGGCACCTTGCCCACATGCTGGTTGCCCTTGTGCATGGCTTCCAGCAGGGGCTTCAATTCTTCGGCAAACGTGTCGTAACAGGCCTGGCATCCCAGGCGTGATGTTTTCTTAAAGTCCGAGATCCGCATGTGGCAGAGCGCACAGGCTACGTCCCTTTCTTTCGCCGCGGGCTCCTTCTGCGCCCCCAGCCCGAGCATAACGTCCGAGAAGGCCGCCGGATTATTGACATCCAGCCCCTTGGCGGCGGCGCAGGACTCGCAGAAATGCATCTTTTTGACGGCATCGTTCACCATCTCCGTCCAATGCACGGTCGCCATCTTCTTGCCGCATGTTTCACACATCATGACGCTTCCTCAAGAAACAGAGGTCAGAGATCAGAAGTCAAAGGTCAGAATAAAGAAACCGGCAAACAACTCTTTGTGCCTGGTTCTTCGTTCTTAGTTCTTAGTTCTTAGTTCTTCATTCGGTCCGTCCTGCGGCTTCTTCCGTCTGACCGCTGATCTCTGATCTCTGATTTCTGGCCTCAGACAATCGGCGTGCCATTCCGGGCGGCGAACGCGCGAAACCGTGCGGTCAGCGCCAGTGTCTTCTGGCCGGGCTTGCCGTCGGCAATCGTGCGCCGGTCCATTTCGACCACGCTAATTATTTCCGCGGCCGATCCGGTCAGAAACATTTCATCCGCGTTATACAGATCGTAGCGGGTCAACACGCACTCGCGCACGTCCATGCCGTCCTGCCGGGCCAGCTCCATGACGACATCGCGGGTAACCCCTTCGAGGGCGCCGCAACTGATGGGCGGCGTCAGCAATTGGTTGCCCTTGATAATGAATATGTTGTCGCCGGACGCCTCGGCCACGAAACCCTGCGGATTGAGCATGACCACCTCTTCCACGCCGGCATTGATGGCCTCGATCTTGGCCATAATGTTGTTCAAGTAGTTCAGGCTCTTGACGCAGGGGCTCAAGGATTCCGTATGGTTGCGGATTGTCCCCGAGGTCACCACCTGCAGGCCACGTGCATACAGTTCCTGCGGATAGAGCTGGATCTTGGCGGCAATGATGATGACCTGCCCCTTCTTGCAGGTATAAGGGTTAAGCCCCAGCGTGCCCACCCCGCGTGTCACCACCAGGCGGATGTAGCCGTTCATAGCATTATTGGCCTTGCAGGTCTTGACCACGGCGGCGCTCATCGCCTTCTTGCTCATGGGAATTTCGAGCGCAATGGCCTTGGCCGAGCGGTACAGGCGGTCAATATGGGCCTCGAGCATGAAAACCCGCGCATTATAAGAGCGAATCCCCTCGAACACACCGTCTCCATACAGCAAACCATGGTCAAACACGGATATCTTGGCGTCTTTTTCGGGCACCAACTTGCCGTTTAAATAGATTTTCATCTGATGTTCTCCATCTCGATCCGGCCGCCTGGCCAGTTTTCTTCTCAGCAACACGAAAATTATCATACACCTGTTTGCAGAAAATGCAAGTGGCAGGGGATAGTCCAAAATCATCGCCTAAGACGAGACATTCTTCGCGGTTGATTGTTGGATGCCTTGATTCCACGGCGCGGCGGGGACGCCCCGCCTAAAAGGCGGGCCAGCCAGAGGCTGGCCCCTACCCAGCGATCATGTCTCGAGGTAGGGCTCAGCCTCCGGCTGAGCCGGTGTCGCAATCGTCCGCACCAAAGACTAAGTCTTGTGCAACGCACTTAGGCGAGGATTTGGGGATAGTCGTAAATTCGGGCTGTTTGTCATTGACAATCACATCCCGGTTTAATTCAATGCCATGAATTTCGCTTCGACTTTTCCATGGGAAAGGCAAGATGCATTCGATTCTTTACAGGGAACAGCTCTCCGACGACGTCGTGCTCATGCGGCTGGCCGCGCCGCTGATCGCGGAAGAACGCAAGCCGGGTCAGTTCGTGATCGTCCAGCTCGACAGCAAATACGGCGAGCGTATTCCGCTGACCATCGCCGACGCCGACACGAAGGAAGGCTCGATCACCATCATTTTCCAGGTCGTCGGCCTCACGACCAATCGCCTGGCCGCCCTGCGGGAGGGCGACGCGATCGAAAACCTGGTCGGGCCGTTAGGGCGGCCAACGCACATCGAGAAGTTTGGCACGGTCGTCTGTATCGGCGGCGGGATCGGCGTGGCGCCCCTGTACCCCATTGTCCAGGGCATGCAGCGCGCCGGCAATAAGGTCATTATCATCGTGGGCGCGCGCACGAAAAAACTGCTGATCCTCGAGGAGCGCATGCGCGCCCTGGCGGATGAGTTGATTATCTGCACGGATGACGGCTCCTACGGGCGCAAGGCGCTCGTCACGGAGCCCCTGAAGGAATTGTGCGAGCGCACGCCCAAGCCGAACCTGGCCATAGCCATCGGACCGCCCATCATGATGAAGTTTTGCGCGGAAACGACACGCCCCTATGGCGTCCCCACAGTCGTATCGCTTAACACGATCATGGTGGATGGCACGGGCATGTGCGGCGGGTGCCGGGTCACCGTCGGGGGTAAGACGCGCTTCGTCTGCGTGGACGGGCCGGAATTCGACGGGCATCAGGTGGATTTCGACAACATGATGAAGCGTCTGAGGGCCTACAAAAAGCAGGAGGACGAGGCCCGCGAGCATTGCCGGTTGGATGCGGAAATCGAGAAGAAGTCACAGAAGTGACATCCGACTTCGCCAAGGCTACGCCGGACAAGAAGGCACATAGGCGCAAAGTAGATATCAGGATTATTATTGCCTGTCATTCCCGCGAAAGCGGGAATCCAGATTTGGATAAATCATTCCTGGATTCCCATTTTCATGGGAATGACAAAACAGACTGGATCTGCGAATAAACTACAAATTCGGTACAGACGTGAACACTCATCCAACTAAAGCAGAACTTGCATCGGAAGCGCGCCGCAAACTTGAGGAGTTGGCGAAACTGCAACAACCGCTCAAACCCAAAGACCGGCTTACGATTCCCGCGCAGGCCATGCCGGCGCAGGATCCCGTTGTGCGCCGAGGCAATATCGAGGAAGTGGCTCTCGGCTATTCGCCGGAGCAGGCGCGCCTGGAAGCCCTGCGTTGTTTCCAATGTAAAAACGCGCCTTGTGTCGCGGGCTGTCCGGTGCGGATTGATATCCCCGCCTTCGTGCACGCGATGGCCGAAGGCAATGTCAAGCAAGCCATTGGTATTATAAAGCTCAACAGCCTGCTGCCCTCAGTCTGCGGCCGCGTATGCCCCCAGGAAGTGCAATGCCAGGCGCCTTGCACGGTGGGCCGCACGCTCAAGGACGTCGGCCAGGCCGTAGCCATTGGCCGGCTGGAGCGGTTTGCGGCCGACTGGGAACGCGCGCAGGGCGCCCCGGATATTCCGCCGGTCAAGCCGCCCACGGGCAAAAAAGTGGCTGTGATCGGGAGCGGCCCGGCCGGCATTACCGTGGCCGCCGACGTGCGGCGCGAAGGCCATGCGGTCACCCTGTTCGAGGCCTTTCACAAGCCGGGCGGCGTCATGGTTTACGGCATCCCCGAGTTCCGGCTGCCCAAGCTCATCGTGCAGAAGGAAATCGACGCGCTCACGGCCATGGGCGTCAAGCTGGTCACTAATTTCGTGGTCGGCCGCACGCGCGCGCTCCAGGATTTGCTGGACAAGGACGGGTTCGACGCCGTTTTCATCGGCACCGGCGCGGGCCTGCCGAAGTTCATGAATATCGAGGGCGAAAACCTGGTGGGCGTGTTCTCGGCCAACGAATACCTGACCCGCTCCAATTTGATGCGGGCCTACGATTTCGGCCACGCCCAGACGCCGATCTTCCGGTCACACAAAGTGGCCGTGCTGGGCGGCGGGAATGTCGCCATGGACTCGGCGCGCATGGCCTTGCGCCTGGGCGCGGAAGAGGTTCACCTGGTCTATCGGCGCACGGAGGTGGAAATGCCCGCCCGGGTGGAGGAAGTGGCCCACGCCAAGGAGGAAGGCATTGTGTTCCACCTGCTCCAGAACGCCAAGCGCATCCTGGGCAATGAGCAGGGCTGTGTCACCGGCATGGAATGCCTGAAATACCAGCTCGGCGAACCCGATGCCTCGGGCCGGCGCCGGCCGGTGGAAATTGCCGGCAGCGAGTTTGTCATGCCGGTGGACACGGTGATCGTGGCCATCGGCAACGAATCCAATCCCCTGATCAAGCAGACCACTACCGGCCTCGAAACGGACAAATGGGGCCACATCATCGTGGACGCGAACGGAAAAACGTCGTTGGACCGCGTTTATGCCGGGGGCGACATTGTACTGGGAGCGGCCACGGTAATCCTGGCCATGGGCGAAGGCCGCCGCGCTGCGGCTTCCATCAACCGGCTTCTGGCGGGAAAATAAAAAAAGGCGGTTTAACCGCTTGCGGCCCCCCCGATTTTTCAGGGCCAAAACTCATTGGTTCGGAATCGTGCCTACCGCGCGGAACCTGCTGGGCGTCAGGCGCATAATCCGCGTGAAGGCGCGTGTAAAATGCGCCGGCACGTTGTAGCCCATCCGGGCGGCAATTTCTTTTTGAATCAGCCGCGTTTCCTTGAGCAAACGGCAGGCCTCGATCATTTTTTGGCGCTGTAAATATTGATAGAGCGTCTGCGCGGTCTGTTGCTTGAATACCCGGCTTAAGTGTTCGCGGGATACGCCCAGTTGCGCGGCTAAAAACTTGACGTTGCAGAATTGATGCAGGTACCGGCGCGTCAATTGACGCGTTTCCCGCACCAAGGCAAAGCCGGTATCGGATTGATCCTGGCTTACCTTGCTCCGCGACAACGCGGCAAACAGGCCGGCGACAATCCGCGCGCCCTCCGCCGGCACAATGCTTATTTCAGCCCGGTCATGCCTGCGCCAAGCCATGATTTCCGAAATAAAACCATCATCCGGCGGCAGCTGGAAAACCGGTCCGTACCTGTCCACAAACGCATGGGTCATGGCCGTGGCGGACGGGCCGACAAAAGAGAGATACACAAACTCCCAGGGTACGCGGCCATTTTCAGGATAATAATAGGAAGTGGCCGGATCGTTGATCTTGCACAGGAACCCATGCCCGACCGGAAGGCAATACTTTTTCCGGCCGACCTGGAATCGGCCTTCGCCGGCCAAGGTAAACTTGAAAATACACTGCTGTTCCGCCGAGCGCAGAGCGCCTCTATGGAGATAGGCCGGCTTAGTCTGGCGTTCGGCGATAATAACCTGTAATTGCGGAAACACCTTCATCGGTTGTACGGTTTGAAAGTGAACCCCCCATACCCACCCCGCCCAAGGCAATTTCGGAACGTACTTGTCCGAAGCCATTTTCGCGGCAGATTGGATGACGTTTTGCGCCATAATTCCTCAAATTTACCTTGCCCCGCCCCCGATATCGCCGCCGCAAACATTTAACATCACAATATGGTAACAAATATCACCTATTGGCCATTGCAATCAAGCATATAAATGATATTTTTAGGTTAAGCAATATAAATATATTCAGCGCAATTCGGTAATTATATGCCACGCTACCCGACTTCAGCCTGCAGGCCAAACAACCGGAACTGTTACCAAAACTCAAAGCTGTCAACACCGAAGCCGGCTTGCGGAGGGAGTTTAACGGCGGAATCGCAAAAAACGCGGCGACATAAACAAACGGAGGATAATAAATGAGATTTTCTTACATAATATTAGCGGCATTGGGCGGCATTTTGCTGCATGGCTGCGCAGGTTTGGAAACGCTTCAGCTCGCCAAAGACACAAAAACAGATTATGCGATAATTTACACTGTGAAAGAAAAGGAAGCCGCGGATGAACTCAAGGAGCATCTTGACAAGATCACCGGGGCCGATTTCAAGCTCGTGGCCGAAGAAGACGCTGCCGGAGTCAAAACGCCTGCATTTTATGTCGGCCAGACCAAGTTTGCGGCGTCGCAGGGCATCGACTTCAGCAAATTCCATGATCAGGAATGGCTCGTGAAGACTGTCGACAAGGATATAGTCATCGGCGGGGGAAAGACCCGCGGGACGCTTTACGGGGTCTATGACCTGCTTGAAAACAAATTCGGCTGCCACTGGTATTCGTATGATACCACGGAAATCCCCTCCAATAAAAACCTGACACTTGAAAATGTCAGTATCCGCAAAGAACCGTCATTTACCTCGCGCCTGATATTTGACGATTACTATATGTCATGGTTCTTGAAAAAAGAGTTTAAAGCCCAGAAGCTGCTCCACAAAAAGAGGAGCCGTTCAAGTCTCAACAGCGGCTACTGGATGGGGATCTGGCCGGATACGACCAAGCAATTTGAAGACTGCCATAACTTCTATTCGTACATCGATCCTAAGAAATATTTCAAGGATCATCCGGAATATTTCACCATGGACGCCAGCGGCAAGCGCTATCAAGGCGTGGGCAGTCAGTTCTGCATGAGCAATCCGGATGCGGCTGATATTGTCTATAACTCGCTTGTCGGGTTCATCAAGGCGGACCGCGCCAAGCTTCCGAGCGAGCAATGGCCCACCACTTACGATATATCCCAGATGGACGGGGAGGGTTTTATTTGTCTCTGTCCGAAATGCAAGGCGATAACCGAACGGGAAGGCAGTGAATCAGGGCTCCAGCTGAGCTTCATGAATGAGCTGGCGCGCAGAATCTCAAAAGAGTATCCCGACGTGATCATCCGGACCTTTGCCTACGGGTCAACAAGAAAGCCGCCTAAAAATATCAAGCCTGACAAAAATGTTTTGATCCGCTGGTGCGACAATTTTGCGCTAAGCGACTGCTACCGCCCCTTGACATCCGAATTCAACGCAGGTCAGAAGGCGGAATTCGACACATGGGTGAAAACCGGCGCAAAAATGTATGTGTGGGACTACTGGAACATGGGGCCGGAGTTTTTTGAACCTCCGCGAGTGGAAACGGTCGTTGACGCAATCATTAATGATCTGCGTTATTTCAAAACAAATAATGTAAGCCGCTATTTTGCCGAATTAGATGTCGTCGAGGCCGATAATCTCCCTAACTTTATGGATCTGCATGTCTGGCTGGCTTACCAGCTTATGCTCGATATCGACCAGAATGAGGAAATGCTGATCAGGCGTTTTCTGAAGGGCTATTACGGTCCGGCGGCCGAACCGATGGGCAAATTCCTTGAAATGCTCAGAAAAGGGGTAAAGGAAACACCCACAAAGATGTGCTGCGGAGGCGCGGAGCCGCGTCCATACTGCACTGAACAATTCATGAAAACAGTTTGGGGTTATTTGAAACAAGCTTATAATGCGGCCCCCGAAGGATCGGTTTACCGTTCCAATGTTCAGAAAGAGATGCTGACTCCGATCTCTGTCATTTTGAGAAACAAGTGGGTTATTGGCGACCGCAAGGAAATGATCGATATTTATAAAAACACACGCCTCAAATATATCGAACGCATAAACCCGAAAGTCACTGCTAATGGCTATTCAAATGAATATTGGCTCGGCAAATTGAAGACCAACCTGAACTCTTTTGAAATGGTCAAGCTTCCGGTGCCCAAAGGCTTTGAGGGGCGTGAAATACGATTGCTCGGCTGGCCAAACCTGTGCTGGTTCAAGCATACGACTGAAGAAAGTTATGCGGCTGATCCGGATTCGATTGCCGGGAAGGCGCTGCTCAGCCGAAAACCCCGACATTATGAAAAGCCGACCATTCACAGCACCACAACGCCGGGCGCAGGGGAAATGTATTCCACGGCCATCGGCGTCTATGACTATGGCACAAAAAAGTCGATATCGATCGACCTGAGGAAGGACCTCCCGCAGGATGAAAAGTATCACTGGTATAAAATCGGCGTCTATGAGTTGACTCCCGGGACTTTCGTGTGGGGGTTCTACTGGCAAACCCAATGCAGCCTTGCGCACCTTTGCCTGCCGCCGGGAGGAAAAGCAGACGCCAATAACTGGGAAGTCTGGGTCTCGCTCAAATTTACCGGGCCGGGATATGTGAATGGATCGACCAGAACTAACGAGATCTACTGGGACCAGGTGATGCTCGTCAAGCCGGATGAGCCCGGCAAATAACTCAAAGGCATTTTCAAAGGGCAATCGGATTTCGGGCGTAGCGCAGAGTGGAGCCCGACCTGTCCTCCGAAGCTCAGAGCGAAGGAGGATGCAACCGTGGGTCGAATTCGGTTTCCGCCGGAGGCGGATTCGGAAAAACAAGGCAAGTTTGGCTCAGATGCGCCGGCGGCGGGTGAAGTGCAATACTTGTGTATGCACGAACGCGCCAACGGTACAGATGAGCAAAAATCGCCGAAGTATTTTCCGAACCGAATTCGACCCACTTGGAACACAAACAAGACAAAGAAGCAGACAAGCATCATAGGAGGGAAGTAAAATGGCGGTTGCCGGAGCGCAGGGCGCGGAAATAAATACAACCACTAATCTTCCGCAGAAACTGCGGTTGATTCTGCCTTTAGAAATTCAGGCCGTTCCGGATCACGAGATTAATATTTACTTTGACAATATTGTCCTTACCCCCAACATCAATAATTATTTATTTGAAGTTACATGCGCCAAAGGAAGCCAACAGGCGGAACGCTGGACTTTCACGCCCAACCCGACCCATGATATCGGCACGCACGATCTCCAAATCGCCGTTTATGACGCGGATAACGCCCTCCTGGCCAAGGCTTCCACGAAAATCCGGGTCGTCCCGCCGGACGCGGGCGCGGATAAATCGCTTGCCTGCCTGATTATCGGCGATAGTCTGACGGGGAACTCCGTATATCCGCATGAATTTTTCGAACTCTGTCAATCAATCAATAATCCCAAAATCACTTTGATTGGCACATGTCAGCCCGCAAATTTTCCACCCGAAATCAAGCATGAGGGTTATGGCGGCTGGTCAGCCTTATCATTTGCCACGCACTACAGCCCCGCTAACCCGCCTTCAAGTCCGTTCCTGTTTCCCGGCCCGGACGGCAAGCCCAAGCTTGATTTCAAGAGGTATCTGGCGGAAAAGAATGCCGGGCAGGCGCCGGATATCATTACGATCTGTTTGGGAATCAATGACAATTTCGGCGCCAGTGAAGCAACGCTTGAGACAAGCATTGATGATATGATGACCAGCTTGGACATACTCCTGGGCGAGTTTCATTCCGTGCGCGCCGATACCAAAATCGGACTTTTCCTTATTCCGCCGCCAGCCGCTTCCCAGGACGCCTTTGCCGGTTATCCGTGCGGAAAAACACGCTGGCAATACCGCCGCAACCAGCACCGGGTCGTGGAAAGAATGATGGCCAAATACGGCCGGCGAGAAAAAGAAAATATTTATCTCATTCCGGCCTATGTCAATATTGACACCGCCCACAATTATCCAACTCAATCTGTGCCCGTCAACGCCCGGAATACCGAAAAGATTTTGCGTCTTTGCAACGCCGTCCATCCGTCCGCCGCGGGTTACCGGCAATTGGCGGATTCGCTTTACTTCTGGGTTAAGTGTATTTTAACCGGCAAATAACAATATTCAGGCACTTAGAAGGCGGGAAGGTTAGATTCTTTAACGGAGGATAATAAATGAGATTATTTTACATAATATTGGCGACATTGGGTGGCATTTTGCTGCATGGCTGCGCAGGTTTGGAAACGCTTCAACTCGCCAAAGACACAAAAACAGATTATGTGATCGTTTTCACGGCAAAGGAAAAGGAAGCCGCGGATGAACTCAAGGAGCACCTTGACAAGATCACCGGGGCCGATTTCAAGCTCGTGGCCGAAGAAGACGCTGCCGCAGTCAAGGCGCCGGCGTTTTATGTCGGCCAGACGAAATTTGCGGCGTCGAAGGGGATCGACTTCGGCAAATTCCATGATCAGGAATGGCTTGTTCGGACGATCGGCAAGGATATCGTGATCGGCGGAGGAAAGACGCGCGGGACGCTTTACGGGGTCTATGACCTGCTTGAAAACAAATTCGGCTGCCATTGGTATTCGTATGACACTACGGAAATCCCCGCCAACAAAAATCTGACGCTTGAAAACGTCAGTATCCGCAAAGAACCGTCTTTCTCTTCTCGCGACCTTTTCGACTATTACTACTACTCGTGGCTGGAGAAGAAAGAGTTTCGAAATCAGAAATGCCTCAGCAACAAAAGGAACCGGGCCAGCCTCGCTTACGGCACCATGGCAATATGGCCTGTCACTTCAAGACAATATTATGACGTCCACAATTTCTATGCGTTTATCAATCCCAAGAAATATTTCAAGGATCACCCGGAATATTTCAGCATGGACGCGAGCGGCAAGCGCTATCACGGCACACTCGGCCCGACCATGCAGGGCGGCCAGATCTGCATGAGCAATCCGGATGTGGTTGATATTGTCTACAACTCGCTTGTCGGGTTCATTAAGGCGGACCGCACCAAGCTGCCGCAGGATCAATGGCCCACGATGTACGACATATCGCAGATGGATGGGACCGCCTTTATTTGCCTCTGTCCGAAATGCAAGGCGATCACCGAACGAGAGGGCAGCGAGGCCGGCCTTCAGCTTGCGTTCATGAACGAACTGGCGCGCCGCATAGCCGGGGATTATCCTGAAATAACGATCCGCACCCTCGCTTACGGCTCGACAAAACCGGCTCCGAAACACATTAAAACTGAAAAAAATATCTTGATCCGCTGGTGCGACAGTTTCGCGGTGAGCGATTGTTTCCGTCCCTTGTCCACCCAATTCAACGCCGGCCAGAAGGCGGAATTCGAAGCATGGATAAAAATCGGCGCGAACATTGCGGTCGCAGACTACTGGAACATGGGGACGGAGTTTTTTGAATCTCCGCGAGTGGAAACCGTCATTGATGCGATCATCGGCGATCTGCGCTACTTCCATACGAACAATGTCGCGACTTATTTCTGCGAAGTGGATGTCGATGAACAGGACAATCAACCTAATTTTATCGGGCTGCATCTCTGGCTTGCTTATCAGCTTATGCTCGATATCGACCAGGATGAGGAAATGCTGATCGGTCGTTTCCTGGAGGGCTATTACGGTCCGGCGGCCGAGCCGATGGGCAAATTCCTTGCAATGCTCAGGAAAGGGGTCAAGGAAACGCCCACAAAGATGACCTGCGGCGGCTCAGAGCCGCGTCCCTACTGCACTGAGCAATTCATGAAAACCGCCTGGAATTATTTGCAACAAGCTTATAACGCGGCTCCGGAAGGCTCGGTTTACCGTTCCAATGTTCAGAAAGAGATGCTGACGCCGATCTATGTCATTTTGCGGAACAAATGGGCTATCGGCGACCGCAAGGAAATGATCGCTATTTATAAAAACACCCGCCTTAAGTATATCGAACGGATAAATCAAGGGCAGCAGGCTCTCCGTTTGCGTTGGCTCAACCGACTGAAGACCAACCTGAACTCTTTTGAAATGGTCAATCTTCCGGCGCCCAAAGGTTTTGAGGGGCGTGAAATCCGATTGCTCGGCTGGCCCAACCTGTGCTGGTTCAAGGATACGGTTGAAGAAAGTTATGCGGCCGATCCGGATTCGGTTGCCGGGAAGGCGCTGCTCAGTAAAAAACATCGCTCTCATGAAAAGCCCGCCATTCACAGCACAACAACGCCCGGCGCCGGGGAAATGTACTCCACGGCCATCGGTGTCTTTGACTATGGCACCAAAAAGTCGATATCGATCGACCTGAGGAAGGAACTCCCGCAGGATGAAAAGTATCACTGGTATAAAATCGGCGTCTATGAGTTGACGCCCGGGACTTTCGCGTGGGGGTTCTACTGGGAAACGCAGTGCAGTCTTGCTCACCTTTGCCTGCCGCCGGGCGGCAAAGAAGACGCCAATAAATGGGAAATCTGGGTCTCGCTCAAATTCACCGGTCCGGGATATGTGAAGGGATCGACCAGAACTAACGAGATCTACTGGGACCAGGTGATGCTCGTCAAACCGGATGAGCCCGGCAAATAACAATATTCAGGCACTCAACGGCATTTTCAAAGGGCAATCAGATTTCGGGCGTAGCACAGAGCGGAGCCCGACCTGTCCTCCGAAGCTCCGAGCGAAGGAGGATGCAACCGTGGGTCGAATTCGGTTTCCGTCAGCTGACGGATTCGAAACAGCAAGGCAAGCTTGGGCCGGATGCGGGCGCGCGGCGCGCAGCGCAATACCTGTGTATGCGCAAGCGCGGAAAGCCCGCAGGCGGCTCAAGATCGCTGCCGCTTTTTTCGAACCGAATTCGAGCACACTTGAAGCAGAAAACAAGACGAAGAAGCAGACAATCATCATAGGAGTATTATCATGAGCACTTCAGCAAGTGGCGGCTGGACAGTCAAAGCTCTGGGAAAATGGGATGTTGTCGTGGCCGGCGGCGGCCCGGCGGGTTGCACCGCCGCCACCGCCGCCGCACAGGAAGGCAAGCGCGTCTTGTTGCTGGAAGCCATGGGCGCGCTCGGAGGCATGGGCACGCTGGGGCTCATACCCAGCTGGTGCCCTTTCTCCGACGGCAAGCAGATCATCTATCGGGGACTGGCAGAGAAGGTTTTCACCGCGAGCAAAAAGGGGTGTCCGCATGTCCATCCTCCAGACGATCTATCCTGGGTGCCCATAAATCCTGAATACCTCAAGCGGGTTTACGATTCCCTGCTGGAGGAAGCCGGCGTCGAGGTGCTGTTCTTCACCATGGCTGCCGGCGTCAAGCTTGATGGCGAGAGGATGACCGAATTGCTGATCGCCAACAAGGGCGGCCTTGCCGGCGTCCAAGCCGATGTCTTTGTCGACTGCACCGGTGATGGCGACCTCTGCGCCTGGGGCGGCGCTCCCTGGGAAAAGGGCGATGTCAACGGCGAGATGCAACCCGCAACGCTTTGCTTTTCGCTCGCGCCGGTCAATACCTACCACTACCAGCATGGCAGCGACACCAGCCGTAATGCCGTCAAGGACGGGGTTGATCTGTCGCGCTATACGCGATTGGGCGACCTCCATCTTTGCAACCGTATTACCGGCCCGGATACGGTAGGCTTCAATGCCGGGCACCTGTGGAAAATTGACGGCACGGACCCGCGCTCGCTCTCCAGCGCCATGCGCGAGGGGCGGCGCATTGCGGCCGAATACCGTGACGCCCTGGCCGAGGCGCTGCCAAAATCATTCGGCGGGGCGCATTTGGCGGCCACTGCGCCGCTCATGGGCATCCGCGAGACGCGGCGCATCATGGGCGACTACCTCCTGACCATCAAGGATTACCTTGCGCGCAAGAGTTTCGCCGACGAGATCTGCCGCAACGCCTATCCCATGGACATGCATACGGCCAGGAACGAAATTTCGGCTGTTCTCGACAACAAACTCAATATAATGACGCGCTTCGAATCATACAAGCCTGGCGAGTCGCACGGTATCCCCTATCGCTGTCTGGTGCCTCGGAAGCTCCGCAATGTTCTGGTGGCCGGCAGATGCATCTCCACCGACCGCCCGGTACAGGCCAGTACGCGGGTCATGCCGGTGGCGCTGGCCATGGGCGAGGCCGCCGGCGTGGCTGCCGCGCACGCCTGCGCCAAGCAGGGCGAGACGCGCGCAGTCGACACGGGCGCGCTCCGAGACCGCCTGCGCCAGCGTGGCGCTTACCTGCCATAGGAAAGGAATGCTATCCATGTCAATCTATAATGTTGGCTTGCGGGACGCAGTTGCCAGGCTGAAATCTTCCTTCCATGCCAAGGTACTGTCTGAAAGCGTGAGGAGCATTCTTGGCCGCATCCACCCCTCCGGATACGTCCCTGAATCTCTGACCGGGGGGGTCTATAACGGCATGTTTCCCCGTACGCTATGCGCGCTGGCGCGCCTCTTCCTCGCCATAGGCAAACCTGAATTGCTCGAAGCTCCAATTGATTACTGCTTGCGCTCCACCTTGGGCAACGGCCTGCTTGGGTTCCCCCACATAATTGGCCCTCCAGCAGCTGACGGAGGATGTCTGCCGGCATTCATCGATGATCTGCCGCAGCCGGACGGCATTGCCAATGCCATCCTCGCCTGGGCAATGCTCGCGCTCTCCAGGGAGCGCAACGCTTTCGAAAACCGCACATATGAAGACGTGGCCGGCATTCTCGACCGCCTCGCCTCCGCGCACTTTTTCGCCAACCGCGCGCATTGGCGTTGCGACCCCGGCCTGGTGCTTAACACTCATTTCGAACATAGCCGCGACTGGCAATTCTGGTGCTGTTACGATTTCCTGACGCAAAGTTTTGTCGCCTCGGCTTTAGGCTATATGGCGGATGTGGCGCAACGCCGAGGCGATGGCAGGCGGGAGGAGCGTTGGCGGAAAATCCTTGGCGCGCTTGAAACCAATATAGCCAAGGCCATGGTTATCGAACGCCATGGCAAAAAGATTTACCTCGAAATGCTGCTCCCCACCGGCAGGAAGCCGGTTCCCTTCGACGGATTGGGCTGGGTAAATCTGGCCGCGATTCCCGCCGATTGGCGCGGAGTTGACCAGGAAATATTCCGCAACACGATCCGGGAATGGCGCCGTCATGCGGCCATCAAGTTCGATGGGGTAGTCGTTACCGCTTGTGACTGGACTCCAGAGGGTCATACCGGCGAGACCTACGGCAAAATGCTGGGATGGGAACTGGTGTTCCTGGCCAGGGAAGGCTGCTGGGACGAGGTTGCCGGGTTGCTCGACTTCCTGGAGAAAGTCAATGGCGATGGCATTTATGCGGAAATATTTCGTTATGGCGATGACCAATATGGGCAACCGTATAATCCGGGGTTAGCCGCGCCGCGCTGGCATGTGCGCGACCGCGGAAATGGCGAGCAATGCGCCTGGCTTTGCTGGAGCATGACGGAGGTCAGGAGACTGGCCGGCTTGTCGAACCGTGAACTTTGAACAATCAACCGGGATCTTAACGTCGGTTTCACCAAAACATAACCAAACGGAGGATAAATAAATGAGGTTTTTCAACATAATACTGGCGGCATTGGGCGGCATTTTGCTGCATGGCTGCGCAGGTTTGGAAACGCTGCAACTTGCCAAAGATGCCAGGACCGATTATGCGATCGTTTTCACGGCCAAGGAAAAGGAAGCCGCGGATGAACTCAAGGAGCACCTTGACAAGATCACCGGGGCCGATTTCAAGCTCGTGGCCGAAGAAGACGCTGCCGCAGTCAAGGCGCCGGCGTTTTATGTCGGCCAGACGA
>Ga0247841_10007198_pt1 | contig 16656 bp, 17 predicted proteins | sample LaCruzMarch2015__2_FD_192410 | JGI IMG/M metagenome (GOLD analysis project Ga0247841, IMG submission 192410) | Freshwater microbial communities from meromictic Lake La Cruz, Castile-La Mancha, Spain - LaCruzMarch2015_18m | ecosystem: Environmental > Aquatic > Freshwater > Lake | place: Spain... | reverse complement strand
CCACTAGCCTCTAAAACCTGAGGCACAATCTTATTCCAGCCAATCGGCATAATATGAATCCCCTGGCACATAGGTTTCAATTTCTTAATCAGACGGCTGGCAATCTCAATTGAAACAGCCGATTTATCCTTAGCTTCTTCCATTTCTTTGATCAGGTTATCCGGAACAAATACCCCTGCTACATGCTTATTCATATACCGGGCCATGCCCGCTGATTTTAATAAAACAATCCCTGCCATAACCGGAGCTTTTAAATGTTTTATCTTAGCTATAAAATTTTCAAACACCTTTAGGTCATATACTGCCTGAGTCTGGAAGAATTCAGCTCCGGCGGCGATCTTTTTCTCCATCTTCATAATCTGGGGCTCTAAAGGCTCCGCTCCCGGGTTAACTGCCGCACCAAGGCAAAATTTCGGAGCAGCCCCTTCCAACTTATTGCCTTTCATATCCTGTCCAAACTCCAATTTCCTGGCAACCTGTAATAATTGCACCGAATCCAAATCAAATACCGGCTTAGCTTCAGGATGATCGCCCAGAGTTGGATGGTCTCCGGTCAAAATTGAAATATTTTCTATCCCCAATGCGGCCGCGGATAATAAATCTGATTGCAGTGCCAGCCGGTTACGATCACGGCAGGTCAACTGATAAATCGGCTCAAAACCTTTTTGCTTAAGCAAGAAACTAACAGTAAGCGAACCCAGGCGCATTACCGAGCTCTGCAAGTCCGTGACATTTATCGCGTCTGATTTTTTATGGTAAAGCTCCACATCCTTAAGCAGCTGTTCTGTGTGGATGCCTTTGGCCGGGCCAACCTCTGAAGTAAGCAGGAATTTACCCGCCTGTATTTTCTCTTTAAATGTCATTATATTTTTAAGATAACGCGTCTGCCTTGTCTTGTTTACCGCAGGGACGATCGTTTGACCCGGCGTGTCAAACTTCGCTCGGGTTTCGGCCTCGCTCTGCCTACTTCGTATATAGCCAGGCAACCTTGCCCGCTCGGCCTGCAAACGCCCTGCTTAGAAACAAGCCAAGCCATCCGCTAATAATAAAATCCTATTCCATTTAATGGTATTTTTTACTAGCGGGTAAATTAGCTTTGAGGAAAAAATGACAAACTCATTGCTGGAGCTTGGCTGCCTCAATAAGATTACGCATTAAAACAGTTACGGTCAGCGGCCCCACTCCTCCGGGGACAGGAGTGATGTATGCGGCGCGTTTTTGAGCTTCCTCAAATTCCACATCGCCTACGATTTTATCGCCAACCTTGTTTATGCCAACATCAACAACAATTGCCCCTTCTTTAACCCAATCCCCTTTGATTAAACCGGCCTGGCCGACAGCTACAATAAGCACTTCAGCCCTTCTTACATGCTCCTCAAGCTTACCTACCTTGCTAGTGCCAATATGACAGACGGTTACCGTGGCAAATTTTTCTAGCAATAAAAGCATCAGCGGTTTGCCTACAATTTCACTATGCCCGACAATTACTACTTCTTTTCCGTACAAATCTATACCGGTAGAATTTAATAGCTCCATTATAGCATTGGCTGTACAAGCGACAATTCTCGCCCGGCCGAAAAGCACCTTGCCCATATTTGCCGGATGCATACCCTCAACATCTTTAAACGGTGAGATAAACTCAGCTATTTTCTTATAATCCATATGCTGCGGAATGGGCATTTGCACAATAATGCCATTTACCGTCTTATCCGCGTTAAGATTAAGAATAAAATCTATCAAAGCCTCTTCAGTAATATCCTGGTCCAGCTTAAATAATTTATAAACTATACCCAGCTTCTCGGCAGTTTTTGCCTGAGATTGCGCATAAGTAGTTGCCCCGGGATTATCTCCCACCAAAATACTGGCTAAGAATGGAGGTTTCTTTAAGTTTTGCACCTGCCTTTTTATCTCTTCTTTAATCTTTTCAGCAACAGGCCTACCCTCTAATAACTTTGCCAACGCCGACCTCCGTATTTTTACGAATCTTCCGGATAATCTTGTTTTTCTGATTTAACTCTTTTTTTATGCCTTGGGCCAATTTCTTCTGGCCTAAACTCTTTAAATTGATCTCTACATTAAAACAAGCAGAGACAAATGCCGATTCAAAGAAAACCGCCGCTACCGCAACATCGCTGATTAAATTGACATTGCCTTTTTTTATTAATGGCGGGCATAATTTGGCTGCCTCACAACAAAGCCTGGCCAGCATCAACGGCACATCCAATGCCTTGCGTATATCTTTGCTCTCATAGGCAACTACATCTAAATCCACCAGGCCCAGAAAATCACTTCTTAACTTTTCGGATTTAGCTAAAATTACTTTTAGTTCCGGTTCAAATACGGTATATTTGGGCTTACCCAAAGTAAAGTTAACCACCATACTGATTAAACTCGCCCCCATCGCTGCATTTAAGGCTGCAGCAGAGCCTCCTCCGGGAGCGGCAAGCTTAGCGGAAAGATCATCCAAATATTTAACTATAGTCTGATTTTTATATTCCATGGTTTTAAATGGTAAAACCGGAGCTTAATTCAAATGCGTCTTTGATCAAATCAATTTCCGGTAAATCTTTCGCATACAAAAGCGACACTACATCAAAACGCGCTAGGCGCTCTAGTAAATTATTTTCTTTTAAATAACAGATTGCGGCTTTAGAAATCTGCCTTTGCTTTACCGCGGAAACCGCTTCGCCAGGCTCACCAAACAAATTTGAATGCCTCGCTTTTACTTCTATAAAACAAATAACGCCTTTATCTTCCGCGATTATATCTATTTCGCTAAACTTAGTTTTATAATTACGCCTGATAAGCTTGTAGCCCTGATGCTTTAGGAATTTTGCTGCCGCGTCTTCTGCTTGCTTACCAAATTCTAAATTTTTTCCAGGCACTTTAAAAAACTCTTCCGGTGAATGGCCGAGGGGCCTATTCTTCTTAAAATCATACGATGCTCGGCTGTGGGGTAACCTTTATGTCTATCAAAACCATACTCAGGATAAACTTTATGGTACTTTTCCATAAGGGCGTCTCTATGTACTTTAGCCAAGATGGAAGAAGCGGCAATACTTAAAGATTTAGCATCCCCCTTAACAATACTCTGATAAGGAAGATCTAATTTAAACCGCATATTACCGTCAATAATTATGAATACGCGTTTTAGCTCTGCGGGGCTTAATTGTCTGACTAAAACGGAGATCGCCTTTTGCATGGCTAAAATTGTAGCCTGCAGTATATTTATCCGGTCAATCTGCTTATGATTTACTTCCGCAATCGCGTAAAAAGAATTATTTTTTATTTCAAAGAACGCGTTTCTTCTTTTCGCGGGGCTTAATTTCTTGGAATCGTCAATCCGGTTAGAAAAATTATACTTTTTTAACAGCACTGCCGCAGCCACTACCGGGCCGGCTAATGGCCCCCTGCCTGCCTCGTCTACGCCGATAACTAAATCAAACCCACGCCTTTTAAGCTTTCTTTCGTATCGCAGCACTAATTAGCTTTTGCTTCTTTGCTCTCTATCTTAGTAGCATGCTTACCAACCTTGTTTCTTAAATAATAAAGCTTGGCACGCTTAATTTTTCCTGAACGAATAATATCAATACGTTCAATACTCGGTGAATATAATGGGAATACGCGCTCAATCCCCTCGCCGAACGAGACTTTTCTTACTGTAAAATTAAGCTTGATTCCTGAGTTACTTTTTGCGATTACCACACCCTCAAATGGATGCAGGCGAAACTTACCATCGGCTTCGGGAATCTTAGTAAGCACCTTAACCGTATCCCCGACATTAAACTGCGGCATCTCTTTCTTCGTAAAACCTGATTCAATCGTTTTGATATCCATTACTGCTGCTCCTTTCTATTACACTTTTCTTTTAAGTAAATCCGGCCTTCTTTGTCTGGTCCGCTTTAACGCCTCAGCTTTACGCCAGGCGCTGATTTTATCATGCGCCCCGGAAATCAAAACTTCCGGAACTGGCCACCTTCTAAATTTAGCCGGCCGGCTGTATTGCGGATATTCTAATAGATTACCTTCGAATGACTCAAAATTCAAGGAATTTTTATCTCCCAAAACCCCCGGAATGAGCCTGACTATGCTATCTACTAAAACCATAGCCGGAAGCTCACCTCCGGTTAAAACATAATCCCCGATTGAAATCTCTTCATCCGCCAAATACTGCCTAACCCTTTCATCTATTCCTTCATAATGGCCGCAAATAAATATCAAATTGCCGCATTTAGATAGCTTCTTGGCATGCCCTTGATCAAAACTCTTACCCTGGGGGCACAACAGTATTATCTTGCTCTTACCTTTAATTTTTTTCTTAACTGCCTGCACTGCCCGAAAGATCGGCTCTGCCTGCATAACCATGCCTGAACCGCCGCCAAACGGACGGTCATCAACCTTATGATGCTTATCCAAAGAGTAGTGCCTCAAATCATGGACAAAGATCTTCACCTTGCCTTTTTGCTGGGCGCGCTTAACAATAGACTCATCCAACACAGCAGAAAACATACCAGGAAAAATAGTGATTATATCTATGCGCATATCTGATTATTGTAATCGCTTAAAAACATCTGTTTAAATTGACTAAACCTGTCCTCTTTTATCGACTGGCGCACCTGACGCATCAAATCCAGAAAGAAATAAACATTATGCAAACTGAGTAAAATTAATCCCAACATCTCTTTAGCATTAAATAAATGCCTGAGATACGCCCGGGAAAAATTCTTACAAACATAACAGCCACATTTTGCGTCCAGCGGCCGGAAGTCTTCGGCATAAGCACCATTACGGATAACCACTTTGCCGCAGCTGGTAAAGGCTGTGCCATTTCTGCCGTAACGCGTGGGAATCACACAATCAAACATATCCGCTCCCCGCTCCACCGCCTCCACCATATCAAAAGGATAACCAATGCCCATGGCATAACGCGGTTTATTCTCCGGTAGGATTCCCGCGACGAGTTCAATGATATTATATATTAAATTACTGGACTCACCAACAGAAACTCCACCGATAGAATAACCGTCAAAATCCATATCCACCATGCGCTGAGCGCAGTCCTTTCGCAAATCCTCATAAGTAGCCCCCTGGACAATACCAAACAAAATCTGTTTTTCTTTTTTATACGCGTCTTTTGATCTTTTTGCCCAGGCGATCGTCCGCTCCATGGCTACTTTTGCCTGATCGCGGGTACAGGGATAATGTATACATTCATCAAGCGGCATCATAATATCAGAACCTAAATCTTCCTGAATTTTAATTACATCTTCCGGGGTAAGAAAATGTTTCATTCCATCAATATGAGATTGAAACTCAACTCCCTGATCGTGCATCTTACGGAAAAGCGCAAGGCTAAAAATCTGGTAACCTCCGCTATCTGTAAGTATCGGTTTATCCCAGCCCATAAATTTATGCAGGCCGCCAGCCTTCTTGATCGTTTCAATTCCCGGACGCAAGAATACATGATAGGCATTTGAGAGAATTATCTGGGCCCCAGCCTCTTCCACATCTTTATACATCAGCCCTTTAATCGTAGCATGCGTACCAACGGGCATAAACGCCGGCGTCTCTATTTCTCCGTGGGGAGTAACCAGCTTCCCCAACCTCGCCTTACTATTTTTATCTTTATGGATTACAGTAAACATAGCTAACATCACAGAACTTTTTCTATAGACGATATAATAAAATCAGTATCCTTCATCCTGGCATTAGAAATATTAATTTCGCTTATACTGGATACGCCTTTAGCGTGCAGGAGGTCGCTGATGTATTTAAAGCACATTTTGACTCCGGCGCCGCTCCCTGAAGTAAGCAGGACAATCAGTTTTTTATTGTTTAATCCCGTAACTTTATCTAAATATGTATTAATAGCTGGCGTAGGGGCAAATGCCCATACAGGTAGACCTATAATAACAGTATCAAAACTATTTGCATCAAACAACGCTTCTTCTATCTCGCATCTTTTCTTAAACCTGGCCGCCATACACTGGGCAAAGAAAGAAGTTATTTCCTCTTTTGGTCTTAGCCTTTGAATCTTTAATTCAGATTTCTTCTCCAAAGCTTCTTTAAATATAGCAATTACTTTCTCGGTGATACCGCTATAAGAATAATAAGTTATCAGTGTCTTCATTCTCTCCTCCTATACTAACTTTCTTTGAGGCCTCGGGGTCCTGCCGCTGAAGTCTCCCCATTCCTTCGGGGTAAATCTTTCCTCGGAACGGGGATGCCCCTCTTCCGCGTCACCCCTCGGAAAACAAATTGTAACAATATTAAACTCAGCTTTATTTCTTTGAACCTACTGAATATAAAATCCCCAGCTTATTATCTAAATCCTTTACCGCTTCGTTCATCCCTTCTTCCATAAGACTTGCATAAGATTTTACATCGTGACCAAACTTATAATAATATCCCTGAACAATTGTTGTTTCCTTTATTAGAGTATACCCCCATATTTTAGATGGCTTCTTGTCATTTAATTCAAACTCAAGTGATAATTTATTGTAAGAAGATCCACAAGGCAAGCCAAAAATCCAAAGAGCTGGCCCCACAATAGACAAACCATAAGAATATATTTTACCAACCCAGTCCACAGATAAAATCTTGCCTTTCATTATTAAATCTGCGCTTGCTTTTTCTCCACCAAAGGTAAAAAACACATCTTTAAATAGCCCAGAACGTTGTAAGCTTACAACAACCGCTTTTGATAAATCTTCAGTAACATTAAATTCAAACTGGTTTATAGTATTAAAAAATCTTGCTGAATCTGGTCTTTCATATTTCATTGAACCATAGGGTACCAGAGGAATCAAATATAGATAAAATCCCCCCATACTATTTACATCTCCTCGCATATCATCAAACGGCAATACAGCAACGGTTAAATTATACTTCGGCTGTTCATACAAATGGGCTAAATTCTGATATTTAGCTGGATAGGTGAATTTCGCAGTTGTTCCACATCCATTTAAAAACATAATTACTATCAATATTAGAAAACTATATTTCTTCATATTTTATCCTCCTTTTCTCAATAGAAAGGTACCCCCCTACTTTAGGGAATTGGCATAAAAAGCTATTCAGATCGCCTCGCTCTACCTACTTCGCATATAGCCGGGCAACCTTGCCCGCTCGACCTGCAAACGCCCGCTTAGAAACAAGCCAAGCCATCCGCTACCATCAAGGGCGTCTCCCCGTTTCCATTTTATTTCTAACTCTTGGTTCAAATTTTTTTTGAAAGAATAAGTGCAAATTACCATTCCTAGCCATTTGCAATATAGCAGTTTTAGCATAATCGTATAGTTCAAAATCAGTTTTTTTGTCTATCCAATCAGCAGATTTACCTCCCAACAACGGCGCAAAATTTTGCGTAAATAACTTTCTCATATCTTGTTTTTTAATCAAACATGGTCCGATATATTTAGGAGGCAACCATTCTTCAGTAATTTCTTTAATTTTTGGATTAATCAAATATTGAACATAGTAACTTTTATAACCATAAGAAGACGTGTGTACTTTTTTTATCTCTGCGACATCAAGAAGGCTTGTTGTCACCAAATCGCCAATATCCAAATTGCCTTGCGTAACATTCTCAATTCCTTTTGTTACTACTTCTCCTGATCTAGCATCTTCAAAAAGTTTTTCAAAACTTTTTGGGTAATCAATATTTGCTATCTCAAATGCCTTTAAAAGAACATTGAGGCATATAACTGGAATCTTATTTATTGTATGCTTAACATCATCAAGCGTAAAATTTCTGAAATATTCCTCAATTAACGCATGAGCTGATTTGCTTGAACCGCCATACCCCACTTTATACGTAGGACCTAAAACTGCTTTTTCGCCGCTAGTCGCAATTGAAATCGCCATTTTATATCTTTGTCTAAAAGACGACGTAATATTCGAGTGCGAATTAGAATCGAAATTAACACCAAGACCCAAGAACCAGCATTTATCTCTATCCAGAGTCTTAATTAATGCTCTACATCTAGCCAATAGCTCCTTAGATTGAAAATTAAAATTCTCAATTGGATTGCCAAAAAATTCAGAAATATCTTGATTTGCATAATTTATATCCGCAAAAGCATCTGCGGTTAAAAAAAGTTGAAAATATTTTTGGTCATTTGTTTGAGAAAGGCAAATTAAATTGCATAGATACTCTTGTAGCTTTCGAAATCTCACCTCAAATTCATCTATAATACTCCTATCGAAAAGATGGCGCACTCGATCCCCAGAGATCGTTCCATCCCCGGGATTCATTTTCGGATACCCATACAGTATTGCCTCTTCTGATTCATTCATCAATTCAGCCACTCGTATACATGACATACAGGACGATATTACTTCACTAACCACAGCATATAAATAATAAGATCTTGCGTCTTCGTGCGAAAAACTAGAAGTTAAACGGAATGAATCTTCTTTAATAGGTAAACTACGAAGTAAATGGCCGCTTATCTGCAGAGGAATATAAAAAGGTACATTTCTTTCATCTTCAGTTTTGATATTTTTCCGAACGGGTATTTTCTCAATCAATCGAATCAACTTTTTCTTGCAAATAAATATAAACTTCGAGACGTTCATTAGATAACTTTCTGTTCTATTAATCTAGCAGCATTTTCATGCGTAATCTATAACCTGAACACCTAATTCTACATCAAATCTTCATTATTCATTTTCCTTATAAGATTTCCGGCTTTTACTGGAGGCGCAATTACTATTTAAATAACAACACGAGCGTTAAAAATGTCAAAACGAAGGTTAACACTATTATAATACGATTATTTTTCTCAGTCGCATATTTATCTTCTATGGCGCTTTTTGCCTGGAATTTAGTTAAATAGTATTTAAATTTTTCTGGCTCCTTAATTTCAAATATTTCATCAAACTCTTTCAATTTTTTACCTCTGTTTTCGGTAATATCCCAACAGATAGTTTTATCTGTAATTTGAGCTATCCAACAAGATATTGTTTTGAACATTTTCACTCCTTTGCAGATTCAATACTTATGTTTCCCGAAAAACCGCTTAGAGCACCTCGCTCTACATCGCTGAATGACATTGGAAAGTTTCGCAGCGAATGTCGATTTTAGCCAATGGAGCTTGAGTATTCCGGGTATCCCCGTGGAGCGAAGCGACAAAACGAGGATGGTGAGGATGTTTGAGTGGTTTTTGTTAGAACAAAAACCACGAGTTCCGCAGCCACCGAAATACGAAAGATCATTGGCGTTAAGAAATCGACCTGAGCGAGAAACTTGACAAGGTCATTTCAAAGAATTAACATTGCGTCGCCGTAACTGTAAAACCTGTATTTCTTCTCAACCGCTTCCTGATAAGCCTGCTTCATAAGCTTCTCTCCGCCGAAAGCGCAAACTAGCATAAAAAGTGTGGTCATCGGAAGATGGAAATTAGTTAACAGACAATCCACTAATTTAAACTTATATCCCGGATAAATAAATAAATCCGTATTACCTTCTTTGCGTCCCTCGGAATAAGTCTCAAGCGTCCTTAAGGCAGTAGTGCCGACAGCAATAATCCTGCCGCGATCTTCCTTAGCTTGCTTAAGCTTAGCAATGGCCTCATCAGGCACCAGGAAATACTCCGGCTCCATCTTATGCTCAAGAATATTCTCGCATCTTACCGGACGAAATGTCCCTAAACCAACATGCAAAGTTACATAAGCCAGGTTTATCCCTTTGGCAGAAATATCTTTAAGTAATTCTTGAGTGAAATGTAAACCTGCTGTCGGCGAAGCAAGCGCACCTTCATTTTTGGCGTAAACCGTCTGATAAAAAACTTTATCTGAGTCAACAGGCTCGCGTTTTATATAAGGCGGTAAAGGCACGACGCCATAATTATAAATTACATCCGCATCAGACTGTTTAAAACTAATTTGACCGCGTGCACTTAAGGCCCCGGAAATCTTTCCCTCCGCAAAAAGAATCTTCTCTCCAATCTTGGTCCTGCTTGGCTGAACCAGGCAGAAAAATGTCGAACCATTTAGGCGCCGAGTAAGCAAAATCTCAACCCTGCCACCGGTTATCTTCTTGCCCATTAGACGACAAAGCAAAACCTTGGTATCATTAAGGACTAATAAATCTTTTTCTTTAAAGAAACTCCCGACATCTTTAAATACGCCATGGGTAATCCCGCAGGTTTTCCGATTTACAATCAGGAGCCTGGCATCTTCTCTTTTTTCAAGGGAATACTGGGCGATTAATTCTTTGGGGAGTGGATAATCAAATTCAGAAAGTTTAAGCATTTGATATGGAGGGATCAGATTAGTTTAGATAACCAATTACCTGATCGGTTAAATCATCAATTGAAAAAAATACTATTCCATCAGGTGCTAAATCATCAATAATCCGGTATTGATTAAAAAACAGATCTAGATTATTCTTCATTAAGAATAGCCCTATGCCAATATATACCTTACCTTTTCCGCGATGCCCCAGGCCGGATTTAACTACCTCTTTTACAAATTGATTGTCTTTAGAGTAAGACATCAGCACAACATAATCAATGATCCCTTCCTCAAGCCAGGCCGACCAGTCCTGGAAAGCATTGGCATACGCGCGTTCGGTTAGCGGGATAACCGCACAGGAAACTGCCAAATCTGCGGATTTAACTTTAACTAAACTTGAGATTTTACGCACCAAATCCGTGACCTGCTGGCGCTTCCAATTATCCCAAGCTAAATACTCATCTTCATTATTCAGCGTATCCAGGGGGTCAAGCCCGGTCTTATCTTTAAAACGTTCCACATTTCTCGGGCCATAGCCATAAGTTAAACCAAACTTCTTAAACCTTGACCCCGGAATAAACGGCACAGGTGACGGATAACGAATATAATCTAAATGCACTCCGCTGATTAAAGGATAGCGGTTAATAATTTCATTAACCACCGTTAAGATGTACTCCTCTATCCTGGGATCTCCTGGCTCTAAAAATATCTGATCCTCTCTTAAATAATACTTGTCCAACTCCTTATTAGATTCAGTTTTTGATCCCCTTTGATATTGATCCAGAGTTAAAATAGAATTTCCATACTTCTTTAGGATATCCGCTTTATCATTCTTGCCTAAACTCAAAACATTTATCCAGGCAAAGACTTTTATATTATTCCCCTGGGCCTCTCTAAGCAACAAATCTAAGCTATCCACTCCTGATGCCTTGACCATCTCATCATATTTAGTTCTATCGCAAACTTTAGAATCATAATAGGCATTGCCTGATTGAAAAAATTGCAGATAAATCTCATTTATTTTTGCCTTTTTGCACTGGGCAATCAGGTTATTTACCCCATCCTTTGCGTAAAGCACTTTCTTACTTGAGAATACCGAAACCCAGATACCCCGGGCCGGCTCTTCTTTAGCCGGGGCCTCTTTATCTTGGGCAGAAACCAGGCTTAAGCTAAACAAATAACATATCAACAATAAAGCTAATATTTTCTTTTTCATTTTTTTATCCTTGCATGCCGTTCAAGTTCAGAATAACTACACCCACAATATTTTTGGCAATAAATCCCCTTGCCCCTGGCCTCTTCGTGCGCTGCCCTAAATCCAACACGGAAATCTTCGTAATAAAAATCTACTTCTGTTTCTTTAGCAACCTGATTACCCAACTCTCTCAGCAATTCCTGGTTCTGATAAGGGCTGACCAACAAGGTAGAAGTAAATGCGTCAAAACCATTCTCCTTAGCGTATAAAGCTGTCCTGCTCAGGCGTAATTTCCAACAATGTTTGCAACGTTCCGGCGCACTCAGATTAACTCCGATTACTTCAGAAAATTCTGACGGCAGATACTCAGGACAGTCAACCTCAAATTGCAGGTCCTTACTTAAAGCGACAACTCCCTCTCTACGCCTGTTAAATTCACTAATAGGAAAAATATTAGGATTATAATAAAATCCTTTTACCTTAAAACCTTGGGTCTTCAGCCTTTTTAAAGGGTAAATCAGGCATGGTCCGCAGCAGATATGCAGTAGGATTTTCATTTCAAAAAAAACAACTAAAAGATCTCTTCTTGCTGCTCTTTATTAAACTTCAGGCCGAAATGCTCAAATGCCTTCTTTGTGGCCAGCCTCCCCCGGGAGGTGCGTTTTAAATATCCTGCCTTTAAAAGATAAGGCTCAACTGTATCAGCAATAGTATCCACTTCTTCATTTAAGCTGGCGGCTAAAGACTCAACTCCTACCGGGCCTCCGTTAAACGACTCAAGAATCAGCTTTAAGACTTTACGGTCTAAATCATCAAAACCCGCCTGGTCTATGCCAAGTTCATCGAGAATCTTAGAAGCTGCCGGCTGATCCACCTGCCTGATTTTAAGCACCTGGGCATAATCGCGTACCCGGCGCAAAAGACGGTTGGCAATACGCGGGGTGCCTCTGGCGCGCCGGGCAATCTCTAAACAAGCCCCTTCATCAATTTGGATTGCCAATAACACGCTTGAGTTTTTTATAATCTTAGCCAATTCCTCTATCTTGTAGAAATCAAGGCTGTAAAATATGCCAAACCTTCCCCGCAAGGGGGCGGCCAAAAGCCCTGTGCGCGTAGTCGCGCCGATTAAGGTAAAAGGTTTGAGATTAAATTTGATAGTTTTAGCATATGGCCCTTTATCAATCACGAAATCGATCTGAAAATTTTCCATCGCTGGATACAAAAATTCTTCGACCACCTTGGACATACGGTGTATTTCATCGATAAAAAGTATATCCCCGACCTCCAGGTTCGTTAATATTCCGATTAAATCTCCGGCGCGTTCAATAGCCGGGCCGCTGGTAGCGGTAATTTTAGCGCCCATCTCATGTGAGATAATATGCGACAAAGAAGTCTTGCCCAGCCCGGGAGGACCGCTTAAAAGCACATGCTCCAGTGGTTCTTTTCTTTGCTTGGCTGCCTGTATTGCTATTTTCAGGTTATCCACGACATCTTTATGTCCGACAAACTCAATAAACTTCTTCGGCCTCAAAGATATGTTTAAAACCACATCCTCTTCGGATTCTTTAATATCGGCGACAATCGGGTTGGCTTTAAGCAGGGTTTTCCTGGTCTCTTCGCTCATAGGGTATGATATTTTCCTTATTTCTCGATATAATTATATCTTCAAATGCCGAATCCTGCCGGGCAACGATCTCTTTCATTTTCGCCAATTCCAGGATTGCCAGAAAAATTACAATTATCTCCAACTTATCTTTTGATTTACTAAATAGAGTTGAAAGCTTAACCTCTGCCTCAACTAACAACAAGTGCAGGATATCATGCACCTTCTGCTCAACGGTAAACTGATCTTTAATTACCTCATAAAAAACCTCTTTGGGTATATCCTTTAAGGCCTGAGAAAAGGCGCTGATTAAATCAAATATACTGGCCTCAAAATACACATTTTCCTCTTTAGCAGGCGCCTGGGCATCCAAAGGTACTTCTGTTTTCTGGCGCTTAAATACATCCTGCTGGCTGATCTCTCTTTCTCTTAAATTCTCGGCGATCTGTTTGAATTTCTCATACTCCAGAAGCCTTTTTACCAGTTCGGCGCGCGGATCAGCCTCTTCTTCTTCGGCCGGCGTCTCGCTTGCCGGGAGAAGCATTTTGGATTTTATCTGCATAAGGGTAGCCGCCATTACCAAAAAATCTCCTACAATATCCAGATCCAAAAGTTGCATAAAGTTAATATACTCCAGATATTGCTGGGTAACTTTGGCAATAGGAATATCGTAAATATTAAGATGATCCTTTTTCACTAGATACAACAGCAGATCTAATGGGCCCTCAAACATCTCCAAGTGTATTTTATAATTCATATTATAATTTAAGTAAGCCCTTTACTTCGGCCATGGTCTTTTTGGCAAAACTTGATGCCCTTAGGCTGCCTGCAGAGAGAATCTCCTGAATACGCTTTTTGTCTTTCAGTAATACCTGCCTTCTTTCCTGGATAGGGGCCAATAAATTAATTATCTTATCCGCCAGTTCCTTTTTGCAAACGGTGCAGCCAATTAAGGATTTGGCGCAACGCTCCTGCGCCTCCTGCTTGCTCTCCGGGAAGAATACAGCATAATAACTAAAGACATTGCATTTATGCGGATGGCCCGCATCGCTTAAACGTATACGCTCTGGATCAGTAATCATATTTTGTACTTTTTTACGGATTATTTCCGGTTCTTCGGATAAACCGATATAATTATTATAGCTCTTACTCATCTTGCGGCCGTCTAACCCCAGAAGACGGGTAGTTTCAGTAAGTAAAGCCTTTGGTTCGGGAAAACAATTTGTCTTGTAAAGATGGCTGAATTTACGTACGATCTGACGGGTTAATTCCAAATGCGGCAGCTGATCTTCTCCTACCGGCACAGCATCAGCCTTATAAAGCAAGATGTCCGCAGCCTGCAACACCGGATAGCCCAAGAAGGCATAAGTGCTTAAATCCCGGTTAGTTAGCTCACGTAACTGCTCTTTATAAGTGGGGCAACGTTCCAATAGCCCAAGCGGAGTAATTAAGGAAAGGATAAAATAAAGCTCAAGGTGTTCCGGCACGTGCGACTGGATAAAAATTGTGGATTTCTCGTAATCAATGCCGCAAGAAAACCAATCAATTACATTATCCAGTATGTTTTCTTTAATGTTCTCCGGATTTTCATACTCTGACATTAGCGCATGCCAATCCGCGACCATAAAGAAACAATCATATTCATCTTGCAATTTTGTCCAGTTAGCTAAAGCGCCAACCAGATGGCCTAAATGTAACTTACCCGTAGGCCGCATACCGCTTAATATTCTTTTTTTCATAGCCTCCTGGCAATCTTCTCTATATCATAAGCCTCGATAATATCCCCCTCCATCAACTGATCAAAACCGCCGATAGATATACCGCATTCAACCCCTTCAGAGACATCACGCACATCATCCTTAAAACGTTTTAAGCTTGAAAGCTTGCCCTCAAAAGCAACCTGTCCATTGCGCAGAAGCGTAACCATGCTGTTGCGGGTAATCTTACCCTTGGTTACTATACAGCCGGCGATTAACCCGGAGCGTGAAAGTTTAAACATCTTCCTAACTTCGAGCCTGCCTAAAAATACTTTCTTGAGTTTAGGATCAAGCATGCCTTCCACCGCGGCTTTAATATCATTGGCCAATTCATAGATTATATTGTATATCTTTACCTCAAGGCCTTCCTTAGAGATCAATTCTTTAGCCAGTTCATCAGAGTTGACATTAAAACCTACAATCAGGGCATCAGAAGCCATGGCCAGGATTACATCCGAGTTGTTGATATTACCTACGCCAGCATGAATCACATCAATTTTTATCTCGGAGACATTAAGCTTATCCAGTGTATCTTTAATTGCCTCAAGCGACCCCTGAACATCAGCCTTAATAATCAACTTTAACTCTTTGATTTTTCCTGCGGCAATTTGAGTATGCAGGTCTTCCAGGCTTACCCTTTTTACGCTCTTTACCTGTTGCTGCCTTTCTTTCTCCACGCGCGCTTGGACTAAATCTTTTGCCTGTTTTTCATCTTCAATCACAAAAAATTGCTCGCCTACCTGCGGAATTCCGCTTATCCCCAGTATCTCTACGGGAGAAGCAGGACCGACAGCAGTCACTGATTGAAACCGGTCATTAAGCATTGCCCGGATTTTACCATATAAATTACCCACGATTATATTTTGATTAAGATGTAATGTGCCATTTTGCACAAGAAGCGTAGCCACCGGACCTCTGCCTTTAGCCATCCTTGCCTCTACAACCACTCCGTTTGCAAGGCGATTAGGGTTTGCCTTTAGCTCCATTATTTCTGCCTGCAGCAGGATCATTTCAAGCAGGCTGTCTATTCCTGCGCCGGTTTTAGCAGAGACCGAAACAGTAATAGTTTTTCCACCCCAGTCTTCAGCGGTTAGGCCGACTTGCGATAATTGCTTCTTGACCATGTCAATATTTGCCTGCGGTTTATCTATTTTATTTATAGCAACAATAATAGTTACTCCGGCAGCGCGAGCATGGTCAATTGCCTCCTGGGTCTGCGGCATAATCCCATCATCAGCGGCGACCACTAAAACTACAATGTCGGTAATCCGCGCTCCCCGTGCACGCATAGCGGTAAATGCTTCATGTCCAGGCGTATCTAAAAAGGTAATTTCACCACCCGGCAGGATGACTCGGTAAGCGCCGATATGCTGAGTAATCCCCCCATGTTCTCCTTCTGCGACTTTGGTCTTACGGATAGCATCAAGCAGAGAAGTCTTGCCGTGATCAACGTGCCCCATAAAAGTAACTATGGGCGAGCGTTTTTTAAGCGCGCCTGGTTTATCTTTTTCTTTATGTTCCTGTAAGGCTGTTTCTTCAGGGTTAAGGGCTTTCTTAATCGCGCAGTTATACTTTAAACACAGCTTATTTACAACCTCCTCATCCAGGGCCTGGTTAATCCCAACCATCATACCCATACCCATAAAATGCTTTATGAGAACGCTCGATTTCTCCTGTAATTTCACTGCTAAATCTTTGAGTGTAATCGGAAGCTCAATCTCAATCTCTTTATCTAGAGTAACCTCAGCCTTGATTTCAGCGACAGGCTCTGGTTTTATATCATGGACAGGTTTTATTACAGGCTTGTTTTCATGTTTTACTTCAGGCATTGCTTCGTGTTTTATTTCTACCTTATGCGCTGC
>Ga0247841_10007196_pt1 | contig 16657 bp, 14 predicted proteins | sample LaCruzMarch2015__2_FD_192410 | JGI IMG/M metagenome (GOLD analysis project Ga0247841, IMG submission 192410) | Freshwater microbial communities from meromictic Lake La Cruz, Castile-La Mancha, Spain - LaCruzMarch2015_18m | ecosystem: Environmental > Aquatic > Freshwater > Lake | place: Spain... | reverse complement strand
ATCCCTCTGTATCTTTTTCGCCTTTGTTGCCAAGACGCGTCTTTATCTCAACGCTGACCGCGTTGTTTGGCGCCGTAAAGGAGAAGTTGTAACGCTTCCATTCCGCGGTTGGAATACATCCGCCTATTCCGAACCCACCGCTTTTGGGATCCCATTTCGCGCTGATCCCGCCTAAATCCAGCCGCAGTTTCGGGTTATCGCCCTTGGCATAGAGACTTACGGTATATTTTTTACCGGGAGAAACCGGCATGGCAAAGGTTTGCAGGCTTACCCGAAAATTGAAAGCCCGCATGTGCAGACTGGAATGGCCAAATTTCGCCTGTTGCGGATCTATCAGCACCAACTGGTCAAATTCGGTCTTACGGTAGATCCCCACCGACGGATAGGCATAATAACGCAGGCCGGCTTCAAACGACGGATTCTGGATCATGTTTCGGCTCTTATTGTAATCCGGCACATGCAGACGGTCATATTTCCAGAAATCAATCCCGCAGTGCGTGTCCGGCGAGTCCGTGGCTGACGCGGACGCAACCTCCCTGATGTCCAACAGCGTCTTTACTTTACGGTCAATCGGTTTTATCCGGATGGATACTCTCTGCCGGTGCGGTGCAGGATCTTCCTTTAACCGCCTTTCAGATATGCTGATTTGATTGCTGGCCGGGAATTCAAGCGTGAATCCTCCCGCCGGGTTATCGGGATTGAACGTGAGTTTATTTACAGGCCCTCCAAAAAGACTTTTATCCTTCTCCGTCAGCGGCGACCCTTGTGTGGAAAACTGGTATTTGACGCCGTCAAGCACGAAGGCCTTTCCCGCGCAAACGGCGAACGGCATGGTCAGGAACAAGCCTTCATCCCTGATGCTTTTTTCCTTGCCGGCGGGGACACTGTAAGCAAAGTCAATTTCAATGCGTCCGTCGGAAAGCACCCGCGCGTCATGCCGGTAATTGCCTTTGCCTTGATCCTTGTCAAGATAGAAGTCCCGCGCATAAGAAAAATTATTTTCTTTTTCGTTCACCGCAATCCCGCCCACCAGCGTCGGCCCGCCCTTGTCGCCGAACGCAGTTCCGAAGCTGGCTTCACTTGCTCCCCAAAAAGAAAAGTCACCCACGGTCTCATCGCCGATTTTCAGATAAAGCTGAGTCTCGTGATTGTCACCGCCTTTGACGATTTCCTTGGCCGTCAACGCCTTGTTCCCGCAAAAAATTCCGGGCTTTATATAGAATATTTTCCTGAAATCCCTTGACCAGGCGTCAACCTGTTTTACCTGCGGGGTGGCTTTGACCGTCTCTGTTTTTGCTTCCGGCCGGACCGCGAACGGGGCCGGCGGCGGACTCAGCCGGGTGTCAGCCAATTTCTTGTTTTGCGTTACGCAGCCCGCGATCAACACGAGGAGCATGGCGGAAAGACAGACGTTGAATTTTCTCATTTCTTTTCCCTTTCACTCTGATGCTTCGGAATGAGTCCTGTAATTGGACATTTATATTGCTTCCTTGAGGCATTTGAAACCGATCGCTAATATAATTGTATATTAGATGAAACCGGGCTCCTGTGACAATGCACTTTCTTGCTAATTTTTGCACTTTCCTGCGCCAGTACAAAACGCCTTCGCCGCTCATGATGACTTCACGCCAAAAGTCTGCGGTAGGCATCAGACCCAAGCTAAACGTGGGAATAGGAGGGCATAGGGGTACCCATTAGGGGTGGGCGTCACGAAAAAAATCCATTTATTGAAGATTTTTATCTCTTGATATTCAACCACCTTCAGCCTTCCTTTTATCCTTCAGGCTTGATATTCCGGTCACCTTTTGACACATTCCCACCATTAAGCAAGCCGTCGGCACTCAATGGGTTGGCCGGAAAGTGTTGACGTGCGGCGCACTGCCCGGATAGTCTTTGATGATGAGATACACATGATTTTCGGAGGTATAGAATGGGCTCCGTCGCGCGGCAATTAAGCGAACCGTCTTATGCCGGTTTAGGTGACGATCAACATCTGGCGCCGATATTTGCATCCGGGGTCGGGCCGACCCGGTTGGCCTGGAAGCGCCGGCGCGCCGAACTGCTTCAACAAGTGCGCCGGGTGTTGGGCAAACCCTCATTCCGGTCCTTTGTTCATGCCGTTGATGTGGTGGATCGCTGGGATCAACCGGACTGTTCGGCCACGCTCGTGCGGCAGGCAACCGGGCCGAATACCCGCCAGCTCCTGCTTAAGCTGGAACCGCGCGGCGCCGGCTGTTCACGGCGCCCTGGCGCCGTCGTTCCGTATTATCATCCCGATACCATGGCGGGGTTGGATATCAAGGAACGGAAACCACTCGCCGAAGACCGCGTCATACAGTTTGGACGCCACTTGGTCCAGCAGGGGTATGTCGTTGTATGCACCGAGGCGTTTCCCTATAATACCGTGCCCGAGCCGCAAAACAATGAGGGTTTTGCCTGGTGGCAGGCGGGAACGGACAGGCTGCTTTCAGAGAACCCCCGTTGGAGCGGCATGGCCAAGCTGGCCTGGGACACCAGCCTGGCCGTGGATTACCTGCTGAGCCAGGAGCGCATTGACCCAGAACGGATTGTCTGCATCGGGCATTCGCTGGGCGGAAAAATGGCGTTTTATACCGGTGCGCTGGATGAGCGGATCAAAGCGGTCGTGGGCTCGGATTTTGGCTTGGGATTCGGGTTCACCAACTGGGATGCGCCCTGGTACCTGGGCGACCGCATTCATCGCCCCGATTTTCCCTGGGCGCATCACCACGTGCTGGCGTTGATGGCGCCGCGCGCGTTCCTGTTGATCGGGGGTGAGGCGGACCGGCCCGCCAGCTGGCAATATCTGAACGCCGTCAAGCCGGTGTATCAGCTCTTCGGCCGTTCGGAAGCCCTGGGCTTTTTTGATCACGCTTCCGGCCATCAGCCGCCGGAAGCCGCGGTCCGGCTGGCGTATCGCTGGCTGGCCGGACAATTTGACCTGCCGGAACAGCCGTGGAATCTATAATGTTCCCGAATCCGCCGCCGTCTGGTCTGAAGCGAAATTTTCAGACTGTTCCGCAATGCAAGCAAAACGCGCGAAACATCCGGATCAAGAACATCGGCCAAATATGTTTAAAACCTCAGAACGGACGCGTCGGTATATTTGGGCACATCTATAAAAAACTCGCCGCGCGCATGTTTCACGGGGAGGTTCCTTTTACCCTTGAAATTTACCGAGAGCCACTCCACATTTTTAAGTTTTTTCATTCCGGGCAGACGGACGGTAATGGTCTGGCAATTGTTTTTGTTCCAAAGCCGGTTTGAAAATAATGCCTCCCTGGTGAAAAAAGGCAGCACGAAACCGCCGTTCCCGGCTTTAAAAATATTTCCGTCCAGCCCCGTGGAAAAACTTACCGGCCTTGAGGAAAGCACCCATTTGCGCCCCCGCAGCGTTTCAAGGAGCGGCAGGTATTTATGATAAAGCATCATGGTTTCCCGGGGTGGTTTTGCCGGCGGGTCGGGCGCAAAGGAGTTTTCATGGTGCCATGGGGTTGAAGGAAACGCCCCGTATTTCAAACAGGCTTTCAAAGCTTTCTCAAAATCCCGGCCGAAGACGTTGTAAGTCAACACCATGACCGGCTTTTCCAGGCACATAAACGAGTATTTGGCAAGGCCGGCAAGGCTGCCTTCGCTCATAATTCCATCGGCATACTGCATTATTTCAAGATTGTACGGTCCGTTGGCAAAGGAAGTTTTGCCGCGCTGTTTGAGTAGGGCGGCTATTCTTTCCATCATTCTCATGGCCGGCCAATGCGTGTCGGCTACCGGCCGGTTATTGATCATGGTCATGCCGTCATCCTTTGAATAGTCATAAGAATGATAACAGAGCTGGTCAATAAAAAATCCGTCCAGGTCCGCGTAGGCATCAAGAATTTTTTCCGCCTCTTGCACCATGTGTTCTCCCCATTTGCAATCGGGATCCGGATACATGGTCAGATCGTCCCTTTTGCCGTCCGGAAATACCCACGCGCCGATTTTTCCGTGATCGCCCCAGACAATGTCTTCCGGGAATTTTTCCGTCGCGAGTCTCCGGTCGCATTCCCCGAAATTAAAATATGCAAATGAAGCGACCTTGTGCCGCTTGAGCATTTTTAAGTATTGCCTGAGCTTGTCCTTGGTCAGGTTTTTAATGATCTTCCCCGGATTATTCCTGGAAACGAGCATGTCAAAATCCCAGGTGTCTTTTTCAGGGACATAATCCCCGAAAACCGGATTGTACAGCACCTCGGTCCATTTCAGGCCCATGTTTTCAACCCATGCTTTTATGGTCTTTTCCGGCACGGTCGGAACCCCGTAAAACATGGTTCCCTCCTGTTCAACAATTTTCGGATTATTTGGAAGAAAATACTTCCTGTGCTTTTCATGGAACCACCCGAGCGCGTTCCGCCAGTCTCCCTTATGCGGATAAAGCATAAGGCTTGTCCGCCACTCATTGCCTTTTCTCAGTCCCATGTTCTCATAGGTCAGCTTCAGCCGGCTTTTTTCCTTGTCGGTTATAAATACGATTTCAGGTTTGAGCAGGTCCGGCGGCGCCATCAGGGCCAGTCCCAGGTCATAAGCGTCGCTATAAACATCCATCAGGGGGATGCCTATCCCGGCCCCGGCGTTCACGGAACAGTAAGGGAAGTGATGCACATACCACGAGGACTGCGAATGCCCCCAGCCCCCGATGTTGCCGAAATCAAAGGGAGCATCCTCAAGCGGCACCCATACTTTCCATCCTTTCGGAAAATAACCGCCATTGATTTCGCGGAATAAAGGAAGGGAATATTCCAGGCCGACCGAACGTTCAGCATGGCCGGGATTCAGGCTCAAGAGAATGTCCCAGCGCACATGGTCATTATATATCAAAAACTGATATTTTAACTTGAAAGGGGCGCCCTTATAGGTTTTGTCAAAAACAACCTCAATCCGCTCCTTGCCTTTTGTTATTTCAGCCTTACCGCACAAGGGACGCGTCCCGCGTCCGCAATTCACGAGCTTTCTCGGATCGTGATAAAATAACACCCGGCCGCAGCCGAGGGGATCGCTGTATGTTTTTTCAGCCAGGCCGTCCTTCAGGACAACGCCCGCTTTGTTTTTATAAATCAGTTTATTTTCGCAGATATCATCCCATTGGGCCTGCGGGCTTCCAAACATTGAAAAACAGGAAAGCATCCCGCTGTTAAGATCAATTTTGAAAGAAAAGTTTTTGTTTTTTATTTCCATGTGTTTTTCACTCTGCTTAATCTTTTGCGGCATATTGTCCTCCCTTTATTGATAGAAAACCGTTTTTCGGGTGGCATGGCCGCCCGCCGGAATCAATCAAACGCCATCGTGCGCCAGCATCCATTTTGCCAGCTCCAGGGCATAGTCAAGTTTGGCCATGAGCACTGGTTTCGGGCAAAGAATCTCGCCGGGAATTTCAAAGTTGAAAAGACCATGATAGGCAACCTCCCGCAGCGCCTTCATGACTTCCGGCCATTTCACGGTTCCCCGGCCGTAGGGCAGCATGTGGTCGTCATGGCATCCGAGGTTGTCGGCAATGTGCAAGGCCTGAAGTTTGGGACCGGCCCGGCGGATAAAAGAAGCGTTATCAATGCCGGACATGTTCGCGTGACCGGTATCCAGGCACAGGGCAACATTGTCCGCGCCGGCGGCATCGGCAATCCGGATAAGTTCGGCGGCTCCGGCGATTCCGCTTTTTGCGGTCAGGTTTTCCAGGCAAATCAACATCGGCCCGCCCCGCGCGTATTCGGCAACTCTCAGCACGGCTTCCACGCGCTGCTCAAAAATCCGTTCCTCCGGCCAGCCGGCCGCGCGCAGGCCATCGCCGCCGGCGTGCAGAACCCCGGCCTTGACGCCGAGCGCATTGAACAGATCAATCCAACGGCGCATGACGGCCATGGCCTCTTCAAATTTTGCCGGGTCAGCCGGGGCAATATCGGCCGGCACGTGTTCGCCATCCCCGGGCCGGCAGCCTTTCGTGCACAGATAAAAATGCCCCTGGGGAAACGATATGCCATGGTCGGCCGCAAACGCCCGGAACTGTTCGCCGACCCGCAGTGGGTCGCCTTCCTTGAGGAGATCATGCGCGTGTTCGTCGCTCAATTCCAGCGTATGCCAGTTGTGCCGGGCGAATTCCCGCACCATGTCGCGCGGCAGCCATTCAACCAGATAACCCGTCCACATTGAAGGTTGCATAAATGTTTACTCCCACGGTCCTTGCTGGCAACCATACTGGTCTTCTTCCTGGATGCAATACTTTTCCTGAAAAACGCTCGCCTTCGCCAAGTAGCCCTGTGCTTTACACGGGGAGGAATGGCGAGGCGATCCCGCCGAAGCATCTTGGCGAAGGAGGATGGCTTCGGCGGAGTTCCGCTACAGAAGCCCCGTCCTTTGGACGGGGAGCGTCACTTCCCCCGAAAATCACCTTTTCTCAAAAATTTGAATTGACCTTTAATGGCCAAGCGCCAATAATAAGCCCGGATAAAGTTATATGATTAAACCGAACAATATATTTAAATTATATATTTGCTGCGCGGTTCTTTGGATTATTTCCACCCCCGGCGCCATGGCCGATCTGCCTGCAGTCCAGTCCGGCGGACAGCAACTTCCGGCAGGAAAGGTGCTGGTGGCAAAATTTAACGGCGTCATCAGTCCGATTACGGCGAAATTCTTTTCTGAGGCCATTGAACAGGCGGAGACCGGAAACGCTGTCTGCCTTATCATTGAACTTGATACGCCAGGCGGTCTGGATGATTCCATGCGGACGATTATCAAGCGCATGCTCGCCTCAAAAGTGCCGGTTGTTGTTTATGTTGCCCCGGCCGGTTCGCGGGCGGCGTCGGCCGGCGCGTTTATCACCATGGCCGCCCATGTCGCCGCCATGGCGCCGGGCACGGCCATCGGCGCGGCCCACCCCGTTTCGCTGATGCCATCGGCGCCGATGGACACAAATATGAGCGCGAAAGTGACGCATGACGCCGCCGCTTATATCCGTTCTATTGCAGAAAAACGGGGACGAAATATTGAATGGGCCGAATCAGCCGTCCGCGAGAGTGTTTCGCTTTCGGAAACAGAAGCTTTGAAAAAGAAAGTGATTGACCTGATTGCGCCTTCAACCTCAGCGCTCCTTGATGCGCTTGACGGGCGAAGCGTCAATATGGGCAAGGAATCCATCAAGCTCAAGACCAAGGGAGCCCAGGTGGAAGAGTTCACCATGAAATGGCGCGACCAGGTTTTGGGCGTCATTGCCAATCCGAACGTTGCCTATCTCCTGTTTATGGCAGGATTACTCGGAATTTATTTTGAACTGGCCACGCCCGGCGCCGTTCTGCCGGGGGTGGTCGGCGCAATTTCCCTGATTCTCGCCTTCTTTGCTTTCCAGACGCTTTCCGTTAATTTTGCCGGTATATTGCTTATTGTGCTCGGCATCATTTTGTTTATAATAGACGTCAAAGCCGCAACTCACGGCGTGCTGACCACGGGAGGTTTGGTTGCAATGTTTATCGGTTCATTGATGCTCTTTGACTACGAGAATCCGGCCATGCGCGTTTCTTTGCAGGTCATCATTCCAGTCGTGCTCGCCATGGGTTTATTCTTTCTTTTAGCCACCTGGCTTTCAATCCGGACTTTATTCCGCCGACCGGTCAGCGGTGCGGTCGGATTGATCGGCGAAAAAGGAGACGCGCGCACGAACGTTGATTCCAATGGAGGCCGGGTTTTTGTGGCGGGAGCGCATTGGAACGCATTGTCCCAAACACCGATTTCTTCCGGAAGCAAAATTGTCGTGACCGGCCTTGACGGCATGACGTTGAACGTGGCCGAAGACAAGAAATAAAATTGGATCATTTTTAACGATTGTCATTCCCGCGCCTGCCCGAGCGTCGGCCAGGGAAAGCGGGAATCCAGCGCTGATTTTTTTTCTGGATTCCCGATTGGATCGGGAATGACAAAACAGAACAGCAAGTCACGCTCACAGCGCGTGATAAACAAAAGGAGAATACCATGGGTGCAGGCATGATTGTTTTTTTGGCGATAATAATTTTTATACTGGCCAACAGTATACGAATTCTTCGGGAATATGAACGCGGCGTTGTTTTCCGCCTCGGCCGTTTTGCCGGCGTGCGCGGACCGGGACTAATCATCCTTATCCCGCTCTTTGAAAAAATGGTCCGGGTTACCCTGCGCACCGTGGCGCTGGATGTGCCCCCGCAGGAAGTGGTTACGCGCGATAACGTATCCTTGAAGGTCAACGCCGTTATGTATTTTCAGGTTTTTGAGCCCAGCAAGGCCATTATCGCCGTTGAAGATTATCTCTACGCTACCTCCCAGATGGGCCAGACAACCCTGCGGTCAATCCTTGGCGAGCATAACCTTGACGACCTGCTCTCCAACCGCGAGGCGATTAACCAGAAGCTGCAAGCAGTCATTGACGAGCGCACCGGTCCCTGGGGCATCAAGGTCAGCGCTGTTGAAGTCAAGGACGTTGATTTGCCCGAAAACATGAAGCGCGCCATCGCCAAACAGGCCGAGGCCGAGCGCGAACGCCGCGCAAAAGTGATTCACGCCGACGGCGAATTCCAGGCTTCAAGCAAACTGAAAGACGCCGCCGATGTAATGGCCGTCCAACCGGTTGCCATTCAGTTGCGTTATTTGCAGACCCTGACTGAAATCGCCGTGGAAAAAAACTCAACCATCGTCTTTCCCCTGCCTCTGGAGTTCCTCAGCTATTTTCTGAAGCCAAAGCCTGGAACTGATCAGGTGAAATAGATATTCTACATTCTACCTGAATATTGCACCGATTCGGTGCAATATTCAGGTTCTATGTTTCCGTAAAGCGTTTGTTCTTCAGCGCGGTTAATCTTAATTTTTACCAAATCGCCCAGCCGGCACCCGGCCGATTCTTCAAAGACCGTGATGATGTTGGTGTCCGTGCGCCCGGTCCAGCGGTTTGGATTTCGTTTGCTTCTGCCTGCAACCAGGACTTCACATTCGCGCCCAAGCAAAAGTTGGTTCATCTCCAGGGCCAGGTGGTTTTGCTCTTCAAGGATAACCTGATTCCTGCGCATTTTTTCCGATTCCGGAACGTCATCGGCCATTTCCGCCGCCCTGGTGCCGGGCCGCGGGCTATATTTAAACATGAACGCGTTGGTGAATCCGATTTCCGCCATGACGGCGCGGGTCATGTCAAAATCATCCCGGGTTTCCGAGGGAAAGCCGACAATAATATCCGTTGTAACGGCAATATGCGGCGCTAACCTGCGCATGCGGGCGACGGCCGCGCGATATTCCTCGGTGGTATAACCGCGGTTCATTAATTTTAAAATCCGGTCGGAACCGGATTGCAGGGGCAAATGAATATGAGGACAGACTTTTGGGAGTTCTGAATAAGCGCGCGCGAGCTCATCCGTGCACCCGGAAGGATGGCTTGACATGAAGCGCACACGCTTCAGTCCATCAATGGAATTCAACGCTTCCAGCAGACGCGGAAAGGCTTCGCTGAACCCGTTTTGTGATTTTTGTCCAGTCTGCCAGACCTCGTTTGACCGGCCGTAAGTCAAAACACTTTGTCCGAGCAGTATGATTTCCTTCGTTCCACCGCGCACCAGCTCATCAGCTTCCGCGATAATCTCCCGCGCTGTTCTGCTCCACTCGCGGCCGCGCACTTCAGGCACGACGCAATACGAGCAATGCCGGTTACAGCCATATAAAACATTGATAAACGCCGAAACCCTGCCGTCAATGTGGGTATTGATTTCGCAATTGAATCTTCCCGGCGCAACATCAATGATTTTTTCCCGGCCGGCCATGACTTTTTGAATAACGTCACCCGCCGCTGAAAGGCGCGCGGTCCCCAGCGCAAAATCAAGTCCGGGAATTTTACGGAAAATATCATCCTTCATTCTCTGGACCATGCAGCCCACGGCGCCGATGATGAGCTGTTTGCGTCCCTTTTTTCTACCGGCTACGAGCAATCTTAATTTCCCGACCGCTTTTTCCTCCGCCTTTTCACGGACACTGCAGGTATTGACCAGGATTATATCCGCATTATTTTCACGGTTGGTGATTGTGAAGCCGGCGCGCTGAAGGAGCGCGGAAACCATTTCGCTGTCGCGCTCGTTCATCTGGCAGCCGTAGGTATGGATATGCACACGGAGTCCTTCTTTCATGCGCTCACTATATCATAATAAGGCATATTGACAAATTTCTTGAATAACAGTCGTTCCCGTGCCATAAATAGGAACAGAATAAATCGTGATATCCGAATCCCGGGGATATTTTCGCTGATTTTAATTATGCGGAGATGTGCTCCTGGCATTACGTCTGGAATGTGGCGACAAGGTCGGAGGGGTGGCTTGAAGACTTATTGTGTAAAAGTTTGGTCAAATAGAAATATGAACGGATTTTAATTAAACTGGAAATCTTACGATGTTAATGTTATAAGCTTATCAAAAGGAGACAGAAGATGAAAAACTATTCTTTAACGGCTGTTGTTGAGCGAGAAGGAGATGGGTTTGTGTCTCTCTGTCCGGAACTGGATGTGGCCAGCCAGGGCGATACTGTCGAAAAAGCTACAATAAACCTGAAGGAAGCGGTTGAACTTTTCCTTGAGTGCGCCAGCCCTGAGGAAGTCAAAGAGCGTCTGCACGGCGAAGTCTATGTAACCCGGTTCGAGGCTGTTCATGCCTAAACTCGGGCATTTTTCCGGAAACGAAATCTGCCGCATCCTTGAACAGCATGGCTTTCAGATGGTCCGGCAACGCGGCAGTCATGTGGTCATGCAAAAGCGGGATGGCATATCAACCGTGACGGTTCCGGTGCCAATGCATCGTGAAGTGCGTATTGGAACATTATCATCAATCATTCGCCAGTCCGGTGTGCCGAGATCGGCGTTTGAAGTGTAATTGGCATCGTGCAAAATCAGCCGCAGGCATAATCCTTGGCCAGCACTCGGGCATAGGCGGGCAGGCTGGCGAAGAAGGGTAAATCAAACAACACGTTGCTTGCAAAAATGACAGGAACTGATAGATTGCAAGGCATAAGGTAAAAAAATCAGAATCATAAGCGCCCGACGTGCGCTGCGTCGGGAAAGACAAATTATGAAAACGAGTAGAAGAACCAATGATGTGGATATGCCGGAGGGGTATGACTTCTCGCGCGGCGTGCGGGGCAAATACGCCAGGGAGTATGCCAAAGGAACGAACATTGCCATCCTCGATCCGGAGGTGGCAAAAGTTTTTCATAACTCCCGCAGCGTGAACGAAGCTCTTCGCTCCCTTCTTCCCATCATCAGAAATCATGCCGCAGCACGTTGACCGCGGACAGGGAAAACAGAACTGGTCCAAACGGGTCGGGAAATTTTACCATCATCGGTCAATTTGACCGGTCAAATCGTGCCACAGGCCGAGGCTTCGCCGACTCGCCACCGCGAAGCGCTCTGGCGGAGCGTGGAGGCTACCCAGGCTTCGCCGGCCTGCCCGCCTGCCCGAGACGGCTCGGGTCGGCCAGGGAGCTCGGCCAGGGAGGCTATGCCGAGGCGAGCGCCCAGGCGAGCAGATCCACCCGTGGCGGAGGCCCAATAGCCCGGATATTTCACGTGTTTCACGTGAAATATCCGCCTGAACGGCTTCGACGCGTCCCGAGCGCGAAGCGCATCGGGACTTGCTCAGGATTCACCTTCCGGCGCGTCGAAGGGCTAATCTTGAGCAAGGCGTAATATACGCCGCGCCGAAACTTCGGCTGCAAGTAATTGCAGCCGAAGCGCATATTTCATAAGCAGTAATCCGCTCATGAAATATGCGGGTTAGTGGCATTTGGGGGCACAAACAGAATGCAGAAGACAAAACCCAATCTAAATGGTGATTTTACATATGATCGTTTGCCATCGGTCAAACAACCGTCTGACGGCATAAATATCAAGACCGGATTATTCCCCTACACGGAGCGCCACTTGAAATGCGTCTGGTTCGCGCCGGAAGTCCGGCCTCCGGAACTGCGCACGGAGGGTGGGGAAGAAGTCATTGTGGAAAAACCGGGACGCTGGAATCTTGAGAAAGGGCCGGATTTTCTAAACGCGGCTCTGGTGGTGGGCGCTGAACGGCGCAGAATCGTCGGCGATGTTGAGGTGCATATCCATCCCGGCGATTGGCAAAGCCACGGCCATTCATCCGATCCGTCTTATTCGCGCGTGATAGCCCATGTTACTTATTTCCCCGGCCGCCTGCCGACGCAAATCCTACTGCCGGGCGCGGTGCAAGTTGCAGTGCAAATTGCACTCAAAGACAGTTTAATCAAAAATCCATTCTTTTCATTTGAAGCATTGGATGTTACCGCCTATCCGTTTGCCGTCCGCAAAGCCAATACCCCCTGCTCAATTATTGTTTCCCGTTGGAACAGAGAAAAGATCTCCGCCTTGTTGGCCGGGGCCGGAAAATACCGGATTGAAATAAAAGCAGATCGTTTGGCAAGCGCCGTGGACCCCAAAAGCAAAGATCAGGTTCTCTATGAGGAAATCATGAGCGCCCTGGGCTATAAACATAATCGCCTGCCATTCCGTCAACTCGCCGAACGCGTGTCGGTTGAATCGCTCCGCGAAGATTCCAGTTTGAATCCCACCGCCGCTTATGCCCTGCTGGCCGGTGTGGCCGGGTTACTGCCGGCCGTGCCCAAGACAAGCTGGGATGACGAGACCCGCCGATTTGTCAGAAAACTTTGGAATTACTGGTGGAAACTGCAGGCCAAATGGTCATCCGCGATAATGCCGGCTGAATCATGGCGTTTAAGCAATGTCCGTCCCCAGAATCATCCCCGCCGCAGGCTCATGGCGGCGGCCGTTCTTTTTACCGGTAAAAAAAATCTGGACGGGCAAATCGCCGATTTACTCGCGGACAATGCCCGGCAATGGCTCCCAAAAATTCTCAAAATCATTCAATCTCCAACCGATGGTTATTGGCGTCGCCGCTTTGCCATTGGCCAGAAACAGTGTCCAAATGACATTGCCCTTGTTGGCGACCGCCGCGCGGCGGCTATTGTTTCAAACGTCATCATTCCGTTTGCCCTTGGACTGCACCCTCAAAAATTGCCGCTGGCCGGGATATTTGCCCTCCTGCCTCCGGAAGAAGACAATGCGATTATCCGGCAATCGGCGTTTAACCTTCTTGGTCCCGACCACAATCCCGCGCTGTATCGCAATGGCCTGCTTCAACAGGGATTGATCCAGATCTTCCACGATTATTGCCTTAGCGACCGTTCCAACTGCGCCGAGTGCGGGCTCGTCAAAATGGTCAAAAACCACCCATCAGCCTGAATATTTCACACTTCACGTAAAATAATTAGACAAATTCAGGGTGTAAAAACAGTCTTTATCAATGAAGGTCGGAGTCCGGATTATGGATGAACTGCCTATTCAACGCATTAAAGACCTCATCCAACAGGATGATCCGGCCGCCTTGGACGTCATTTATGACATCCTGGGACAACGGCTCTACCATTATGTACTGGGCCTGTTGGGCTCGGAACCGGAGGCGCAAGACGTGATTCAGGAACTTTTTATTCAATTGGCCAAAAAACGCCGGCACTTGCTGAAAGTAGAAAACATGGCCGGGTATTTATTCGCCATGGCACGCAACCTGGTCCGGGATGCCTTGAGTAATCGGTCGCAACAAACCGTGAATATTGATGATTATCTGAATGTCCTGGTCAGCGATGCAAAACAGCCCGACCAGCAGGAAGGCGGGGCGGAAGTTCTCCAGGCGCTCCTGCAGTTGCCCTTCGAGCAACGGGAAGTCGTTAATATGAAATGTCTCGAAGAGATGACTTTTGAAGAAATTGCCCGGTCATTAAATATTTCGCTCAATACGGTGGCCAGTCGCTACCGCTACGCTGTGGCAAAACTTTACCGGAAATTAACGAAAGGGCAAAAAGGGCAACATGAACGAATCCGAGATTGAGCAAATTCTTGCGCGGTTCAAGCTGAAAGATTCACCGGCGGTCGCGCGCACCCGCGTCCTGACCGCCGCGCGCGCCGCCTGGAACGAGACGCGGATTAGTAGCCGCGCCGGCCCGCCTGCAACGCTGGGCGTAGCACTGCGGGCAGGTAACGGCGTGGTTCCGTGTAGCCGCGGCGGTGACGCCGTGGTCTGGGCATGGCGCTGGCCCGCCTGTTATGCCGCCGCCGCGGCATTGTTGCTCCTGTTGAACGGCATCGTTATTTCGTTGGATCAGCGCTGGACAACAGAGCTGATTGCGGAAAAAGCCCCGGAGCTTGACGACACGCCGACCGCCATTGAGCAATTATATGTCGAATTAGGCCGCGACCCCGCAGTCGCCCGACGGTTGCGAATGCTAACGGCGCGGCCTGAGCCTAGGGGCGATATTAATGAATTTCTACGCCAGAAGAACCAGTTATTGCAGGCAACGGAGTTATTGTAGCCGCGTTGGTGACAACGTGGCTCCGTAGTGGATCATAGAATGAAACCAAACAAACATTCTCATTTACCGCGCCTTGATCCTGCGTGGTACCAAGGCCATGCCATCATTCATTGGAGCATGGCCATGGATCGAAGAAAGACAGGATGGTTGACAACGGGATATCATTCTCGATTTCGGGAATTATTGCTTCACACCCTTTTTCGCTTCAATCTGGTATGCCCCGTATATTGCCTGATGCCAGATCACATGCACTTGTTATGGATGGGGATAAAGATTGATTCTGATCAGCAGATGGGGATGGCATTTTTCCGCAGGCATTTAAATCCCATTCTTGCACCGTATCGCCTGCAGAAACAGGCCTACGATCACATTCTCAAGGAATCGGAGCGCGAGAAAAACGCCTTCCAGTCATTAGTGTTCTACATTTTGGAAAATCCGGTTCGGCAGGGGTTGGTGTCTCGAAGAGAACAGTATGCATATTCCGGCACAATGGTTCCGGGATATCCCGATATCAATTTGATGTTGGCCGGCAACTGGCTGCGATTCTGGCAAATTGTTGAGAAGCTGATATTAAAAGGAGAGCGGCCACGTCCTTACGGACGCGGCTACGGAGATGCGGATAAGCAATTCAAGAGCCACGCCGTCACCGGCGCAGCTACGGAGAAGAGAAACACGATTTTGTAACCGCGGCGGCAAATTTGTAGCCGCGGCGGTAACGCCGTGGCCACCGGAAAGAATCCACGCCCTCACGGGCGCGGCTACGGAGAAACAAATGGAGGATGACTATGAAAATCGTTAAAAAAATCATAAAGTGGTTGGGAATAGGCATTGGCACGTTGCTGGTTCTGATAATCCTGGCCTCGCTCATCATGAACGTGATCTTTGGACGCGAACTGCGGCAGACCATGGCCAAGCTCAAGGCCGAGGGCCGTGCGCTGACCATTGCAGAAATCCGGCCTGCGCCGATCCCGGATGACCAGAACGCGGCCCCGCTCTTTCAGAAAGCCGGCGAAATGCTTGGCACTTACATACAGGATCGACCAGTTCTATCAGTTGCCCCGGCAATAAAAGAGTTATCCGACCTGATTTCTTCCAATAGTTATTCTATGATGGATATTTCCACCTGGCCGCCCGCGCATCGCGAAGCTCTGCCGCGCCTGATCCAGTCCCCGGAAATGGCCCAGCTTTTCGCCGTCCTGCACGAAGCTTCTCAAAAGCCCGGCTACAATAACAATCTGAAATATGAAGACGGACCGGGCATGTTCATGCCTAGACTGGGTAGAATTAGAGAGATGGTCCGGTTCCTGAGTATCAGGGCCGAACTGGCCGCTCAAGCTGGGAATGGTGCTGAAGCATTTGCAATCGTCCTGGAAGGATTAAAGCTGGTTGATCTCCTAAGACAGGAACCGACCCTGATTACCCAGTTATTGCGCATTGCTTGCGATCAAATAATGATTGCTTGTATGGAACGCATGGCGGACAAAACCGATGTCCAGGCCGACCAAGCTCGCGCCCTGATCGTGGAATTGGCAAAGCACACTGACTCCACGCCGTGGCTTCGGGCCATGGACGTTGAACGGGTTGGGATGGGATTGTGGTGCTATCAGTTCATCCAGCATAGTTCCTTCAAAGATTTCAGCAAGATTATAAGTGAATTAGGGGAGCACAGAGATTTACCACGATTGCTTTGCGTGAAATATGCAATGCCCTCGATCCTGAAAAAAGAAATGGTTATTTTCCTGACTTTGCAGCCGCAGCAACAGGATTACTATAAAGTTCCTTATTATCAGGTGGCAGCGACAATTCGTAATCATCCGCTCGAAGATCAAATTTCTGAATACTGGTTAATTCCGAAACATGGAATTTTATTACCCTTACTACTCCCAAATCTGGACGGTGTTGTCGCTCGTAAAGCCGAGCATGACGCCGCCGTGGATGTTGCGCGGGTGGGCCTGGGCTTAAAATTGTTCAAGCAGAAAAACGGGGCTTATCCGGAGACGCTTGACAAACTGGCGCCGGAATTCCTTGAAAATATTCCGGTTGACCCATGTACCGGGAAACCACTCGTCTACCGCAAGGCCGATGCCGGATTCATACTCTACAGTCTAGGAAAAAATCAGCAGGACGATAACGGCATGCCCAAGCCGACCGACAAGAAAGCTACGGGCAAATCGCCTTACGACATTGTCTGGAAATGCGCGCGCTGAGAAAAGCTTGAAGA
>Ga0247841_10007194_pt1 | contig 16665 bp, 10 predicted proteins | sample LaCruzMarch2015__2_FD_192410 | JGI IMG/M metagenome (GOLD analysis project Ga0247841, IMG submission 192410) | Freshwater microbial communities from meromictic Lake La Cruz, Castile-La Mancha, Spain - LaCruzMarch2015_18m | ecosystem: Environmental > Aquatic > Freshwater > Lake | place: Spain... | reverse complement strand
GATGAACGATGAACGATGAACGATGAACGATGAACGATGAACGATGAACGATGAACGATGAACGATGAACGATGAACGATGAACGATGAACGGCATATAGTAGGCACAGGCATCCCATGCTGTCCATGGCTGCGTTGTAAATTATTTCGCCGCGAAAGAATTTAATGTTCACGCCTGAACGCATGAGTTTGCTGCAGATCGTCGTGCTGGACGACGATCTGGTCACCACCTGTGCCGCGCTGGCGCGCCAGAAGGTGTTGCACTTGGTGGATCGCGCCACGGTCGCGCCCGCCCTGCACGAAGGCACCCCGGCCTTTTTCTCCAATGCGCATGCCGCGTTCGAAACCCTCCTGACCCAGCTTGACGGCACCCTCGACTGGCTCGAGGATCACTTGCCCGATTTCCCGGATTGCAGCATGCACCCGCCGATCACGCTCGATCCGCCGCGCGCGCTGGACGAGCTGACACCCCAGTACGCCGAATGCGCCGAACAACTCGCCCAACTGCGCGGCACGCATGACCGCACCCAGGCCGAAATCACGCGCCTGACGCGCATTGCCGATGTCCTCCAAAGTTTTGAGAGCGCCGGTGTGACCTATCAGGAATTGGGCGCCTTCCGTTATTTCGCGTTTCTGGCGGGCACGCTGCCGCTGCGCTATTTGCACGCCTTGCGCGCCAGCTTGCAGCAAGTGCCGTATCATCTTGAAATGCGCCGGCTTGGCGAGCAGGACAGCAGCGTCATTGTGCTGTGCCCCAAAGACATGGCGAACTCGGTGCGCAACGCGCTGCGCAGCGTGTACTTCAACGAAATCGAGATTCCGGCCGAATTTCAGGGTGACGCGCGGCAGGCACTGGATGACCTTGAAGTGCGGTTGTGGACCCTGCGCGAGGAATTGGCGCAGGTAACCGGCGCGCTGCGTGCCGCCGCCATGGCCGCCGCGCCGCGCGTCGTCGCCTGGCGCAAAGCCGTGCGCGGCAACCTCAAGATTCTCGAGGCCATGCAGCTGTTCGGCAAGACGGCGCGCACCACCTTCATCAACGGCTGGGTGCCGCGGCGTGATGCAGCGCGCATCGTGGCGTCCTTGCAGCACTTGTTGCACGAGCGCGTCTTGGTGGAGGTGGCCGAACCCGAGACGACCGACAGCATGGCCTATGAACTGGTGCAGCGCCGCGCCGTGCGCGTCCCCACCAAGTTCCGCCATCCGCTCTTCCTCAAGGCCTTCGAGGGCTTGGTCACCACCTACGGCATGCCGGAATACGACGGCATTGATCCCACCTTTTTCGTGGCGGTCACCTTTCTGATCATGTTCGGCATGATGTTTGGCGATGTCGGCCAAGGGGCCTGCTTTATATTGATCGGCCTGCTGATGACCCGCGCGCGCAGTCTGCCGAAAATCAAGCCGGCCGGCATGCTGCTGATGGCCACGGGCACCAGCGCCGTCGTTTTTGGCTTCCTGTTCGGCTCGGTTTTCGGCTTCGAGGTCCTGCCGGCCCTCTGGATTTCGCCGATGAAGCATGTGCCGACCATGCTGGTCACCGCCATCTTGCTGGGCATCTGCATTCTGTCGCTGGGCATTATCCTGAATGTCATCCAGGCGGTCGCGCGCAAAGACTTGAAGGAAGCCTGGTTTGGCCAGTGGGGCTTGATCAGCGGCTTGTTCTATTGGATGGCCCTCGGTATATTTTACCTGACGGTCGTGCGCAATGTCGATATCCCGGTCGTGCCGGCCCTGCTGGTGCTCTTCATTCCGATAGTGCTGGTCGTGATCGGCGATTATTTTTATGCGCGCCTGTTCGGCGGCCCGGCCGGCCACGCGCCCGCGCCCGACGCAACCGCCGGCGCCGACGAACACTCACTGGCCGAATTGCTGTTCAAGCCGGTCGAGATCACGCTCAATTTTGCCACCCACACCATTTCTTTTGTGCGTGTCGGCGCCTTTGGCTTGAACCACGCCTCGCTGATGATGGTCGTGTTTATCCTGGCCAAAATGGGCGGCGAGTTCAGCGGGCCGGACGCGACCTTTGCCACCAAGACCTCGTACATCATCGCCGTCGTCACCGGCAATGTGTTCGTGATGTTGATGGAAGGCATGGTGGTCTTCATCCAATGTTTGCGCCTTGAATACTACGAATTTTTCTCAAAGTTTTTTGCGGGCGATGGCATTCGCTATCAACCGCTTGAAGTGGAAGAATGAACTCACAACCCTTGGAGCATCCAATGACAAAGCGTCTCTTTATTAGCAGCTTGGTTTCGAAATCACTGATGCTGGCCATGAGCATTGCCCTGTTCTGGTTTGGCATCATGATGGTCACGACGCCGGTTCAGGCCCAGGCGCCCGAGGCGCAGGTGGTGGCGCCGACGACGGCCCAGTCGAATGCACTCGGCATGAAGTATTTGTCGGCGGCACTGGCGGTCGGCATCGGCTCGGTCGCCGCCGGCATTGCGGTCGCCATGGTCGGCTCGGCCGCGATGGGTGCAGTCGCCGAACGGCCGGAACTGATGGGCCGCTCGCTGATCTATGTCGGTTTAGCCGAAGGCATCGCGATTTACGGCGTGGTTGTCGCCATCATGATCTTGATGGGCTGAGCGGCAGACTGCTATGACTTGTTTTCAGTTTTCAGTTTGCGGTTTTCAGCATTCAGCACGTAGCCGCGGAACGGCGTTCCGCGTGTGGCATTCAGTTGCTGGCTTGGCCAGTCCCGCCATCGGCGCGGATGGGAGCGGCCTCCGTGCCGCGATGGTTGCCTTTCTTTCTTCACCGAATACTGAATACCGATTACCGAATACCGAGCAAGGGAGCGGCCTCCGTGCCGCGATGCTGCCACCGCCGCACCACCGCACCGCCCAACTCCGCACCTCTTACAGTTGGGGGTCGCTGCCGTCCTCCTTTGGAAAAGGGGGTGCCGCGCACGTTGCGCGGCGGGGGATTTCCTGCCGCTGTTCTTACGCCACCGATTACCGACCACCGACTACTGACGCACCCCTGCCCCGGAGCACGCCATGACCATGCGCATCGTGGGTGATATTGTCACCGTCCGCGGCTGGGGCTTTGCCGGCATTGACGGCACGGTGGCCGAGACGCCGGAACAGGCGGCCGAAGCCATTCGTGCGTATTTGGCCCAGCCCGACATCGGGGTCGTGCTGGTCGCGCAATCGCTGGCGGACCAGCTCGGTGGCGCGTTCGATGCCTACAAGCTGCGCCGCACCATGCCCTTGGTGCTCAACATACCCGACAGTACCGGTGCCGGCATGCACGGCGACGAAATTCAAGCCTTGATGCAGTCCGCCCTCGGGCTGCACCTGTAACCAATCGAGCATGACGCCGATGATCAATCGTATCTTTGCGGACATCGCCAGCGCCGTCGACCAGGAGGCGCAACAGGTCATCACGCGCGCCACCCGGGTGGCCGAGCGCGAACGCGAGCACGCCCGCGCCGATGCCGCGCAAGTGCTGGCCGCCGCCGAGGCCGCCGCCCAGCACGATGCGCTCGTGCAGGAAGAGCGCGCGACGGCGCGCCGCGCCGCCGAGGTCCGCCGCATCGAGCTTACCCAGCGCGACCAGTTTGTCAATGATATCCTGGCCAGGGCGCAGGCCCGCTTTGCCAGTCTGCCGCGTGATGCGCGCTACACCGCCTGGCTGCGCAACATCGTGCAGCGCGGCATGCAACAGATCGGCGCAGACCACGTCGTGCTGGCATGCAACGCCCGCGATGCCGCCGTCGTGCGCACCTTGCTGACCGCCGGCACGATGTCCCTGGCAGAGCAACCCGCGCCAATCGTCGCCGGCGTCATTCTGCACAGCGCCGACGGGCGCGTCACCCTCGATTGTTCGGCCGAGGCCCTGCTCGGCCAGGCGCGCGATGACTTGCGCGACGATATTCTTAACCAATTGCACCTGCCTGAATAATAGGCGTTGCAGGACGCTTCCGGATCTTTACACCCATGCAGAACCTTCCCGCTAAAGTCACGCGCATCAACGGGCCGGCCGTCTTCGCCTCCGGCACCAGCGCCATGCGCATCGGCGACCAAGTCCTGGTCGGCGACCATAATTTGATGGGCGAAATCATCAGGCAGGACGGCGATATCGCCACCATTCAAGTCTACGAGGACACCACCGGCCTGCAACCGGGCGCGCCCGTCGTCGGCACCGGCCGGCAATTGTCGGTTGAACTCGGCCCCGGCTTGCTGCGCAGCATTTACGACGGCATCCAACGCCCGCTCGACAAGATTTACGCCATCTCGAAAACCTTCATTGCGCGCGGCATTGTCGTGCCCAGCCTGGATCGCACCACGCGCTGGCATTTCGTCCCCACCCGCAAAGTCGGCGCCGCCGTCGGCCCCAGCAGCATCCTCGGCACAGTCAAGGAAACCGAGCTGATTGAACACCGCATCCTTGTCCCGCCGGATGTGGCCGGCACGCTCAGCGCACTTGCCACGGAAGGCGACTATACGGTGGACGAGGTTATTGGCTCGGTCACCACCGCCACGGGCGAGACGCCCCTGCGCATGTTCCACGCCTGGCCGGTGCGCAAGCCGCGCCCGGTCTTCGACCGCCTTGAACCGAATATTCCGCTCTTCACCGGCCAGCGTGTCATCGACTTCTTCTTCCCCATCGCGCGCGGCGGTGCCGCCGCCATCCCCGGCGGCTTTGGCACCGGCAAAACGGTCACCCAGCATCAGCTCGCCAAGTGGAGCGATGCCAGTGTCATTATCTATATCGGCTGCGGCGAGCGCGGCAATGAAATGACGCAGGTGCTGCAAGAGTTCCCCGAATTGAAAGACCCGCGCACCGGCCGGCCGCTGATGGACCGCACGGTGCTGATCGCCAACACCTCGAACATGCCCGTCACCGCCCGCGAAGCCAGTATTTACACGGGCATCACCATTGCCGAGTATTATCGCGACATGGGCTATCATGTGGCGGTCATGGCCGATTCAACGTCGCGCTGGGCCGAGGCCTTGCGCGAGATCGGCGGGCGCCTCGAGGAAATGCCGGCCGAAGAAGGCTATCCAGCCTATCTGGCCAGCCGCTTGGCCGAATTTTACGAGCGCGCCGGCCGCGCCCGCATTGGCAACGCCGACGACCGGCGCGAAGGCTCGGTCAGCGTCGTCGGCGCGGTCTCGCCCCAAGGCGGCGATTTCTCGGAGCCGGTGACGCAGCACACGCGCCGCTTCGTCCGCTGCTTCTGGGCGCTTGACAAGGCGCTGGCCGCCGCGCGCCATTTCCCCTCGATCAACTGGAACGATTCCTACAGCGAATATATCAACGACGTCACGCCCTGGTGGCAGACGGTCAGCAAGGAGTTTGACTATCGCATGCTGCGCGAGCGCGCCATGGCGTTGCTGCAGGAGGAGAACAAGCTGCAGCAGATTGTCAAGCTGGTCGGGCCGGACGCCTTGCCAGATCGGCAGCGTCTCGTGCTGGTCACCGCGCGCCTGCTCAAGGACGGCTTCCTGCAGCAAAACGCCTTCAACGCCAATGACGTCTATTGCACGCCTGAAAAACAATTGCGCATGATGGATGTCATTTTGTATTTCCATGACCGCGCCGGCAAGATGATTGAAGAAGGCGTGCCGTGCGTGCGCATGACCGACCTCGAGGTGCTCTCGCACATCATCCGCATGAAGACCGACATCGCCAGTGCCGACGCCGCCAATATCTCGAAATTGAAAGATGAGATTGACTACGCGCTGAAGGGCCTGAAGCAGTAACTGCATGGCGGGCAAGCCTGCCCGCCGTACGCCGTGCCTTGCTCTGCAACCATAAATTATCGTGGCGCACGAGAATTTAACGGGGTTCCGCGTTATGTGCTGCACGCCGCGCAGAGAAGGGAGCGCCGATCGCCGGATCGGCTGAAGGTAGCTGCGATCGCCGGATCGCAGCATCTGGTGGAAGGCACCGCGCACGCAACCGCCGCCAACTTCTGCACCTCTGCAACCATACATTATCGTGGCGCACGAGAATTTACGGGGTTCCGTGTGATGTGCTGCACGCCGCACGCCGTGCGTCGCTCTGCAACCATAAATTGTCGTGGCGCACGAGAATGTAACGGTGTTCCGCGTGATGTGCTGCACGCCGCACGCCGTGCGTCGGCTACGGGCAGAGATGCCGACCGCCGCAGGCATTTCTGCATCCATGACGTAGCCGCGGAACGGCGTTCCGCGCATGCAGGAATGTGGGAGCGGCCTCCGTGCCGTGAATGCTGCTGCATCTGCTCTTCTACTGACGCACCGGCGCACCAACCACTGGCGCATCTCTGCAAAATGGCCGCGACCTCCGTGTAGCCGCCGGAATGCGCAAGGAAGGGGGAGCGCACACTTCTGCCTCCATCAGCATAAGACAAAACGCGTGCCGTGTGTCAGAAGCGCGTGCGCGCTGCGCGCAGTTCGGTGCTCAGTTGCGCAATGGCCCGCTGCACCTGCGGCGTGGCATCCAGCATTTGCAAGTCAAGCACGACCTCCGCATACGGCGCGTGCAGCATGATCGACGCCAGGGTGTCATTGCCAATGCGCGCGCGCAATTCCTTGTCGCGCACGATGGCATGCATCAGCGCGGCGCGCTGCACCCCGTCGCTGCCGGCAATGCTGCGCACGCCGGCATCACAATGCGCACTGCGCCGCAGAAGATCCAGCGCCAACGTGATTGCAGCCGGCTGCGGCACGCGCGCCAGCAGATTCAGATACCAGCATGCCAGCGCCGGTTTGCGCGTCAATGCATCGATTGCGAGAACTTTTTTGTGGATGCGCTGGCACACGGCCAGCACGTTCGTCGCGGCATAGCGGCGCGGCGCGAACAGGCACCAATCGGGGAAGTCAAGCCGGGCATCTTTGGATACCGGCGTGACCGTGGCGCGCAGCGCACCATCCCATACCTCATCGCGATCGAGGGTCGCCAGCGCGGCGAAACAATGCGGCCCATACCATGTGTTCAGCAGCCAGTGAACAATGCGCGCGTCATCCGGCACAAACTGTTCTGGATTGGCCGCCAGCACGACGGCATAGGCATGCAGAGCGGCTTGCTCCGGCGCGGCGGTGCGCGTCATGGCGCGCAAGGCCGGCAAGGCGGGCGCGGCCCGGCGCAGCAGATCACGACTGTCGAGCGCGGTCGCCATGCCCGCCAGCGACGCCAGTGCATCCGGCTGCTGCACCAGCACGTTGATGCCGAGCGCGCGCACCAGCGCATTCGTGCTGTGGAGCATGGCAAAGGCCACCGCCGGTTCGCAGGCGGGCTCATGCGCCAGTGCGCGCGCGGTGGCCAGGTCATATTCACGGTTGGCCTGCGCGTCCGATGACCAGACGCACGCCGGCGCCAGTGCGGCTTCCGCGGCAGCCACCGTGCTGATTACTTGGCGAAAGCGGCCCAGCGCCGCCATCTGCGGCGCGGCGTAATACGCTAGGCGCGCCTGCCGCTCAGCCGCGGGCAAACTGCGCCAATAATTCGAGATCAGTTCGTCCACGCAGCGCTGCCAGGCCGCATTGCGCGTCAAGCACTGATTCCACACGTTGGGTAGCGCGATAGCCACCCCGTCGTTAAGGGCCGCCGGCGGCACATGCGCGTCGGCCAGGTTGAAGTCGGCAAAATAAACTTGCCGCTGAATCCGCGCTGCATTGGTTGCGTCGGACGGCCGTTCGAGCACAAGTTGGTATTCAAGTGCGGGCGTTGTGCGCGTCAGCATGTCGGCTTTCAGCGTTAATGGTTCGCCTTGGGCCTCGAAGCGCCAGCGTTGATTGAAGGTCAACTGTCGCGCCGTGCGCCCGACGATCTGCTGAAACGCGCGGGTGGACAAGCGCACGGTGTTGGTGCCCAACAGCATGCCATCATGATGCACCACCACCGTGCGCGCCTCGAACGGCGCAAGGCAGTGCAGCACGCAGTGCGGTTCCGCGCCTGCCCAGACCGTGCCCGCGATGCACACCGCGCCCAGTACCACCTGCCAGCACCTTGATTTCACGATTCGCTCAATCCCAAGGGTGAATAAAATTTCCCAAATGCAAAACTGGAAAATTATACTACTTTTTCTTTGCATGCAGAAACCCCCACGATCACGCCAATGGCGAGACTGTGGGGGGGTCAAAGTCGATGCCAGAACCTGCAACTCTGATGTTATCCAATTTCGCCGTCCAGTCGCTGGGGCTGGTCGTCGTCACTGTTGCTGTCGTCGCTGCTGCTGTTATCGTCATTGCTGTTGTTATCGTTGCCGTCATCACTGCTGCCGCCATCATCGCCGCCGCTGCCGGTGTTGCCGGTGTTGCTCGGAATGCGGATGAGGGTCCATTGCTGAATCGTGTCCTTGTCGATATGCACCAGCACCGGAGCTTGGTCTTGGGTGAGGTTGCTGAGGCCGGCTTCGCATATGATGGTGCGGTCGCCCACCTGCCATGCGGCCCGCTGCGTCTGCATATCGACGGCGCCATGCACCGGGAGCGTGCTGCCGCTGAGCACATCGTAGTAATTCCCGCCAATGACGCCGGCTTTGTTGACGGCGAGCTGGAACATGGCGCTCGAGTCGGTCTGGTCGCCCTGCACGAACGAGAAGACGCCGAGCGGCATCCAGTCGCCGCTGCCGGGATCGGCGGCCGGCGCGTTTTGCACCAAGTCCGCGGCTTCCTGATAGTAGCCTTCGGTCGTGGCAATCTGCTGGTTGTCACAGTAGACATTGTCCGCATCCCACGTGATGCTGTCGCCGTAATCGAAATAGGCCGGCGCCACGGCGCCCCAGTCAAACCATGCATTAACGGCTTGCCACGTGGCGTAGTTCCATGCGCGGCCATTGATCCAGTTGGCTGATGCCCATGCTCCGGGATGGCTGGCGAACCAGCCGGGGCCGAAGACGTCATAGTGGTTGTACGCCGCGCGGACAGCCGCGCCACGCGTCGCCAGGCTGTTCAAGTGGGGTGTCGCCACGTGGGCCGCAACCCGGCCTCCGCTAAAGCCGCCGTCAGTGGGGATTCTGACGTTGGATGCGCCGTAGGCATCAATGTTGCGGGCCTGGTTGCCTCTGTCATAGCTTTGGGGACGATAGCCGCTATCAAGAGATTCACCACCGCCGCCGCGGCCGCCGTAATACGAGCCGCCGCCACGGCCGCCGTCATACGATCCGCCGCCGCGGCCCCCGCCATACGAACCACCGCCGCCATGAGAACCGCCGCCACCACCATGACCGCCGCCGCCCCCGCCGCGGGCGTGTGCCAGATAGGTGCTGCTCAGTGCCAGGGATACCACTACCAATGCGATTGCTGTTGTCTTCATAAGTGTCTCCTTAGTTGCCAGTTTGAATGCGTGCGAGCGTGACCGGTGGTGTATTGGGCAGTCGCACACCATCCAGCGTGCGCTTCACCGATTGCCACGAAAAGCTGTTGGCGTCAAGGCGGGTCAACACATTGACGGCAGAGCAGGCGCCGCCGTCGGACAGTTGGCCGCTGGCGTCAATGACCCAGGTCGCGCCACTCTTGGTCCACACATCATTGGCGACGCCACCCTGCGCGTCAAACAGCCATGACACGATCCGACCCGCCGCGGGATTCCAACCGATGATTTGCATGCCCGTTGCTGGTGCTTGACCAGCCTGCGCGACCGTGTAAGTGCATTTAATGAAGTTGGTGTGGGCCATCCACTCGAACGAAATGCACATGGCCGCGTTGCTCGCGCCGCTGGTCCAGCTGCCGATCAGCCATGCAAGATCCTGCAGGTGCTCCTGGTTCGAGCCGGTGACATAGGGTGCATCGCGCACGGTCAGCATGGTCCACGTGCCTTTGCGCTTGACATGCACGACAGAGTAGCGCGCGCCGGTGCCGGCGACCGTCGAGGGTGAGGCAAGTTTGGCGACGCCGCGCTCGATGGCCACCGTCGGGCTCATGAGGCGCAGCGACTCGATCGTGACCGTCATGGTCGCGCCCGGATGCTCCTTGAGCAATGCCGCGTAAAACTTTTGGATGGCAGGCCGGCCGCGGTAGGCTTGGCCCGCCTCGTCGGTATAGGTGGCGTCAGGCGCCCAGAGCGCGCCGATGGCTTTGACATCGGCAGCATTGAAGGCTTTGACGAACGCGGCGGCGGTCGCGCGAATCGCCTGTTCGTCCTGTTGGGCGGCCGGCGCGGTGCCGGGTGGGCCGCCGGGCGCCGGCACGGCAGCGAACGCGGCAACCGCACCGATCAGCAGCGCTACGCCGGCGCACAGTGCGGCCCGGGACGCGCGGCGCCGCAACCACGGGGTGGCTACGGACGCAGCAACGCGGCGGGGCAGTGCGTGCGGATAATGTGTGGAGCAGGGGATGTTCATTGGGTCTCCGCTTTGGTTGTTAGGTACAATGTCAGCATTTGAATATTATGCCATATCATGCCGCACTCGTCAAGCCGGTCAAGTTCCCGGATCCGGCGACTCTTTTATGTAGCTGCGGTGTTGCGCCGTACCGCTGCTGGCGCATGTGCTGTTGGTGGGACCGGCTGGTGCCAGCCGGAACAGCGAGCCGAGCCGGCTCGTCTACGACAGGCGCTGCACGTAGACGCGGCGGCTCGCCGCGTTATCCGCCCAAAAAGGTACCCATCCATGGCGCCCAAAAAGCACCTGCCCTGGCTAGTGTCTACCGGCATGGTCGCCGACAGATTGTGCGAGTCGCCGGATCTGGGAGTTCATGGGATGCACGGCGTAAAAGTTGCAGTTTAGCGGCGGTGCCCGACAAGGTGGCGCTGTTCATAACATTTTTCCTGCATAGGCTTGCCACCCCGCCGGCCTTGTGCTTGTCTGTCTGCGCCCGTCCGCCCGTTTGCGCACCGCGCGGCGAATCGTTACAATGGCTCATAATGATTTACCACGTTCTGCTCCATTGGCGATTGCACCAGGCGTTGCGCCGTGACGCGCGCCATCTGATTGCGCCCTTGTCCAAGACGCTCGGCAATCTGCAGTTGGGCTATTGGGCCGGCGGCACGCGCGTGAAACGCCTGGCCGGCTTTCCCAAGCCAGTCTACGAAGCCCGCCTTGACGCCGGCAATCGCGTCCTTTTTACCATTGCGCACAGCGCCGCGGCCGAGCCGCCGCACGCGCTCGCGCCGCACCTGCTCATTTGGGACGTGCGCACCCACGACCGCGTCGCCCACGCCCGCCGCTGGAATTTTGCCAGCGAAGCGTCCTTCCTCGATTTCACGGTGCAGAGCGACAACGAAGCGGACGCCCCCGTCGCCGACCCGCCGGTTCTTAATCAAGCCACACCACTGGCGGCCGCGGCCCAAGCCGAAGAGTTGCGCGAGGCCGTGCGCTGGTTCACCCTCGACCACGACAGCGTCATCGCGGACGAGCAGTGGCAACACTTGTTCGACGCCGCGGATCGCGGCCTTGAACTCAAATTGACCGCCGAACAATATGCCGTCCTGCATGCGCCCGGCCCGGTCTTGGTCAGCGGCGCGGCCGGCTCCGGCAAATCGACGCTGGCCATCTATTGGCTGGTGCGGCATGGCATGTTGCAGCCGGATGCGCGCGCGCTGTACCTGACGTACAGTGACGCCTTGCTCGACCAGACGCGCGCCTGGCTGGCGGATGTCCTGCATGCGCGCGCCGCGCAGATGCGCCGCGCACCGCGCCTGTTGACGTTCCCCGCCTTGTATCATGAATTGTGCGGCGGCAGCAGTGTGCCCGTCCGCTTTGAGGAATTTGCGCGCTGGTATCGCGCCTATACCCGGCGCGACGATGCCGCGCTGGCGTGGGAAGAGATTCGCGGGATTATCAAGGGTGCCTGCCTCGATCCGGCACGCACCATGCTCGACCGCGCCGCGTATGAAGACTTGGGCCGCAAGCGCGCACCGCTTTTCAACGCTGAGCGCCCGCGCCTGTACGCCCTCGCCTGCAAATATGAAGAATGGTTGCGCGGGATGCAGCGCGACGACGACATTGACTTGGCGCGCCGCGCCTTGGCGGCGCTGCCCGGCAACGTCGCGCGCCTCTTCGATATTCTGGTCTGCGATGAAGCGCAGGATCTGACCGAAATAGAAATGGCGCTGCTGCTGCGCTTGTGCGCCGACCAGCGTTGCCGCCAAGTGTTGATCGCCGGCGACCCGCAACAGATCGTCAATCCCAGCGGCTTTCGCTGGGCCGAGCTGCGCTCCTTGCTGCGCACGCGCTTCGCCGCCCTCGGCACGGCCCCGCCGCCGGTCATCCGCTTGACGCGCAATTTCCGCAGCGTGCGCGGCGTCGTTGATTTGGCCAATGCGTTTCTCGAAGTGCAACGCCGGCGCACGGGCCGCTCGGACGATGACCTCGCCGAGCAAGGCGTGACGCTCGGCCCGATGCCCGTGCTGGTCGAAGCCACCCGTGCAGACGCCCTGGCCGCCCTGCGCGATTTTGGCCCGAAAGTCGCCGTGATCGCCGGCGATGCGGAGACCGCCGACGCGCTGCGCGTCCAGTTGCACACCACCCGCATCTTTGATATTCCGGCCACCAAAGGCCTTGAATTTGACGCGATCGTGCTCTGGAATGTCTGCCGGGCGGACGAACCGGTCTGGCGCCGCCTGCTGTGCGGCACGGAGCCGATGCGCGATGACCCGGTCGCGCGCCGCGCGCTGCACCATGTCTATGTCGCCATCACGCGCGCCCGCCGCTGGCTCGCCATCTATGAAGAAGATCCCGCCCACGATTTATGGCTGACGCCCGCCGTGCGGCCCGCGCTCGAATGCGATGGCATTAACGCTCTCGCCGAACTGGGTGCCGCCGCCGCGACGCCCGCCGCATGGCGCGAGCAAGGCGATTATTATTTTGCGCGCCACCGCTTTCGCCAAGCCGAGGAATGCTACCGCCGCGCCGGCGACATCCGCGCCGCCTGTACGGCCGAAGCCCATGCCCTTGAGCTGGCCGACAATCCGCGCGCGGCGGCCGCGCTCTTTCTCGAACTGGCCCTGCCCGAGGATGCCGCCCGCGCCTTCGAACACGCCGGCGATGAAGACCGCGCCGCCGCGCTCCTTGAGCAAGCCGGCCGCCCGGATGATGCCCGCGCGTGCCGCGTGCGCGGCCTGACCCGCACCGGCCGCTGGGCCGACCTCGGCCACCTGCACCAGTGCCACCACGCCTGGCGCGAGGCCATTGACGCCTTTCAGCGCGCCGGCCAACGCGCCGCCGTCACCACCTGCCGTATCGCGCTGCACACCGCCAATAATGAATGGCATGAGGTCGCCCGGCTTGAAGAAGAGCGCGGCGCGCGCGCGGCCGCCGCAACGGCCTATGAGCGCGCCGGTGATCCTGCCGCCGCCGCACGCTGCCGCACGGTTGCCGCGCCGCCGCCGTCGTCGCCCGCACCGCCCACAAAAGACACGGACTGGGCCCTGCGCGCCCTGCGCCATGAACAGCGCGGCGATCTCGTGCGCGCGCTCGCCGCCCTGGCCCATCTCGACGACCAGCGCAGCAATGCCAAGCACCACGCCCTCGCGGTCGAAATCGCCGATGAACTGTTCACCGCCGCGTGTCTCGAACATGACCTGGCGGATTGGCGCGCCGTGCGCCGCATCGTGGCCAAGCACGTCCTGCGTCGCGCCACCACGGGCGCACTCTCCGATGCCGAAGAAGCGCAAATGACGCGCCTCGACATCCTGGCCGAAGCCCAGCTCATTTGGCAGGCGGAAAATCCGCTGGCCGCGTTGGACTACCTCATGGATTCGTCGGAATTCGAACACGCGGACATTCAGCGCCTGTGCGCCACCATTGAGCGCGCCAGCGGCCAGTGGGAAAAAATAGTGGATTTGTACCAGCGCGAAAAGCACCTTGGCGCTGCCCGCCGCTGCGCCGCCGCCGCGCCCAACGCTGCCGCCTTGCTCGCCAAACTGGACGCCATTGCGGCCGAACATAAACACCGTTGGGAGGCCGCCGCGCAAGGCTGGGCCGCCGCCGGCGATCCCCAGCGCGCCAATGTGTGCAACGCGAAGCATTGTGAACAGCAACGCGATTACGGCCGCGCCGCCACACATTGGTCCGCCGCGGGCAATGACAAGAACGCGCATACCTGCCGCGCCCAGCACTGCAAGGCGGCCGGCGATTTTCACAACGCCGCGTTGTCCTACAAAGCCGCCGGCAACCACAACGCCGCGCGCCAAATGCTGCGCCAGCACGAGCGCCAAGCCGCGCGCGCCGCCTTCGCCGCCGCCGGCCCCAATGCCCAGCCCGACTTGTTCGCGTTCAACACCGACGGCAGCCCCAATCCGCATGCCGCCCGCGACTTCCGCCTCGAATCCATGTTCGCTTTCATCCAAGCCCATCCGCTCTGCACGCGCAAAGACATCAGCGCCGGCCTCGCCATCCCGGCCGCGCGCCTGGTCACTGACTGGTACGAGATCGCCGCCGACCCGCGCATCGCCCACAAAGCCGGCGCGCCCTTTCGCTATGCCACCGTCGACTATTGCGCCGGCAACAACATTGCCATCGACGAGCAGCGCTGCTTCGCGCTCCCGCGCACGCCCTTGCCGGTCTAACGAGCCAGCGCCTGCCGCACGGCCTGCCAGCGCGCGGCCATGCCGTTGCAGAACAGAAACGGCGCATAGCCCAGTTCGAGATAGATTTTGATGGCCGGCAGGCGGAAATCGTCGGTCTTCAGATAAATGTGACGGAAGCCGGTCTGGATCATGCGCGCCGTTGCGGCGGCACTGACGATGGCGCCGAGTTTCTTGCCCTTGTGCGCCGCGTCGCCCGCCACCCAGCCGAGTTCGGCGCCGTACGGATGCAGGTCGTTCGCGTTGTGCGTCGCCATCGCGGTCGCCACGAGCGCCTTGGTTGCGCAATGCTCGATCACGAAAAACCCATCGGGCAGGATGAACCGCAGCGTGTCCTTGACCCGCGTGCGCGGCCAGTCCGTGAAGCCCGCATGGATCATCAGCGCCATGTACTGCTCGTGGTCCGCGTCGGTATACTGCCGTAGCACGTAGCCATCCGGCACGGGCAGATGCGGCGGCATCCCGAGTTTTGACTCCGGCCAGAGCATGTGCAGTTGCTGTTCTGGCTCGCCCCTGGCCCAGGCGCGCGAATCGGGCACCTCGAGCCAGCGCCCGCCGGCGAGCACGGATTGCTGGCTGACCAGACCCGGCAGGGTCATGTCCATCGCTTCGTGAATGCCGATCGGGCAAGGCGCCGCGCCGGTGATGGCGTGCTTGAAATCAAGAACTTCGAAGTAGTCGCCACCGTCATGATCGGCCTTGAGCGCCGCGGGCGGCGGATTGCGCATGAGTGCCGGCAGATATTGTTCGGCAAAACTGGCCGTGTGCATAAGCGTGTCGAGGTCATGCCAGCGCAACTCCTCGCTGAGGGCGCGCAACCACAGCTTGGGCTGGTCGGCCGGGCCACCGCGGCCTGATTCGTAGCAGCCGTCGGTGCCTTGCAGCGCGTAGTTGGTCATGGCGTGCGGGCGGTTGGAGAGCAGGTCGACGCGGATTTTGAGCACGGCGTTCTGCGCCGTCTGGCACAGCATGACCGGCGTGGTCTGGGCGTAGGCCTCACCACGCGGGTCTTTGTAGCGCTGGCCGGCATCGACACAGCACACGCGCGTCACGCGGTCGCCCGGCATCCATTGCAGCAGCGGGCCGAGACTGTGCGTGCCGTACGTCACGCCCGCAATGCCCGTCTGCCACTGCCGCCGCCATGGCGTGGCTTCGTTCATTTCTTTCAATTCGTGCAGATACTCGCCTTCGGCATAATACACGTCGCCAAACAAACCCTGCCGCACCAGTTCGCGGATGAGGATGTTGTTCTTCATGTAGGTATAGTTCTCGGCCAGCATGTAGACGGCTTTTGACGCGGCACACGCGGCAACGAGCTGGCGGCATTCATCCATGGAAACGCCCGCCGGCACTTCGCTCAGCACATGCATGCCACGCGCGAGCGCGGCCATGGATTGCGGCACGTGCAGTGGCATGGGTGTGCCGATGATCACGGCATCCAGGCGCGCCTTGTCGAGCATGGTTTCGTAGTCAGTGAATTTTTCCGGCGCGCCAAGCGTGGCGGCGGCCTGTGCAAGGCCGTCGGCATTCGTGTCGCACACGGCCGCGATGCGCAAGCCGGCTGCATCACAGCCAAGTTTGAAACTGGCGCCGCGGGCGCAAGCGCCAACGATGCCAATCTTGAGCGGGTCGCGTGATGGTGTGCTCATCCAATGTCTCCAATCCTGTTATGCCGAGTATTATCTGCTATTTCGCTGCTGCGGTCAATGGTATTTCTCCCGAACCGGGGCTGCGCCCGGAGACGCGTCTGCCGGCGAGCTGCGCAATCGCGCGGGCGATCCTGCATGCCGGCAGTCGAGGAAATGTTGAAGGCACGCCGTTAAATTCTCGCGCGGCGCGATAATGTATGGTTGCAGAGCTGCAGAAGTTGGCGGCGGTTCCACGCGCGGTGCCATCCGCCGCAAGATGCGATTGGGCGATCGCAACGGCCTTCAGCCGATCGGGCGATCGGCGTTCCCGGCACGGCGCGCAGCACATCACGCGCAACGCCGTTAAATTCTCGCGCGGCGCGATAATTTATGGTTGCAGAGCTGCAGAAGTTGGCGGCGGTTCCACGCGCGGTGCCATCCGCCGCAAGATGCGATTGGGAGATCGCAGCGGCCTTCAGCCGATCGGGCGATCGGCGTTCCCGGCACGGCGCGCAGCACATCACGCGGAACACCGTTAAATTCTCGCGCGGCGCGAGAATGTATGGTTGCAGAGC
>Ga0247841_10007190_pt1 | contig 16671 bp, 11 predicted proteins | sample LaCruzMarch2015__2_FD_192410 | JGI IMG/M metagenome (GOLD analysis project Ga0247841, IMG submission 192410) | Freshwater microbial communities from meromictic Lake La Cruz, Castile-La Mancha, Spain - LaCruzMarch2015_18m | ecosystem: Environmental > Aquatic > Freshwater > Lake | place: Spain... | reverse complement strand
CACGCAAATTTTGGATATAAGAAGAAATTTTACTATTAACGCCACCAAAACATTCACAACAAACAATAAGAATATAAGCGTATCTGGCAATTGGACAAATAACGGAACTCTTACAGCTGGGACAAGTACGGTTACATTAAATGGAACAAGTCAAAAAATATTTGGGAATAATACTTTCTATAATCTAACAAAAGATGTTTCGGCGGGCTCAGCCGATACTTTGCATTTTCAGCAGAGCAATACACAAACAATTGCGGCAAATGGAACACTCACTTTAACCGGAGGTTCTGGGAAAGTGTTAACTTTACGCGGGTGTGATGCTTCGGGTAATTTGACTGCGGGAGATCCAAAATGGGGATTAGCCGTAAATGCATCCGGCACAACTTTAAATGTTGACTATATTGATGTAAAAGATTCCGATGCCTCGGCAGGAAAAGAAATAACTTTGGTTTCAATTCCAAACTCTACAAACTCTGGTAACAACTTAAACTGGCTGTTTGATGCTGTCGCTCCGACAACAACTCCTAGCGCTACTTCAAATGGAAGCCCATATACTTTTGACACATGGACTGGCTATAGTGTTTCTGTTACTTTGAGTTGTGCAGACAACGACGGCGGCACCGGCTGCGCCGCTGGTTACCCAAAATACTGCGTTGACACTGCCAATACTTGCGATCCAGTAACTGCTGGCACCAGCTACACAGTTCCAGTAAGTATTTCTACTGAAAACACATCATATATCCGATATTATTCTGCTGACACGGTTCCAAACACAGAAACAGTTAAAAGTTCGACTATTAAAATAGATACGACAGCTCCGAGTGGAGGTTCGGTGTCTTACACTAATGGATATTTTACAACAACTAGTGTAGATATCACTTACACAACCGGAACCGACGGAGCTTCCGGGCTTGCTACAGCCACCGGAAAACTCCAGCGCGCTTCGGCTGATTTATCGAATGGAACTTGTGGAGACTTTACGGCATTTTCAGATTTAGTAACAGAATTTGACGGCTCGCACACAGATACCACAGTTACTACAGCTAAATGTTACAAATATCAGTATTTAATTCAAGATACGTTAAGCAATCAAGCTACGTACACTTCTGTAAATGTTGCAAAAATTGATACGTCAGTTCCTACAACATCAGACGATTTTACACATCACAATACATGGCAGACTTCTAATCAAACAATTACGTTAACTCCAACTGACGCAACCTCTGGTGTTGCTTGGACAAAATATTGTACAGACGCTTTAGATACATGCAATCCTTCTTCTGGAACAAGCTATACTGATCCAGTTCAAATTACTTCAGAAGGATTAACATATTTTAGATACGCCTCACAAGATAACGCAGGAAATACACAAACAACAGTTTCGAAGATAGTGTTGATAGATAAAACAAATCCATCTACCACAGCTAACGGAAATGGATATACATTTGGAACGTGGACGAGTAGTAACGTTTTAGTAACACTTTCTTGTGTTGATTCAGTTTCAGGTTGCGGTGCAACCGTGTATTGTACAGATTCAGAAAATACCTGCACCCCCACAACCCCATACACAAGTGGTGTCACTATCTCAACAAGTGACATTTCATACATTAGATATTATTCGGTAGACACAGCTACAAATCCTGAAACAGCTCAAAGTAGCCAGATAAAGATCAATAGAGTTCCTACAATTTCATCTGCTCCGTCAGACGGTTCTTCGTCAGCTACGACTCCAACTAATGTGGGAAACAACGTAACTTTTACTGCGACTGCTACAGATTCAGACAGTCTGGCAGACAACTATTACCTAGCAATTTGTAAAACAGATTCAATTACGGCGAATAACAATGCAGCTCCAACTTGTGGTGGAGAATCTTGGTGCGTGTCTGGTTCTACGTCTTCGGGATCTGAAGCTTCTTGTAGCTATACGAGTTTGATCGGTGATAACGAATCTAATGATTGGTTTGCTTTTGTTTGCGATTACGATGCGAATTCACAATGTTCTGCATATTCGCAGGGAGCAGGGGATTCAGGTTCACCATTTAAAGTAAACCATAGTCCAATATTTAGCTCCTCATCAACTTCGCCAGATTTAGCGGGATTGGGTTCTTCAATTAATTTCCTTTCTACTTCGTCTGATTCTGACACCGATACGAACGCCGATACGATAACTTTGTATGTTTGTAAATCAAATGATTTTACAGGAACTACTTGCGGATCAGGAGGTGAGTGGTGCCATTCGTCAGCTGGCTCATCTAATCTTTCGTGTAGTTACACGGTTTTAGCAGATGATGGTAATAGCTCTCATAACTATTACACATATATTTTAGATAGCCATAATTTACAATCATCGTCTAACCCAAGATCGGGTACATTTAATACAGACGTAGTTCCTCCAGTAGTTTCGAACTTTACTCCAACTTTAGGATCAATATCTACTTTACCTACATCGACCTCGTTTACTCTAAACGAGATAGGATACTGCAGATATTCTACTTCTGATCAGTCATATAGCCAGATGACAAGTGATTGTTCGGGTGGTGGGACAACTTCTATTACTTGCGAAGTTCCGCATACAAACGAAAGCTCCATGACCTTCTTTATCTCTTGCCAAGATGTTTTAGGAAACTCCAATTCGTCGAGTGATAATAACAGCATAGATTATCATTTATCAGTTATCGGATCAGGTAATCCTGGTGGATCGCCTGTAGTAGAAACAGTTCAGCAGACAATACAGCAAGCAGTAGAAAACGTGGTTCAAATAATTCAAGATATTCCAGAGCAAGTAGTCCAAATACCGGAAATTGTAGTCGAAAAAACAGTTGACGTTGTAGAGACAGTAACAAAGGTAGCCGATCTTATCAAACCAGAGTTAAAGGAAGAAAAGATAACATATCCTCCGATAGAAGAATCTGTTACAGAAAAAACTCCTTTAGTATTTCAAAACACAACTAATTTACTTAGCCTTGCTAAGTTAGGGACTTTCATCAATACACCTCTGCCACAAGGTATACAATCTTTAACTGCTAAATTCCCTAAATTAGACACAGCTTTGAACACGTTGGGTATAGCTAAAATGGCTGACGCTGGTCAAATAGCAGTCACATCATTTAATTTACCTTCGCTTTCAGATTTAGTGCCGAAATTAAATACAGGACTAGCTTTAGCAGATATTTCGCAATCAGAGAAGCAAATAATACCTACGGAAATTGTCTTTGCTAATATGGCTAGCGAAAGAATAAGTTTGAGTAACAAAGTTTCTATAACCTCTAAAGGAAATCCGGTTCAATCGATTAATGTAATGCAAAATCATGAATTAACATTGTCTGTTAAACCAGAATATTCTGCAAAATCTGTTTTAGGGTATATGATTTTTAAAGGAAAAACTGATTCGGTTTCTGTAACTCCAGAATCTCCGAAAGTCGTTCTTATCCCAACATCAGCTTTTAGTGCTTCTTTAACACAGCCTATGACTAATCAAGTAGTTGATAGCTCTGAAATAAAGAAGGACTTTGTAGTAGATCAATTTCCGTATGAAGATTCAGATGGAGATGGAATATATACAGCAAAGATTATAACTCCTATGGTAGTAGCTGATTACGAGATTAAAACAGTAATTGAATACGAAGACCAGAACAATGGTTCAAAAGAAATATCAATGATCGCTTTAATCGATCCAGAAGGATATGTTTTCAGAAAGATTAGCGGGGGAGAGGAAAGCAGGATTAAAGGAGCAGAGGTGTCTTTGTATTGGTTAAATCCAGAAACGAAAGAATACGAATTTTGGTCAGCGAAAGAATTCTTGCAGGATAACCCACAAACAACGGACGGATCTGGGAAATATTCATTCCTAGTTCCAGAAGGTAGTTATTATTTAAAGGTCGAGCACCCTTTGTATGCTGTATGGCAAAGCAAGCCATTCTTAGTCCAACAAGGCACAGGAATACACATGAATGTTGAGTTAAAGTCTAAGAATTGGGTACTTGCAATGTTTAGTCCAGAGTCGTTATTAATAGCCGGAACGTTATTCTTGCTATCGATTACGATAATGACGTCAGCAGTTGTAGTTTCATTAGGCATGCAGAGGAGAAGGTTAAATAGTTTAAAAAGAACTTAAAAACATATGGAAAATTCAAAAAAGTTATTAATTGGTTTAATATTTCTATTAATCCTAGGAAACGTGTATTTTGTTACCCAATGTTTGGTTTCCCGAGCTCAATTAAGAACCGCGAACCAAATCATAAAAAACCAGCAGGTAAATCAAAAGACATTGTTCTTCTATCAACTTTTTGTTGAAAAAGTTTTAAGTGGCCAGAAAGAAGTTTCTTTCGACGATAGGTTGCAGTTAGAAAATGCCGTAAGAGATATTGGAGATGCAGAAATCTTCAGCCAATGGCAAAAGTTCGTAAAAGGTGGCGCACCAGAAGAGGTTCAAAAGAGCCTATACGAGCTTTTAAGATTATTAATTAAAAAGGTATATTAGAAGGGTTAGCAAAAGGTTTTTAGTTTTAATCTAGTAATCTTCTGCTAACCCTTCTATAATAGAGATATGGATTTAACAACAATTTTTTTAATTGTGATAATGATTGCTTTAGGAGTGGCTATTCTATTACTACTCCGTAATAAAACACCTGAAAAACAGGATGGTTCTTTGTTAATGTTGCAACAGCAAATAGGGCAAATAGCGCAGGCTGTAGATTCAAAATTATCTGAATCGAATAAAAACGTACAAGAACAGTTTCGTCATTCAGCCGATATTATACGCAACGTTACTGAAAAATTAACTAAATTAGATGAAACGAATAGGCAAGTGGTTGGATTTGCAGATCAATTAAAGAGCTTACAGGATATATTAAAGAATCCAAAGCAAAGAGGTATTTTAGGTGAATATTATCTCGAAACAGTTTTAAAGAACGTTTTACCTCCAGGGTCCTTTCAAATGCAATACGGATTTTCTAATGGGGAAATAGTGGATGCAGTTGTTTTCGTAGATAAAAGAATCATACCAATTGATTCAAAGTTTTCTTTAGAAAACTACAACCGTATGATTCAGACTAACGATCCTCAAGAAAAGAAAAGGTTGGAAACAGCTTTTGTTAATGATTTAAAGTTAAGAATTGAAGAAACTTCAAAATACGTAAGACCGGAAGAAAAAACAATGGATTTTGCTTTTATGTTTATTCCTTCTGAAGCTGTATATTACGATCTGTTGATAAACAAGGTAGGAGTGATTACCGAGGATACGAATAACTTGATATATTACGCTAGTAGAAAGAAAGTTGTGGTTGTCTCTCCGACCTCATTTTTAGCCTATTTACAAACCGTTTTACAAGGCATGAAAAACCAGAAAATATCAGAACAAGCTCAAACTATTATCAAAGAAGTAGAGAGATTGGGTAAACATTTATTTACCTATTCAGAACATATGAAGAGATTAGGTCAACATTTAGACACGACTGTTTCTAGCTACAATAAGGCCGGAAAAGAGCTAGAAAAGATAGATAAAGATGTAGTGAAGATCACAGATGGCGACATTAAAATTAAGATTGATGAGGTAGATAGACCCACGCTTGACGAGTGAAATAAAAGATGATAAGATATCGTTATACTAAATATACTAAAAAAACATGATAGCTGTAATAAAGACCGGAGGCAAGCAATATATTGTCAAACCCGGAGATAAGTTAAAAATAGAGAAAATAGAAGAAAAGGAAGGTAAGGAAGTTACCTTTTCTGAAGTTTTGTTACTCGATAACGATAAAAAGGTAGAGATTGGAACTCCATTCATTAAAGACGCTAAAGTGTCAGCTAAAGTTTTAAAACACGGTAAAGGGGACAAAATCATAGTATTCAAGTACAAATCAAAAAAGAGATATAGTAGAAAGATAGGACATAGACAGCCTTTTACAGAGGTAGAAATAATTGGAATCAAATAATCAAAGCCCCGTAATGGGGCTTTTATGTTGACACGATTTTCTGTATTTGCTAGGGTAATATCACCTAAATATTTAAAAGAAATTGTATCTGGGTGCTTATTAGAATGGTTTTTCCTCCCTAATTTGGCGCCCAGATACAGTTTCTTTTTTTGTGTCCCATCTATTTTCTTCGCGTACACCTAGTACGTATTATGGTATATTATAATTGTTTTAGAAGTTATGCACACGGTGTGAAGAACCACGACGTTGACAACGTTTTTTAAATCTATAAAATTAAGTATATAGAAAACAACACTCTAGAGGAGGAACTAGATTAATCTTTTGTGTTTTGTAATTTATACCCTAAAATTAAAAAAATATACGGGAAACCGTTTTTCTCCCACAACATTATTGTAGTACATAGAGAGCTTAAGAGCTCTTTTTTATTTTAAAAATTTCGAGATTGGGTTCTATTAAAAAGAACGATTAAACATATAAGCATAAAAAACCAGTGTTTAATAGGTCGACCCAGGGAAAGTAAAATAAAAAATATAATTAAATAAAATAAAAACATGAAAAAAACAATTGCAATAATGGCAATTCTTGCCATTCTAGCAGGTCCTAGTCTAGCTGTAGCTCAGACCACTGGGACAATCCAAACTGGCCTAACACAAGATACTACTGGCGGAGCTAACCCTATTGTAAAAGCCAAATGGGAAGCTAACGTTGATAGGTATACAGATGACGCTGTTACAGCTGGTGCTCAATTTATGCCATCGGGCGTAAAGGATGTAAATAAGACCATCAGCATGTGCGCTGTGGTAACTGATCCAGACGGTTTAGCTGACGTAATTAATGTTTACGCAGATGTTTTCTATCCAGTAGGAATAGATTTAGGAGATAGTCACGTAGCATTGCCTGACCAAAGCGGTGATGGTTGCGGAGAACTTATGCAAGAAGACAGCTTAACAAAACTATCTAAAGCAGATGGTATAGCTCTTTTCTGTAGCCAAGTAAGGAATTTAAACAACAATTTACCAACCTTTAACCAAGGTTATACCTACGACGAAATTTGTAAGGCAGATGGTGAATTACAGAAAGAAACAGCCGCAGTTTTCTGCGGACAAAAGGATCTTTCTTACGAGGACCCATCGGGCGAATACAAAGTATGGGCATTAGGACAAGACAAAGTCGGTTTGCAAGGCACATTGGAAAACTATTTCACATATCTTCCTTTGACTGCTTTCCAAGTTGACTTTACCTCCATTAATTATGGTAATGTCCGTTTAAATACCCACAAAATTATCAACGGTAATTTGAGTTGGGATACTCCTGGCGTAAACAATGCTTCTGTCAGAAACATTGGTAATACTAGATTAGCAATGAGCGTTTGGCAAAATGATATGGGACTAGGCAAGACCGATGGACTTTGGAACGTAAAATACGATGCCAGAGTAGGAAGTAGCGCAACATTCGCTATATATGATCCAGAAGTTAAGACACAGTTGTCTTTACCATTAGATTTATCGGAATTAGATGAAATGGATTTCTCCATTGATATTTCTAAATTCCCTCCAACACACACAGGACCATATGTAGGAACAATGACGCTAACAGCCGACATGGTTAGTCATTTAACTTGCGGAAATTAAAGATTAATTGTCCAGGGGCCTTTCTTAGGCCTCTTGGAGAGGTTTTAAACAAAATTGTTTAAAACTTGTCCAAGAGCTTGTAAAAATATTATTAATGTAATAAAACAGAGGTATAAAAACCTCTACAAAATATGAATAAATATATATTTTTCGTAGTATCACTTCTAATTTTAGGAGCTTTACCTAGCAATATCTTTGCTATCGGAATGATGACTCAACCGATAGTTATCAAAGATATTTTAAGAGGCCAAGAATCCGTGACTACACTTACCTTGCTTAATTCTGAAACCAAGGAAGTAACGTATGGATTAAAATCAGAAGGTCAAATTACAAGTTGGGTAACTTTTTACAAAATAGATGATAAGAATTTACAAAACCCAATTACAGAAATTAAAATGCCAGCCAAAGGTTTTGTGAGTGTTAAGGCAAAGTTTACTGTTCCTAAAGATTCTCCTAACGGTAGCTATACCGGACAAGTCTTAGCTTTTTTAGCTTCGAGTGGAGATATTAAAAACGATGAGGCATCAGTTAGTGTCTCTCAAGAGATAGGCAGAAAGGTGACTATAACCGTGACAGATAAGGAAACAGTTCAATTTAAAGCAACCTTTATACCCACCACATACGACGTACAACAAGGAAAGCCTTTAAAGATAAGGGTTTCTTATGACAACCAAGGTAACGTTGCTGTTAGACCAGATTTACAGCTAAAGATTCTTAAAGACGGAACCACTATATACAACGCAATTTTCCCTTATCCTGAAGGAGAAGATGCTGTAAGAGCTCTTGATATTAAAGAAATTGCTCCGATAGAGTGGCAGACTTCTGGCCAAGCGAAAGGAAACTACAAAGCAGAACTTACAGTTTCTTTGAATGGTCAAGAAGTGCAAAAGGAAAATGTTAGTTTCTCTATTGGATATTTCGGATTTAACTTCTTAGGTGCTATGTCCTTTTTGGGAGGAAACGACGCAAGTAGGGCGTGGCTTTTTATAGGAACAATATTTGTAGTTCTATTAATAGCTCTCTCTATATTAAAGAAAAGAGGTTTTAATTTAGAAAAAGCACGTGTAATCTTTAGTAGCTTTAGAAAATTATTTTAATTAAGACCTATAGGAGGATAATAGGTCAAAACATATATGAAAACCTTATACAACACCATATCAATAGGACTGGTTATCCAGATATTGATATTTGGTTTTTTGTCTCCAGTGGGTTTCGTCTCTGCCGAAGATGGTAATCTTTGTGCAGTTGACGCAGATGTAGTATTGGTATTAGACGTTTCTGGTAGTATGAACGATTCTATTCCCAGTAAATGTCAGTGGCAACAATTAGATTTAGTAGGACCTAGTTATCAATGCGTAGATTACAACCAAGATGGTCTTACAGAATCACAGTGTTTAGCTAAACCAAGTCCTATTCAATGCGGAGCTCCGTCATATACGGCAGCAACTCCAGTAAAGATTGATTCAGCTAAAAATGCTGCTAAATCGTTTACAGATAGATTAATGTCATCAGATCAGTCAGCTCTCGTGACTTTTTCTGATACAGCTCAATTAGTTAAACCGCTTTCCATAGATCACGCATCAACAAAATCGGCCATCGATTTAGTAGTAACGGGAGGTGCTACAAATATTGGAGGAGCTATAGAAACAGCAATTGCAGAACTCGATTCTGCAAGATCTAATCCTCAAGCTACCAAAACAATCATTCTTTTAACCGACGGCATGGCTAACAAACCTAATGGTCCAGGTATTGGTGAATTCCAGGCTGATGTAGATTATGCTAAAGCAAAAGCTACAGAAGCAGCTGGAAAAGGTTACAAAATATTCACTATCGGATTAGGAGATGATGGAGATATTAATTCGGCTATGCTTCAAGATATAGCAGACATTACCGGAGCAGCTTACCATCATTCGCCAGACGGTACTTTTCTAGATGATATCTACCAAGATATATCCCTTGAAATATGCCAATACGCCTCAATTTCAGGATGTAAATACAAAGATTTGAATAACAATGGAGTAATAGACTCAACAGACACAGCTTTGTCTGATTGGGAGGTTGCTTTATCTGGAACTTCTTCGGCCACACAGCTTACAGACCAAAGTGGTTGCTATACCTTCGCCGGGTTAGCACAAGGAAGCTATTCAGTTTCAGAATCAGAAAACAATGATAAAAAACCATATACTCAAACGTATCCTATCGGCGGTTCATACAATATATCACTATCTAAATCAGAAAACGCAGTAGATAAAAGTTTCGCCAACTATTTCCCCGTTTGCGGGAATAGCATAAAAGACACGGTGTTAGAAGAACAGTGTGACGATGGAAATACAGTTAGCGAAGATGGATGTTCTTCTACTTGTCAAAGCGAACAAAGTGGACCGGTTTGTGGAAATGAAACGGTAGAAACAGGAGAACAATGTGACGACGGAAATATGGTTGATGGAGATGGATGTTCATCAACTTGTCAAAATGAAGGAGGAATCAAGCAAGGAGATGTCATAATCACCGAGATAATGCAGAACCCCTCTGGATCTGACACCTACAAAGAATGGTTTGAGATTTACAACACAACTAATAGTCCGATTGATTTATCTGGATGTGTTATTAGAGACAATTCTTCTAACACTCATACGATAGTCTCTTTAGTTGCTCCAGCAAATGATTATACTGTTTTGGCAAGAAATGGGGATCTGGCACTAAATGGGGGCGTTACTGAAGATTATGTTTATTTAGGTTTTACTTTAAACAATACATCAGATCAGATCATTTTAACTTGTAATAGCGTAGAAATAGACCGAGTAGAATACGATGGAGGTCTTAATTTTCCAAATCCTGATGGAGCATCAATGGTTCTAGGAAACGTTAATTTAGATAACAATGTAGGAAGCAATTGGTGTACTTCTACCACTCCGTTTGGCGCTGGAGACAAAGGAACTCCTGGGACAGCCAACGATAGCTGTGGAATTGTGACTTTTACAATTACATCTTCATCTGGTTTAAACGGATCTATCAGCCCATTAGGTGCAATAGCTGTGGCCTCAGGTAGTAATAAGGCGTTTACAATTACTCCAGATAATGGATATGAAATATCATCTTTGCTAGTCGATAGTGTTTCTGTAGCGCCGACAACAACATATACCTTTAACAACGTTAACTCTAATCATGCAATCTCAGCTAGTTTTTCAGCAACGACTCCAACAGATTTTTTACCTCCAACAGCTAACCCTCCAGCAGGAACGTATAGCTCTGCTCAGAGCGTGACTTTAACTGCTCCAGGATCTTCAAGCATCCATTATACAACTGATGGAACAGACCCAACTTGTTCTACAGGAAACGTCTATTCAACTGCTATTCCTGTGTCTACAAATACGACCATAAAGGCTATAGCATGTTATGGAGATAATTCATCTAGCGTCGCAACTTTTGCTTATGTAATTAACACTGGCGGAGGTGGTGGAGACGGAGGATCAACTTACCATACAATCACATCCACGCCCGGCGCCAACGGTTCTATTACTCCTTCCGGTTCAGTATCTGTCATTTCGGCCGGCAATCAGACGTTTGCAATTGCTCCAAACTCAGGCTATCAGATAGCAGACGTATTGATTGATGGTGCTTCTGTTGGAGCGGTTACAACATATGCCTTTAGCAACGTTACTGGTAATCATACAATTTCAGCTAGTTTTTCAGCAACTGGAGGCGGTGGAAGTAACAACGGAGGAGGTGGGGGCACAACACCGGTAACATTAAATATATTCGACGAAAAAACAGGAGATCCAGCTCAAAGTATTACCATGTTAACTTGGAGAACCAATATTCCAGCAACCACTCGAGCAATTTATGACACAGTTTCTCATCCTGAAGTAGGAACTGCGCCAAATTATGGATATGCGTTTTCAACAACAGAAAATTCTACAAAAGTTGATTATCACGTCGATTTACTTACAGACTTAAAACCAGGAACAACATATTATTGGCGAGCTGTTTCAAAGGACTCATCAGAAGTATTGGGTAAAGAATTATCTTTTACAACAAAAGAAGCTCCACCTGAGGGGGTAGGCGTAGTAGATCCATTTTTTAGAGATACAAACAAACCAACCTCAACAGGAGTAATCAATGAAGAGCCTAAAATAGAGGGGGAGGAAGATTTATTTGTAGAATCGATAATAGGACAAGATACATTAAGCTCTAACCCAGAAGTACTCGCAGCAGCCCTACCTTTTCAGAAAATACTCGATTATATTAAAAATCATTGGTGCTATTTAGGTTGGCTATTACTCATTTTGCTTATCTTGTATATATTGTATAAGAAATATAAGGAATACAGGGATAAAAAGAATAAGAACGGTCAAAGCTAATAAGTTCAGATTACTAAAAAACACAGACATTATGTCTGTGTTTTTGTATATTCTTATCTTCTTTTTTTCTTCTTACGGAATAGGAGGAACATGATTAACAAGGCGGTAGGTACTCCTAGTATGTAATAAAAAGAGTTTTTGCTGTTCATTAAACCTGCTACAGAATCCATTAAAGAAGCACCCATTTTATTTACGTTTATGGGAGACGGGTTTGTAGTATTATCCTCAGCGTCTTGTTTATTTGGGTCGGTGTTAGTTTGAATTTCTTGTTTGTCATTGAATCCGTCACTATCACTATCTTGGCTTAAGGGATTAGTGCCGTATTTTTGTGTTTCTTCTTGATTGGTTAATCCGTCGCCGTCGGCATCCATATCTTTATTATCTCCACTACCATCGCTATCAGTATCTCGCCATTCAGTTTTATCTGCTGGGAATAAATCAATTTTATCATTGATTTTATCGCCATCGGTGTCAGGTGATAGGGGATTTGTTCCTTTTGCGATTTCCTCTTCGTCAGTTAGGCCGTCGTTATCATCATCTAAATCTTTTTTGTTTCCTTCACCATCGCTGTCTGTATCTAAATCAATAAAGAAATTCTTTTTAACTGTTTCATTGTTATCAATATTATCATCTACTGGATCAAGATTAACGATTTTAGCTAATATATCATATGTTCCAGTTTTAACTTTCCAGAGGATAAAGACATCGTCATAGGTATTGGGTTTAAGAGAAATGGGTTGCAGATCTCCTATCTTTTTTCCTTTATCTGAAAAAATAACGTTACCGGACACATCGTTGTCTCCGGAGTTAAAGATTCTAGCGTAAACTTTAATCGTTTCTCCATCTAATGGTTCGGGGTTAGAAAAAGTAATATCGCCTTCAGTTATCGAAAGATCTGTCTTAGCAAAAGATATTTTAGGCGAAAACAATATGGCTAAAAAGAGTACGAGGAATAGAAAAATGATATTTATCCTTTTCATTAATACATTTTACTAATTTACAATGAATTAAACAAGTTTAAATCATTGACATTGATTTTACAAAGAGTAGAATTAGAAAAAATGTGTCCTTTTCCAACCTGTAAGGAGAAAGGTTATGCAGGACAGAGCTTTCTACGGTTTACCCAATATTATCGAAGCACAACAGTTTGATAGGCAGTGGATTGAAGGTCCTTTCTTTAGTGAATCAGAATGCATGGAAAGAGTCGTTGATAACGGTGGTTGCGATGTTTTGAAAAGAGATATTATGATGGCTCTATTCTACGAGCCGAGCACTAGAACAAGATTTTCCTTTGAGGCAGCCATGATAAAGCTTGGCGGGCACGTTCTGCAAACAGAAAATGCTCGTGAGTTTTCTTCGGCTGTTAAGGGGGAAACACTCGAAGATTCGATTAGAAACCTTTGTCAGTATAAGCCAGGCGTGATTGTCTTGCGCCATCATGAAGATGGAGCAGCTGCAAGAGCTCTGAAGGTCTCTTCTGTGCCGATTATCAACGCCGGTGATGGTAGAGGTCAGCATCCTACTCAGGCTTTACTTGATATATATACCATCATGAAAGAATTGGGTCATATCGATGGTTTGTCTATCGCCATGGTCGGAGATTTGGTGAACGGTAGGACTGTTCGTTCTTTGTCCTATCTGCTTGGTAAATTCTCTGACATCAAGATTTTCTTCGTTTCACCTCCGTGCGCTCAGATGAAGCCAGACATTAAGGCGTATCTTGATCGTCACGGCGTGAAATTTGTAGAATTGACTGATTTGAGAATAGTGGCTGGGCAAGTGGACGTGATCTATCAAACTAGAACCCAGAAGGAACGGGGAACTGTTATTGATAGAAACGATCACGGTTTGGGTTACTTTGTAGTCGACAAGACCATTCTCGGTTTGATGAAACCAGATTCTATTATCATGCATCCTCTACCGAGAGTAGACGAAATCACACCCGACGTGGATTCAGATCCAAGAGCTGCTTACTTCAGGCAGGCAGGTAACGGGCTCTTCACCCGTATGGCATTGTTGAAGATGATCTTAGCTCCCGAGGCGTAGGCTAACTTGTTAGCTCGTGCATAGACTCAATAGTTTGAGTCTTTTTCTTTTTTAATGTAGAAAGAAGTATGGAAAAAGAAATTCAGTGGCTTTTAAAAGAAAAGTATAACGGAAAGCCAAATAGAAAATTCAATAAAGATGTAGAAAGATTAGAGGCAGGTGAACCTTTAGGATATGTAATTGGATTTACTGAGTTTTTAGGTTGTAAAATTGATTTATCTAAAAAACCTTTAATTCCTCGTCCAGATACAGAGTTTTGGGTAGGACAAGTATTAAAAGAAGTGAGAGTAGGGAAGGCTTTAGATATATTTTCTGGATCTGGCTGTATTGGCGTATCTTTGTTAAAACACGCTCCAAATCTATTGTGCGACTTTGCGGATAAAGATAAAAAGGCAGTGGAACAAATTAAGATAAATTGTAAGTTGAATAAATTGAATAAAAAGAAATACAAGGTTATACAATCAGATATATTCAAAAATATATCTGGTAAATACGATTTCATTTTTGCTAATCCGCCTTATGTGGCCATAAAAAGAAAAGATAAAGTTCAGAAATCAGTTTTAGAATACGAACCTAAAATAGCTCTATTCGCGGGAAACGACGGACTTTTGTGTATTAATAAATTCTTGAGCCAGGCAAAGAAACATTTAAATCCTAACGGTAAGATATTTATGGAGTTCAGTTCTGAACAAAAGAAGCCGATTGAGCAGATGATTAAGAAATACGGATATTCGAGTGGTATGTTTTGTAAAGATCAATATGGTAAATGGAGGTGGGTGAGCATAACTTGATTAATTTTCTTAAATTGGTAATATGTGTTTGGAAACTCGACGGTCGAGTTTTTGGCACTTTGCCAATTTTTTTCTAGTTTTTACGCGAAAGGTAAAAACATGTCCAAATCAGAAAGATGGGCGTTGATTTCTGTTTATGATAAGACAGGGATTGTAGGATTTGCGAAAGATATTATCTCCGAAGGTTGGAAGATCATGGCCTCTGGCGGTACAGCGAGAGTTTTGCGCGAGAATAATGTTGAAGTCAAAGACGTCGCAGATTTTGTCGGCGGGGGAGCAATTCTCAAACATCGAGTCGTAACTCTTTCTAGAGAAATTCACGCCGGTCTTCTTGCCGACATGAGTGATCCTGAACAAGTCGCCGAAATGGAACAACTCGGCTTGCCGGTTATAGATCTGTTGGTAGTCGATTTCTATCCCTTGCGCGATGCTATCGCTGAGCCCGGAGCCACTATTAAGTCGGTCATCGAAAAGACCGATATCGGTGGTCCTGCAATGGTTCGTTCTGCTGCCAAGGGTGGGAGAATCGTTGTTTGCAGGGTTCAAGATCGGCAGGAGGTTCTAAATGAGCTAAAAATGGTAGACGACGTCTCAATCGAGCATCGTCGAGAACTGGCCGCAAGAGCTGAATTCGAGATTGCTGGATATTGTCTAGCATCAGCTGGATTCCACAGCGACGGTATCCTTACGGGGGTGCTATCAGTGGTGCCAGCCTTGGGTAGGTCTAAATTCTTTTGAAATAATTTCGCGTCAGGGCGCTCATCTTTAGGTGACGTCTTTTTTATTGTCCTTAATTTTTTTTTGTGATAATATAACATAAAGTATGAGCACAAAATCAATACAATTATCGCCGAATTCATTGAATCTGTATTTAGAGTGCCCGCATTGTTTTTGGCTAGAAAAGAATCTTAATATTAAAAGACCACCGCCATATCCGTATTCTTTAAATTCTGTGGTAGACACACTATTAAAAGAAGAATTTGATACGTATAGGACAAAGAGTTTACAGCATCCGTTGTTTAAAGAAAATAGTATTAAGGCCCATTTATTTAAAAATCAAAAGTTATTAAACCAGTGGCGTAATAATTTAGCGGGGATAAGATATTTTGATCAGGATTTAAACGCGACGCTTTTTGGAGCCGTAGATGATATCCTAGAATTTGAAGACGGAAAGTTAGCTCCGCTAGATTACAAATCAACAGGAACATTACCGGCTAAGATATATGATAGATTTCAATTGCAATTAGACACGTACACGTTTTTACTAGAAAAGAATGGATTCCAAACATCGCATAAAGGATATTTAGCATTTTACGTAGTAGATAAAAATAAAGGATTTATAGACCGTCTTCCTTTTAGAAAGGAAATAATGGAAATAGAGACAAATCCTTCAGATATATATGATATATTTAAAGATGCAGTAGCTGTGCTGAATAAATCGGCTCCACCGAAACACAGCTCTGACTGTCAGTTCGGAAAATGGTTGAGAGGAGCTAAAAGCTTTAGTATTTAATAAATATAAATATGAAAATTAAAAAGAGTTGGATTATCATTCTTGTTATCGTAGCTATTATCATTGGATTTTTTGTTATAAAACCTTTGTTTAAAAATCCATTGGATGGCTATACTGCAGAAAAGTTATCTAAAGGAGAAATTGTTCAAGAAGTTTCTGAAACCGGAAGCGTGAAAGCAACCGAGAGTGTTAACTTAAGCTTTAAATCAATCGGTAGGATAGCGAGGATTGATGTATCAGAAGGCGATACTGTTAGAAAAGGAGATATTTTAGCTGAATTGGATATGAGCCAATCTGCAGCCCAGCTACAATCAGCTCAAGCTGCTTTGGGATCTTCTTTAAGGCAATATGATAAGCTATTGAATGGTTCAACAAAAGAAGATATTAAAATATATG
>Ga0247841_10007189_pt1 | contig 16671 bp, 13 predicted proteins | sample LaCruzMarch2015__2_FD_192410 | JGI IMG/M metagenome (GOLD analysis project Ga0247841, IMG submission 192410) | Freshwater microbial communities from meromictic Lake La Cruz, Castile-La Mancha, Spain - LaCruzMarch2015_18m | ecosystem: Environmental > Aquatic > Freshwater > Lake | place: Spain... | reverse complement strand
TCATCGAATAGGACGTCCCCGGGGGTACTAGTTTGCCGCCTGAAGAAATCTCGCCGCGAGGAACCAAATCGTGTCTGAACTCTACGAGATGACGGCCTCCCAACTTGCTGAGATCCTGAAAAAAAGGAACGCGACCTCGGTGGAGATCACCCGGTCGTTATTGAACCGGATCGAGCTGGTCGAGCCACTGACAAGCTCTTTCTCCCTAGTCAACCCTGACCTTGCCCTGGAAATGGCGCGAGAAGCCGACCGCCGGCTCTCTCAGGGCAACGGCGGACCGCTCACCGGAATACCCATCGCGGTTAAAGACAACATGTGCGTCACCGGCCAAAGGACGAGCTGCGGTTCGAGGATCCTGGCCAATTTCGTTCCTCCGTATGATGCAACAGTGGTCCGGCTCATCCGGGAAGCAGGTATGGTAATCCTGGGAAACGCGAACATGGACGAATTCGCAATGGGTTCCTCGACGGAGACCTCCTGTTGGGGCCCGACTCGCAATCCCTGGAATACTGAAATGATACCCGGAGGCTCAAGTGGAGGATCCGCAGCAGCCGTGGCATCCGGAGAAGCAACTGTAGCCCTGGGCTCGGATACTGGAGGATCGATCCGGCTGCCTGCCGCCTTCTGCGGAGTGACCGGCATCAAACCTACGTACGGAGCCATATCCCGATACGGTCTGGTCGCGTACGCTTCGAGTCTGGATCAGATTGGTCCCATCACTAGGGATGCCGAAGACATGGCGTTGATGCTCAACCTGCTCTGCGGCAACGACCCTCTCGATTCCACCTCGGTTCCACGAAGCTGTCCCGATTTCACCACCTATCTCGGCAAACCGGTCAAGGGCATGACTTTGGGATTCCCCACAGAGTTCTTCTCCAAACTGGAAAACGCCGACGTCTCAGGAGTGCTGTCGGATGCGCGCAAGGTCTTTGAGACCCTTGGCGTGGAATTCGTGGAACTCTCACTACCTCACCTGGATTACGGCATCGCGGCGTACTATGTTATCGCGCCCAGCGAGGCGTCGTCCAATCTTGCTCGGTACGATGGAGTGAAGTACGGCCACAGAGCGAAAGAATTCGACAGCATGATAGACATGTACTGTCAGACACGGGCAGAGGGATTCGGCCCGGAGGTCAAGAGAAGGATCATGCTCGGCACGTACGCTCTTTCATCCGGCTATTACGACGCATACTATCTCAAGGCGGCAAAGGTCCGCACCCTAATTACCGCGGACTTCAAGCAAGCTTTCGAGAGCTGTGACGCTGTGTTCTGTCCTACAGCACCCTCCCCTGCTTTCAAGATCGGTGAGAAGATCGACGATCCCATTCAGATGTATCTCACCGACGTCTTCACCATTCCGGTGAACATGGCCGGGCTTCCGGGCGTTGCGGTCCCGGGCGGCTTCTCCCGGGAAGGCTTGCCTATCGGGTTCCAATTGATCGCTCCTCATTTCGAGGAGCCCCGGCTGGTCCAGCTCACCGCGGCCTTTCAAAAAGAGACGGACCATCATCTCAGGAGACCACCCATTTAGGAAAGAGACATGGAATACGAAGCTGTCATCGGACTCGAGGTCCACGCTCAACTTCTCACCGAATCCAAGGCATTCTGCTCCTGCACCACCAGATTCGGAGCGGAACCCAACTCCAATACCTGTCCGATCTGTCTGGGAATGCCCGGCGTGCTCCCGGTCCTGAACCGCAAGGCGCTGGAGTTTACCGTTCTCATGGCTATAGCGTGCAATTGCCGAATTAACGAGTTCAGCAGATTTGCCCGAAAGAATTACTACTACCCCGACCTTCCCAAGAACTATCAGATATCCCAGTATGAGCTTCCTGTGGCAGAAGAAGGATGGGTGGAGATTGCAACTGAGGAGGGGACCACGAGGCGGATAGGTCTGACCCGAATCCACATGGAAGAGGACGCGGGCAAGCTCATTCACGACGAGAACAAACCGGTTTCTTACGTTGATCTCAACAGGACGGGCGTCCCTCTGATCGAGATCGTCTCCGAACCGGAAATCCGCACACCCGAGGAGGCGGCCGCATACCTGCGCGCCCTGCATTCCGTACTCGTATATCTTCAGATCTGCGATGGAAACATGGAGGAAGGCAGCTTTCGGTGCGACGCCAATGTCTCGGTCAGACCGGTTGGAGAAAAGCAACTCGGAGTCAAGACCGAATTGAAGAACATGAACTCATTCCGGTTTGTTCAGAGGGGGCTCCAGTACGAGATCGATCGTCAGATCGCCCTGCTGAGGGAAGGCGGCCGGATAGTACAGGAGACGCGGCTTTTCGACCCCGTCACCGCAACAACAGCGTCCATGCGAAGCAAGGAACAGGCGCACGACTACCGGTACTTTCCCGACCCGGACCTGTTGCCTCTGAGGGTGGAGCCGGAACTTATCGAGCGTTTACGACGAGAATTACCCGAACTTCCGGCGCAGAAGAAGGAGCGGTTCATGCGGGAATTTGGCATCCCCGCCTACGACGCGTCGGTCCTTACGGCTTCCCGGGAGTTGGCCGCGTATTTCGAGAGGACTGTGGAGCTTTTCCCCAACCCTAAAACGATCAGCAACTGGATCATGACGGAATTGATGAGACAACTCAAGAGCGGCGACAGGACTGTGGAATGCTGCCCCGTGCCTCCGGAGCATCTTGCCGGGCTGCTCCGCCTCATGGAAGACGGAACGATCTCCGGCAAAATAGCCAAAGCCGTCTTCGAGGAGATGTATGCCACCGGCAAGGAAGCCGGATTGATCATCAAAGAAAAGGGCCTGGTTCAGGTCTCCGACCAGGGCGAGCTCGCGGAAATTATACGGAAAGTTTTGGAAGACAACCCTACCGAGGTCGCAAAATACTTCTCCGGTAAGACGCAGTTGATCGGCTTCTTTGTGGGGCAAGTGATGAAAGCCACCCGAGGTAAGGCAAACCCGGAAATCGTGAATCGAATCCTGGCCGAGGAATTGAAGAAGCATGGGAAATGACGTAGTGAGGCCCAGTAGGGGTTGCAAAGGAATGTAGGGAGAATTATTGTAGGAATTGGATGCATATCGGAGTAGTTTGCTAACAAGAAAAGGGCTGTTGTAAGTACAACTTACACCTCAAACATTCCTGGCAACTTAACGAAAATCTTGATTCTCTTGCGCCCTAGTGTTATTTTTATATGGTTGTCCTGGGAACGTACCTGGACCGAGCCTGTGGGAGCTATTCACCACCCCCACTATAAGAAAAAATTGAAATGCGTGTTAGGATGAGGAATTCCATCCGGTGTAAGCATTTCCGAGGAGAGGTCCCGACCGAAACAAATGGAGACGAATCCCATCAGAATAGTGGTGTATCATTGCCGCAATCTGCGGCTGTTCAAGAACGGTGAGCAGAAAGCGTTTGCGCGATCGCGCCCCGGCGTAACCCTTGTAGCCCTCCCCTGTTCCGGTAAGGTAGAAGCCCACCATCTTCTCAAGACCTTGGCCGGCGGCGCTCAGGGCGTGTTGGTGTGCGGCTGCGCCGAAGCCGCGTGCCAGTATCTGGAAGGCTCAATGCGCGCCCATAAGCGCGTCGCGTATGCGCGCTCATGGCTCCGGCAAATAGGTATCGAGACCGAACGTCTCCAATTTGTCCATCTGCCGCCCATGGATGGTAATGCACTGGACGAAGCTTTGAACGGATTTACTGCCAGACTGGAATCCTTTGGGAACGTAACCTCCGTCGCAAAGATTCAAGCCGGCTAATCAACCTTGTCGAATCGATTGGCTCCCGGAAGATCGCGCCGGTGAGGGCGTTTGACCGTACTTGCACGACCGGCGGATCAGCCAACCAAGGAGGAAATCTGTGATTGTAGCGGAGCTTAAACCAATAAATGAGATCAGGAACATGATCGACCGGTATTCTTCGATCCTGGTCGTGGGATGTGATTCCTGTGTTGCCGAGTGCGCCGCTGGCGGGCAGCGGGAAACGATGCTCCTGGCGGCCGCGTTGAAGCTATCGTACGGCAGGGAGAACAAGGGTCCCCGGATAACTGAAGCGTGGTTGGATCGTCAATGCGTGGATGATTTCATTGATCGCATAGCGGATCAGGTGCCGGAGCACGAAGCGATACTGTCCCTGGGATGCGGCGCAGGAGTCCAAGCTTTGGCCAGGGTCTACACTGACAAGCCCATAATTCCGGCCTTGAATACCCTCTTCATCGGCGAGACGCAGATGAGAGGTGTCTGGCAGGAAAACTGTCTCGGCTGCGGGCAGTGCAAACTCGGCTATTTCGGCGCGGTCTGTCCGGTTACCAGATGTTCAAAAAAGCTAATGAACGGCCCGTGCGGCGGCTCCAAAGGCGGTCAATGCGAAGTCAACTCCGAGATCCAGTGTGGTTGGGACATGATAATCCGGCGGCTGGAAGGTCTGGGAGAACTCGACAGACTGAGTGAGTACGTGCCCCCTGTAGATTGGTCGACTTCTCATTCGGGAGGCCCGCGACGCGTTGTGAGGGAGGATCAGAAACCGTGAAGACTGAAAGCCGTCTCGAAAAAGTACTCCGAGCAGGACATTTTGCGGTCACCGCGGAATGTGGGCCGCCCAAAGGTTCCGACGTGTCGGTCCTTGAAACGAAGAGCGCGCATCTTCGAGGTTACGTTGATGCAGTCAATGTCACCGACAACCAGACGGCCATAGTGCGGATGTCTTCCGTGGCTGCTTGCGCCATTCTCAAGGGACTTGGAGTTGAACCGGTCCTCCAAATGGTGACGAGAGACCGCAACCGCATTGCCCTTCAGAGCGATCTGTTCGGGGCCTATGCTCTTGGCATCCGGAACGTCTTGTGCCTGACCGGCGATCACCAGACGTTCGGCAATCAAAAACAGGCCGTCGGCGTATTCGATCTCGATTCCACCCAGTTGATCAGGACTGTTCGCGATATGCGGGACAATGGCAAGATCATTGGAGGAGAGGATATTCAGGGGGCGCCCAAGATGTTCATCGGCGCAGCGGAGAATCCTTTTGCCGACCCGGTGACCTGGCGTGTGGTCCGCCTATCCAAGAAGATCGATGCCGGGGTGGACTTCATCCAGACCCAGTGCATCTTCAACGTGGATCGTTTTTCGGAATTCATGCATCAGGCTCGGGACATGGGTTTGACTCAGAAAGTGAGCATTCTTGCCGGCATAACCCCCATCAAGAGCGTCGGGATGGCCCGTTACATGGCAACAAAGGTTGCGGGAATGGACATACCCGATGAGGTTATCGCTCGGGTGGCAGGGGTGCCCAAGGATAAGCAGGCTGACGAGGGGATACGGATAGCGGTGGAGACCATCCAAAAGGTCCGCGAAATCAAGGGCGTGGCCGGCATCCATTTGATGGCCATAGAATGGGAACACAGAGTGCCCGAAATCCTTGAGGCCGCCGGCCTGGAAAAGAGACCGGAAGTCTGAGCGGCTTGCCGCAATTGGTCCAACCCTCGAGAGGGAGGGAAACATGCCTAAGAAATATCACATACACGTTCAGGCCACGCATAATCGTTTTCCGGTAGTCGGAAGGTCCGGGATAGTCGATTGGGGTGAAGGCTGCCTCAAATGCGCTAGATGCGTCAAGCTGGACTGCATCTACGATGTGTATCGCCAGAGGTCTTTTTCGTCGGATATCCTGGCGGACACCATCGACGAGCTGTGCAAGAGTTGTTTCCGATGCGTGCAGGGTTGCCCCAAGAGGCTGATTCACAAAACCATCAATCCCGAGTGGGAAGCCCTGGGGGACGACGTCTACACTCCTGAGACCATTTCTACCACCTGGGAACAGTCGGAGACGGGAAAGATCCCTGTATCCGGCGCGGGGTACGGCGGCGCGTTTTCAGGTCCGGGATTCGACTCCATGTGGACCGACATGAGCGAGATCGTTCGGCCGACCAGAGACGGTATCCACGGCCGCGAATACATCTCCACGGTTGTTGACATAGGCCGCAGGTCTTCGGTCCTCACCTTTGACCATTCCGGCGGGCTCGCGTCGGGGACCATGCCGTCCATCCGCATACCGATTCCCATCGTTTTCGACATGTTTCCTTTCGGCGATCTTTCCATTGGGGTCTGGCGTGCGGTTGCGAAGGCCGCGGAGGAGCTCCAGACTCTTGCTATCGTGCCGGGGTCACTGGTTAAGGATCTATCGGAATTCAGCGCGAATCTTGTTCCTTTCCTGGGGCGTGGCCCAGTCGATCTCGCTCGTCTGAGGGAGTTTCCCATGGTGGAGATCCCGGACGCACCGGATGCTCTTGAGCGAATGCAGCTCCTCAAGCAGAGCAAGCCTGATCTGCTCGTCTCGGTTCGAATCGCTGCCGTCTCGCGTCCGGACACCGTGGATCGCGTTGTCGAGTACTATCGCGGCGGAATGGACCTCATCCATTATGCTGCCGATGAACGGGGCTACGAGCCGGACGTCGGGGATGGCCTTCACTTGAAAGACCTCACAAGAGAGGTCCACAGGGGCTTGTTGAATCACGGTCTGCGAGACGAGATCACGGTCATGGTATCGGGAGGAATCGCTCTGGCGGAGCACGTAATCAAATCCATGCTATGCGGCGCCAATTTGGTTGCCGCTGACGTGCCGCTGCTAGTCGCCATGGAGTGCAGAGTTTGCCGAAATTGCCGCTATGGAGGCGAGTGTCCGGTCAAGCTCTCTTCGGTCGATCCGGAATGGGGTTCACGGAGAATAGTCAACCTCATTGGAGCTTGGCACAATCAGCTTCTGGAAATGATGGGGGCAATGGGAATCCGCGAGGCCAGGAGATTGCGGGGCGAACAGGGCCGGGTCATGTTCAGGGAAGATCTGGAGAATGACACCTTTGCCCAGCTCTTCGGCAATCGCAATTCGTAAGTAAGGAATGGACCTCAATGCACTATAGGAACGTCTGGAGTGAGATACCGTCAGCCCAAGTGGTAGAGACTCCGTCCAGGTTCGCTCGTGGGCTGGGAAAATATACAGTCGTCGTCTCCGACGCGTGTAACGATTGTCTGAAGTGCGTCGCGATCTGCCCTGAAAAGGTCTTCGAGGCCAAAGGCGGAAAGCTGACCCCACCGAGGGACAATCTGTGCCTGGGAATCGAGTGCTCCCGCAAATCCAATCGCTGCATCCGCAATTGCCCGGTGAACGCTATCCGGGTGGGTACGAATCCTAGCGCGCGAGCGCTCGGTGACAAGCGGTGGACTGCCGATCTGCTCATGAGCACCTGGTACATGGCCGAGACGGGCAGACTGCCGAAGAACGATCTGGAATACCGGATCGGCGATTCCGGCGGCGGCTTCGACAAGCTACGGCTGGTATTTCCACGGCGTCCGCCGCGGCCGGGCTTGGACAAAGCACGAATCGACACGTCGATATCCCTCAACAAACGGGAGGACGGTCGGCTGAAGATCGACATTCCGATTCCGATATACGGCGGCGGAATGTCCTTCGGGTCCATAAGCCAGATCACCATGCTCAGCAGGATTCGCGCGTTTGCCGCGTGGGGGTCTTTCGCCTGCACCGGCGAAGGAGGTTACCCTGAAGCTTTGTATCCCTTTGACGATCACATCATAACCCAGGTGGCGACGGGTCTGTTCGGAGTCAGGGAAGAGACCATTCAGAGGGTGAAGATAGTCGAATTCAAGTACGCCCAGGGAGCAAAACCGGGATTGGGCGGGCATCTTCTCGGCCCCAAGGTTACCGAGGCTGTGGCACGTATCCGGGAGACCGTCCCCGGCTCGTCACTTTTCAGTCCTTTTCCCTTTCACTCGGTTTATTCGGTGGAAGATCACAAGAAGCATGTGGACTGGATAAAGGCCATCAATCCCCGCGGGCTCGTTTCGGTGAAGGTATCCACTCCCACGGACGTGGACATGGTAGCGGTAGGTTCTTACTACGCTGGTGCTCACATTCTGCATATCGACGGCTCTTACGGCGGCACCGGCGCAGCCCCTGACGTGGCCAAGAAGAACATTGCCATGCCGGTGGAATATGCGATCCCCAAGGTCCACAACTTCCTTCGGAATGAAGGGGTGCGCGATCAGATCACCCTGATAGCTTCGGGAGGCATCCGGACAGCTTACGATGTGGCAAAGGCAATAGCTCTCGGCGCTGACGGTGTGGTCACCGGCACACCGGAGCTTGTCGCACTGGAATGCTTGCGGTGCCACAACTGCGAGAGCGGCCGCGGGTGCGCGAGAGGTATAGCCACCACGGACCTGGAACTGGTTGGCCTGATGGATCTGGCTTGGGGCTCCCAGCGCATCATCAATGTGCTTCATTGCTGGAGAGAACAACTCTCCGAAATACTATACCGTCTCGGCATGCGCAGCATCCGGGAACTGGTCGGCAGAACGGACGCTCTGGCGCATTTGGACTACGATTCGGACGTCCCGGACGACGACATCCGACAGCCGATACAATGAGGTTGGAGATGAGACACCACGGTCGATTTGCTGAGAAGATAATTGCCTCCCGCATCAGGGAGTTCGGACCTTTCGACTATTCGGCGCGTCCCAAGCAGGACGAAGAAGGCGGCTGCGGAGTCACCGGATTCGCTACCAGTATCCCGGTGGCGGGAAAGCACATCTTCGAGCCGTCATGCTGTATGCACAATCGGGGCAATGGAAAGGGAGGCGGCATCGCTGTGGTAGGTTTTAATCCGGACGACCTCGGCGTAAGTCAGGATGTCCTCGATTCTCACTATATGCTCAACCTTGCGCTCCTCGAGCCGGCCTGTCTGGCCGAAGTGAAAGAGACCTGCGTCGCGCCGTTTTTCGACGTGGCCGTGGAAACGGTGATAGATCGCCTCCCGGATTGGCGTGAACTGGAAGGGCTGGAAGTTCAGCCGCCTGACGTCTGGAGAGCTTTCGTACGCGTTAAGCCCGCTGTGTTGAAGCAATTCATCGAGGACAACGGCTTCCACGGGATGACCGAACGGCAGGCGGAAGACGAATTCGTAAGCCGCAATTCCGTTAGGCTCAACAAGCAATTTTACAGCTCCCTGGGCGAGAAACAGGCTTTCGTGCTCTCTCACGGCCGCAACATGATGATCCTCAAGATCGTGGGATACGCGGAAAATGTGGTCCGTTATTACAAGATGGACGATTTCAAGGCCCATGTGTGGATCGCCCATCAGCGGTATCCCACCCGCGGACGGGTTTGGCATCCGGGCGGGGCCCATCCGTTCTCGGGCCTTAACGAGGCGTTGGTTCACAACGGCGATTTCGCGAATTATGTGGCCACCTGCGATTATCTCAAGCAACGAGGCCTGGAACCCCTTTTCATGACCGACACCGAGGTCAGCATAATGCTGTTCGACCTGTGGAACAGGTTCTACGGGTATCCCCTCGAGGTGATCATCGAGGCCCTGGCGCCTACGGGCGAGCTTGATTTCGACTTGTTGCCACCAGAGAAACAAGACCTGTACGACAGGATTCAGTCCACACACATACAGGCTTCGCCGGACGGTCCGTGGTTCTTTATTATTGCCAGGAATATCCCGGAGCAGAACACATATCAGCTCATCGGGATCACCGACACCGCCATGCTGAGACCTCAGGTGTTTTCCCTTTACGACGGCGAAGCGCAGGTGGGCCTCATCTGTTCCGAGAAGCAGGCTATTGACGCGACCTTGAGGTCCCTGGCTTCGGAGGACCCCCGGTTCAGCAAGGTGGCGGACAAGTACTGGAACGCACGGGGAGGCTCCTCCTCGGATGGCGGCGCATTCATGTTCGACGTGACCCCTGACGGTAACGGCAAGAGAAAGCTGGCCTGCTTCGACAAATTCGGCCGCGAGATCACTGCCGAGCCTCGGAAGCCGCTTGACCCTACTGTGCCGGTGGTGAAGCCGTCAACTTCAGAAATGGAAGTCATGGCCCTTCCGGCAACCGTGCTTCAAGACAAGGACCCGATGGCCCTATTCCAATTTTTCCGCGATAACGCGGCCGCGTGGGATTACAACACGCTGAGATGGATGCTTGGTGAGATCAGTCGTCAGACGAGAAAGGATACGAAGCTACTGAACTGCGCCATCGAAGGGCTGACTCTCGTTCTCGACCGGAGGTTCCCCCTAGGTGACAAGAAGCGATCTGCACTCGTGTCGCTGGTCACGGACGAGCTTTTCTCGATTTTCAGATCTCTCCCCCGGATCGCTGATGCAGTCAAAATCGGCTTCTACAGCCACATAGATTTTGAAACAAGGAGCCACCTTCGTCCCCCCATCGCTGTAGAAAGGGCCCTCGTAGTAGATGCGTCCCGGTTCCAGCCCGAGGGTGACGACTGTGACGCTGTCCTCCTTGTGGACGCGTATCGGCTCGGGTGGCGTAAGTTCATCGTCTTCGACCTTCGCGGGCAGCGTTTCGAGGCCTGTGGATTCGGCCCCATGACCTCCGGAGTCCGGATCGATCTATATGGCTCTTCCGGAGACTACTCGGCGAGCGGCATCGATGGCATGGAGTTTTACATTCACGGCAATGCCCAGGACCAGATAGCTCAGATCATGAAGCAAGGGCTGCTGGTCATACACGGCGACGTCGGACAGTGTTTCATGTACGGAGCTAAAGGAGGTCGGGTCTTTGTCCTTGGGAATGCTGCCGGCCGGCCCCTGATCAACGCAGCCGGCAACCCGCGGGTGGTCATTAACGGCACTGCGCTGGACTTCCTGGCCGAGAGCTTCATGGCCGGTGACCCTCTCAACGGAGGAGGCTTCGTGATTGTAAACGGCCTCACCATGAACGAGGACGGCGAGATCACTTTTCACGAACGGCCCTACCCTGGATCGAACCTCTTTTCTCTGGCATCGGGCGGCGCGATCTATATGAGAGACCCCCACGGGGTCGTGGTGGAGGAACAACTCAACGGCGGAGTATTCGGGGAGCTTTCCGACGAGGATTGGGACCTGATCCATCCTTACCTGCTGGAAAACGAGAAGCATTTCGGGATTACCATTGATCAACTGCTCACCGTTGACGGAGTTCGCCTGGCCCCCGCAGATGTGTACCGCAAGGTGGAAGCAGTTCCTCTTTCAGTCCTGACCCAGCTTCCGGAAACCGACGATTCCGTGTGGAACGAGATGGCTGCTTCCACCGGCGGCGCATGAGCCGCTCATTTGACGAGCCTGGAATTGATGTCGCGGCCTGATATCCGAGAGAGAGTTGCAGACGTTTCTTTTTCCTTGGAGCTCGGGGAGAGTTGAGCCACAATCGGTGTCATACTCGGTAGACTCAGCCCCAACGGGAAGGCACGCGCTATGGACGTTCCTGCACTGTTGAAGGAAAAACGCGGCGAAATCCTGCGCCTTGCACAGCGCTACGGAGCCACCAACGTTCGCATTTTCGGATCAGTAGCCAGGGGGACTCCGGACCGGCAAGCGATGTGGATTTCCTGGTTGATCTTGAGCCCGGTAGGAACCTCTTTGACTTGGGGGGCTTCTTTACGAGCTAGGCGAATTGCTCGGCCTACCGGTCGACGTGGTTACAGAGAAAGGGCTTAGAGACAAGATACGCTCGAATGTTCTCAAGGACTCGGCGCCGCTATGAGAGATGACCGAAGCCGTCTCGCCGACATGATCGAGGCCATCACCAATATCGAGAATTACGCCGTTTTCGGGAGGGAACGCTGCATTGGCGATGAATTGATCCGAGTGTATATTATCCACCACCTGCAAGTAATTGGCGAGGCCGGTAGCAAGCTGTCAACGGATTTGCGATCGCGCCACCCGGAAATTCCGTGGCCAAAAGTTCTTGGAATCCGGCACATTCTGGTCGACGATTACTTCCGTGTCGATTATGAAATCGTCTGGGGTGTGGTAGAGAAAGATCTGCCCGCCCTCAAGTCTCAGCTTCATGCAGTTCTCAGCGAACTGGTTCCGGGTTGACCGCTAGAAGAAGGCTTGCGCGACATGGAGATCCCTAAAGATATTGGCCGTCGGCAGGATTCGCTCACCACCGCGGAAGAAAACCGCGCCATGTTCGACAAAATCGCAGGGTACTATGATGGCACCAATCGCATTTTGTCCCTGGGATTCGACGAATCCTGGCGCCGCGAAGGGGTGGCAAGTCTCGAGCCGAAGTCAGGGGGAAGCTATCTGGACGTGGGGTGCGGCACCGGCGACATCGCTCTGGAAATTCTCAGACAGAGCCCGTCCAGCCGAGTGATAGGGATAGACCCTTCTGAAGGTATGCTCGTACTGGGCCGGGAGAAGGTCCAGGCCGCGGGATTGACCGGAGCGATCTCTCTCGAAAAAGGCGACGTGCTCAACCTGAGGTTCGAGGACGATTCCTTTGACGGCGCAATCACATCGTTCTGCATCAGGAACGTCACAGACAGAAGACGAGCCCTGGCCGAGATCTTCAGGGTGGTCCGTCCCGGCGGACTGTTCGTGATCGTCGAATTGACGGAGCCTGAAGGCGCGATCATGAGGCCACTTTTTCGTCTATACGCCCGTGTGGTCATGCCGCTTGTCACACGGGTCCTGTCGTCGGCTTCAGCGTATCGGTATCTTGCGGATTCCATGGCCGATTTCCCGCGAGCTGACACCTTCACGGCCTTGATGAATCAGGCGAGCTTTGTCGACATTGCACACCGGCGGTTGACCGGCGGGATTGTGACCTTGTTCCAAGCCCGGGTGCCGGGAAAGATGTAGAAAGAACGGAATCCTCGGACCTATCCGCGATCTCCGCGGTGAACAATTCATAAGAATTATCTATAGAGATCCCTCTTCATCCTTCTCCACCACGGTGACGGCCCACCAAGGGCCTCGAGTTCTTCCCCAAACCGCTGCCCAGTACCACGCTGACACATCGGACCAGGTCTTTCCTTTGTCGTCGCGGATCAGCTCTCGGACCACAACTGTCTCGTCTTTTCGGGACGCTAGGAAGCTGCCCCACCGATACCCCTCGGCATCCACCATGAGCGGACGTGGCCGTGTCGCGTAGCCGCTGCTTTTGAAGCAATCTTCCGCGGGATGAAGCTTTCTTGTCTCTCGCGTTACCCACCGCATGAGAACGGTTCGTTTGCCATCGGTAAATTTTGCGGTCTTTCCCGGGAATCCCCCGGCGAACCTCTCCTCTGTTTCGGAAAGTGGCAGATTCACGAGCACGCGGCCTTCGTACTGCGCAGGCCACCCGGTGAACAGCACACCGTCATCGATGCAGCTCTTGTCGAATGTCCCAAAGGGTGCCAGAGCCGCAAAAATGCAGCTTGTCACAAACAGGCCTGCGCCTCGCATGGGTTCCTCCCTTTGACGGCATGAACCAGCCAGATCACAATGGATGAGACAGCCAAGAAGACCGCGATCCCAACTGCCTCATGGCCCCACGACGGCATGGATACGATTCCAGCCTCAACATAGAACAGCGCGGCAGCGCGGAGAGCATTGCCGAGGATTATTGCGCACACAGCGAAGCACGCGGTGATCATAGTCCGTGAGTTGCTGAGGTCCAGAAACGAAGCCACGGCAAAAGCACAGAACAGTCCTGTCCACAACATTCTGACCCCGCTGCACGGGGCGTCGATGAAGACCACTTCGCTCCCCCAGAATAAGCAGGCGCCTTCTCGGACAACAGCGAAACCGGACATCTGAAGCAACGGAGCGGCCAGCGCGCCGGCAACAACCCGAAAAGGGTACCCCAGATAGAACTGGAGCGATGGGACCACGGGTAAAGACAACAAGAGCAGACAAAGGGTCGGAGCGTGGGCCACCTTTCCCCACCTGAGAGCGCTAACCATGCATCCTACCGCGGCCACGGCTGTGGCCGCCTGAATCAAACGCGGGGCAAAGAAGTAACTGGCAGCGTAAAAAAGGGTTAACAGCGCCGGAAAGAGGAGAGACGGGGAGGTTCCATGTGATACCCTCACCCCAACCCTCTCCCGGAGGGAGAGGGAACCTCCTGGAATGATCACAAAGTTCCCTCTCCCTTTTGGAGAGGGATAGGGTGAGGGCAAGGCGCACCCCGATTTCGGTAAATTCCCACCTTTTCTCCACATCACGAAAAAAAGGGCTGTGGCAAGCGCCACCAATCCCCACGGCTCGTCGGAGCCATCTGTCACGCGAGCCGCATACCATCGCCAGACCGGATAAAACGCGGTGACTTGCAGCACAAGGAGGATGATTCCAGCCCCGAGGTCTCTGCTCATATCATCCTCCCGGCCCATTGCAGCCGACGTCTCCGAAACGCGGCAACAAGCATCGCCAACAGGACGACTGCCAACAGGGCCCAGGTTTCCGGTTCAGGGATGGTGGGGATCTGGCTTGCCGCGGCTGGAGCAAGGCCCGCATCCCGAAACTGCTTGTCGGTTTCGAGAACCACAGCGCCCGTTCTTGCGGTCACCAGATTGTAGCGCATGGCAAGTTCAACCGCCTGTTTCTTCGCATCCTGAGCCCTCGATCCGGCGAGCCTGGAAGCCTCGTTCTGGGCCCAGATGCGGACAAGATGGTCCGATGTCTTCTTTGCCCCTTCCAGGTCGGCAGTAACCTCTTCCCGGCGCTCACGGATGAACACCGGCTTGCCCGCGCCGTAACGCCAGCCGGAAAATAATCGTTCCAGATCGTCCTGTAGTCGTCCCGGGCGTGGTAACTTCTCAACGAAAGGAAGACCGTCCAGTTCTTCTACGATCATGTTCGGACCGGGAGCGGCATCCACTTCATAGAGCCGGAGGTTGTCCTGGCGTCGCTCCCACTTCTGCCTCAGGGTCTCAAGGCTTTCCATCAGAACAGGCTGAGGCCCGTGGACCCAGACCACAGCGGAGTCGCGGCCTTGAAGCGCCAGATCCCACGCTCTGGCCAGGGCCGGAACGTTGTCGTTGCCTCCCACGTAACTGATAGTTCCGAGCTGTTCCATAATCCGGCGTCGATCCCCCTCTGACCCGATGGTCGTCGGAGCCACAATCTCTTGGGGCGTGTCCTGGGCGGAAATGACGGTTAGATTCGTCCCTTCGGGCATCGCTCGCAAGGCCTGAACTATCTCTACGTGTCGGCTTTGCATCGAGCGTGACCCGTCGAGGATCAGCACCACCCGATCCGGCGGAGTAGTGGGCTTATGTTCCAAGGTCTGCACCACTATATGTCCATCTTTGGTCACGTCGTCGTCAGCCCAGACCCTCGTTATGTCCTTTGAACGGGTGGCCGCTACCGAGGCCTTTGAGTCAACCATTTCAGCCTCGGTGAGGCTCCCTCGGACAGCGTACACCCCTGAGCCGGTTTGCTCGACGGCAAGTGACCTGATCTGCGGCAACAACTCTCGTTTGGACTCGATCCAGACAAGATGCCTGGCCTGCGGAGCAAGATTGAAGTTTCGCTCAACCACGTACGGCAGACGTAATGATACACGCTCATCTTCGACGAGCAGGAGCGGCGTTGTTATGCCGAGTCGCACCTTCATTCTGCCCCCGTCGGGTTCCACCGGAAAGCATTGCACGAGCACGCGGTCCGGTCCGCTGGTTGTGACCAGGACCGGATCGCGTCGCTGTTTGACAATCTTTGTGTACGCATCTCTCACCTTCTGCCGACCGGCAAAGGCTGCCTCTCTTTCCTCACCGTTCACCCAGAGAGTGACCCGGGAAACCACACCACCGGGGGGTAGCGCAATTTGTGCCCTGGCCTCTTGCCTGCTTCCGGATTGGTTTTTAAACTCCAAGGTCCACTCGACGTAGGCCAGGGCCGCGTCGCCGTCCAGCGAACCGTCGAGCCTGGAGCTTTCAAGGTTCAGTCCTCGGAGACGGCCGCCGACAACCATTCCACCCTGGTCCGAGTCCAAAGTGAATTGCTCGAACAACGAACCACGGCCCACGACCGTCTTGGGTGGGGGGTGAGAATTGTAAGCGGTTCCCGTGACCCGATAGTAGATTTCTCGGGCCTTCTCCGGTCGAACAGGTTCCCCCATGTTTGCGATAAGGCTAACGAGGTCCGTCGCCAGTTTCGGGCGGTGGTAGCAGTGGCGTAGCATCAATTCGTCGTTTCCTATCCACCGCAGCCACCGGGTCCCTTTCTGTCGGGTCTGCGCGTCTTCGGACGCCGCCATCTTCAGACCAAGCCGCGTCGCTGTTGTATGGAGGTCCGCAGCGATTATTGCGACAAGGGAAATGGCTATGCCGAGGACAGTCGCAGGGACACCCCACTTGAGGGTTGGCGGCGCCAAGCGCCGCAGATGGGTGTGACCGATGATCGCCGCGACAAAAGCGCAGAGCGGCCCGAAAGGCAATAACCCAATTCCGATAAGCACCGCTATGAGCGCCAGCGGAAGGATTGGCACGAAAAGCATTGTGTAATACAGCGATACGCCCAGGGCGGCCCCGTTGGCCACGCCCAATAGCCACAGCCCGGATCCGGCCGGTCTTCTTGCCGCAATCCAGACTGCAAGATTTGCCAGGGGCACAAAGATCACCAGCAGCGTGTGCCAGATTGACGGCATTGGATCGAAAAAATCCTGGGCACACATTCTCGTGCTCAATTCCACTATCACTACCAATAGAGGAAACACCACACCCATTGCCAGGAACAGAAATCCGGGCCCCCCGCTGTTGGGCCTGCCGTTAGAGCTTCGTGTCGAAAGACCATGGACTGCTTTTGCTTCACCAGTGCTCTTGAAGTTCATCATCTGACCGCCTCCTTTCGACCGGTGCATCCCTCGGTGAACCAATCATGGCAAATCGTTGTGCAGGCGAAATGAAGGTAAGAAGGAGATTGTGAGGAAAT
>Ga0247841_10007187_pt1 | contig 16673 bp, 11 predicted proteins | sample LaCruzMarch2015__2_FD_192410 | JGI IMG/M metagenome (GOLD analysis project Ga0247841, IMG submission 192410) | Freshwater microbial communities from meromictic Lake La Cruz, Castile-La Mancha, Spain - LaCruzMarch2015_18m | ecosystem: Environmental > Aquatic > Freshwater > Lake | place: Spain... | reverse complement strand
GGTTGCGTTTGACCAGCGCAATTGCATCGCCACCATATTGACGAAAGATACGAGCTGATTTAGCAGTGCCAATCCCATGGGATTGCAGAAAGATCATAATCTCTCGCACCCCGCGCTGTTCGATCCACGAATCCTTGATCAACGCGCAACGGCTTGCGCCAATACCTTCAACCTCGCGTAGTCTCGCAGACTGTTTATCAATAACCTCGAGGGTTTGGGAACCAAATTTTTCAACGATCCGTTCTGCGAACTTGGGGCCTATCCCCTTGATCATGCCGCTCGCTAAATATCGACGGATACCCTCTGTGGAGGTTGGTGTAATGCAGGTGATGGATTTCGCTTGAAATTGACGTCCATGGGAGGGATGCCGGTTCCATTGGCCTTCCGCGTGGAGCTCTTCGCCTTCCCACATCGCAGCACACGAACCGACGACGGTCACCTTCTCCTCGTGGAGACGCGAACCTGCGACGCGGGTGACCGTCTTCAGGGTGCAGACCGTATAGCCGGTTTCGTCATTTCGATAGACGATCGACTCGACGGTCCCACTAATGGTCTCGCTTGTGGATTGTTCCTTCAGCTCCGTTGACATAATTCAAATGAAGGAGTGGAATCTCCTCCCTCCTACTTCCTATCTCCTCCCTTAGACCACTTAGATGCCGGTTGAACCGAAGCCGCCGGTGCCACGGGCTGTGTCGGTGAGGTCGGTGACCTCTTCAACCGTCACATGGAGGACGGGCGCGATGACCATCTGCGCGATTCGCATGCCCGGAACAATTGCAAAGGGCTCCGTTCCCAAGTTAATCAGAATGACACCGAGCTCGCCACGATACCCCTCGTCAATAGTCCCTGGCGTATTGGGAAGCGAGATTCCATACTTGAGGGCCAGGCCACTGCGCGGACGTATCTGAGCTTCAGTCCCTTTGGGGAGCTCCATGACAAGGCCCGTCGGCACGAGTGCCCGTGCACCAGGCTGAAGGGTCAGCATAGCGCAGGAACAGACGTCCATCCCTGCATCGCCTGGATGGGCGTAGGTGGGGATGGTTGCGTCTGGGTGAACCTTTTTGAATTTGACAGTCATGAGAAGTCTAGCTGATGGTGACAGGATCAATGTGCCAAATTTCCTTGGCATACTCCATAATCGTCCGATCCGAGGAGAACTTGCCCGAGCGCGCCACATTCATGAGTGCTTTTGCATCCCACTTGTACGGTTGACGATAGAGCTTGTCAATCTTGTCCTGAGCCTCGATATAACTCCGTAAGTCCGCTAAGAGCATGTAATGGTCATTGAAATCCAAGAGGTTTCGAATGATCGGATCAAAGATGCCAGGATTCATCAGGGAGAAGACATTCCTGCGAATCATGCTGATTGCGCGTTTGATCTCAGGATCGTTCTCGTAGATTTCTCGGGAGTTGTATGTTGGACGCAATTGAGCAACTTCATCCGTGCGTAATCCAAAGATGAAGATGTTATCCTCACCAACCTCTTCAAAGATTTCAACATTGGCACCGTCCATGGTTCCAAGCGTAAGTGCGCCATTGAGCATGAGCTTCATGTTGCCCGTACCCGAGGCCTCAGTCCCTGCCAACGAGATCTGCTCGCTGATGTTTGCCGCAGGGATAATTCGCTCTGCAAGCGAGACTCGGTAATCCGGAAGGAAGACCACCTTCAGTCGGTCCTTGACACGTGGACTCGAATTGACGACTTCAGCCACACCATGGATGAGGCGGATGATGAGCTTCGCCATCCAGTAACCCGGTGCAGCCTTGGCTGCAAAAATAAACGTTCTCGGATGGATGTCTTCATTCGGATTACTAATCATGCGATTATAAAGAATAATGATGTAGAGCACGAGCAAGAGTTGGCGCTTGTATTCGTGTAAACGTTTCACCTGCACATCAAAGATCGAATCAGGGGAGACGTGTATCCCTAACTGGTTAAAGATGTAGTTGGCGAGATTATTCTTGTTCGCCTGTTTGATCTTGCGGAACTGGGAGAGAAAACTCCTGTCAGTCGTGAACTTCTCAAGACCGCGCAGGGCATCCAGATCCTTAATCCATTTTGGGCCAAGCGCTTCGGTGCACAAGGCGGCCAGCTTTGGATTGGCCTTGAGCAACCAACGACGCTGGGTGATGCCGTTTGTTTTATTGCTGAAATGCGATGGATACATCTCATAAAAATCTTTGAAGAGGCTCTTTTTCAGAATCTCCGTGTGCAATGCAGCCACGCCATTAACCGCGCTGGACCCAATAATTGCAAGATTCGCCATGCGTACTTTGCGACCACCCTGCTCTTCAATGATACTCATGCGGGTCAGGCGCTCCATATCATCTGGATAAAGAGCGGCGACTTGCCGCAGGAAGCGTGAATTGATCTCATAAATGATCTGCATGTGACGTGGCAGGAGGCGCTCCATCAAAGAGACACTCCAAGTCTCAAGCGCCTCTGGTAGGATCGTGTGATTCGTGTACCCCGTCGCGGTCCGGGTGATGTTCCATGCTGTGTCCCAGTCAAGACCTTCATGATCAATGAGCAATCGCATGAGCTCTGGGATGATGAGCGCAGGATGGGTTTCGTTCAGATGAATAAAGGCCTTCTGTGGTAACGTTGACCAGTCCGTGTTGGTTAGACGAAAACGGCGCAGGATATCCTGCAACGAGCAGGAGACAAAGAAGTATTGTTGGCGAAGACGAAGCTCTTTGCCCGCAAGAACATTGTCGTTTGGATAGAGCACCTTGGTCAAGTTCTCTGCCAACACCTTGTGCTGCACAGCGTCAACATACGAGCCCTTGTTAAACTCATCGAGACGGAACTCGTCGTCCGCCTTGGCTGACCATAGGCGGAGGGTGTTCACGGAGTTGCTGTAACCGACAACAGGCAAGTCGTAAGGAACGCCCAGGACGCGCTCGGTCTCCACCCAGGTCCACTCGGAACGCTGACCATACGACGAGCACTCGACACGCCCGCCAAAATGAACGGTCTGAGTGTGTTCAGGGCGTGCAATTTCCCACGGATAACCATCCTTAAGCCAATGATCAGGCTCTTCCATCTGCTGGCCATCGACAATCTTCTGACGGAAGATGCCATAGTCATAGCGTATACCATAGCCCATGCCTGGCAGTTCCAGCGTGGAGAGTGAATCTAAAAAGCAAGCGGCTAAACGTCCAAGGCCACCATTGCCAAGTCCGGCATCCACCTCGAAATCGCGGAGCGTATTCCAATCAATGGAGTCCTCTTCCAAGGCCTCACGACAAATAGGGTCCATCTTTAAATTGATGACGTTGTTACCCAGCAGACGGCCAATCAGAAATTCAAGGGAGAGATAATAGACGCGTTTGACGTTGTCATTGCGATACTTCGCCTGTGTTTCGATCCACCGTTCAACGATACGATCACGGACACAGAGTGCAAATGCGGTGTAACGGTCACGTTCAGTGGCATTGTCTTCCGCCTTAGCGAGGGTATACCGGAGATGACGTTCAAAATCTTGCTTCAGGGATTCAACACTGATCTCAACGCGTTTTCCCCGTAATCGCCGCTTCACTTCTTGCTTTTCCATAGATTCCTTTCAGTCACATCGCAAACCTCTCCCTCTTGTTCATTCCGAGGGAGATTAAAAATTTTAAATATAGTACTAAATCAGGGGGGTATCCGTCACGCGTAAATACCAAAGAAGATGCGATTTTAAAATAAAGTAATCGCACAGAATCCAGCAGTCAGAATCCAGAAGTCAGGAGTCAGGAGTTGAACACCAACGGTTTATGTCTGATACGCGTGAACTTTTTCAGGTTTCTAGTTTTTGGGGAGACCCAAGTGCGCGTCATTTTCTTGCGTAAGTCATTGAGAATCAATGTCGTATTCTGGCCTCTGACTTCTGTCTTCTGTCTTCTGGGCTCCGTCCCCCGTTACTCCGAATATCCCTTCGGATTCTGGGATTGCCAGCGCCAGGTGTCTTCGCACATGGTCTTGAGGTCGCGTGTGGCAATCCAGCCCAGCTCATTCTTGGCCTTGGCCGGATCAGCCCAGCACTCTGCGATATCGCCGGGACGCCTTGGATGAATCGCGTAGGGGACCTTCCGACCAGAGGCGGCTTCAAAGGCCTTGACCACGTCAAGGACGCTGTAGCCCTTCCCGGTGCCGAGGTTGAAAACCGCTAAGCCGGGATGAGACGCCAGCTTGTCGAGCGCCTTCAAGTGGCCGAGCGCGAGGTCGACAACATGGATATAGTCGCGCACCCCTGTGCCGTCAGGCGTGGGATAGTCGTTTCCATAGATGTTGAGGCTGGGATGCCGCCCGACAGCAACTTGCGCGACAAAGGGAAGAAGATTGTTGGGAATGCCCGCTGGATCCTCGCCGATCTGTCCACTGGGGTGGGCGCCGATTGGATTGAAATAACGTAGCAGGATAATGTTCCAGATGGGTTTCGATTTCTGAAGATCGCGGAAGATCTGCTCCATCATCAACTTGGTCCACCCATACGGATTCGTAGCCCCAGGGGTTGGGGAATCTTCGCGGATCGGTACGCAACTGGGGTCGCCATAAACCGTCGCAGAGGAACTGAAGACGATGTTATGGCAGTGATTGGCCTCCATGACTTCACAGAGTTGAAGCGTTCCGATAATATTGTTCTCATAATACTTGAGCGGAAGCCGAGTCGAGTCGCCGACCGCTTTTAACGCGGCAAAGTGGATGACCGCATCAATCGGCCCCTCTTTTTTGAAGACCGCATCAAGGGCGGCACGGTCACGAATGTCAATGTTGTAAAAGGAGAGCGTTTTGCTGGCGAGCGCCATCACACGCTTTAAACTCGTTTCAGAACTGTTGCACAGGTTGTCCACAACCACAACCTGATGCCCTGCAAGCAATAGCTCCAAGCACGTATGACTCCCAATATACCCAGCTCCACCGGTGACAAGTACTTTCATTATTATTCCTTAAAAAAGTGAGGATTTATTATCTCAAAATGGGGGCTTATTTGCAAGCATCGCGATATTGCCTTAGTGGGAGAGTTGTTAAGGGATGTAAGCGACGTAAGGGACCTGAGGGACGGAAGGGACCTTTCCAGTCTGGTCGTGCCGGCTCTCTCTTAGCGAACAACTGGCTCGCAAAATTCAGCAGCAGTGTCCCTCTTGTCCCTTATGTCCCTGATGTCTCTCACGTCCCTCACACTAGCTTCTTCAAAAAGCGCCCCGTATGGGAGGCTGCGCAGGCGGCGATCTCTTTCGGTGTTCCGGCTGCCACGAGCGTGCCTCCTTCGTCACCCCCGCCAGGACCCAGGTCAATGATGTAGTCCGCGCACTTGATGACATCTAAGTTATGCTCGATCACCACCACGGTATTGCCAGAAGCGCGCAACCGAAGCAGCAACTCCAGCAGTTTGTGCACATCCGCGAAATGAAGTCCGGTTGTCGGTTCATCCAGCAGGTAGAGTGTCTTGCCCGTGGCACGCTTGGAGAGCTCTGTCGCCAGCTTGATCCGCTGCGCTTCGCCCCCTGAGAGCGTGGTGGATGACTGACCGAGGTGGATATACCCCAGTCCCACCTCGGAGAGTGTCTTGAGTTTATTGGCCACCAAGGGAACCGGTGCAAAGAACTCAAGGGCGTCTTCCACGGTTAAGTCCAAAACTTCCGCAATGTTCTTGTCGCGGTAGCGAACTTCTAAGGTCTCTTTGTTGTAACGCTGTCCGCCGCACTGTTCGCAGGTCACATAGACATCCGGCAAAAAGTGCATTTCCAGACAGCGCATGCCGTCGCCTTGGCAGACCTCACAGCGTCCGCCTTTGACATTGAAGCTGAACCGGCCTGGACCATACCCGCGCACCTTCGCAGCCGTTGTCGCGGCAAAGAGTTCTCGGATTGCCGTAAAGGCGCCTGTATACGTCACGGGATTGCTACGCGGAGTTCGTCCGATCGGACTCTGATCAATCTCGATCACCTTGTCGAGCTGTTCCAGCCCCGTGATCTTTTTGAAGGCGCCGGGCTTCTCCTTGGAACCATAGAAGTGTCTGAAAAGTTGGCGTTTCAGAATATCGCTGATCAGTGTGGATTTTCCTGAGCCAGACACACCGGTCACGCAGGTGAAACAACCGAGGGGAATCTCGACATTAATATTTTGAAGATTGTTTTCCGCGGCACCGACGATCTTGAGACGCGCCTTTCCGGGTTTGACCGGGTTCGCAGGAATTTCAATACGCTTGCGTCCGGAGAGGTAGGCTGAGGTCTCCGAGACCTTTGATTTCATCAAGCCCTTAAAATCACCTTGATAGACCACTTCGCCGCCATGTCGTCCAGCGCCGGGTCCGAGATCAATGATGTAGTCAGCCGTGCGGATCATCTCTTCGTCATGCTCAACAATGACAACCGTGTTACCGCGCTTCTGCAATTGGTGCAACATCTCGATGAGCCGCTCATTGTCGCGCGGATGGAGTCCGATCGTCGGTTCATCCATGACATAGAGCACACCCACGAGCCCCGAGCCAATCTGTGTAGCCAAGCGGATACGCTGCATCTCACCGCCTGAGAGCGTCGCGCTTTCACGGGAGAGCGAGAGATAGTCCAGACCAACATCCGAGAGAAATTTCAGCCGCTTCCGGATCTCTTTCAAAACCTCTTCAACCTGATGCATCTCCGGGGACGTGAGCGTGAGGTTTTCAAAAAAGGCGCAGCTCTGGCGCACGGTCATGTCCATCACTGTCACGATAGACTTGCCGCCCACCGTACAGGCGCAGGATTCCGGACGCAACCGCGCACCATGGCACGCGGGGCAGACCTGCCGGCTCATGAACGGCGCCAGTTTTTCGCGCATCTCATCCGACTCCGCCTCCCCATGACGGCGCTTGAGATTGGCTAAAATACCTTCAAAAGGCTTATCTTCGTTACGCCAATCCAGGACCAACGGCACATCACTTCCATGCAACAAGAGATGACGATGCTTCTCCGGTAATTTTTCATAGGGCGTATCGAGGTTGATCTTGAACTGCTTGGCCAGCGCCTCCAGCAGGTACTTGTAATAGATGATGGCATGGTGTCCCACACAGCGCCACGCCTTGATGGCTTCACGCGTCGGGAGGGTTTTGTCTGGGATTACGAGGTCTTCATCAAAAATCCATTGAGCCCCAAGACCCGAACAGGTCGGACAGGCCCCATACGGACTGTTAAACGAGAAGGCGCGGGGTTTGAGCTCCTCAAAGCTGATGGAACAATCAGCACAGGCATTCTTCTCCGAGTAGAGCGTCTCCACCTCTTTGCCATCCTTTCCGATCGTCAAGATCCGAAGCATTCCCTCTCCCTGCTTGAGGGCCAGCTCGACCGAATCGGTCAGACGTCTGCGGATACCCTCACCCGCCACTAGCCGGTCGACCACGGCTTCGATAGAATGGGCTTTATTCTTATCAAGCTGCGGGATCTCCTCGATCGGGAGCATCTTGCCATCCACGCGCATGCGGACAAAACCTTGCCGCTTGATACTTTCAAATATATCCTCGTGGCGTCCCTTCTTGCCTCGGACGAGGGGAGCGAGCAACACAATCTTGGTTCCAGTTTCCAGCGTGAGAATCTTTTCGACGATCTCCTCTGCGCTCTGCTTTTGGACAGGCTTCCCGCAGGCAGGGCAGTGGGCTTTTCCGATGTTGCCATAGAGTAGACGGAGGTAATCGTGAATCTCAGTTACCGTGGCGACGATCGACCGAGGATTACCCCCGGAGGAGCGCTGCTCAATCGCGATGGCAGGCGAAAGCCCCTCGATGTGCTCCACCTCTGGCTTCTGCATCTGATCCAAAAATTGACGGGCATAAGCCGAGAGGCTTTCAACATAGCGCCTCTGACCCTCGGCATAGAGCGTGTCAAAGGCAAGCGAAGACTTTCCAGAGCCGCTGAGCCCTGTGACTACGGTGAGAGAATCACGCGGAATGCGCACGTTGACATTCTTTAAATTATGCTGCCGTGCACCTGTAATAATAATATCGGACATCTTCTTCCTTTTTGATAGCAGCAGTTTATCAAAAGGGGCCCAAAGGCGCAAAGCGAAACATCGGAAGGAGGGAGGAGATAGGAAGTAGGAGGGAGGAAGGAGCAGTTGGCAGTGCTGGAGCGACATGAGGGACAGAAGGGACTTGAGGGACTCGAGGGACCAATTCTGCGGAGTCTTGCGAGTCGGAACGACCCAACTTTAGAACTTCCCTCCTGTCCCTTACGTCACTCCTGTCCCTTACGTCCCTTCGCAACTCTCCCCAACTTTAGCACGCTAGCACTTTAAAACCTCCCTAAATACTTATAGACAGAAAAAGAGGGGACGTGATATAGTTTTGCAATCGTTTTTAGTATGATTTCAAGGGGAGGAGATTATCATGGATAAAGTATTTATTGCACCACGTCGGTATGTTCAGGGGCCGGGCGTATTGGGCCGCTCTGGAGATTTAATTTCTAAAATTGGTAAGCGTGTGATGATCCTATGGGATGCGCCAGTTCGCGGCATCGTCGGCGCCCCTTTGCTCGCCGATCTGAAGAAGGTCGGACTTCCTGTTGAAGATGTCTTGTTTGCAGGCGACTCGACAAAGGCTGAGGCGAAGCGCGTGGCAGAGCTACTGAAGTCCTCAAACTGCGACGTTATTATGGGTGTGGGCGGCGGTAAGACGTTGGATACAGCTAAGGCTGCTGCGGCACAGGCAGGCACCAAGATGATTTCCGTGCCCACCGTCGCATCGAATGACTCCCCGACGAGTTCCTATACCGTGTGGTATGACGAGCAAGGCAACTGTCTCGGATTCGAAAGCTGGTTCGTGAATCCGGATCTGGTCTTGGTGGATACCGCCGTGATCGCCTCTGCGCCAGTCAAATCTTTTGTCGCGGGCATGGGCGATGCCCTGGCCACCTGGCTTGAAGCGGAAGCGACCCATAAAGTGCGCGGATCCAATCTGGCAGGCGGCACGGCGACCATGGCGGCCCTGGCCATTGCGCGTCTCTGTTACGATATACTTCTCGAGCATGGTGTGAACGCCAAGCGTGCCGTTGAAAAGAAAATTGTGACACCTGCTGTTGAAAAGGTTGTGGAAGCCAATGTTCTGCTCTCCGGTTTAGGCTTTGAAAGTTGCGGCTGCGCCACGGCGCACATGGTGGCGAATTGCCTGCCCTCCTTTCCGGAATGCCACGGTTTGATGCACGGACACGAGGTCGGCTTTGGACTCATTACCCAGCTCTGTCTTGATGAGGACATGTCGGTTGAACAGGCAAACAAGATTGTTGATTTTGAAATCGCCATCGGCTTGCCCGTCACCTTCGAGGACCTCGGTTTAAAGGGTGTTGAACGTGAACGCCTCATGAAAATAGGCAAGATTTGTGCAAGCCCCGGTTCCCTCTGTGCAAACCATCCCTTCAAGGTCACGTCAGACTCTGTTGTCAATGCAATGATCGCCGCTGATGCTTTGGGAACGGCTAGAAAGGCTTTAAGGTAGAATTGCCTTTCTAGCATTGCCTTTCTTGGATTGCCTTATTGCGTTATTGCCTTATTGCGTTATTTTGAAAAGTGCTTTGGAGAACGTTAACATGCGGTCAAAAATGTGGCGAAATTTGCAAGAGAATCCAACCTGTGACGTGTTGATTCTCGGCGGGGGTGTCAATGGCGCTGGACTCATGCGCGAACTGGCCCTGCAAGGCGTGAAGTGCGTGCTCGTGGACAAAGATGACCTTGCGTCAGGCGCCAGTTCAAAGTCCTCGCGCATGATCCATGGCGGACTGCGCTATCTGGAAAATGCCGAATTCAAACTGGTCAGCGAGTCGGTCTATGAACGAAACCGCCTGCTGAAATATGCGCCGCACTATGTGAAACCCCTCCGGACGACCATTCCGATTACCGCATGGTTTGCCGGGATGATTAAGGCACCCCTGATCTTCTTCGGCTTTAATGTCAAGGTTGGCGGACGTGGGGCCTTCATTGTAAAGATGGGTTTGACCTTCTATGATATTCTGACCTGCCGTCTGCGCCAGACACCGTGGAACTTCTTCATGGGGAAGAAACGGTCATTACAAGAGATCCGTGGATTGCGTGACGACATTGTCTGCACAGCGACCTATTGGGATGCATGGATTACTCAGCCGGAACGCCTCTGTGTTGAGATGGCGCTGGAAGGATGCGCGGTGCAGAAAGATTCCCTCGCACTGAATTATGTAACTGTTGAAAAGAATGGATCAGACACAGTTTTGCTTCGCGACAAGGTCACAGGCGAGACAGTGACCGTCAAACCTAAAATTGTTGTGAATGCGACAGGTGCCTGGGTGGATTTTGCCAACAAGCCGCTGGGCATTGAGAGCAAGCTCATGGGGGGTACAAAGGGTTCGCATCTGGTAATCGACAACAAGGAACTCTATAACGCCTTGGGTGATCGGATGATCTACTATGAACATACGGATGGACGCATCTGTATCACCTTCCAGTTCTTGGACAAGGTGATCATGGGTTCGACCGACATCCGCATTAAGGATCCAGATGAGGCGGCCTGTGACGACGCGGAGATCGACTATATGCTGACGACCCTCAAGGGCGTCTTCCCGACGATCAACATTCCGAAGTCGGACATCGTCCATATTTTCTGCGGTGTGCGCCCGTTGATGGCCTCTCAGGAAGGCTACACCAGCAAGGTCTCCCGGTCGCACTTCCTCGCGGAGCACAAGCCGGATGCCACACGCGCCTTCCCTGTTTACAGCATGGTAGGGGGCAAGCTGACAACCTTCCGTGCCTTTGCCGAGATGACTGCGGATCGTCTGATGCCCTTGTTAGGTAAGACGCGGACCGTCTCGACAACAGACCGCTACTATCCGAAACCGGAAACATTTACAGGCGAGACCCTCAAGACGCTTCCAGACTTGACGGTCGCAGAAGTTCGCACCTCGGCTGAAAAAGAGCTTGTGGTGCACCTCTCCGACTTTGTCCGTCGCCGGAGTGTGATTACGCTGCTGGGGCATCTCACGGAGGCCAGCGCACACGAACTGGCCGACATCATGGCACCGATACTGGGCTGGGATGATTCACGCAAACGCGAAGAAATCACCATGGCCCTCGCCGAAGCCCATGGACGGAAGTAGGTTGGCGGTTGGGACTTGTCTAAAGACCCTTTGTTCGCAAGACGAGTCGGCACGTCCTGGTAGCAAATGTCACTGTCGTCCCTTCGGTCCCTCTCGTCCATCCTCCCAAGCGATTTTAAAGGTATCGAATTCGAGAGGTTTAAAATCGGGCCGGTTTGAGACAAGCTCTCTGTCCCCTGATTTTAACTATGGCGAATTTGCCATAATTAGAAGTCAGGCAGGTCTGAATTGTCCCTCTTGTCCTTGCCCCGTCTTATGACATTACGCAGCATTGTTCGCCGCCCAAAGAAGGGGCGGCGCTAACGGCGGTGCTGGCGGGCGAGGACGTGACGGTGCGCGGGACAAGAGAAGATCTTACCGCAAAAACCGCGAAATGAGAGTGCAAAGGGTCAGCCTGCCTCGCCTGTGGATACACAGACGGCAGAGCGACCCTTTGCACTGAGCAACTTCAAAACACCATCAGCAACAAAGCACTAACACACTAACACATTAACACACTAACGAACTTCCCCAACTCCCCCAACTTTAGAACTTTAGCATTTTAGAACTTTAGAACTTCTTACTCCCTCCCCCCGCTATACTTGCCATAGAGATAGGATCGTGCTATTGTACTGACATCGTCAAGAAAGCCTGACTGAACCCATTAGGAGGAGAGAATGGACAACAACACGAAGCTCGCCGTACTCATTGATGCCGACAATGCTCAGGCATCCATCATTCACGAACTCCTCGCTGAAATATCCCGGTATGGGACTGCCAGCGTCAAGCGGATCTATGGCGACTGGACCACGGAGAAGCTCAAGGGCTGGAAGACCGTCCTGAACGAGCTCGCCATCCAGCCCATCCAGCAATTCGCCTACACCACCGGCAAGAACGCGACCGACTCCTCCCTGATTATTGACGCCATGGACCTCTTGCACACCGGCCATCTCAACGGCTTCTGCCTCGTCTCCTCAGACAGCGACTTCACGCGCCTGGCCACACGGATCCGCGAGGCAGGACTGATCGTCTACGGGTTCGGCGAAAAGAAGACCCCCAAACCCTTTGTCGCCGCGTGCGACAAATTCGTCTACACCGAGATCCTGAGAACCGTCCTGGAACCTGTTTCAGCCGCCGTCATCATGCCCCGGCCAGCAAGCACGACTCGGGAAGAGGTTAAAAATACAGACCCCGTCTCCGATTCTCCGAAACTTGAACCCATGATTCGCTCAGCCATCAAGGCCATCCCATCCGATGATGGCTGGGTGCCACTGGCTCAAGTCGGCTACATGCTCCAAAAAATAGACCCCGCCTTCGACTCCCGCAACTATAACTATCCCCGGCTCAGCGAACTTGCCCGACATCAAAAATACCTCGAACTCCGAGAAACCGCCTCTCATAAAGGCGGCCCGAACGTCCACATCCACGTCCGCCTCAGACCTTCGCTCAAGCCCCAAAATCCAAGACCTAAGAATACGCAAGCGAAGATGTCGTAACCTCACCGCCGGAGGGACGTGAGGGACAGCAGGGACCTGAGGGACGAGAGGGACCCATCCTTCGAATCTTTCGACTCGGCACGACTCAACTTTAGAACTTCCCCGGCACGGCGTAGCCCTAGCGAAGCCGGCTAGCAATTTAGAACTTCCCCGGCGCGGCGTAGCCTTAGCGAAGCCGGCTAGAACTTCTCCCACGTCCCACATCCCAAATCAGAGTGATTTTTTACCGCATAGAACAGAGAACACAGAGAATGTTACTGTTTGCAAAACACTTAGAAGTTGATCGTTGCGCTCTTTGTGTTCTTTGTGGTTAAACCAAAAGTACCACAAATCCAAAATTCCAGACTTGCCTTTTCGGAATCAGCTTAGTAATATACCAACATTATTGGTTATATAGCCAAACAAATTGGTTATTGAAAGGAGTCTTATGTTAGAGCCTTTGTTAGGTTCCACAAACGCAGAACGCGTACTGATGTTTATCGCCATCCGGTCGGAAGGGTACTCAACTGAGATTGCCCATTTCTTTGACACGGATGTGTATGGCATACAAAGACAAATTGAAAAATTTGAGACTGCTGGAGTCCTCATCGCCAAACAAGCCGGGCGGACACGGATCTATCAATTCAGTCCGCGTTACGCGTTTATGAAGGAACTTCGGGCACTTCTCGATAAAGCCTTTTTGTTTTACCCGCCGGACGAGCAGGAACGTTTAAAAATCATCCGTAAACGTCCTCGTAGAAAGGGGAAGCCGCAATGAAGCCTGTTTCCCAAATGACCCGGCTTGAAGTAGCGTGCTATATTGGGGCTGAGTTCAAGCGCAGAAATTTAAGCGTTGTTCTTTCCGGTGGCTCCTGTGTGTCACTATACAGTTCGGAAAAGTATGTTTCGGCCGATTTAGACTTTGTTAATATGCTGTTTGCCAAACGCCACGCGATCGTCGAAGCAATGAAAGCGCTCGGTTTTTCAGAAGAGAATCGCTATTTCAAACATCCCGAAAGCGAATTTATGGTCGAGTTTCCTCCTGGCCCCTTAGGCGTGGGAGAGGAACCAGTCAAGCAGATTGATGAAGTGACAACCCCCGTCGGAAGTGTTCGCCTTCTTTCCCCAACAGACTGCGTAAAAGACCGGCTTACCTGGTTCTTCCATGCAAACGACCAACAGTGTCTTCAACAAGCAATCTTGGTGGCACAACAGAACACCGTGGATCTAAAAGAGGTCGAACGCTGGTCTGCGACGGAAGGGAAACTAGCGGCCTTCAATAAGATACGCCCCCTTCTAAAGCCACCTCATCCCGCAAAGGGCAAGCTCTCCTCGCCTCTGACAAAGTGACTTGAGGGACCCATCCTTCGAATCCCGCGAGCCGATCAGTCAGAGGTCAGCGGTCAGGCGGAAGTCTGTGCCAATTCCGCACTGCAAGTCCCACGTCCCAAGTCCCCAACTAACGCACTTTCAAAGGCGAAGACAGCTTGCGAGGTGTCTGGCCATGTAGTTAGAGACCATTTTGTTGACGTCAACAAAATGGTTGAGGTCGGCTCTGGAAGCCAGAGAAGTATTGAAGATGTCATGACCCAAGCTCACAGACCTATTAGTAGCGGCAACGGTTAAGGATTTCTTAATAGTTCAAAATAAAACTGACCACGTTGGAAGTGACTTTGACAACGCCATCAAAAGACTACCACCGCCCAAACCCAAGAAAAAAGGAGGCAAAAAGTAAGCCCCAACTTTTAGCTTTTAGCTTTTCTCTTTCTCCCAACTCCGCCATCCCAGCCATACATGCTACTCCGCCATACATGCTACTCCGCCATACATGCCATTCAGCTATACGTGCTATTCGCTATTCCCAACTTTAGAACTTCCCCGGCGCGGCGTAGCCTTAGCGAAGCCGGCTAGAACTTCTCCTGACGACATCTTCTTTGACTTTTCCGAAGACGACATCATGATCGTTTTCGACCGCGACACAGTCCCAGGTGTCTTAGTTGCCTATTTTTTTGACATGGAGACGGCAGTTGAAATAGAGTAGGGGCTACGCTAAAAATGAGGCAGCTCACCTAGCAAACGGCCTCACCCCTGTTGACTAAATGTAGAATGTGGATCTACGATCCCTAGGCTACTCGCGGTCACAGTTTATAAACTGTGACACAGTAGAACGGAGTTATCACCCAGACGAAGGATAAGTCGGTAGACGTCGGGAAGCTTTTGGTGATAGGGGTTACCGCAAAAAAAGTTTAACCTGTGGTATCAAATCCAGGGCGCAGAAATGTCTTGGCTCCGGGAATTTCTTCGTGAATGCCATTGCGAATGCGACCAAGGAGAACAAGGATGGAGAGTATAGAGTCTTCTTGCTTCGGCAACTGCTCGCGCAGAAACATCCATGCGGCGATGGAGCGTTCCACGGCAATCAGTACAACTTTACCGGAGCCGTTGGCGTCATACTGGTCTGTTTTCGCAAGAATTCCTCGATCCCCTGCTCGCAACTCGAGAATACTATGAATGGCTCGGCTAATTTTTGGGAAAAGAAAGGTATGGTACCAGGTAATGACCTCGATCATGTCGCCCACCGTGCGAGCAAGTTCCTCAAAGTCGGAATCCTGATCTGGAATTTTGGCGGCTTCGAGCCATTCCTGAGCAAGCCCCTTCAGATCCGGATCAGCAGCTGTTAACCACGCTTGGACACGATGCATATACTCCATGGCCATCCTGGGGAGTTGGTGTTCTTCGACCTTCTTACGAAGCGCCTCTTCCTGGCGCATAAATTCATCCATTTCGGCATCATCCTCGCCTTCATGAAGAAAAGCGTTAGCATCCCCCCCTTCATCCCGCCAGTCGGATTGTAACCATGGATTGCTACTCTGTACCATTGAGGCCTCATTCAGTTTGCCGGCGAGGCTGTTCCAGAAGGCCATGTTGGTGATATCATTTGGGGTTGGTTTTCGCTCAGTTTCAATCTCTTGGCCCATAGCAAAATTTCTGCAACGCCGCGTAAATAGACAACGCGCGCACCAATAATCGCAATAATTAAAAATGCTCGGAATAAAACGTTCATTCGCCATAGAGGCTCCCTTGGAAAAAAGATCACATGAGTAAAAACGGGTCATATCATACCATCCTCAAATTGGAGAGCGCAATACAAAGAAGTATGAGGAAAACACAATTAATGAATTGATGTTGAACCAGACAAAATGATATTTTCTAAAAGGTTAAAAATAAATAAAGAGAAGGGTCGTTGAAATGAATGAAAAGCTAGAACCAACCTTGTGGCGAAGTTGCAGAGCGCTGGCCAACCGTAAGCGGCTTTTATTACTAAGGGCCATGATTGATGAGCCACCACTTTGCGTACAGACGCTTTCGGAGCGCTGCAAACTTAAAAAGAGTGTTTGCAGCCAATACCTGCGCATGCTCAATGCACGTGGATTTACGCAGGTAAGCCGCTCCGGGAGATGGGTTGATTATGCGTTGGGAGCGAATCCCGGCGTCAAGCACGCGAGTACAATTCTGCAGGCCCTCATTCAGGCCGTGAAGGGGTTTACCTCGCTCAAGCAATATGATCCAGTGCTAAAAGACCTCACGCTGTTTACCTGCCCGAGGCGCATTAGGATCGTGCGAGTCCTTCGCTTGAATCCGCATATTACCCCATCGGCATTAGCCAGACTCTGCAGAATGCCCCGCCGATCTCTTCTGCGGCAACTGAAAAAGCTGGAGCGACGCGATGTGATTTCGAGGGAAGAATCCTTTGTGACCCTCCACCCGCCAACACGCCCATTGGCAAAAACCTTACTGATGATAGCCCTCGAAAAAAGCGAGTGAACTGAATCCCCCCTGTGTCACAGTTTATAAACTGTGACACAGGGACACGGGGATGTCAGGCAAGATAAAAAAAAGAGGTAAGCCCCCCGCCCGGGATCCCGGGAACAAACAAGATGAATAACTTTATCCGCAGATTTCGCAGATCAACACAGATTGAATCAATATCTGCGTACATCTGTGTCATCTGTGGATAGAAAACCATGAAATTATAGACAAGCGCGCCGCCCGGGGCCCCGGGAATAAACTGACTGGTAACTTTTTTCAAGAGCCATTATGATAAACGTACGTATGACAGCTATGGTCCGCAGGTCTCTGGTGCCT